>Ga0208204_100061_pt1 | contig 78728 bp, 79 predicted proteins | sample DeeseametaMP2252_FD_184173 | JGI IMG/M metagenome (GOLD analysis project Ga0208204, IMG submission 184173) | Marine microbial communities from the Deep Pacific Ocean - MP2252 (SPAdes) | ecosystem: Environmental > Aquatic > Marine > Oceanic | place: West of El Salvador, Pacific Ocean | collected...
GGAGCGAACCTGAGCAGCACCCGAACCCCGCACCGACACGCCCCAGGGTGAGGAATTACGTGACAGCGGGTGAGGAATTACGTGACGGACAACCCCTCAAGCCTGGGGAATTACGTGACCGCTGACACTGGAAGTCGTCGGACATGCTGAAGATGCCAGTCGCGCCGACAACGAACAGGATCAAGACCGAGACAAATCCGGCACCCGCGACCCGAACCGCCCGGGCTGCGCCGTTTCGGAACGCTGTACCGATGCTTGCCGCAACCACAGCCCCGATGAACAGGCTGGCTGCGGTGGTGAAGGTAGACCAATCAGAGAGGGACACCAGAATTGGAATAGCAATCGCCGCAGCAATTAGGGCCGCCACGATGCCAATACCTGGCCCGCCGAAGAACGACCGGGTCCGGTCATTTAACTCGAGGAACGAAGTCGCCATCAGATGTACTCCCAAATAATGCCTCCCGCGCAGCTCACGGCACCCAGTACGCCAAGTCGACGAACTAAGAACTTCGCTGCGCGGTCCCAGATGGTCAGTTCAGCTTCGATACTGGCCCAGAATCCAGTTGCAGTCAAAGAAACACCGAGGCAGGCTGCGACCGTTCGTTTGATCTCGTCGACGATGCCCGCACGCAGCATTGGATTGCCCTCCAGTGTGGCAGCCGACCGCTGGTAGGTCGACCCGTCCGCCATGTAGCCGATGACACTACCGTCGGTGCGGTACTCCAACGCCGTTGTGCCAGTGGGTATTTGCTTGTTGCCAGCCGATGCCAGCCAGCGAGCCACGTGCTGGGAACGAGCTCGAGCGGGTATGAACAGCAAGCGAACTCCATCACCGATCCCACCCGAGCGAGACCGATCAAACACAGGCTTCGACCACCGGCTGACCGTACGAAGGAGGACCGGGTGGTCATGATCGACGTCGACCCGGCCGATCTATCGGCCTATGAGACGCTGTAGGTTCTTGGAATCAGGTAGAACGAACGAGATACGGCTTCCCGAATTGCGTCGCCACTCCCTCCGAGAACAAGACCGAGTCCGGTTGCCGGTCCGCAACCCCGGGGAGTCCCGCCGCCTCGATGAGACGGTCGGAGCAATGAGTTACTTCAGCGCCCGTGAGTTTCCAGCGACGGTGCACATTCGGCACGTACAGGAGTCTGCCGGCGAACATCGTGTGCAAACCCCAACGCGCTGTGAGGAACTGAGCCAACGGGTCGTCGGACACATTGGTGGTTCCCCGAGTGATTCCGAAGTCGGTCGTGGCACCACGGTGTGGAGGGGCGAGGCGTCTGCTGCGGTAGCTGATCGCATCATCGCGCACTTCTGCGGTTATCGAAGCCCAGCGATACGGAATTCGTGCGAGATTGGTCCCGATCACCACCGCGAGCCGGTTGGCCTCCAGTGAACGGAAGAACACGCCGCGCCGGCCGTCGGCATCGATCGAGTAAAGACGAACGTTGATCTCGTCGAAAGTTCCGAAGTAGGGGACAGGGCAGCCGTAGCCGAGTCCAGCGTCGACCATCTCGAAGCCGATCAGACCCACCCAGGACGAGCCGTCGAACTCGTCGGGCCGGCAACCAGCGGGGAGGAGCGGCGCGACTGCTTCACTGGGGACTCGCCAGTGCAGAAAGGCCAGGTTTTCCCACCTCTGGTCCATCAGGATCGGTCGCGGCAACTTCGGAGGTCGGGGCCACAGGCGTGGTCCATCGAGTCTGTCCACAGTTCGAGAGTAGGCGTGAATGGGCCGGGAAGGACGAACACGGTCCACAGCGGGCGTTGTGTCAGGTCGCGGTGAAGCGCGCATGAACCTCGGCCCGGAGCGTGATGTCCTGTGGACGCAGCTCGAAGCCGTCCTCCGCTCCCGCGAATGTACGAGCCGATGCAACGTAGCCCGACTGCGTGGGGCCCACGCCGAGCAGTCCGGGATCGGCGATGGACATCGCTGTGATTGCCGACCGTCCCACGCTCTGGGCATAGATGTCGGCCTTCTCGACGGCATCCTGCACAGCGAGAGTTCTGACCTCGCGGATCTTCGCTGCCTGGCTGTCCGTGGCAAGACCCCACTCGAAGTGCCCAACTTCTACGCCATCCAATGCGGACACGGCATAGACGAAGGCATCGATGACGTCTATCTGACCGAACTCGACGATGATCGTCGCGACTGCCTGGTACACGTACGGCAGCTGCTCTCCTTCGTGGTTCGACGGACGGTGGCGCGAATGCCTGACCTGATCGAGCGCCCACGAATCGATCGGACCGTGCGCCGGATTGTAGAGCGGATCGATGAGTCGACTCAGCTCATCGACCAGGCGATGAGCGGGTTCCGCAGCGGCCTCCGCGGAGCGCCCATCCGACCGCACCGTGAGGGCGATAGTGCAACGCTCGGGCGCGAATGTCGCGCTGCCCTGACCGACGACCGTGATCTCTACGGTGTTCGATTCCATGGGTTCGAGTTTCGCACAAAGGTCGTCGCGACCGCGCAAACGACAAGCGATCGGGGCGATCACCTGCGCATGTGCGGCCGGTGAAAGCGGGCAAGCGGTCTGTGCTCTATCTTTGACCAATCTATGCCGATACCAGTGGGAGCGGGGCGAAAATGTTGGGTGTGAATTCGCTGCCCCGGTCCGATCTCAGCACCACCACGTGGGTCGATTTGATGCCTTGGCTCGATGACTATGTGTCCGAGCGGGCCGGGTTGTTGGAGCCCCTCGCGCCCGGAGAGGCGTGGTGGCTCGAGGACAGCCCGTCCGAGACTGCACGAGACGTCGACCTCGAAAAGGTCCTGTATGAACTGTCCGGGCTCTTCGTCTCCAGCCATAATTCGTGCACGTTCGCCGAGAGCCTTCCGTCCTTGTCGCCTGACCTTCCGGTTGCCGTCCTGGGGTTGCCGGCGCGTCCTACAACAACCGTGCGGCGTCTGACCGATGCGACCACTCTTGCGGGCCTACTGGCGCACACTGTGCTGGACGTGTTCTCTGTGCCTGGCACAAGTGAGCAGACTGTTCGCGACATTTCCTATGCTCTGCTCTGCTGTGCAGTTCTCGACAACCCGATCTGTCGCGTGGACACGAGCGAGACGATCGCCGACGAATCACCTGTCTTGACGCAGCTGATCGACGACCTTGTAGCCCTCTCCTCGTGGAGACGGTTGCGTGGTGAACATGACAAGTCCCTCCTGTCGGTCGACATCGATGCCGAGTCGCCGGAAGAAGTACAGGAGCTCGCGGCCAGGATTTCAGCACTGCGTCCCCGCGATCTCCCAGATGTCGAGCAGGGCGATCCCGTGGACGAGATCGAGAATCTGGTCGCGCAACTGGATCGGCGTGAAACGCTTGCTCTTCATACGCGCCTCCTTGCCCGTGAGCCTGTCTCGTTGGGCGAGTTGAGCATCAGGTTGCACCTGTCGAAACCTGCGGCGGGTGCAATCGAGGCGCAGTCGAAAGCGAAGATCAACTCTGCCTGCGGGTACGGGACGGCAGTCGGTAACCTCCTCGCGAGCCTCCGAATCGAAATTCAACCGGTGGCATCGATGGAACGCCTGATCGCGATGCATCCGATCATCGACACTCCAGTGCCGAGTCTGGGCATCCCGCTGTGGCTCGTCCTCGATCGTCTGGACGACTACTTCGAGGTGACCGACGGGTGGGCGGCGAGCCCAGGGGTGATAGGTGCGAGGAAGAAAACTGAATCGCTACTCGAAGACTTGGAATCGCCGAATGGAGTCGTTCCTCTCGACCAGCTCGCGGCCATGGTGACGATGCCCCGAGATGAGCTGGAGGAGTGGCTGGGTTGGTGCAACGTACCAGTAGTGGCCAGCTCTGCTCTCACTCGAACGAAGAGGCTTGCCGATACGCTCGTCGCAACGCTCGAGGCTGTAGGCGAGCCATGCGCGACCGATGAGATCGCTGAGCTCGGACGGACTGGGAAGCCGCTAGCATCAGTTCGCAGGGCGCTTGAAAGTGACGAGCGCGTCGCACACGTGGACGGTCGCTGGCGACTCGTGGAATGGGCGACCGCGACGGAAACAGTAGCTCGACATCCAGATCGTTTCGAGGCGGTGCAGGGCATCGTTCGCCGTCGGCGTACAGGGGCGACGAAGACACCCGAGCAAACTCGACGGCTCTATCGAATCGGGCTGGCCTGGCGCTATCGGATCGTTGTGACTGCGGATCACCTTCGAGGATCCGGTTTCGCCCTTCCTGCAGGCGTTGCTGCGGCCGTAGGCTGCGAGCGCGGAAGCACCGTCGAGTTGAACAGTCGTCTGGGGACTCAAATGGTTCGGTGGACCGGGGCTCAACCCACGTCAGGAACGATCGGCCGGTTCCTCCGCGAACTCGATGCCGTAGTGGGCGACGAGATACTGCTCGAATTTTCGGCCGACAGGAGTTTTTCGGTCGTGCGTCCAGCGTCGCTGCCCGAGGACGCGACGCCATTGCGGCAGGCGCTTGCGGCTATCGGACATCCCCAACCCGCTAGCATCGCCGAACGTCATCTGATTCGTGTCCTCGCCGACGCCATTGGCATGTCAGGCGAAACTCGACCGCGCCGGTTGCTGACCGCTTACGAATCCAGTAGCGAGGAGCACGTCGTGGCACTTCTCGAAAAGGCGTGGATGCATCAGGGTGCCGTGCATGACTGAGTCGATGCGAGTGGTCGACATTCGGGCGTCAGCTGCGGATCCTTCACTGACAAGAGCTATCGGCCTGCATCACACATTGCCCACGGCAATCGCAGACCTGGTCGACAACAGCCTGGACGCAGGTGCGAAACACGTGCTGATCAGATTTGTGCGCGAGGGCACGCGCATCGTCGGGCTGCGCATCATCGATGACGGGAAAGGAATGTCCTCTGACACGATGGATGCCGCAATGGCGTATGGAAGTGCACGGAGGTACGAAGCTGGCGACCTCGGCCATTTCGGCGTAGGCATGAAGGCGGCTTCGCTGAGCCAGGCGAACACGTTGGTCGTGTGGTCCAGGGCGGATGGGCATCCAGCCCAAGGGAGAATGATCCAGGCTGGTGTCGGCACGGAGGCCACCCTGGACTCGGACGACGCGCAGTCGATTTTCGACGCTACGAAGCCGCGGTTTCCCTTCAACCGCGGAACGATCGTCGAGTGGCGTGGGATCACCACCTTCCTCATGTCGGCGAACGAGGACGAACAAGTCAGCTGGCTCGAGACTGCTATCGACGATGTACGAAGCCATTTGGGCGTCGTCTTCCACCGCATCCTCGATGGCACCAAGCGAATGACGGTCGACGTCTTCGACGCCGGACTCGGCAGAGCTGGCCCGCCGCGAACCATCGTGCCGATCGATCCATTCGAGTATCCGACGACGGGCGCCGACGGATATCCGCGCGTCTCCGCGCTGGACGTTTCCGACGGGAAGGCAGCCCTCACAGCGCATATCTGGCCGGCACGTAGCGGCCTGCCCCAGTACCGGCTTTTCGGGGCACCTGGACGGGACCGCCAAGGGTTGTACTTCTACCGCAATGACCGGTTGTTGCAGGTCGGCGGATGGAACGGCTTGTGGCATCCGCGCCCAGACTATGGGCCTGCACGCATTGCCATCGACCTCGACGAGGCATTGATGACGCATGTCCGAATCAATCCGGAGAAATCAGGCGTCACGCTGAACGCGACCGTGGCGGCAGCTTTGCAGGCGGCACTTACGCAGGTGGTCTCGGATGCAGTCGCAACGACCAAGGCTGCGCGGACACGTACCCCGAAACCGATCTCTGCACTCGAGCCCAGCTCCGGCCTGCCCGAAGACGTCCTCGATGCATTCGGTGACGCGTTCGATTTCCCCGATGGTCAAGAACCGGTCGCCATACAGTGGCGAGTTCTAGTGCGCGACAGGTTCTTCGAAGTCGATCTGAAGAACCGAACTCTCTGGATCAACGCCAGATTCCGCACGGATTTGCTCGGGCGTCGCAGCAGGGACAACACGGATGCGCCAGTCCTCAAAGCGCTGCTGTACTTGCTGGTACAGGAGATGTTCACCGCCCAGAGACTGAGTGCGAAGCAAGTCGAGCAGATGCAGGCCTGGCAGGACGTACTGATCTCGTCCCTGACCAGCCATCGTGAACAATTGGGGGCCGCGAAATGAAACTGGTAGAAGCCATCGCCCGAGAGTTCGGAGATTTCAGTCCGTCGCATCTCTTGAAGCCGGTCAACGCACGAGCGCTCGACGGGTATCCCGACGGTGTCGACATCGAGACCATCGTCGCAGTGCTCGTGGACGAGCAAGCATTGGTGGTACGCAACGCCGTCGCGTCGAGCTTGCTCAGGTGGGATGCTGAATCCGAAAGTAGCTGGACTGCAGGCACTGTTCCAAACAGTCTCGAACGAAGGGTGCTCATCTACGAGCGACTGGGGATACCTGCCGGACACGTTGAGATCACCGAGAAATTCCCCCTGGCAGGTGGACCTGTAGTCATTGCAGCACCTCAGCCGTGGGGCCCGTGGTACACCGAAAAGCGTAGGAAAGAACACGATTTCTATTGGCGTGCGTATTCGCGAGTGCTCGGGCAGAAGCTCGATTCAGACACGGTCGGAAAACTGGACGTGATGACGCGCGAAATCGTGCAACGACTGGCTGATCCGACCCGCGACGAGCCGTATCAGTCCAAAGGTCTCGTCGTGGGCTACGTCCAGAGCGGAAAGACTGCCAACTTTGCAGGCGTGATAGCAAAGTCGATCGATGCCGGCTACAGACTGATCATCGTCCTCACCGGAACGATCGAGATGCTACGTAGTCAGACTCAACGTCGACTCGACATGGAACTCATCGGCAGGCAGAACATCGGCGCCGACGGCGACTATGCAGACGACCAAGACTGGCTAGCAGGAAGATTCGTCGAGCACGAGGTCGATCCGAATTCCTCGCCCAATGCACCGGCCATCCGACGACTTACGGGAGTATCCGAAGACTTCAAGTCGCTGGGCAAAGGGCTGTCGGCGCTGCAATACGAAATCGTCGACCACTCGAAGCCGTTGAACGATCCGAGGAACTTGTACTCGAGCAACGTTCGGATCGCGATCGTCAAGAAGAATTCGACGGTACTCAAGAAGCTGGTTGAGGATCTGCAGAGGGTGCCCACCGCGTTGGATCAGGTTCCCGCCCTGATCATCGACGATGAAGCAGACCAGGCGTCGGTCAACACGTTGAACCCGGACAAGTGGGCAAAAGATCAAGTAGAACGAACCGCTATCAATGGGCGTATCTCGGACCTGCTCGCGCACCTGAAGCGAGCACAGTACATCGGTTACACGGCAACACCGTTCGCGAACGTTTTCGTCGACCCAGTCGACAGCGAGAACATTTTCCCGCGCGATTTCATCATCAGCCTCGAGCGCCCAGGTCCGTACATGGGCGGAGCAGATTTCCATGACTTCGGCGAGGATTTCGAAGGAGGGCAACGGACGCCGTACAACTCGAACAAAGCCGCGTTCGTCCGCGATCTTTGGTCAGGCTGGGATGACGAGGGTCGCTTCGACGAACAGCTCCTCGCACTCGACTCGTTCGTACTTGCTGGCGCTGTCAAGCTGTACCGAGAAGCGCACGGTGCACAACCGTTCGGTCATCACACGATGCTCGTGCATCAGTCGGTGAAACAGCTCGAGCACACCGCACTTGCCGAGGAGTTTCGGCGACTGTGGAAGTCTGCGGGCTACAGTCAACCGTCTGGACTCCTACGGCTCGCAAAGGTGTGGGACGACGACTTTGCTCTCGTCTGTGCTGCTCGGCCGCAGCAAGGGTACGCAACGCCTGAGTCCTTCGAGGTGCTCGAGGAGTTCGTCGGCGAGGCTTGCGACAGAATTTCTCAGGGAACGAGCCCAGTAATCGTGGTCAACGGGGAATCCGAAAAGGACTACACCCAGGACGCGCTGGACTTCGCCGAACGGCCGGTGTGGAAGATCCTGGTCGGAGGGGCGAAGCTCAGCCGCGGGTTCACCGTCGAAGGCTTGACCACCACGTATTACACGCGTCGCACACCTCAGGCCGACACGTTGATGCAGATGGGTCGGTGGTTCGGATTTCGAAAGGGTTACCGCGATCTGGTGCGATTGTTCATCGGAAGAAATGTTCCGGGGCCGGCAGGCAAGCCGTTCGACATGTATGAGGCGTTCGAGACCATCGTGCAGGATGAGGAAGAGTTCAGGCGCGAGCTGAAGCGGTTCGCTCGTTTGAACTCCAAGGGGGAACCGATGGTGACACCAATGGATGTGCCTCCCATGGTTTTCCAATCGCAGCCTTGGCTCAAGCCGACATCTGCAAACAAGATGTACAACGCGGAGTTGGCGTATCGGGGCGTGGGCGGTGAAGCCTTCAGCTTCACCATGCAACCCCCACGAGACGACGGGGCGAACAATCTGAAGCACTTTTCGTTGGTCAAGCCATTGTTGGAGAGTTTGACCGCGGAAACGACATTCGAGATGACACAACGTTCTGGACTGCGCGGTGAGTTCTCGTCCAGGTATGGGATCGTCGACGCGAAGACTGTGCTTGCAGCGGTGGAGCAGTTTATCTGGGACTCGAACTGGGATATCGAACCGCACCTAGCCGCTATGAGGGAGAAGATCTCGAACGGGACGTTGGAAGACTTTGCGATCCTCCTGCCCCAGCCCAAGACGCGTCCCGCGCTCACCGTGATCGGTTGGGAAAGCAAACTACCAATAGTCAACAGGAAGCGCCAGGACCTCGAATATCGGACCGGTTTCACAGGGACCGCCGTCCGCGAACGACAGGTGATCGAGCACATCGCCGGAAGCCCGCAGAAGGATGGTGGCGCGAATGCTGCGAAGCTCTACAAGCCGACGCGCGGTGGGTTGATCTTGCTGTTTGCAAACGACCCGGACAACAACTCACGTCACGCCAAGAAGGCACAGACCGGCCCGGTCAATCCCCGAGACTTCGCGACGTTGTTCTCGTACGCGCTGCCCTACGCCTCGGAACCAGACCCGCGTGTTGGTTTCAAAGTTAAGAAATCCGGTGCGGGGGCAATCGTCGATGCCCGCTGAAAACGCAGTAGTCAACTCGAACGGAGCATTGTGGCCAAGGTAATCACGACCATCAGCCTGAAAGGCGGCGTCGGAAAAACGACCATTACGGCCGGGATTGCGGAATTCATGTCGGCCGAGTTCGGCCGCAAGGTTCTTCTGATCGACTTGGACTCACAGATCAACCTGACCACGATGATGATCAGTGAGGAGCACTGGTTCGACCTGAACAAGAAAGGTCTGACTCTCGCGACGCTGTTCAAGGATGCCGTCGAAGGGACGTCCAACTTCGATATTCAGGCGAGCATTCAACAGTCGGTGTCTCCGGTCAAGAAGGTAACCGGCGTGGACCTGTTGCCGTCGTCCTTGGACCTGATCGGACTGCAGGAGCGGATCAGTGCGTTGCGGGTGAACGAGGGCTCACCCACGAGCGCCGTCGATATCCTCGGAAAGGCCATCGACCCAGTCTCCGCCTACTACGACTACATTCTCATCGATTGCCCTCCAAACGTCGGCCCGATAACGCTCAACGGTCTGGCCATGGCAGACGGCTACATCATTCCGACCATCCCGGACGTGCTGTCGACCTACGGGATACCGCAGATTCAGAGTCGAATCAAGGAATTCGGCGGCGAACTCGGACGCAAGATCGTCGAACTAGGGCTTGTGATCACAAAGTACAAGTCGAATTCGTCGATTCACAGAACCACAATTCGAAACTTGCGACGCGATCCTGAAATTCAGAATGTGCTGCCGGTGTATCTGGCGGAATCGAACTCGATTGCGGCGTCAGCGCAGTTCGAGCCCTACGGCACGTTGAAGACCAAGTATGGCAACGCTGGTCAGTTCGATCAGCTTCGAGAGATCACCAAGACCATCATGACGGAGGCCGAGGCGAAGCTATGAGTAGCAATGACGAAGCGGAACAGCGCGTTCAGGTCCAAGAACTCGGAGGCGCGTTGATGAAGCTGGGCGCCGCCGACGCCACCGCGGCCGCCTTGCTGACCAAGCTTTTTCAGGTGGTGGCGGAGGAGGCCGCTCGCACGCCGCGATTCGCCAAAGCGCTGGCCACTGCGTTCACTGTCGCCCCGGCTACAAGCGGACAACCGGTTGCGGCGGTTGCAACGCAGAAGCCACCGCCTCGGAAAAGGGTACCGACCACCAAGAAGGTTGCGCGAGAGCCGGGTCTCTTCGATCCCTTCGTAGTGCTGCGTGACTCGGGCGAGAAGGCACTCGAGGAACAGCTACACAGCCTGACACTCGATCAGCTGCGGGACATCATCGCCGAGCAGGAGATCGACACACGTAGCGAAACCGGGCGCAAACGGAATCCAAAGATCATTGCCTCCTGGACCGTCGAAAGGGTGAAGGCGCTCGCGTCGAAGGGCAGCGTTTTCCGCTGACCCTCCCGCCGAGATCGAAGTTGTGTCTCGAAAACACCCGATTGCTGGTCGTAACCTCGATCTCGGCGGGAGGGGTGCAGCACAATGGCTCCATGACCACTGCGCCGCGCCGACGGTGGGTGCTGCATGTGGATCTGGACCAGTTCATCGCCGCGGTCGAGGTCCTCCGTCATCCGGAACTCGCGGGTAAGCCGATTGTCGTCGGGGGCAGGGGAGACCCGACCGAGCGAGGCGTGGTCTCGACGGCGTCGTACGAGGCACGAGAGTTCGGCGTCGGATCCGGGATGCCCCTGCGTGTCGCGGCGAAGAAGCTGCCAGATGCGATTTTTCTGCCCGTCGACGGTGATGCGTACAACGCGGCGTCGAACACCGTCATGGACGCCTTGCGCAGCCTGGACGTGGTGGTCGAGGTGATGGGCTGGGACGAGGCATTTCTCGGAGTCGAGACCGAGGATCCTGTGCGGTTCGCTCGGCGGGTACACGACACCGTCTTCGAGGCGTCGAGGTTGCACTGCTCGGTCGGTATCGGCGACAACAAGTTGCGGGCGAAGATCGCCACAGACTTCGGGAAGCCGCAGGGCATCTACACCCTCACGAAGGACAACTGGTTCGAGATCATGGGGGAGCGTTCGACCGATTCGCTGTGGGGTATCGGCAAGAAGACGGCCAAGAAGCTTGCATCGATAGGGATCGAGACGGTTGCGGAGTTGGCGGCCACGGACGATGAGGTGCTGGCCGCTGCTTTCGGACCGAAGACCGGGCCGTGGATTGCATCGAAGGGGCGCGGCGTCGACCTGTCGCCGGTGTCCGCAGAGCCATGGGTGGCGCGCTCACACAGCCGCGAAACGACCTTTCAGAGCGACCTCGAAGACTGGAACGACGTCACTGAGGAAGTACGACGCCTCGCGATGCGGGTGCGGGAGGATCTTCTCGCCGAGGATCGCTGCGCAGTTCGAGTCACCCTCAAAGTGCGGTACGCGCCGTTCGAAACTCACACCACCACAGCGCCGCTGCCGGAGCCGACTTTCGATCCGGCGGTGATCTCCGATACTGCCGTGGCACTGGTCGATCGGTTCGACCACTCACGCGCTGTCAGATTGATGGGGGTTCGGCTCGAAATGACCCCGCCGGATGCGAAGAACAGTGAGCAGGCTTAGCGGCGACGCCACTGTATTGCCGGGCAGGTGTCCATGATCATCGGCACGCCTGCGGCGATGGTTCGTTCGAATGCGGCCTCGTCGATGACACCGAGTTGAAACCACACACCTTTGGCGCCGATGGCGACGGCTTCGTCGGCGAACTGGCCGGCGGAGTCGGACCTGCGAAACACATCGACGACGTCGATGGGAAACGGAACATCTTTCAGGCTGGCGTAGCCCTGTTCGCCGAGGACTGTCGGGGCGCTGGGATGAATGGGCACGATTTTCTTGCCGTGCTCCTGCAATACCGTAGCGATTTCGTAGGCGGTCTTGGAGGGGTCGCCCGATAGCCCTACGATCGCCCACGTGTCGAGTCGGTCGAGCATGAGGTTCACTGACTCGGGTTCCTGCCATGACGTCATATCTAAAAGCTACACCTGGCGTGCAGTCGTATCCCGCGTTCGCCACGAAGCCCACGCGTCGGTGCACCACAGAGCCCAGATGATCAGCAGCGGCTGAAACACCAGCCGCATCCCGCGGGCAGCGTCGGTGTCCAGTCCGAAAGCATCGGTGCCCGTGACGAACTGCGAGATGTTGCCGGGAAACACGGCGACGAAGAACGCGGCAACGACCCACCCCACCAAGGCCCGTCTGCGAACCCACAGGATGAGGGCAGCACCGAGGACGATCTCGACCACGCCGGATGCGAGCACCACGAAGTCCGTGTCGATCGGAACCCACGTCGGCACCTGCGCCTGAAACTCCGTCCGCGCCCAGAACAGGTGGCTCAGTCCCGCAAAGACCAGAAAGGACCCCAGGATGACGCGGGCGATGAGTTTCATTGCTCCATGGTTACACGTTGGCTGCTCGGCGCAAATGCTCTCAACTGCTCCATGACGAACGTGTGATCCTCGCGGTGCGGCAGACCGGATACTCCAACGAAACCGACGATCCCGACGCCAGTCACCTCGATCGGCACGACGCCGCCCGCCGCTGCAAACGTTTCCGTCGGCAGGTGTGCTTGAGTGTCGAAGTCGCGGCCGGTGGCAGTGAAGAACTCGACGATGCCGAGCGAGCTTCGGCCATAGCGTTTGGCGGCCTCCATCTTTCGCGACAGCCAGTGATCGCTTTCTGGATACGAACCCGGAAGCGCGGCGTGGAACGCACGTTGGTGACCGTGGACAATGCCGATCACCAAGGGCAGTTGCCGCTGCGCCGCCTCCTGCCGCATCTGGCAACCGAGGGCCCAGGCGTCGTCGTAGTCGAACCTGTCCAGGCGCACTTCCTGCTCGTCGGCGACAACCGCGTCGAGGGCGTTCATGCGGTTGAGGAGGCGAGCCAGATGTTCAGTTCGCCGTCGACGGCGTACTCGTCGATCTCGGCGAGCTCGTCCGCAGTGAATTCCGGGCTCTGCAACGCCAGTACGCTGTCGGCCAGCTGACTCGGCCTCGAAGCGCCCACGAGCACCGAGGACACCTGAGGCGTTCGCAGGACCCACGCCAGCGCCATCTGGGCGAGCGGCTGTCCGCGTCGCTCTGCGATCTTGTTCAACGCTGCGACGTTGTCCAGATTCTTGTCCGACAGCATGCCGTCGCGGAGCGTCTTTCCCTGCGTCGCTCGCGATCCCTCGGGGATGCCGTTCAGATATTTGGTGGTGAGCAAGCCCTGGGCAAGTGCGGAGAATGCGATGCAGCCGATCCCTTCTGCTGCCAGCACGTCGAGCAGCGACGGAGTGCCGTCTTCCACCCACCGATTCAGGAGCGAGTACGACGGTTGATGGATGGCCAGAGGCGTCCCGAGCTCACGCAGCAGACCAGCGATTTCGACGGTACGCGCCGCGGAATACGACGAGATTCCTGCATACCTGGCTTTGCCGGAACGCACCGCGGTGTCGAGTGCGCGCGCGGTCTCCTCGAGTGGTGTGTTGGGATCGAACCGGTGACTGTAGAAGATGTCGACGTAGTCGAGTCGCAGGCTCTTCAGCGAGTGCTCGAGACTACCCAGCAGGTACTTGGAACCGCCACCGCGACCGTAGGGTCCGGGGAAAAAGTCGTAGCCGGCTTTGGTCGAGATGACGATTTCGTCGCGCAGGTTCGAAAAGTCCTCCGCGAGAATCCGTCCGACGTTCTTCTCGGCCGACCCCATCGGGGGTCCGTAGCCGTTGGCAAGGTCGAAGTGTGTGATTCCGAGATCGAAGGCTGCGCGGACGATGTCGCGCTGCTTCTGGATGGGGGTGTCGTCGCCGAAGTTGTGCCACATTCCGAGCGATACCGCTGGTAGCAGCAATCCGGATGTGCCGACGGGACGGTAGTCCATCGAGTCGTAGCGGGTGGGCGCCGGGGTGTAGGCGTCGTTCAGAAGAGAATGCATGGGTGAAGGCTCCTTATCGAGCTGCGAAGAGGTCTGTCAAGAGGTCGATTTGGGCGTTGTCTTCGAGTGCGGAACCGACGGCGACGACGCGGGCGCCTGCCGCGAGGAACTCGGGTGCGTTCCGTGCGTTCATACCGCCGGTAGCAACGAAGTTCATCGATGGGAATGGACCCTGCATCGCGGAGAACCACCCCGCGCCCAGCACTGATGCCGGGAATGCTTTCACCCACCCGAGTCCGAGGGCCGCGGCCTGTTGGACGTCTGTGCCGGTCGCGACTCCCGGTAGATGCGGCATACCAGCATTCATGCTGGCCAGCGCTACCGCTGGGTCGAATCCGGGTGCCACTGTGAACGAGGCGCCCGCTTCGCGTGCCTGCGTCACCAGTTCCGTTGTGACCACGGTGCCGGCGCCGACGGTCATGCCGCGGTCGGCTGCCGCTTTCGCGGTGGCGGCGAGCGCGTCGATCGCCGACGCGGATTGAATGGGTACTTCGATGCAGGTGATGCCTGCGTCCCATCCGCGTTGGGCGAGTTCGACGGTCCGGGCGGGGGCGAATCCGCGCAGAATTGCCATCACCGGGGCCCGAGAGAAAGCCTCGTCGAACCAGGAGTTCATGGTCTCCATCCGAGCTCCTTCGATACGTTGTCGGTCACTGCGCGTAGGTCGGGCAGCAACAGTTCGAGTGCCGTGAGATCCGCACGGCCCTTCAAAGCGGTCACCGAGACGGCTGCGACCACGCGATTGCTCGCGTCCCGCACCGGCATCGCGACACAATTGACGTAGTCCTCGTATTCGGCGTCATCGACCGACCACCCACGTTCTGCAACGACAGCCAACTCGGCATCGAATCGGCTTCTCGAGGTAATGGTGGTGGGCGTATGCGAAACGAAGTCCGCTGCCTTCATTACGGAATCGACGACGTCGGGTGGCTGGAAAGCGAGAATTGCCTTGCTGACTCCGGCCGTGTGCAGGCACACGGGCGCACCGATCTGGGAGAACAGTTTGATCATTCCGGGTTGCTCGATTTTGTCGACGTACACGATCCGGCCACCTTCGAGTGCCGCGAGGTGGATGGTGTGCGAGCACTGTTCGCCCAATTTCACGAGATACGGGCGCGCGACGTTCGCGAAGTCGAACTGTTCCCGTGCCGCATTCGCCAGCCCGGCTAGCCGGTAGCCGACGCTGTACTTTCCGTCGCTGCGTTTGCGCGTCAAACCCGAATCGGTGAGAGTCTGCAGCACCCGAAGCGCGGTGGATCGGTGCACGTCGAGGTGCGAGGCGACCTCGCTCTGAGTGCGCGGCGCAATGGCCACGAACTCGAGAATTTCGATGGCGCGTTCTACGCTCTGCGACATTGACTGCTCCTTCGGTTCTTCACGCGCCGAGCTCGACTGCTGGGACGAAGTCGCTGGTGCTCGACAAGGCGCGGGCTGCGAGATCGTGGCCCATCGAGAGCCTCCCGTGGGCATCCTTGCCGTTCGCCATTCCTGAGAGGTAACCGGCTGCGAACGCGTCCCCGGCACCCACCACTTCGACGACATCGACGGAGCGGGCAGCGACGAAGCGAGTTCCTGACGCGCTGAACTCGGTGGCCCCGATGCCACCGTCCTTGACCACCAATGTTCCTGTGCTGTATTGCTCGTCGAGAATCAGAGTGGCGATGGATGCGGCGTCTGTGGTGGACCAGAGAGTGGCTGCCTCGTCCCGGCCGACGAAAACGATGTCCGCCCGCCGCGCGAGGTCGAGAAGTGCAGGCGCGGCTTGCTCTATTTCCCAGACACCGGGACGGTAGTTCACGTCGAAGGAGATCGGTGTACTCGATGCTGCGCATCGATCGAACAGCGCGCGCATCATCTCGGCGCACGTGTCGGACAACCCGGCATTGATACCGGAGACATGTACGAGCGAAACTTCATGCAGCGGTAGTTCATCCAGTGTGGAAGGTGACATCTTCGAGGCCGCGGATCCGCGACGGTAGTAGTGCACCGTCGTCACGCCGTCGTCCGGGTCCTTGAAATAGACGCCGGTGGCGGCGTCCTCGCGCATTATGACGAACGATGTGTCGACTCCGTGCGAGGCGATCTCGTCGACGATGCGGCGGCCGAGTGGATCGTTGCCGACGTAGCTGGCCCAGGCGACACTGTGTCCTTGTTCCACGAGGTAGAGCGCCACCGTGGATTCGGCACCGCCCATGTGCAACGTGAACAACTCGGCGCACGAGAGGGGCACCGCCTCGACCGGGGCGACGAGTGTCATTGTCTCCCCGATGCAGAGAAACTCAGGCATCGATCGTCCCCTTCGAACGTGTGCCGCGCCCCTTCCTCAGGGCCGCGCGAATGTGCGGACCGATGATTGCGAGTGCGCTGAGGACGAGCAGGCCCACGGCGATACCGCTGGTGTAGATGCTGGCTGCGCCGTCGATCAGGAAAGCGCGACGGATATTGCTCTCCGCGAGGGGGCCGAGGATCAGGCCGAGGACGAGCGGGCCCGCCGGGAAACCGTTGCGGCGCATGACCAGTCCGAGGAGGCCGAAGACGAGCATGAGGCCGACGTCGAACGCGCTGTTCTGGACGGCGTACGTGCCGACCATGCAGAACGTGATGATGACCGCCCAAAGGTACTGCTGCGGGAGGTCGAGTAGCTTGACGACTCCGCGCATCCGGACGAGCGCGAGGGCGAGGGCGGCGAAGGTTGCCAACAGCATGATCGCGGCGATGCTGTAGACCAGGTCGGGCGATTCGACGAACAACGCTGGTCCCGGCTGCAGTCCCCAGATGACCATGGAACCGATCATCACAGCCATGACCGCGTCACCGGGAACGCCCAGCGCGAGTGTTGTGGTGACAGATCCGCCCATGGTGGCGGTGCTTGCCGTGTCGGCCGCTGCCAAACCTTCGAGTGATCCTTTGCCGAACTTTTCCGGCGTTTTCGATGCGCGCCTTGCCTGATCCCAGGACACGACGCCCGCGATGTCACCGCCGGCAGCCGGAACGACTCCGACGACGGCACCTACACCTGATCCGATGAGCGCAGGTTTGACGAGTTCGCGTCGTTCCGACCTGTTCGGCCACCACTTGCCGAGTTGGGTGATCGGTGCCGGTATGTGCGTCGGATGGCGGCTGATCATCTGGTTGAAGACCTCGGCGATGCCGAAAAGTCCGACTATCGCGGCAATGAACGGTATGCCGGAACTGAGTTCGTTCACACCGAAGGTGAAGCGTCCGTCGCCGGTGATCGGATCGCGGCCGATGGTACCGAGCAGCAACCCGAGGATGCCTGCGAAGAGGCCCTTCGCGATTCGTCCACCCGAGACGCCGATCATCATCGTCATTCCGAAGACCACGAGAGCGAACATTTCCGCCGGCCCGAACTCGAGGGCGACACTTGCGATGGGCTGCGCGGCGAAGACGAGGATGCAGATGCCGACCACGGACCCCACCGCCGAGACCAGCGCTGAGCTCGTCAATGCAATCCCGGCGCGGCCTTGCTTGGCCATGGGGAAGCCATCGAATGTCGTGGCGATCGACGCGGGCGTTCCCGGTGTGTTGATGAGGATTGCGGGCACCCGGTCACCGAACTGTGCGGCAACGTAGATGGACAGAAGTACCGACAAACCTTGGAGCGGTTCGAGTGTCAGGGTGAATCCTGCAGCAAGTGCGACGGCCATGGCTGCGGTGATGCCCGGAATGGCACCGACGAGCGTGCCGAGAAGTACCCCGATGATCAGGCACAGGCCGATACTGGGATCGAGGAGCGCATTGAGTCCCTCGGCGACGGCGTTCACAGCGGGACCCGCAGCAGCAAGCCGAAGACCGACCACAGCACTGCGGTGGTGACAACGGGAAAGAGTACGAGCGCCCTGATGCCGCGCCCACCGCCGATAGCGACGAGGCCCGCCAACAGCAGAACCGTGACGGCCCGGAAGTCGAAGTACTGCCAGGCGAGGCCGTATGCCGCGATCATCGCCAACGTCGTCACCAGAACGACACTGCCGGACCTGGTGATCGGTGACTCCTCTGACGTGATTCGCTTCAGCACCGCCTGAACAACCAGGATCAGTCCGATGACGATTGCTGCTATCGACAACGCCGTCGGCCACCAGCGTGGTCCGAACGACTGACCGTCCCTACCGACCTCGATCGCATCGGCCGCGAAATAGACGACGATGCCGAAAGCGATGACGGCAATCCCTGTCGCAACTTCGTACACGCGACTGTTGGGTCGGGCCACGACATCCTCGTGGATGTCATCTGGGGTCTGATCGGGGGTATTCACCTCTGGGAGATGCCGGGTGGTCATTGTTGCCCTGCCAGTTGTTCGAACCTGTCCGACTCCGATTCGACGAACGTGGTGGTCTCGTCGGCCGAGCGATACAGCGGTAGATTGCCGCCGGCCTCGATGAGATCGATGTATTCATTTGTTGCCGAGGCTGATTCGATGGCATCCTCGAGTTTCGTCGCAACGGCGTCCGGCAGGCCGCTGGGTGCCGCGATCACGGCCCAACTGCCGATTACGACGTCGTGTCCCTGTTCGATGGCGGTCTGGACACCGGGTAGGGCTGGTGCGGGCTCCTCGGTGAAGACGGCAAGTACCCGCAGGCGTCCATCCGCGTGGGCCGGTGCCGTCTCGCCGATGCCGGCGACCACGGCGTCGACCTGAGATCCGATCGCCGCGGTGACGGCGGGTGCTCCGCCGTCGAAGGGGACGCCGGTGAACTCCACGTCTGCGACGCGGCCGAGTTCGAGTGCACCTGCTTCCCAGATCGAGCCGGGTCCGGCGTTGGAGATGGTCACGCCTCCGGGGTCTGCCTGCGCTGCTGCGATCAGGTCATCGAGCGTCTGAAAGGGGCTGTCGGCGGGTACGGCGATGGTCCCGGGCTGTGAGTTGACCTGTCCGAGGAAGTCGTAGGCGGCCGGGTCCGTCGAATATCCCTGGTGGCCGAGCAGGCTGACTTCGACGGGGAGAACACCGATGGTGTATCCGTCAGGATCCTGATCAGCGAGATATTGCATGCCGATCGATCCGGCGCCGCCTGGTCTGTTCTCGACGACCACGCTGACGCCCAGTTCGGCCTCCATTTGTTGGCCGAGCGTGCGTGCGGTCAGGTCGGTTGCGCCGCCGGCGGCGGTAGGGGTCAGCAGGGTGATGTTCTGGTTCGGAAAGTCCTCGGCCGAGGATTCACCAGAAGCGCGATCGGCGCATCCGGTGACCGTTCCGGCCAGGATCGCCAGTGCTGCACCGGAGCCGACGAGTGCGCGGGATGGACGTGGAAGTGATGTGAACAAGGTAAGCCTCCGAGGTTATGTTGCACTGTGTGCAACACTGTTGCTCTCTGTGCACAAACAATAGCGCATGTGTGACCCGGGGCATAGTGGTTCTGAAATGTGATGTGTCGAATATGGAATGAAGGCAGCAATAAGGGGCCCCACCCGCCGGGTGGAGCCCCTTCTCGAAATCTATCCCTGGCTGCCGGAGATGTTGACCAACCAGTTGATGCCGAATTTGTCGGTGAGCATGCCGAAGGTGTCGCCCCACGGTGCCTTGTTCAGGCCCATGGTGTTCTGCGCGTCGACGGCGAGTTTGTCCCAGTAGCCGGTGAGCTCGTCCTCGTCCTCGCCGCTCAACGAAACCGAGACGTTGTCGCCGACATTGAGGGCCATGCTTGCCGGGGTGTCAGCGGCCATGATCGTCAAACCAGACGGCGACTCGAGTTGGCTGTGCATGATCTGATCTTTTTCGGTGGGATCCTCGGTGGTGCCGAAATCTGCATAGGTGTTCATCGCGAGTTCACCCCCGAATACGCTCTGGTAGAACTCCATTGCTTCACGGGCGGTCCCGCGGAAATTCAGATACGGGTTGAGTCGGGTGGGCATGATCCGTCTCCTCGTCGGTTGGTGAGAGGTCAATCGTAAGGCGCCGCGACCGCCCGCGTCAGGAGTCCGGGACCACGATTCCCTCGCGCAGCAGGCGTCGGGCAACGACGATGGCACTGCCCTCGTCCAGACCGGTGAGATCGCCCACTCGGCAGGGCTTCCCCGATCGAAGCCGAGCTACTGCGGCAGAGGCCTCGATTGGAAGTGAGACAGTCTTGGAACTCAGGGTCAGATGGACCCGGCTGTCGTCCTCGCGGACGCGCGCGGTGAGGCCTCGACGCCAGAGCACGATGCTGTCCGCGTCGAGTCCGGTCATGAACGAGACCGTATGCAGCGGGTTGACGGGCTCGGGGCGCGTGATCTCGACGAACCGTCGTCCCAGTCGTTCCGCGATGCGGCGTCTGGCCTCGGGGTCGTTCTTGATGTCGTGGAGCCTCGAGAGGACCTCGTCGATGACGCGACCCACATGCGGAAGGACTGCATCCGGATCCGTCAGATCGAGGCCGGCGGGCAACGGCCGACGCAGCGCGGGATCGTCTTGCACGAGAGCGAGGAGGTGATGCGCGACGTCGAAACGGTTGAAGGAGGCAATCCCGAGGGTGAGGTGAATCGTCGTCTCGCCCAATGCCTCGGCAGAGTGGATCCATCCGCGAGGAAGGTAGAGGCAGTCGCCCGGCGCTAGCACCGTGTCGAGGAAAGGTGTCTCGCGCGCGCGTTCTTCAACGGCGCTGCGGCGATCCGACCACGGCTGATTCGACAGCGGATGTGGGTGTACCGGCGGATGTAGGACCCAGCGCTTCTCGCCGCTGATCTGCAGCACGAACACGTCGTGCACGTCGTAATGCGGGGAGAAGCCCTTCGATGAGGCCGGTGTGATGTACGCATTCACCTGGGCGGGGTGGCCGAGATCGTCGACGAGATCGCGCACGAAGTCGATCAGCGGTGGCCACAGACGATGAAGTCCCTGAAGGACGAGGGTGTGACCGTCGGCGAAGGCCGACAGCACCGAAGCGGAATCGAGTTGATCGGGCATCTTCGCCCCGAATCCACCGGATGCGGTGAACTCGTTCTTGTCCAGGAGCGCACCGTCCTTGGCCATGCGCGCGAACGGAGTCCGCACTCCGCGACGCGAGACGAGCTCGTCGACCGAGGCGGGCGTCATCAAATCCTCGAACGGGCCGGGTAGCTCGCGCGCGCGAGACAGGAGAGGCGAACGCCCCCAATGGTCCTCGGCGAAGACGCTGCCGTCGACGGAGATCAGACGAGCGAGCGCGGACCGGGGATCCGATCCGCGCTCGTCAGCTGCGGGCTTGCTCAAGCCGAGCCGTCGGCGCCGCCGTCGTGGCCGCCGGGGTTGGATCCGCCGTCGGCAGGTCCTTCGCCCGGCTTTGCAGCGCCGTCGGCGCCGCCGTCGTGGCCCTCGGGGTTGGATCCGCCGTCGGCAGGTCCTTCGCCCGGCTTTGCAGCGCCGTCGGCGCCGCCGTCGTGGCCCTCGGGGTTGGATCCGCCGTCAGCAGGTCCTTCGCCGCCGCTCGTACCGGTTGTGGTGATGTCGTCATCGTTGATGCTCATCGAGTGCCTTTCCGTTTACGGGTCGAGGAACCTCACGGTCCGCGGACAGTATTGTCGATACCGCCCGCTTCCAAACACTGTACGAGCGTTGTTTCCTGTCATGCGCTCGCTGGAGTGGTCGGGGAACCGACTCGGACCGTCGCCGAGGTGAATGTTGCAGCGACAGTCGCAATCGCAATAGCGAAGCAGGCCAGCGTGTACCAGAGATTCCCGATGGGATCGTTGTTGCCGGTGACGCCATCGGTTGCGCCGAAGAAATCGGGCAGAGCGCTGATCCAGAACAACGCCATGATGCACAGGTACACCACGGCGTAGCCCTGTACGAACCGGTTCCGGTACACGGGAGCATCGGCAACCCCCTTCCGCAGCCGCGTCCACTGACGCGTCAACACGATGATTGCGACAATCGTCAGGATCAGCAGTTCTGCTGCGTACAGGAAACCCCGAACCGTGTCGCTTCCCACCCCGAGGACCGTCGCGGGGAGCGGGAGAATGAACGTACCCAGTGACGCAAGAACACCGATGACCAGCGTGAGCCACACCAACTGCAGACCATCGAAGCGCTTGCCCTCGTCGACGTGTCGACCGACGAACCACTGGACACAGAATGCGAGCGACATCGGCCACAGTGCGGCGAACACCACGACGCTCCCCAGCGGAACCGAATCGAACATAGGTTGGTTGAGTGGGTTGTCCGTCGACCATGCCCACCATCTGAGCTGGGGCCCTAGGTGATCGAAGATTTCGTAGAACGCATGGTGCACGAACCCGACGCAGACTGCACCGACGAGTGCACCGTATCGACGGAAGATGCCCAACATTTTCACGATCTCGAAGGCGATCGTGGCCATCAACGGGTAGATCGCAATGATGTACAGCGGTAGTCGGCCCCACATGAATTCCACGGTGAACACGTTGTGCGCGAACATCGTGTCGACGTGTTCGTCGATTCCGAACGCAGCCGGGAAATACAAGGGCGGTTCGATGATGAAAAGGTATGCGCAGGCACCGAACCACAGGACCAGGCTGGTGGGGTCGCCGTGCCGTCGGAGGCGCACGATGGCAACTACGAGCGCGAGCACTGCGCCCAGAATGATGGTGAGCTCGAGGACGGGAAGTGTCCAGTTTTCGAGCGCGAGCGGGTTTCGGAACTCGACCAGTCCACCGGCTTCGGAACACGAGAAGCCGAGGGATGTGGCCAGGGAATCGAAGGTCGGTGCGCAATGATCTGCCATCTGTCCTGCCCCTACTTCGACGAAGCGTTCTCGGCCGTGTACCAGCGGGTGACGTCGTAGCCGTCCTCGAAACGTTCGAACCACCGGTCAGCGAGTTCGGGAAGTTTCTCGTGGTCCGGGTTGTGCTTCGGCAGCTGGCTGCGGACGACTCCCACCAACGCGGTGAGTTGCTCACCGATCGGCAGATGGTCGAATGCGCGCGGCATCGGGCCGTGGTCCTCGAAACTCACCAGCGGTGTCCATTTTTTCAGATGCTGTGCGCGTCGGTGCGATGCGAACATTGCGAGCGCATCGATCTTCCGCTCGTCCAGCGGGACGTGCCGATTGAAGCCCTCGCACGCAATCTTGATGACATGCAGAACGTGCCGAAATATCGACGGCGCCATACGCATCCGGTAGACGTCGCTTCCGACGATGGAACTGAAGATTTTCAGCGCCGAGCTTCGATGCTCTACCTCCTCGACGAAGTGCCAGATGAACAACGACGCGACTCTGTCGTCTCCAGGCTGGAACAGCGTCGAATCGTTGTCGAGCATCAACTTGAAGACCGGGGTGAACGTTGCTTCGAGGTCGGCGGTGTAGGCGAGCCGGTACTTCAGCGAGGTCTCCGCGGTGAGCTTGTCGTAGGCGCCGATGACGTCGTCGAGCGTTTCCTGGAGTTGTGGATATGCCTTGATCAAGCCTTTTGCGTGTTGACGATGGGCGCTCGAATGCTGCCCCTCCTGACGTACGAACGCGATTGCTTCCTCGGCGATCGCGGGGTCGGTGATGTGGGGCTTGGCCTCGCTGATCATCTGCACGATCATCTTTTCGAAGCCGATCGCCAAGAACGAGACCGCGTTGGCCATGCTCGAAAAGGCCGGATTCTCTTCGTTCCAGAGGAACGGCACGTCATAGTCGGCGAAGGCGAAGCGCATCTTGCGCACATGTAGATCGGTCACCGTCGATACCTCGTTCTCGGGAAGCGAATGCGATTCGGCTGAGCTGGGCTGGTCGAGCGTGCGAATGATGCAACCATACACATTGCTGTCGCTTTGTATGATAGTTTTCGTGCATCTCTCGACCAGATGCCCGTGGTAGCGTCGAAAACCCTTCGACCGAGGAAGCGGGACGTGGCGCGACGACGCGGATGGAACGGCAGTCCACCGGACACCGATGACGAGGCGGCCCGGCGAATCGTCGCCGCGGCAGTAGATCTGATCGCAGTGACGGGATCAGCTGTGAGCATTGCCGACGTCGCGGAATCGCTCGGCGTCATCCGGCAGACGGTGTATCGCTATTTTCCCAGCGCCGAGGCTCTGTTGAGAGCGGCGGCCATTGCGTCGGTCGACGGATTTCTCGAGCGGCTGTCGATCCACGTGAAAGGCATCGGAGACCCGGTCGAGGCGATGACCGAGGGAGTGGTCTACACGCTCGCGGAAGTCCGTCGAACCCCACACCTGGGCATACTGCTCACTGGCACTCACTCGAACGTCCATCCGGAGGGACTCACCTCCCACGAAGCGCGTGCATTCGGCCTGACCATGATCAGGCGCTTCGACGTCGACTGGGAGTCGTACGGGTACGACGATGCATCCCTGCAGGAACTCGTCGAATACGTCCTCCGAACGATGCAATCGTTCTTCGTTTCCCCTGGTAATCCTCCGCGGGACGACGATGATCTGCGCAGATTTCTTCGCCGCTGGATGGGATCGGCCATCATCGCTCAAGAAAGACCTCAATAGGCGGCCTAGGCTTCGCTCCATGACGACATCGCCGAAGCGGCCGCCTCAACTGGATTCTCCGCTCGTACCGAAGGTGCTCAAGTATGCGTCTCGGGCGCAGGTCTGGCTGTATCAGCGCACCGGCGGGCGAGTTGGAGGGAAATGGCGAATCGGTAGCGGGTTCCGCAAGCCGGTGTCGGTTCTGTTGCTCGGCCACACGGGCCGGAAATCAGGCACGTCGTACACGACACCGCTGCTGTATCTCCGAGACGGCGACGACGTGGTCGTGGTGGCGTCACAAGGTGGTATGCCCAAAAATCCGCAGTGGTATCGGAATCTCGTCGATAGCCCTGATACCTGGATTCAGATCGGAAACGATCGGTCCAATGTCCGTGCCCATACGGCGTCGGCGGACGAGCGGGCGCGGTTGTGGCCGCAGCTGGTGCAGCTGTATGCCGACTTCGCGAACTATCAGTCCTGGACTGAGCGCGTGATACCGGTGGTCGTTCTCGAACCCCGAGGGGCGGTCGCGAGTTGAATGTGCGTTGCAGTTCCGAGCCGATCGAGTCCTGCCGGTAGCGTGCCAACGATGTATCGAGCCACGCTCCCGCTGACCCATCGACCGGCCAGAGATGGTTCGGCCGTCGAGGCGGCACACGTCCCGGCGTACTTGGCGCTGGAGCTCGCGAGCCAGGCCTGGGCCGATGCGTTGAGCCACGCCAGTGCCGGGCGCTTCACGGCGATGGACGTGATGATCGTCAACGTCACGTCGAACTTCTCCCGCGAGCTCCTGGTGGGTATCGCCGACGTCGAAGTCTCCGTAGCGAAGGTCGGGCGGAGCTCGTTTTCCGTCGATGTTGCCATCGACCAACACGGTGAACGCGCCGCACTTGCGTCCTTCACCTTGGTTCGCGTCGTCGACGGTTCGGCCAGTGCGCTGACCGACGATCACCGTCGCGTTCTCGACACGCTGCGATAGTCATGTCCACCACGCGCACCGTTCGCAGCGAGCTGGCCGACGGACGTGAGATCCTGTTCTTCTCGTTGGCGGGCAACACCGCTCGTCCGGTTCCGGATGTTCGTCCGCTGCCAGCGCGCGCCGATACCGCGCCGTCGGAGATTCGGCGCGACCGCCAGACCGGCGACTGGGTCGCGATCGCTGCGGTGCGACAGGAGCGGACATACAAGCCGCCGGCCGATCAGTGTCCGCTGTGTCCGTCGCCGAACGGTGATCGCAGTGAGGTGCCTGCAGCCGAGTACGACGTCGTGGTGTTCGAGAACCGATTTCCCAGCCTGTCGGGCGCTGGCGACGACGCACCGGCGCCCATCGACGATGCTGTGTCGGCCCCGGGAGTCGGCCGGTGCGAGGTTATCTGCTTCTCGAGCGAGCACACGACGTCCTTCGCCGAGCTCGGCCACGCTCACGCGCGGCTGGTCATGGACGCTTGGCGTGAGCGGACCGCGGCGCTGTTCGCGTTGACCGGCGTCGAGCAGGTCTTTTGTTTCGAGAACCGCGGCGCGGAGATCGGGGTGACGCTCCCGCACCCGCACGGTCAGATCTACGGATATCCGTACCTGACACCGCGGACGGTGTCGATGCTGCGACAAGCGCGGGAGTTCGCGCAAATGTACGGCCGAAACCTGTTTGCGGACATACTTTGCGGAGAAATCGATGACGGCCGTCGTATACTCGTTTCCGACGAACATGTAACGGCCTTCGTACCGTTCGCCGCGCGGTGGCCTGTCGAGGTACACATCTACCCGAATCGTCACGTACACAACCTGAGTGAGCTGACCGACGCCGAACTGGACGCTCTGACGTCGGTGTATCTCGATGTGCTCGGCCGTTTCGATCGACTGTATCCCACTCCGCTGCCGTATATTTCGGCGCTGCACCAGTATCGAACCGAGGGCATTCAGGCGCACGGCTACTTCCACATCGAGTTGATGTCGATCCGGCGGTCGGAGACGAAACTGAAGTATCTCGCTGCATCCGAATCCGCGATGGACGCGTTCGTCACCGACGTGACGCCGGAGCAGGCCGCAGACAGGCTCAGAAGCGCGGCGTCGTGAGTGCTTTCGCTGCGCGAGCACCGGGCCGCATCAACCTCATCGGCGAGCACACGGACTACAACCTGGGTTTCGCGTTGCCCATCGCGCTGGAGCGGTGCACTACCGTTCGGTTCGAGCCCGACGGGTCCGATTCTGTGACCGTGTCGAGTGACCGAGAGAACGGCGCGGTGTCCTTTTCCACCGATATACGCCCTGGTGATCTCGATGGCTGGTCGGCGTACCCGGCAGGGGCTCTGTGGGCGCTCGCCGATGCGGGGCATCCGGTGGTGGGCGGCGTGATGTCGGTGACGAGCGATGTGCCCGTCGGCGCAGGGTTGTCGTCCTCGGCTGCCCTCGAGTGCGCAGCACTGCTGGCAATGAACGCCGCTACCGGAACCGAATTGGATCGCAGCGAGACCGCACGGATTGCGCAGCACGGTGAGAACGACTTCGTCGGAGTCCCGACCGGGCTGATGGATCAACTGGCCTCGATGTACGGCGAAGCCGATCGGGCGCTGCTCGTCGACTTCGAGTCCACCTCGGTTCAGCTTGTCCCCTTCGACCTTGCGGCGCACGGACTCACACTTCTGGTGGTCGATTCCCATGCAGTGCATCAGCACACCACGGGGGAGTACGCCTCACGTCGTGCAGCCTGCACTCGGGCGGCGCGGATGTTGGGGGTGGGCTCACTGCGCGACGTGCAAGGCCGCGAGGTTCTCGACGAGATCGAGGGGGTCGTCGATCGTCGCCGGGTCCGGCACGTTCTGTCCGAGAATCAGCGGGTACTCGACTGCGCAGAGGGGTTGGCGGCCTCGGACTTCCCGCGTGTCGGGCAGCTGATGATTCGATCGCACGAGTCCATGCGCAAGGACTTCGAGATCACCACACCCCACATCGACCTCATCGCGGCCTCTGCGGTCCGGCATGGTGCTCTCGGCGCGCGCATGACCGGCGGAGGCTTCGGCGGCTGCGTCATCGCCATTGTTCCGGCATCCGAGATCGACGCCATCACCGACTCGATCACCGGTGATACCACTGCAGGCGGATTTCCCTCGCCCACGATCTTCACCGCGCGCGCCGGCAGAGGCGCCTCCCGCATGTGAGCGGAAATCCATAGTGGTGCACGTATTTCCACTCACATGCGCGGAGCGCATCACATGGCGTCGACCAGCTGGCGGTAGGCCTCGGCAAGGAGGTCGGATGCGAGATCCTCGCTGTGATCGGTCGTCTCCGGCTGAGCGTCGCCGCTCATCAGTTGTGTATTGAGGGTGTAGGCGAGATCGTCGAACAATTCGTCGTCGATTCCGAAGTCGACTTCCGCATCGTCGGTCAGGAGCGCGCCCAGGTCGATTCGCCACGTCCACACCTCGTGCGAGGAGTAGCTGCCGCGCGTCGCGGAGACGACATCGGTCGAAATGTCGAGCTGCTGGGCGGTGTACCCACCGGGGATCGCGGTATTGACGGTCATCTCGAGTTCGATCGTGTCGTCCGCCTCGTTGCTGTACTCGGTGACGAACAGCGTCTCGAGGTTGCCGCAGGTCACTGTGAGCAGGCGTCGCTCGTGATCGGATCCCGACGGTGTCAGCGCCTCGACGGTCCAGCGGTGGCGCTGTGTATTCGCGGGGTCGGAGATCGTCGAGTTGATGTAGTCCGCGACGATGTTGCGCACGTCCGGGTAAGCGATGTGTTCGGTCAGCGTCCAGAAACGCAGTCGCTCGGCCGGTGACGAGCCGGACAGCAGTGTCGTGCGCTGTGCACGGTCGGCTGGAAAGGTGAAAACGGGGTTCGATGCCATGGCAGTCGATTCAACTACATCCGTTTCGAAAGGTTCCCATTCGACTCGATCGACGGCACACTGACTGACCATGGACTCGGAGAACGCCAGACTCGTCGCCTCCCAACTCGGGCGCGCTCTCGCCGTATGGGGTGGGGGCAGCGTCGTCGCCGGTGCGATCGCTGCCGCCACCAGCAGCCGCCCGATGGTTCGCGCATTCGGGATGCAGACCGCGGAATGGGGTGCCATCGATCTCGCGATCGCCGGGGTGGCATCCCGCCTTCGCACGCCGACCTCGTCCAAGCTGCGGAAAATACTGCTGGTGAACGTGGGCCTCGACGTGGGCTACATACTGGGGGGTGCGTACCTGGTAGCCCGCCGGCCCCGGTTCGCTGGCCGCATCACCGCCGACGTGGCCCGCGCGAACGGGGTAGCCGTGGTGATACAGGGGGCCGCGCTGTTGGTGCTGGACACCACGCACGTCCGCAAGCTCTGACTGCTGTGTCCGAGCGTCGGCGCCGTCAACCCCAGTTCTCCGCGTTCGTCAGGCAGAACGGGTGTCCAGCCGGGTCGAGAAGGACACGCCACGATTCGCCCGGTTGATCGTCGGGGAGCGAGGCGCCGAGTTCGACTGCGGCGGTTGCGGCAGCGTCGAGATCGGCAACAGCGAGATCGAAGTGGAATTGCTTGCTGCCGTTCGCATTCGGCCAGGTCGGCGCAATATAGTCTTCGACGCGTCCGAAGCCGAGCGCGCTGCTCGGCCCCTGGAGCATCGCGTAGTCCTTCTCCGCGTGGACGATGCTCCAGCCCAGGAGCGATGACCAGAACGACGCACTCGCCTCGGGATCTGCGCAGTCCAGGGTGACCATCTTCAGCGTTGCGACCGGTGTAGCGCTCACAGTTGGTCTCCTTCGTAGCCGTTGCTTGTCGGTCCATCCTCCTAAACTTCGATGCGTGCCGGATAGGAAAAACGCGACAGGCTCGACGGCGACCACTGCCGGTGTTCTTCGTCCCGACCAGTTGGCGAAATGTGTCGACCTCGTTCGGCTACCGTGCGCACCGTCGCTCGCGCCTTGGGTGGAGAACTACTGGCTGTTGCACTGGGAGCTACCAGCGGAAACGTTCTACCGCAGCTCGACGCTTCCGCATCCCGCATGCACTCTCAGCGTCGAGCGGGGATGGGTGCGTGATGGTGTCGATGCGCTCGGCGGTCCCGTTGTCGTGACCGGTCTGCTCACTCGCCGGTTCGACGTGACGCTCGCCGAGACAGGCTGGGTCTTCGGTATGAAGTTTCGTCCCGGTGGTTTCACCAGCCTGACTGGGATCAACGCTCGATCTCTGCGCGACGTACCGGTTGCACCGCCGTCGGCGATCTCGTCGGAAACCGTCGACGCCTTGGGCGCACTCGGACCGAATCTGACTGCAGATGCCTGCCGGGAGCTGGCCGATTCGGCTCTGGACGTCCTCCACCGTGCCCCTGACCCCGAATACGACCAAGTCCTCGAGGTCATCTCGATGATGCTGAGCGACCGGACGTTGACTCGCGTCGGGCAGGTCGAGGAACGGTGCGGAATCGGTTCTCGGCGGCTACAGAGACTGTTCGCCAGGTACATCGGCGTCGGGCCCAAGTGGGTTCTCGCTCGATACCGCATCCACGATGTCGTCAGCGATCTCGACGCCGGCTACACCGGTTCCCTTGCCGACCTCGCCGCGCGGTACGGCTGGTTCGACCAAGCGCATTTCACGCGCGAATTCACCGAACTCGTCGGGGTATCGCCGCGTGCGTATCAGAGTTGAACACGGCCGCGCCGATACTCGCTCGGCGCGGCCTGTGTCTCGGGTTCTTACTTACTTCTTGGACACTCGCACGAGCTTCTTGTTGACGAACTCGTCCATTCCCCACGGCCCGAGTTCGCGGCCGACGCCGGAGCGCTTGATACCGCCGAACGGGAGTCCAGGGAGGGTGGTTCCGTGCTCGTTGACGAAGGCCATGCCGACATCGAGCTGCTCTGCGACTGCGCGGGCGCCATCGAGGTCGGCGCTCCACACCGAGCCGCTCAGCCCGAATGGAGACTCGTTGGCCAGGGTGATCGCCGCGTCGGCGTCGGCGACCTTGTAGATGACACCGGCCGGCCCGAAGAGCTCCTCACCGTAGGCGCGCATGTCCGGTGTGACATCGGCGAGCAACGTCGGCTCGACGAAGGCTCCCGGTCCGTCGATCTTCTTGCCGCCGGTGAGCAGTGTCGCGCCCTTGGCGACGGCGTCGTCGATCTGCTCGATCAGGTTGTCGGCGGCGGTCTGCGAGGACAGGGGCCCGAGCGTGGTGCTCTCGTCGAGCGGATCACCGGTCGCGGTGGCCGCGAACGACTCGGTGAGCTTGGCGACGAACTCGTCGTAGTACGGCTCGGTGACGAGGATGCGCTTGGCGGCATTGCACGCCTGACCGGCGTTCGACAATCTTGCGCGCGTGGCCGCGGCAACGGTGGCGTCCATGTCGTCGCTGTCCAGGACTATGAACACGTCGGAGCCGCCGAGCTCGAGCACGACCTTCTTGAGGTTGCGGCCCGCGGTCTCGCCGACGGACGTTCCGGCCCGCTCACTACCGGTGAGCGAAACACCTTGCACGCGAGGGTCGGCGATCATGTCCGCGATCTGCTCGTTGGTGGCGAAGATGTTGATGTAGGCATCGGCGGGTAGGCCTGCCTGGTGGAAGATCTCCTCCATGAGCAGAGCGGACTGCGGGCAGTTGGGCGCGTGCTTGAGCAGCACGGTGTTGCCCAGCATCAGGTTCGGGCCCGCGAATCGGGCGACCTGGTAATACGGGAAGTTCCAGGGCATGATGCCGACGAGGGCGCCCACCGGCTTGCGTTGCAGCACAGACTCTTCCGCGCCGGGGACGTCGAGCTGCTCTTCTTCGAGGAACTTCGGTCCGTTGTCGGCGTAGTACCGGTAGATAGCCGAGGACAGTTCGACCTCGCCTTTCGACTCGGTCAATGGCTTACCCATTTCGAGCGAAATGCTGCGCGCCAGTTCGTCGGACCGTTCGTCGTAGATGTCGGCGACCTTGCGGAGGGTGTCCGCGCGATGCTGCGGCGACGTGGCGCGCCATGTCTGGTAGCCGGCGTGCGCCGAAGCGAGGGCACGCTCGACGCCCGGTCCATCGAGGGTTTCGAATTCCTTGACGGTTGTGCCGTCGGCGGGATTGACAGTTTTGTAGGTTGTCATACCTAGTGCAACGGGCTGGGGGCGGGGGCTTGTTCCTGCTGAGTCGAATTGAGGCTTCCTCGCTGGTCGCAGCGGTGTCCGTGAATCACAACGTTGGCATTCGTTTTGTCAAGCTTCGACACGCGTGATTTGTTGCGCAGGCCGTTGAATTGCGCCACACTCACCACGTCAGTCACATACGTCACAGCAGTCACACGTGAAGGGTCAGGTCGTGTATGCGCGCTCGTAGTCGACAGATCGTGGTAGGCACCGTCCTCACCTTGGTTGCAAGCGGGCTGTCCGTCCTCTCGGCGCCCGTGGCGTCTGCAGAACCGTGCGGCGGTATCGGCAGTCCGGGCTCGTCGCCGCTGTTCGGATCGTCCGGCAGCTCCGGCGGCGACCCAGGCCGGGACCCGCTTGGCCCCCAGGGCCCGCTGCCCACGATCTCCGGCAACTCGACATCGGTTGCCTGGGTGACGGGCCCGCGCAGCCAAAACGACACCTACGACCGCTTCGGTATCTCAGGTACCGATCTCGGTATCAGTTGGGACAATGGCTCCGGCCAGACGCTGATGGCGTTCGGCGACACGTTCGGAAACTGCTCGATTCCGGGTACACAGTGGCGCAGCAACGCTCTCATGCGCTCCGACGACACCAATTTGTCCGACGGTATCTCGATCGAACCGGGCATTCCCGGTGATGTGACCTCAGGTGCGGTAGTCCAACCCGAGAATCCGCAGTTCGCCAGCGAGATCATTTCGAGTCTCGGTATCGCCGGTGTCGAGGACACCGTCATTCCGACAGCCGCAATCGCGATCGACGGCGTCCAATACTTGAACTACATGTCGGTGCGCGAGTGGGGTTCGCCCGGCCGGTGGGTCACCAATTTCTCGGCGATCGCCACTTCCGTCGACAACGGCCAGAACTGGGTAACGGCAACGGAAACGGTGCGGGTCAACGCCGGGATCACCATTCCCACACTCCCTCAGGTCGAGGAGAGCAACGGCAAGTATCAGATGAACGCCTACGTCGAGGGTGAGGACGGCTACATCTATCAATTCGGAACACCCAACGGGCGTTTCGGCGCAGCCTTCCTTGCCCGAGTGCTGCCTGAGGACATTCTCGATCTGAACGCGTACGAATACTCGACGCAGGATCAGGAGGAACCGTGGTCGACGGAAGTCGGTGACTCCGTCTCGGTGGTTCCCGAACCGGTGAGCGAGATGTCCGTCGCGTGGAACGACTACCTGGGACGCTATGTGATGATGTACGGCAACGAAGTTCAGCGCACCATCGTCGCCCGGACCGCCGAGAACCCGGAGGGGCCGTGGGGTCCGCCGCGGACGGTGCTCAGCCCGCTGGAGACGGCGGGCGGCATTTACGCGCCCTACATTCATCCCCTCACCAGTGGGAACAAGCTGTACTTCACGGCATCGCGGTGGGTCGACTACAACGTGATGTTGCTCGAGACCAACTTGGATCTGCTGAGCTAGAGAACGGTGAGGCGTTTTACTGCCCGGGGATGCCCTCGTAGGCGATGTCGCCGGATTCGAGGTTCTCATCCGTCAGCTCGACGAGCCCGTCGAGGAATGCCTGACGGTCGGTCACCACGTGCTCGATGGCCACATCGACGTTCTCGGCCGTGACGGCGGGCATGACGTAGACGGGTTCGGTGTCGACGTCCTCACCCTTTGCGATGCGGTTGGCGACGGCGAGACCGGCGGACAGTTCCACTGTTCCGTTCTGCAGCGATGTGCCGATGAAATCGCCGCTCTTGACGGCGTTGAGCCCGTCCTCGATACCGTCGATGCCGACGATCGGGACATCGGTTCGTCCGGCTTCCTTCAGCGCCTGCAGCGCTCCGAGTCCCATGTCGTCGTTCTGTGCGACGACTCCGTCGATCTGGTCGCCGAAGCTCGAGAGCCAGTTCTTGGTCTTGTTGACCGCCTCGGTGCGCTTCCAGTTGGCGGTGTCCTTGGCGAGGACGTTGATCTCCGGGTAGTTCGCGAGAACCTGGTCGATACCGGCGCCGCGGTTGATTTCTCCGGAGCCACCGAGCGGGCCCTGGAGGATGACGATGTTACCGCGGCCACCGAGGGCGTCGGCCATCATTTGCATTTCTTGCGCGCCGGCGGCGACGTCGTCGGGCTGGACGTTGCCGGAGATCTGGTCGGACTCGAGCGCGGCGTTGACGGCGATCACCGGAATGCCCTGGTCCGTTGCCGCCTGTACCTGCGGGGCCAGCGAATCTGCCTGTGCCGGTACCACGATGATGGCATCGACGCCCTGATTGATCAGCGAGTCGACTTGGCTGGCCTGGGTGGAGACATCGTTGTTGGCCGAGTTCCACAGCAACTCGATGTCATTGGCGGCGGCATAGGTGTCCATACCCTCCTTTCCCGCGGTGATGAACGAGCTCATGTCGTACACCGTGACGCCGATGCGGGTCTTGCCGTCCTGTGCGCTGGTATCGCCGGCTCCGCAGGCGGTGACGCCGACTGCGAGCAGACCGGTGGCTGCAATGGTCAGCATCTTGGAAGCAAACTTCATTGTCATCTCCAGATCGAGGGGTGTGGTTCTTTCAGGGAAGGGGCTGTGTCACGTTCTTCTTTTGGACGACCAGACGTCGACCGAGACGGCCGCAACGATGAGCACGCCCTTGATGACGTCCTGCCAGTAGGCGGGAACGATGAGAAGGTCGAGACCGTTGTTGAGCGTCTGAATCATCAGCAGGCCGAGCGCGGTACCCCAGATGGTTCCGCGTCCACCCATGAGGCTGGCGCCGCCGATGACCACTGCCGCGATCGCATCGAGTTCGTAGCCCTGGCCCAGGTTGGGAGGGCCGGAAATGACCCGCGATGCGAGCATGACGCCGGACAAACCGGCGAGCAGACCGGAGAGCGCGTATACGCTGAAAAGGATGTTCTTGGCATTGATTCCGGCGATCTCGGCCGCGGTACGGTTGCCGCCGACAGCGTAGACGCGCATGCCATAGGCGGTCCGCTTCATCACCACCGCCAGCACGATGATGCCGATGATCATCACCAGAACGGGGATCTGCAGGCCGAGAATCTTGGTGTTGGCGATCTGGCCGAACTCCGCGGGGAGTCCATTGATGGGTGCGCCTCCACCGATAACATATGCGAAACCCGAACCGGCTGTGAGCATACCGAGTGTCGCGATGAACGGTGGCACATTGATGCGAGAGACGAGAAATCCGTTGATGCATCCCGCGATGAGGCCGACTGCCATCGCCACGAGCACCGTCAGGTACACCTGGCCGGGATTGGCTTTGGCGACCGCAGCCGAAGCCATGGCCGAGACCGCGATGACGCTGCCGACGGACAGGTCGATGCCTCCCGTCAGAATGACGAGTGTTTGGCCGAGCGCGATGAGCGCGAACGGTGCGGCGGCGACCAGGATGGTCTGCAGGTTGTCGACGGTTCCGAATCGCGCACTGCGGTAGGAGAAGTACGCGATGACGAGCAGCATGACGATGACCATGGAATAGCGCATGGCCATGGCTCCCGCCCAAGCGCTGGAGAATCGGCGCGCCGGTCCTCCCGTTGTGGCCGAACTGGATTGCTCAGAGTCCTTTTCGGCAACGGGTGTACTCACTGGTATGCCTCCTCGAGTGACGACGGCGTCGTGGCCGGGTCGGTTGTGCGTGTGTCCAGGGCGGTGGCCAGACGGAACACCGAATCCTGCACCTCTGGATGGTCGAGCGCGTCCCGGTCGAGCTCACCTACGAACCTGCCCTCGCGCATGACGAACGCGCGATGCGAGAGACCGACAATTTCAGGCATGTCCGACGACGCCATGACGACGGCCATTCCGCGTTCGGCGAATTCGGTTATGATGCGGTAGATCTCGGACCGTGCGCCGACATCGACACCGCGAGTCGGTTCGTCGAGCAGAAGCACGTTGACCGTACCGGTGAGCCATCGCGCCAGCACCACCTTCTGCTGATTTCCACCGGACAGAGTGCCGACGCTCTGGCTCAGGCCGCGACTACGCAACCGGACCGAGTCCATCGCGCTCGATACTGCCTCCGAGCGTGCCTTGTTGCGCAGCCATCCCGCGACGTCGAACGAGGACAACCGGGGTAGTGATCCGTTGTCGAGCACACTCATCGACAGCACGACGCCGTTGACCTTGCGATCCTCCGGCACCATGGCCATGCCCGCGGTGATCGCCGCGGCGGGTTTGCCTTTCGGCACGCTCTTCCCAGCGACCTCGACCGAACCGGAGCTGACGGCGCGCATCCCGAACAGTGCTTCCAGCAATTCGGTGCGTCCGGCGCCGACGAGTCCGGCGAGTCCGACGATCTCACCACGTCGTACCGTGAGGTTCACCGGCCCCGACGCGCCCACTACCTGGAGGTTCTCGACTTCCAGAACCACTTCGTCGGTAGCGGAACCGACACTGGGGAAGAGATTTTCGAGTTCGCGTCCGATCATTGCGGTGACGATCTCGTCATCGGTGATGTCGCCGAGCATTTCGTCGGTGATGAGCTTGCCGTCTCGGAGAACGACGACGCGGTCGGCGATCGCCCTGATCTCGGCCATCTTGTGCGTCGTGTAAACCATGGCCACTCCGCGATCACGCAGCTGCTGCATCACCTTGTAGAGGCCTTCGACCTCCCGTTCCGAGATGGCGGAGGTCGGCTCGTCGAGCATGACGACCTGGGCGCCTGTCCGGGCGGCCTTGACGATCTCGATGATCTGGCGCAACCCGACGGGTAGTGAACCCATCCGCGCGGTCGGCGAGATGGTCACGTCGAAGACGCCCAGTGTTTCGGCGGCTTCCTTGATCATGGCCCGGCGGTCGAGGAAGATCCCCCTGCGCATCTCGCGGCCGACGAACATGTTCTCGTAGACGGTCATGTCGTCGATCGACGCGAGTTCTTGAGGCACGATCACCACGCCGCGGCGCACCGCGTCGCGTGGATCGCCGGAGGACAAGGTGTGTTCGCCGATCGTCACCGTGCCCGTGTCTGCGCGCAACTGGCCAGTGGCGATCTTCATCAGGGTCGATTTGCCTGCGCCGTTCTCACCGGCGAGCGCGGTCACCGTGCCCGGCTCGAGGTCGAGCGAAATGCCCTTCAGGACGGGTACGCCGCCGAAACTCTTGGTCACCTCACGGCAGGCGAGCAGTGCGGTCACGGTGCACCTCCGACGGTGCTGGCAGCTTCGGTACTCACCATGCCGTGTAGCCCCCGTCCGCGACCAGTACTGATCCGGTGATGAAGCTGGCGGCGTCACTGGCCAGGAACACCACGCTCGGCGCGATCTCCTCCGGCAGGGCGTAACGCTGCATCGGCGCGTCGTCGATCCAGTACCTCTTCAGGTCGGGGCGGTCGACCGGTGCCATCTCCGTCTTGCAGTACCCGGGGGCCACGGCATTGACGCGAATTCCCAGCGGACCCCATTCGGCAGCAAGTGATTTCGTGAGGTGATGCACCGCTGCCTTCGACGCGTTGTAGGCAGGTTGCATCTGCGGACGGTTGACGATGATTCCGGACATCGATCCGATGTTGACGATCGATCCGCTGCCCCGTTCGCGCATATGCGCGCCGATGGCGATCGTGCACTCCCATAGTGCTTTGACGTTCAGGTCGAAGACATTGTCCCATTCAGTCTCGGTGACATCCCAGGAGTCGTTGTGGTAGCAGGTCCCCGCGTTGTTGACGAGGATATCGACGTGTCCGAGTGCATCGATGGCTTCTGCGGTCATCCTCTCGATATCGGGGCGGCGGGTGATGTCGGCGGTGATCGAGGTGAATTCGTATCCGGCGGTGGCGGCTTCGGCCAGGACCTTCTCGTTGCGTTCGGCGCTGCGTCCGGCGATGGCGACGCGGGCGCCGGCGGCGGCCAGCCCGAAGGCGAAGGCGCGTCCGAGTCCTTGGTTCCCTCCGGTGACGATGGCGGTACGTCCGGTCAGATCGAATGGATTGTTGTTCATGCAGGCACCACTATCGACTTGAGGCTGGCTGGGTCGTTGTCGCTGTCGAGAGCATCGGCGACGTGTTCGAGGTCGTAGCGTCCGGTGACGAGACGGTCGAGGTCGACCAGACCGGAGGCGACGAGATGTATTGCCGCCGGCCATGTGTCGGTGTAGCGGAAGATGCCGGTCACCGTGATCTCGAGGTTTTGGATGTGGCTGACCGGGAGCGGGTAATTGTCGGCGCCCATTCCGACGAGTACCACTCGACCGGCGGGGCCTACGGCGCGGATGCCGCTCTGTACGGCCGGAACTGCGCCGCTGGCGTCGACGAACACATCGACCTGTGGGTCGAGGGCTGCGACGTCCTGGTTCATCGGGTCGATCACCTCGGTCGCGCCGAACTCCTTGGCTCGTTCACGGCGGGATTCGACCGGGTCCGACACGACGATGCGTGCGGCCCCGAAGGCTCGGGCGGCCTGTGCGGTGATGATGCCGATGGGACCGGCGCCGGCGATGAGAATCGAAGACCCGGGAACGATGCCGGCCTTGCGCATCGTCGCCACCGCTACGGACAGCGGCTCGAGCAGGGCGGCTGCCTCGTCGGATACCGAATCCGGTACGGGATGCGCAAAGTCGGCGTCGATGGTGACGTACCGGCAGAACGCTCCGTCGACGGGCGGCGTCGCGTAGAACTTCATCTGCGGACACAGGTTGTAGCGGCCAGCCATGCATTGCGCGCAGCGACGGCAGGGGTGCTGGGGTTCGACGGCGACGCGTTGACCGATGCGGCCCGCGTCGACACTCTCGCCGACTGCAGCGATGCGGCCGGACAGTTCGTGACCGAGGATCATCGGGTCATCGACGACGAAGTCGCCGATGCGGCCCTCGCGGTAGTAGTGCACGTCCGATCCGCAGACGCCGACGGCGGCGACCTCGATGAGTACTTCCTCGCGAGCGGGCTTCGGGACGGGGCGGTCTTCGATCGAGAGCGTGCGTACCCCGGTCATCACGCTCGCGCGCATCGACGACGCAGGTGGGGATATGTCGGTCGTCGTGATGTTCTTTCCAACGCGCTCCAGGGTGGCGTCGTCGAGCATGCTCATATGATCTACCTCACTGCTCATGTGAATGGTGAAGAGGATCATGCATCGTTGTTTGCTCATATGTCAACGGCCTTGCCCATGTGAGCGCATGGGAGGATGATGGTGGCCATTCACATGAAAGGTGGGGGGATGCCGCAGGAGATCGACGTCCGCAGAGTCGGACCCGAGGAGCTCATTCAGCGCGGCCTGATCGCTCGTCGCTACTACCTCGACGGACGCACTCGGGTTCAGATCGCCGAGGAGTTCGACCTCTCGCGCTTCAAGGTCGCTCGCATTCTCGAAGACGCCGTCGCGTCGGGAATGGTCGAGATCACCGTGCACGCACCGGAATCGATAGACATCGACCTTTCACGCGCACTGAAGGACAAGTTCGGGCTGCGAATGGCCTTCGCGGTGCGCACGGCCAGCGACGAACAGGACGAGCTCTGGGATGCCGTCGGACGCGTCACCGCCGATCTGCTGAGCGAGATCGTCACCGCTGCTGATGTTCTCGGTGTCGACTGTGGGCGCACGCTCTCACGGATGGCGACGCACATCGACGCCATCGCTGCGTGCGACGTCGTGCAGTTGACGGGAATGGCGGGCGCCGTCGGTGCTACGTCCGCCGACCTGGTCCGCCGCATCACCGAACTCGGAGGGGGGCGAGCGTGGTCGATGTACGCTCCGCTCGTGGTCTCGGAGGCGAGCACCTGCGCCGCACTGCGTCGCAGCCGAGGGATCAAAGAAACACTCAAACATCATGCTTCGGTGACGAAAGCAGTTGTCTCCATTGGTTCGTGGAGCCCAGGGCTCTCTCAGGTGTACGATCTCTTGGCGCCGGAGGAGGCCGAGAAGTTCGCAGACAGGGGAGTCGTTGCTGAATCGTGCGCGCTGCTGCTCGACGCCGAGGGCAACCACGTCGAAGGCTTGGCCGACCGCCGCATCGGCGTGTCCGAGGAAACTCTCCGCGGCATCGACCATGTCGTCGCCATCGCGGCGGGTGAGAAGAAGCTCGCGGCCGTCCGGTCGGTCCTCGAATCCGGGCTGGTCTCCTCGCTGATCATCGACGCCGGAACTGCCGCCGGACTCGTGCGCTAGTCGGGTGTCGCTGAGATTCGGGTGTCGGCGTAATTCGAGATCGGCTGACGGCTTATCTGCCCGTTGAATTCTCTTACCACATTGTCACCCAGAAGACATTTCTTGGTCCTATCAATTCCCTGACAACAAGATGCCACGAGAGTACCGTTATTTTTCCCAGTTCGTCCATGCGAGTGCGGCAAGGGGAACGATCATGTCTGATAGAACTCTGGTCAACCAAGGTGCGGCAAAGGGAACTTCGATGGCAGGGGCGGTTCTCCTCCTCACCGTCGGCATACTCGAAGCCCTGCAGGGAATCTCTGCTATCGCCAAAGACGATCTCATTGTCGTCGGCGACGAATACATCTACCAACTCGACGTCACGACGTGGGGATGGATACATCTCGTGCTCGGCGTGATCGTGGCTGCAGTCGGTGCGGCGTTGTTCACCGGAGCAACCTGGGCGCGCGTCGGTGCGGCAATGGTGTGCGCCCTGTCGATCATCGTGAACTTCATGTGGTTGCCTTTTTACCCGTTGTGGTCGATCACGATCATCGCGTTGAACGCGGTTGTGATTTGGGCGGTCGCGACGTGGAATCCTGAAAGAGTCTGACATGCGATGGACAACGTAGCGAGCGCACACCCGCTCGACGAGGACGAACGCGCTGAACTTCTTCGGCTACGCAACGAAGTATCGACACTGCGCGCTAGGGCCGGTGGCGAGGCCGCCGTCGGCGCTCGAGTACAGCGTTCACCGCGGAACGGGCTACGCTGGACGGCGGTCACAATATTGCTGGTTCTGGTCGCTGTTCTGGCGATCGCATCAGTCACCGCCCGCTTCACGAGAAGTCAGATCCTCGACACCGACCGCTACGTGGCCACGGTCGCACCCCTCGGTGAGAATTCGGCCATCCAGGCGGAGATCACGAACCAGATTACCGACGAGATCTTCACCCGGGTCGACGTCGAGGGGACCACCAAGAATGCCTTGACCGCGCTGACCGAAGTGTCGAACGCGTCCGCGAACGCTCCGCGCCTAGATCAGGCCGTTATCGGACTCACACCCGTGATCACCAGCCAGGCAAGAAACTTCGTCCATGACACCGTCGGTTCGCTAGTGCAGTCCCAGCAGTTCGAAGATCTTTGGGTCCAGGCGAATCGGGCCGCACACGACGCACTCGTCTCGGTGATGACTGGCAACTACGGCGTGAGCTCGGTTGCGGTCGACCAGAGCGGAACCGTCAGTATCTCCCTGGGCACAGTCATCGACAACGTGAAGGCCGCACTGACCGAGCGTGGTTTCGCCTTCGTCGACGAGATCCCTGCGGTGGACACACAATTCGTGTTGTTCCAGTCACCCGAATTGGTGAAGGCGCAGCGGGTCGTCGCCGCGCTCGATCGTGCCTCTGTGATCCTGCCGTGGCTGGGGATCGCCTGCGCTGCAGCCGCTGTCGCCCTCGCGCCCTCGCGCAGGAGGCTCCGTGCACTGGGCCTCGTAGGGTTGTCGATCGCACTGGGAATGCTTGTTCTGGCAATCGGACTACTCGTCGGACGCGCGAGCTACCTCGCCAGCGTTCCCGCCGATGTTCTCTCACCCGATGCCGCGTCTGCGGTGATCGACACCGTCTTGGTTCCGCTCCGCACGAGCCTGCGCGCGGTTGCAGTCCTCGGTCTGGTGGTCGCTATCGGCGCCTACCTCATCGGTGGCTCGGCATCCGCCAAAGCCGTGCGTCGCGGCTACGGGCAGGTGTTTGACGCCTTCCGCCGATCGGGAAGCGGCAGGCCACCGAACGGGGTTGAACGTTGGGTAAATCAAGTACGAATTCCACTGCAGTGCTTCCTAATCGGAGTAGGAGCGGTGGTACTGATGTTCTGGCCGTACCCCACTGGGATGGTCGTGTTGTGGATCGTTCTCGTCGTAGTGCTGGCCCTCGCGGGACTTGAACTACTCGTCCGACCGGCCCGAGTGTTCGCCTCGTCCACGGGCGGAGGGAGAAGCCTTGAAAAAGAAGTCGAAGCATGACGAGCCTGAACGCGACTTGCCTATGCCCCACGCCGACCAACTCCCCGGGCCGTCGAGCGACAAGCCCCTGAAGAACGACAAACCCATGAAGAACAAGGAGTACCGCCGACTGCTCCGTCCGCTTCACGGTGAACTCGTCGCAATGCAGGAGTGGGTGAAGTTTTCGGGTGCGAAGATCTGCATCGTGTTCGAGGGGCGCGACACCGCAGGGAAAGGCGGAGTGATCAGGGCAATCACCGAGCGGGTCAGTCCGCGGGTGTTTCGCGTCGTGGCCCTGCCGGCTCCGACGGATCGTGAGAAGACGCAGATGTACATTCAGCGGTATCTGCTGCACTTCCCGGCCGCCGGGGAGGTTGTCATCTTCGACCGCAGTTGGTACAACCGCGCCGGCGTCGAACGGGTGATGGGTTTCTGTACCGAGGATGAAGCGAAACAGTTCCTTCAGCTGACCCCGGCCGTCGAACGTGCGATGGTCGACTCGGGGATCATTCTGCTCAAGTACTGGCTCGAGGTGAGCGAGGAACAGCAGACGCTGCGGTTGCAGAACCGCATCGACGACCCGCGGAAGACATGGAAGCTGTCGGATCTGGATCTGGAGTCCTACACCCGCTGGTACGACTACGCGCGGGCGCGTGACGAGATGTTCCACCTCACCGATACCGGCTGGGCGCCTTGGTATGTCGCCGTCAACGACGACAAGAAGCGCGGTCGACTGAACATCATCAGCCACCTCCTGAGTCAGATCCCGTACGAACCACCCGAGCGTCCCCGCATCACCCTTCCGGAGCGGCGGGGCGCAAGCGGTTACGAGGCGCCGAGGCAACCATTGCATTGGATCCCGACGCCGTATTGAGGTTCGCGCCGGAAAGGTCGAGAGGTCGAAGTCAGCTCGGGAAAGCCGTCCGCCACAGCCGAACCCAATCGAACACCGGTGCAGCAACACGTACCCCCGGCCTGTCTCGGGGAACCAGCACCCGCAAGGCGCCTGGGTGTACGGTGCACCGCACGGGAGTGCGGAGCAGGAGCGATTCACCGTCGACGCCCACGGGGATCTCCGGGGTGTCGGCCTCTACAATCACCTCTCTCGCCGTTGTCTGCGTCAAACCACGAACATTGTTGAGGCGCAGTAAGTCGACCGCTTCTCGGGTGTTCGATACAGACAGCGTGACCACGCCGAGGACGCCGCGATCGAGACGGTCGCGGCGGCTCAGACCCGCAAGGTCACTGGTGCCATAGGAATTGTTGCTCACCAGAACTGCTTGCGGCTCTTCCACCGCATTGGCACCGATATGCGCAACCAAACGTGCGCCGGAGTGCCCGGTCAGCAGATCGGGGAGCAGTTTCAGGACAGTTGCAGCCTTGTCGTCACGGTATGCGGGGCTGCTTACGATTTCGGCGTACACCCCGAAGGATGCGTTGTTGACGAAGGGCCGTCCATCGACCGCGCCCAGATCCACGCGCAGCTCGACACCATCCCGGAGTGCATCCAGCGATCGGGCCGGATCGGATCGATCGAGTCCGAGATCCATCGCGAAGTGGTTGCGGGTTCCGGCGCTGATCACCAAGAAGGGCAGGTCGTGTTCGGCCGCGACCGCCGCGACGAGCGCCTGGGTACCGTCCCCGCCGGCCACCCCCAGCAGATCCGCCCCCTGCTCGACAGCCTGCCGGGCCAGAGCCGCGACATCGATGTTGCCAGGGCCTTCCAGTAGCACTACATCGGCGCCCAAAGCCTCGGCTTTGCGCTTCAAGTCGAATTTTGCGACCTTTCCGCCACCGGAATGCGGATTCATGATCATGAACGGATGCTGCGCTGGCGAGGCAGGGTATTCGGGCATGGTCGCCTCCGCGCGATGGGTACGCAAGGCGGCACGGGCGCAGACGCCCGCTGCCAGCGCGAGCAGGTAGGCAAGTAGGACCACCCACAGCAAGTGAGCCCGCACGAACACGGCGAGAACGATGACCGGTGTCACGATCGCCACTCCCAGGGATATCCACCTGAGCACCCCGCGTCGGGCGAGGAACCAGTACAACGACGCCACCGTGACCACGACGCCACCGATTTCCACGACGAGCAACGCCACGGCGCCCAGCACCCCGGCAAACAGCACGGGTACCGCCGCCGCAGCCACTGCCAACGCGAATGCCCCACGTGCCCACCAGCGCCGACCACGGTCACTGAAATTGGCAGAGTCTGATCCGTTCACGTGAGGGCCCCTCCCGGTTTCGCGTCCATTCCTTGCGACGGATCGACTTTTCATCGTATGTCCCATCTTCCACCTGTGGGAGAGGAATTCTGGGCGGTGTCCAGGAGTGTGCGCCGAGGCATCTCATCCGAGACGGGTGATTCGGAATCGACCGACCAGCTGCATAGTCGTGGGACCAATGCTGCCAGGCGGGTGAGTTCATGACTGCTGCAACGAAAACAGGTTCAGGGCTTGTGCTGACGGTGTTGGCGTCGAGTCAGTTCTTGATGACGCTGGACAGTTCGGTCATGAACGTGTCGATGGCTCAGGTTGCTGCCGACCTGGGCACGACAATTACCGGGATCCAGACAGCGATCACGCTCTACACGCTGGTGATGGCGACGCTCATGATCACCGGGGGCAAGATCGGCACCATCATCGGAAGGCGCCGAGCGTTTGCCCTCGGTCTCATCATCTACGGCCTCGGGTCGCTCACCACGGCATTGGCACCGAATCTTCCGGTGCTGTTGATCGGGTGGTCGTTACTCGAAGGCATGGGTGCGGCGCTGATCATGCCTGCCATCGTCGCGTTGGTTGCGGCGAACTTCCCTCCCGAAAAGCGATCAGCAGCATACGGTCTGGTCGCTGCGGCGGGCGCGATGGCGGTGGCGGCGGGACCCCTGATCGGGGGAGCGGTGACCACGTTCGCCTCGTGGCGGTACGTGTTCGTCGGTGAGGTCGTAATCGTCATTGTGATCTTGTTGGTGCTGCGTCGCATCAACGATGTTCCGCCTGCAAAAGTTCGGCTCGATCTGGTCGGCTCCGTGTTGTCGGTGGCCAGCCTGGGTCTGATCGTGTTCGGCGTGCTCAGGTCGGGTGAGTGGGGGTGGATTCAGCCGAAACCGGGAGGCTCCGAAATCGCGGGCTTGTCACCGGTGATCTGGCTGCTGCTGGCCGGAACGATGCTCTTGTACGTATTCATGAGATGGCAGACGCATCTTGCCGAGTCCGGCAGAGAGCCGTTGATCGATCCGCGGCTGTTTCGCAACCGTCAGTTGACCGGTGGGCTCACCATGTTCTTTGCGCAGTTCACCGTCCAGGCGGGCGTCTTCTTCACCGTGCCGCTGTTCCTGTCTGTCGTACTGGAATTGAGCGCCCTGCAGACCGGCATACGACTCATCCCGCTGTCGATTGCGTTGCTCGTCGCGGCTGCTGGCATTCCGAAGCTGTGGCCTCGTGCGAACCCGCGTCGAGTCGTGCGGTGGGGGTTGGCGTCGATGACAATCGGCATCCTGGTGTTGGTTGCCGGGCTCGATCCCGGTGCCAATGCCGGCATCGTTGCGGTACCGATGCTTCTCATGGGCCTGGGGCTCGGGGCCCTGGCCTCGCAGCTCGGAGCGGTGACGGTATCGGCCGTGCCGGATTCGCAGAGCGCAGAGGTCGGCGGATTGCAGAACACGGCTACCAATCTCGGTGCATCACTCGGAACTGCGCTGATCGGATCCGTTCTCATCGCAACCCTGAGCGCGACGATCGTTGCGGGCATTCAATCGAATCCCGATGTTCCGGCCGCAACGAAGGAGCAGGCTTCGACCGAACTTGCCAGCGGTGTTCCGTTCCTGTCCGATTCCCAGCTGAGAGTTGCCCTGAACGAGGCGTCGGTGTCGGAATCGACTGCTCAGGAGATTGTGGACCTCAATGCGGATGCTCGGCTCGAGGCACTGCGAGTAGCACTGGCGCTGGCAGCTCTGCTGGGGCTGACGGCCTTGTTCTTCACGGGTAACATTCCGCGGCAGGCGCCTGCCGCTCAGGTGCCCGAGAACCCGTAGCCGAGAACCCGTAGCCGAGAACCCGTAGCCGGGAAGCTGTCAGCGGTGAGAACTGTTTCACCGCAATGGATATGGCGCGCGTCCACCCAACATGATGTTGCTCGAGATCAAGTTGGATTCTCAGTTCTACTCCATCCACTGTAACGACGTGTCAGCGGTGGGCGGCCGAGAGAAATTGGCGCGTCGCAGCGTCGACGATCTGCTGCGGTGTCGCGTCGATCTCATCCCCGAGCCATGCGACGACGAGTTCGGCGAGTCCGCCGATGAACAGGAGTCCGTGAATGGACGATTGCGGCTGCGGCCAGGCGCGCTCGCCGAACAGTTCATGGGATTCCTCGGCGACGATCCGCGAGAAGTCTCGCATCAACTCTCGGCGGTGCGTGCGAAGGGATTCGACTGCGGACGACTCGATCAGCGCCACGCGACCCTTGCGCCTGTCCTCGGTGAGAACGGCGACAAAGGCTGCGATCGCATTCTCGACCTGCTTGTCGACGGTTGCTGCGGGGGAGTGCAGGGCGCTGAGCGCGGCGAGTTTGATTTCCTCGGATACCGCGTCGACGACGTGCCGCAGTAGATCGTCTCGGCTGGTGAAGCTTTCGTAGAAGTAACGCTCGGTGAGCTTCGCCTGCGCGCAGACAGCCGTCATCGTCGCCCCGGCAGCTCCGGCGGTGGCGAACACCTCCAACCCGGCTTCGAGCAAGCGTGCTCGACGCTCGGCAGCGCGGTCGTCGGCGCTCATGCCTGCGTAGCGACGCGTGGTGGGTGTCATGGATAGATGTTGACAGATCCGAGGAGTGTGACGCACACTACATCCAATCTGACATGACCCCCTGTCAGATTGACGGAGGTGCACATGACACGCGTTTTGGCTGCTCCACCAGCGGAGTCTCGACTCCAGGCTGTATCCGGCGACGGCGGCTTGCCGGTCGTCGGGCACACGCTGAACTACATCCGAGATCCACTCGCCCTGTTTCAGCAGCGTTGGAACAAGTACGGCGAGGTGTCGTGGATGACCATGGCAGGGAAGCGATGGATCACGGTCCTCGGGCCCGACGCCTGCCAGGAGGTTCTGCAGAACAAGGACAGGGCCTTCGTCAACAGCGACGGTTGGTCGCTGCTGATCGGCCCGTTCTTTCACGGCGGATTGATGCTCCTCGACTCCGAGGAGCACATGCGACACCGCCGGATCATGCAGCAGGCCTTCACCCGGGAACGGCTCGTCAAGTCGGTGGCGTCATTGAACCCGGTCGTCGCCGCAGGTCTCGACGCGTGGAACCCGTGCTCTGGCTTTCGTGTGTATCCCGCGCTCAAGGCGCTCACACTCGACGTGGCCACCGACATCTTCATGGGCGGGGCGGAGGGGAGCACGCCTGCCGAGATCGCCGAGATCAACGACAGCTTCGTAGCGTGCGTGCAGGCCGCGACGTCGATCGTGCGGTATCGACTGCCGCGAACGAGGTGGAAGCGTGGCCTCGACGGGCGTCGGATGCTCGACGAGTTCTTCCGGCGCTACCTTCCGGCGCGGCGTGCCACCGAGACCGACGACATGTTTTCGGTGCTGTGCCACATCGAGTCCGACACCGGTCAGCGGTTCACCGACGACGAAGTGGTCGATCACATGATCTTCCTGCTCATGGCCGCCCACGACACGTCGACGATCACGCTATCGACCATGATGCAATACCTTGGTCAGCATCCCGAATGGCAGGACAAATGCCGTGCGGAATCGCTCGGGCTCGGCACGGATTCGCCGACGCTCGGTCAGTTGGATCAACTCGAGAGTGTCGACCTGGTGATGAAGGAATGCCTCCGGTTGGTATCCCCGACGCCGGTGGTCGCCCGTCGCGCGATCAAGGACACCGAGGTGCAGGGGCACTTCGTCCCGGCCGGGACCTTCGCGGCGGTGGCGCCGCACTTCACCCATCACATGTCCGAGTACTGGCCCGACCCCGAGGCGTTCGACCCCGGCAGGTTCGCCTCGGACCGCCGCGAGGACAAGGTGCATCGCTACGCGTGGGAGCCGTTCGGCGGTGGCGTCCACAAGTGCATCGGCATGTTCTTCGCGGGCGCCGAGATCAAGACGATCATGCACCACCTGCTGCTGAAGTTCGACTGGTCCGTCCCGGCGGATTACGTTGCGCCACTGAACTTCACCTCCCTGCCCTTTCCTGAGGACGGGCAGCCGGTGAATTTGCGACGCCGGTAGCTCAGCCGAGTCGGTCGGTCAGCCAATCGATGATGTCGGAGGTGACCTCGTCGCGGTTGGTTTCGTTGACGATTTCGTGCCGGGCTCCGAGGTAGATCTTGACGGTGACCTCGCTCAGTCCTGCTTCGCGGTACCGGGAGGCGAGTAGTTCGATGAGCTGCCCACCGTCGGCCAGCGGATCATCGGATCCCGAGGTCAGGAGCAACGGTAGGTCCGAGCGGATCTCGCCGAGCTTCCTCGGGTCGGCGAGCTCGTCCGCACCGGTGAACAGGGCGGGCACCGTGGTGTCGGGAAGGTCGAAGCCACACAGCGGGTCGGCAACGTAGGTGTCGACTTCTGCCTCGTCGCGGGTAAGCCACTCGTAGCCGGTGCGGTGCTCGAACGCGCTGTTGAAGACGCTGAGGTCTCCCGCGGGGGCGTCGGCCATGTTCGCTGCCAGGACGTCGAGCGTCGTCGATCCGGACAGGACGACCCCGTCGTACAGATCAGAGCGTTCGATCAGAACATGTTGCGCAGCAAAAGATCCCATCGAGTGAGCAAACAGGAACAGTGGCAGGTTCGGGTGGTCCAACCGTAGTGACTCCCCAAGTTGTTCGATGTCCGACCACAACGCGGCAAATCCTTGTGCGCCGAAATCGCCCGGTGTGTCGGTGATCGACGAACCGTGTCCGCGGTGGTCGGAGGCAATGGCATGGAAGCCGGCGCTGTTCAGCGCTCCCGCGAAGCGGGCATAGCGGCTGCCGTGTTCGGCCAATCCGTGCGCGATCTGAACCACTCCGCGCGCAGGCTCGGCCGTGGTGGGCCACGTGTAAGTGCTGATCCTCAGCTCGTCCTGCATGGAAACGTACGACGATGCGTTGGCCACGGATTGCTCCTTCGACGGTGAGGGGGTCGTGGTCGAACATATCGCCAGCCGGGGCTCCAGCGGAGGAGATTGCAGACCTTTACGATCCGCCGAGGACCGGCGAGAAGTGCTCGACGATCGGAAATGGATCGTAGAAGTGGTGCAGCAACTTTTTCCACTGCAGGTACTCGTTGGACTGCCGAAATCCTTCGGTGTGGTCCTCGAGCGTCATCCACTCGACCAGTAGAACGTAGACGTCGGGGCGCTCTATCCCGCGCGAGAGCCTCAACGACACGAAGCCCGGCATCGACGAGATGATCGACTTGGCTTCCGCGAAGGCGGTTTCGAACTCGTCGGATCGGGAGGGTGCAACGTGCAGCAGTGCGTGCTCCAAGATCATCGGCACAGTATGGCAGTGCGCGCTCGAGCTCTGAATCCATGAACTCCCCGCACGTATGGCGTGCGGGGAGTTCATGCGGCGGAGTCGTGTCAGCTGACGCTCAGGGCCAGTTCGTCGTCGGCGACGTCGACGGCGACCTTGCCGCCCTCGATGAGGATGTCGTCGAGCAGCAAGTCGGCGATTCGGTCGTCGAGTGCACGCTGTATAGAGCGACGCAGCGGCCTAGCGCCGAACTCGGGTTGGTGACCGTTCGCCGCCAGCCAATCGACCGCAGAGTCACTGAAGGTGATCTCGATGCCCTTCGCCGACAGGCGCTCGCGGCTCTCCTCGAGCATCAGGTCGGTGATGCGGTGCAGCTGCTCGGTGTCGAGCTTTCGGAACACCACGATCTCGTCGATTCGGTTGAGGAACTCGGGTCGCATAGCCTCCCGTAGCCGTCCCATCACGCGGTCCCGCAGTGGTTTGTCGTCGGCGTCGCCTGTCGTGAAGCCGAGACCGCCCGACTTGCTCGAGATGATGTCCGAGCCGAGGTTGCTCGTCATGATCACCACTGTGTTGCGGAAATTCACCGTGCGGCCTTGCCCGTCGGTGAGCCGTCCGTCGTCGAGCACCTGCAGAAGCGTGTCGAACACATCCGGGTGAGCCTTTTCGATCTCGTCGAGCAGCACCACCGAGTACGGGTTGCGCCGAACCTGTTCGGTCAGCTGGCCTGCCTCGCCGTATCCGACATACCCCGGAGGTGCACCGACCAGCCGGCTTACCGTGTGCCGCTCGCCGAACTCGCTCATGTCCACGCGGAGCATTTTCTTCTCGTCACCGAAAAGCGATGCAGCGAGGGCCTTTGCGAGCTCGGTCTTGCCGACGCCGGTCGGGCCGAGGAACAGGAAGCTGCCGACGGGACGGTCGGGATCGCTCATGCCGGTCCGGCTGCGGCGTACCGCGCGGGCGATGGCCTCGACGGCTTCGTCCTGGCCGACGACGCGCTCGTGCAACTCCGACTCCAGTCGACGCAGGCGTTCCTTCTCCTCCTGTGTCATCTGGCTGGCGGGGATACCCGTCGCGCGAGAAACCACGCCGGCGATGTCCTCGGCAGTCACCTCCAGCGTGACTTGCTCGGTAGCGGTGCCGGTCAGGCGGGCCTGGAGCTTCGCGGACTCGTCGCGCAATTGCGACGCACGCTCGTAGTCCTCTTGCGCGATTGCTTGTTCCTTCTCGGCATCGAGTGCCGCGCGCTGCTTTTCGATGGCCTCGACATCCACCGACGGGCGGCTCAGCTGCTTTCGAGCGCCCGCCTGATCGATGAGGTCGATGGCCTTGTCAGGCAGGAATCGGTCGCCGATGTAGCGATCGGACAACTCGACGGCCGCGTCGATCGCCTCGTCGGTGTAGCGGACGCCGTGGTGCTCCTCGTAGCGACTCCGCAGACCCGTGAGTATTGCTTTCGCGTCGCTGATGCTGGGCTCGGGGACCGTGACCGGCTGGAACCGGCGTTCGAGAGCGGGGTCTTTCTCGATGTTGGTGCGGTACTCGTCCTGCGTGGTCGCACCGACGATGTGCAGCTCACCGCGAGCCAGCTTGGGCTTGAGGATGTTGCCGGCGTCCATTGCTCCCTCTGCGCCTCCGCCCGCACCGGCGATGGTGTGGACCTCATCGATGAAGACAATCAGCTCGTCCTTGTTGGCCGAGATTTCGTCGATCACCTTGGTGAGGCGTTCTTCGAAGTCGCCGCGGTACCGAGTGCCGGCGACCATCGACGAGAGGTCGAGCTGAACTATTCGCTTGTTCAGCAGGCGATCCGGTACATCCCCGTCGACGATGCGTTGGGCGAGGCCCTCGACGACGGCCGTCTTGCCGACGCCGGCTTCGCCGACCAGAACGGGGTTGTTCTTGGTGCGGCGCGAGAGGATCTCGATGGTTTGCGCGATCTCGTCGGCGCGTCCGATGACGGGGTCGACGCCACCCTCGCGTGCGCGTCCGGTCAGGTCGACGCCGTACTTGTCGAGCGTCGGCGTGCCCGAGTCGGACTTGGGTTCGACCGAGCCGCCCTTGATCGCAGTCTGCAACCCGTCCGGGGTGATCCCTTCGGACGTGAGCAGACGGCCGGCGATGTGGTCCTGATCGGCAGCGAACGCGAGAAACAGGTGCTCGGGGTCGATGTATGTGGAGCCCAACGTTTGGGCGATGTGATGAGCTTCGAGAATTGCGGTCTTCAGGGTGCTGCTGAGCACGGTGGCGTTGACTGCAGCGCCCGCACGCGATTGCGGGAGCCTCAGCTCCACGGCATCGACCACGGCGGGGGACTGGACGCCCGCGCGCTGCATGAGGCTGCGGGTGGGGTCGTGCTGCGCCATGACGTGCAGCACATGCAGCGCGTCGAGCTCGGCGTCGCCGCGACCGGCAGCAAACGTGGCTGCATCGCCGATGAGCGATTGGGTCGACCTGCTCATCAGGCGACTGATGTCGATGCGACGCGGGCCCTCGGGTCCCAGGAATGCCGGCATTGAGTTCCTCCTACGGAAGATTGAGCGACTTCGACTCAACTAACGTGCTCGGAGGCGTATCAATTCCCGCCGGACAGAAAAATCTTCAGCGCTTCTTCGTGCCCGGCAGAATTCCCGCGGTGAGGACTGCCTTGACGTAGGGGCGCGCGCTGGTGATCAGCTCCTCCGCGTCGGAAACGTTGCGCCAGATCGAGGAGGCCAGCACATCGGTGCGGCCCTCGATATGGGCATCGAGCGCGACTCCCTCGTCCGTGAGTGCCTCGCCGTCCTCGGAGTGCGTGAGCAGCCCGCGGGTCTGCAAACGCTCGGCCGCCGCGTTCCATTCCTCATCCGACCACTGCCGAGTGAGCTGCGTTATCCGCTTACCGAGCACCTTGCGCGCCTTCGGGTCGGGGTGCGTCGCGTCGTGGAACACGACGGCTTCGATGGGATCCAGTTCGGCGTCGACGAGGGTCGCAATGTGGCCGTCACCGCGCCACTCCCTCATGACGGCGATAGCGTGCCACAGGGCGAGGTGCGGCAATTCGGGACTGGGCGAGCAATGCCATGCCGCGGACAGCGGACGTCCCGCGAACACTGCGGTCTCGCTGATCTCGTGGAGCCGTCCGGCGATCTTGGCCAGCTCGGGATCGGTTGCGAGTGGGCCGAGAGCGTCGCTGAGCACGTTGTCGAGCATCGCCCAGCGTCGAGCTGACACGGTGTCCAGCCCGGCTTCGACCGCCTGCGGCCACACCCGCTCGATCAGCTCGGGGTTGAAGTTGTAGAACGCGGACGTGACGACGCTGGCCGCGCACGGCCCCATCGGAGCCGCCCGCGCACCGACGTACCAGGCGTGCCCGTCGAGCCCTGTCTCCTCGCCGACCGACCTCAGCTGCGGGTTGAAGTACGCGGCGAGGTGGTAGGGCTCGAGGGTCTTGTACGCGGCCCGGGCAATGGCGGTCGATGTGTCGTTGCTCATGGTGCCCGAACCTACCTGCTCCAGGTGACACCTCGGCTGATCCTGAAGTGGAACCGATTCGTCCCCGTTCGCGTCGAAATCTATGAACGACCGACCTTCCGATAGGAGTGCACCGACGTGAACGTGGATCCGGCAATACTGCGTGCGTTCGCGGGGATGCTCGGGCAGTCGGCAGGTGCATTGGATGGGATCGACGCCCTGGCACCGTTCAGGGCCTCGGAGGGGGCGGTCAAGGGCACCGACTTCGACCAAGCCAACACGCTGTCTGCCGCTGCTGCTGCGGCCGCTGTTCAGGGCCTTGCCGGGCGCCTCGGTTCGGTCGCTGAAATCGCTGCCGGCGTAGCCAACGACTATCAGGTTGCCGAGAGCGAGTTCACTGAGAAGCTGGTGTCGATGGGCGGACCGAAATGAGCCTCACTGTCTCGCAAGTGCGGAGTTGGAAGCCGGACGCGCTCCGTTCGACGCAAGTCGCCCTCACGGAGGTTGTGAGACGTGTCGATGGACAGCGCACGAGTGTGCTCCGAGAACAGGACGATCTGGCTGACTCGTGGGGTGGTGACGCCGCAAACGCTGCTGCTGCTCGCATCGTCACAGAGTGTTCGCGAATGGGCCACGTCGCAGGACACCTCGAGGTACTCGGCGCAGCGTACGAGGCAGCGGCGCGCATGTTGGAGGCTGCAAGAGAACATGTCGAGTTCGAAGTCAGCGCAGCAACTTCCAGTTCCTTCGACGTCAACGACGAGGGAGTGGCGAATGCCGAGGCGGCTGTTGCGTTGTTGCCGGCCGGTATCGTGAACGTCGGCGAACTTGCCCGCGACCTCAGGCACGCCGCTGCGGAGCAGTCCGTTCGAATCGCAGAGGCTCTTCGCCAGGCTGCTGAGACGGCAGCCGAAGCCGCAAGCCGGCTCGACGAGCCCACCTTGCAGCTGGCAAAGCTGGGGCTCGAGAATCCACCGGGTCGATTCGTCGAGAACGCGGAGGGAGAGTTCACCTGGAAACCCGATATTCCGGCAACGACGGCGTCGTCGATCATCTCCGGGATGACGACCTCGGTGACGGAGGGATTGAAGAACGCTGCCGCCGGATCCGTTGATGATGTCGCCCGAAATATCGGACGGGGATTCGGGGCCTTCGGGGCAGTTCTCGGTACGGTGCCTGCCATCAAGAACGACATCGACGGTGGCATGGATGTAACCCAAGCGGTGGTCACGAATTCAGTGGGGACGTTGGCCGGTGTGGGAACAGCTATTGGAGTGGGTGCCGCTGCTGGGTCGGTCGTCCCCGGTGTCGGTACCGTCGCCGGCGCGCTAGGTGGACTGGTTCTGGGTGGACTCGCTGCGTATGGAGTCACCAAGGGTATGCAATGGGCTTGGTGAGCATTGAATCGCGGGACGGGGAAGAAACGTGAACGAAGAGGGGCTCGAATCCAGGGTGCATGTGGCTCCAACCTGGAGAGCATATTGGCCGAGGCGTGTCGGCATCGTGCTGTTGGTTTCGGCAAGCGGCATAACGCTCGCCGGGGCGTTGTCACTGGCGATGGCCTTTTCGGGAGTTAAGGATAAGGACTGGGGTATCGCGCTTGGAGGCGCGGCCTTCGGGCTGGGAATGCTGTTGCTCAGCTCGACAGTCTTCGCCTTGGCAGGAATTCAGCTACGCAGGCCATGGCGCAAGGTCAAGTTGATCATTGATGAGCACCGGGGGCCTGGGCTTCAGCTCCGGCGTCGGTTGACGGGTCTCCTGCTTGCCGCATTTCTCGCGATGACGGTATGGGCCGTGGTTGCCGTTGTTGTGCAGTTCCGTGGAACCTCGGAGTCCTTGCTGCCATCATCTCGCAACAATGATGAGGGTGGTGTGATCGTGCTTGGCATGACAGTTGGTCTGATTCTGTTCATCATTGTCTGCCTGCTACAGGCGCGAACCGAGGTGTCGCTGTCGCTCCACCCCGGTGGAATCCTGCGTCGGGCGCGTCGTCGTCGGTTGTTTCGTTCCGAGTCCGCCGAGGAGTTTCTCCGATGGGAGGACGTCGATGAAGTCAAGGTCGATACACACGATGTGCACACGGCCTACTCGACGGTGAACAATCCGATCATCAGACTCGTCTCCAGTAGCCTCGATCCGTCTCGGAAGTTGGAACGTTTCGATACCGAGGACTCCATGGCGTTGAGGGCGTACGAGCTGGGCGCTGAGCCGAACGCCATCATGGCGTTGGTTCTGTGGTGTCACGAGAATCCCTGGACGAGGGAACGGTTGGCCGATGAAGATGCTCGGAACTTGCTTGACGCGCCACCGCTGAGGGAACGGTTACGACTCTCCCGCGAGGCGGTGAAGAAACCACAGTGAACAATCCGAAGACCATAGGTCAGTACTTAGCTGAACAGGAAATCGATCTGACTACCGCCTCCGTCGACGAGTGTTCTCGGCTGGACATCGCCCTCGCTGAGCCCGTCGGGTGGAACCGGGCACCCGAAACCATGTTTCCGCACGCCGCTGCCGTGTTTTTCGACGACACGAGTGTCGTCGACGGATTCGCGCCGAATGTGGTGATGCTGGTTGGCGCGTTGTCCCGAGCGGTCGATGCGGAGGAGTTGCTGTCCTACGGGTTCAACGATTCGCGCGCCCTCCCCGAATGGGCCGAGATCACCCGTGATCGCGACCAATTCTGTGGCCTACCGTCCGTGTCCATCAGCGGGCGCTACCGAAACAGTGAACATCAATTGGTCGGCCGCACCCGATACACCGTCGTACATCCCCTCGTCGATCAGTATCTGGTGCAGGTAACGGCCACGATCTCGGCCTCGCAGTGGGCCACATTGGGTTCGCGCATGGAAGCTTTGACCGACTCGGTGACAATCGGGCGTCAATGACTCACCGGCCGAGGCTTTTCGCCAGGTAAACCCCAGTGTGTGTATCGGACTTGGCCAACTCGTCGACGGTTCCGGTGAAGACGACCTTGCCACCGTTGTGACCGCCGTCGGGACCGAGGTCGATCACCCAGTCCGCAGCCGCGACAACGTCGAGATTGTGCTCGATCACGATCACAGTGCGGCCCTCCTCGACCATGCCGGACAGCAGCCCGATGAGGTTCGCAACATCCGACGGGTGCAACCCGGTCGTCGGTTCATCGAGAACAAGGATCGGTGATGATCCAACGAGCTCTGTTGCCAGCTTGAGTCGTTGACGCTCGCCACCCGACAACGACGAAAGATTCTGGCCAAGAGACAGATACCCGAGACCGACGTCGGAGCAGCGATGCAGAATGTCGCGGATCTTCTTGACCTCGAAGAAGTCTTGGGCGTCCTCGACAGACATCTCGAAGATGTCCGCGATGCTGATGCCGTCGACGGTATGCCGGATTGCTCCGGGGCGAAACCGTCTACCCTGGCACGTCTCGCACGTGCTCGACACTGGGTCGGTGAACCCCAGGTCGGTGAAGATGATCCCGCTGCCCTGGCAGTCCGGGCATGCGCCGTCGGAGTTCGGCGAGAACAGCGACGCGGGTTGGCCCGTCTTCTTCGCGAAGTAGGCCCGGATGGGATCGAGTAGCCCGGAGTAAGTGGCGGGGGAGGAGCGACGCGACCCGCGGATGGGTGACTGGTCGATGATGACGGCCTCGGGTGCCACGGAACGCAGGTGGCCGTGGATGAGAGAGGACTTGCCGGACCCGGCGACCCCGGTGACGGCAGTCATGACCCCCAGCGGCACGTCGACGCTCACGTTCTGCAAGTTGTGTGTGTTCGCGCCCGCGATGTGCAAGAAGTCGGTCGGGGTCCGGGAAGTTCGGACGATGGCGTTGTCGCGGCGGAGCGCGGTACCGGTGCGTGTGTCGGCCGTCCTGAGTTCATCGAACGTGCCCTCGAAGACGACTGTGCCGCCGGCCTTGCCTGCGCCCGGTCCGATTTCAACGATGCGGTCGGCGATCGACATCACCTCGGGATCATGTTCGACGACCAGCACGGTATTTCCCTTGTCTCGCAACGCAAGCAACATCTCGTCGAGGCGGTGTACGTCACGTGGATGCAGGCCTGTGGTTGGTTCGTCGAAGACATAGAGCATGTCGTTGAGCGTTGCGCCGAGGTGTCGAACCATCTTGATGCGCTGCGATTCCCCGCCGGACAGCGTCGATGTTGCGCGGTCGAGGCTGAGGTAACCGAGTCCGAGGTCGACAAGTCTGCGCAATTGGGTGACGATCTCCGAGCGCGGAGCGTCGAGATCCTTCAGCGTCCAGGTGTCGATGAGCTCGGCGAGTTCGGAGACCTGCATGGCGAAGGCGTCGGGTAGCGAGAGTCCCTCGAGCGTCGCGCCGCGGATGGTCTCGTTATAGCGTGTTCCGCCGCATGCGTCGCAGACTCCGCGCGTGACGATGCGATCGAACGCTGCTTTCGCCTTGCCCTTCAAAGCGTCGGCGTCCTTCGACAGGTAGCTGCGCCGGAACCGCGAGACGATGCCCTCGTAGGTCTTCATGATCGCGTCCGGATTGACCATCGCGACCTCGCCGGGCTTGGCATCGAAGAACAGGTGACGCTCACGGGCGGAGTACTGCTCGATCGGCACGTCGAGGTCGAACAAACCGGAGTCGGCGAACACACGGTACGGCCACTTGCCCGGCTCGAAGTCCGGGTGCTTGAAGGGGCCCTCGCGCAACGACTTCGACTCGTCGACGAGTTGATCCATGTCGATCACCTTGGCCTCGCCGAGGCCCTCGCATTCGAGGCACATCCCGGCGGGGTCGTTGAAGGAGAACGCGTTGGCGTACCCGATCGACGGCTTCACCCCGCGCGACCACAGCATTCGCAACCAGTCGCCGATGTCGGTGATGGTGCCGACCGTCGAGCGCGGACCGCCGAACAACCGCTTCTGGTCGACGATGATGACTGCCGAGAGATTGGCGATGAGATCGGCGTCGGGGCGGCCGTACGACGGCAGAAACGTTTGCGCGAAGGCGGTGAACGTCGAGTTGATTTGCCGCTGGGCCTCGGCCGCGATGGTGTCGAACACCAACGATGACTTGCCGGAGCCGGACACCCCTGCAAAGACCACCAGCTTCCGCTTGGGAATGTCCAGATCGATCTCGTGCAGGTTGTTCTCGCGCGCGCCTCGAATGACGATCGTGGAGAGTGCGTCGGCTGGATTCGTCTCGGTTTGATTCGACGCGGCAGGGGTCATCTCGGGAGGGCACCTTTCACCGGGCATGGTTAGTCCACGCCGAAACTGACGGGGACGCGACGAGTCTACCGTACACCGTACGACAAGAAGCGCTCAAGTTCGCCGCGAGCTATTGCGTGACCCACGCCCGTGTGGCTGTAACAGCCTGCGGCGCCAGTCCGATTGTGAAGTAGAACACACATACCCCCTATTTGGTCTGAGGCATCATGACTACACCCAAGAGTCGACCGCCGCGAGTACTTTCTCCAGGCCCCACACCGAATCGTGACCGTGCGATCCGTACCCTCGTGGCAGCGCCCGTTCTGGCATTGTCATTTTTTCTCGCAGCGTGCGGCGGAGAGTCGACCCCGTCGAGTCCCGAGGCGCCAACTCTGACCGGCACAACCTCGTCGCAAGCGTCTTTCACCACTTCAGCCACAACCACTGCTCAGTCGTCGACCACGACGGTGCTCCCGGATCTGCCGCGCGTAGACAATTCGGACGACGATCGCAACTACGTTCCGGTACCCGCTGCACCACCACCACCACCACCACCACCGCCACCGCCGCCGCCGCCACCACCACCACCGGAACCAGAACCGGCTGTCGTTCCTCAGGGGGCGGGATCCGTCTACTACAAAAATTGCACGGCAGCACGAGCCGCCGGTGCGGCGCCTGTTTACGTTGGTGAAGCTGGCTATGGATCACACTTGGATCGCGACAACGACGGCATTGGATGTGAGGTTTCGTGAAGGACGGGAGCTGTATTGCGCTGAGTGCCTACTGCTCTTGATGATGCAGTGCATGTTTCGCCCTTCAGGCTCGTGCAGACCCATCCACGTTCATGCTCAGGATCAGGCCGTCACCTCAGCATCGTTGATTGCGGTCCCTTCAGTCGCCGTCGATCCTCGTCCTCGGTGTTCGTAGGCCACACTTCGATCACGTAAATTTCCTGTGTGGGTGGATCGTTGGCGTCTCGATGCTCGCCCACTGCCAACCGTCGGTTGCGTTCGTATGCGCGTCCTCGATAGAACCCAGGTCCGCTCGGTGTCACCGATGACTGGAACAGTCCCGCTCCCTCGGCCGCAAGGGGTAGTACTCGCCTGAAGCAACGCGCGTGAACGCGCTCAACGCCCGAAAACTGATCTCTTCGATCGTGTCCCAGTCGCCCGAGTGCAGCTGTGACGGTTCGCTTTCGAGTGCCCGGACCGAAATGCCGACCTGCCCCGCATTACGCCGGTGGTAACCGTTGCGATGCCCGGGGCCGCGGTGAGGAAATCGAATCCCTCCGGTGGATCGGGTGGAGGTAGGTAGTCGTCGACGTCCTCGGTCGATTCCACGTCGGGATATGCCGGATCTGCCATTGGAACATCAATCAACCAGCGGGACCGGTATTCGGCCATGACTCAACCACGCATTTCGATCATTCGTCGAACACCGTTCTCTCTCAACGTGAAATGACATTATCAATGCTTCCTGCCGAAGTACGACTCATCAGCTAGCACCCTGAACCACTCCAGGCCGCTCCCAGGTGTTCGACGGGGTTTCTGCGGGCGGGCCCAGCAGGAACCCCTGTCCCTGAACCGAACCGGGCAAGGCATCGAGTTGGTCGGTGGTTTCGATTCCTTCCACCACGCACCCTAGCTGCAAGTCGCGGGCGAGGGCGATGATGGCTCGGACGATGCTGCTGCTGGTCGAGTCACTGGTCATGGTTGCGGTGAACGACCGGTCGATCTTCACCGCGCTGACGGGCAGGGTGGCGAGGTAGCGCAGGCTTGCGAAACCGGTGCCGAAGTCGTCGATGGCGATGCCCACACCACCGTCGCGCAGCTCGCCGAGTTGACGCAGCATCGAAGAGCCCGACTCCAATAGCACTGACTCGGTGAGCTCCAGCACCAAGTCTTCGGGTGATAGCCCGTGTCGGTCGAGGGCTGCTCCGACCACAGCGGACATGTCGACATGCTGGGCCTGTCGGGGGCTGAGATTGACCGCGACTGTGACGGGCACGTCCTTTGCGGAGGTGGGCGGGTGCGCTGTTCGCCACCGCACGAGCATGGCCAGGGCGTCATCGAGTACCCGCTTGCCGAGGCGAGTGATGAGTCCAGTGTCCTCGGCGACCGGGATGAAGCGCTCGGGTGTTATCTCCGCACCGCTCGCGTCCTGCAAGCGACTCAGAGCTTCGAAGCTGACCAACCGACCGCTGTCGAGCTGGTGTATCGGTTGAGAGACCACACTGAGGGTCGCTGTGCAATTGCCATCGGAATCGAGGGCCTCCCGCAGGGTCTGCTCGATGTGTGCACGTTCTAGTGCGTTCGCGCGCAGGGCATCGTCGAACAGTTCGATTCTGTCTTTGCCGAGCTGTTTGGCGCGGTACATTGCGGAGTCGGCGTCCCGTAGCACCTCCTGTGCGCTGGTTCCTTTGCGCGCCAGTACTATTCCGATGCTCGCTGACACCACGTACTGGCGGCCGCGGTGCTCTATCGGTGCGGCCAACACCTGTCGGATGCGTTGGGCGACTTTCTCTGCCACGCCGACACTCGTTCCCGAGGAGGAGTCGTGCTCGGCGGGCATTGCATCGACGACGAGTACGAATTCGTCGCCCCCGACCCGCGCGATCGAGTCGTTCGCCCGCAACACAGAGCGCAGGCGGTGGGCGACCTCGACGAGCACCGCGTCACCAGCGTCGTGCCCGCCGGTGTCGTTGACGCGCTTGAAACCGTCCAGGTCGCAGAACAGTACGGCAGCGGCCGCGCCGGCTAGCTCGCCACGTTCGATAGCGGAGCCGATCCGGTCCAGAAGCAGCATGCGGTTGGGCAGCCCCGTCAGCGGATCTTGCAGCGCAGCGCGTTCGAGGGCCCGCTCGGCCTCGACGAAATCGGTCACCTCACGGACGACGGACAATACCTCCGTGACCTTCCCTGACGGCCCCCGGCGGAACGGTGTGCTGCGGCGCGAAAGCCATCGGGTCTCTCCGTCGGCCCCTCGCACTCGGTATCGAGTAGTGAGGCTCTCTCCGTCGGGTAGTGATGCTGCCTGCCGGTCGGCAGTGCGGAGGCGGTCGACATCGTCTGCCAGCACTGCGGTTTCCAGGTGGTCCTCTTCTGTGCCGTCCGCTCGGTCGAGCCCGTGCCAGGGCGGCAAGTCGTCCGGAAGGGGGCCTTCCAACAGCGACCGGAGGCTGCGTGAGGCCCACGTCAGATTGCCGGTGCTCACGTCGGTCACGGTGGTGATGTCTGGCGAGGCGGTCAACACCGCGTCACGGAACGCCCTGGCCCGATCCAGTTCTGACTTCGCCTCGCGCTCGGCGGTGACGTCCTCGGACAGCACCATGGCCCCGATGATCCGATCGGACCCATCGCGTAGCGGCCGGGCTCGGACCTGGAAGGTTTTGCCGGTGCGGGAACTGATCCAGTCGAAAGACGACTCGTTTCCGGCAACCGCTGCCGTGTAGTGCGGTTCCAGCTCGGCGTATACGTCCGGAGGCATCGTCTCGCGCAGGAGCTTCTTCTCCAGCAGCCGCCTGTTGTACCCCTCTGCTGCGAGATCCGCGCCCTCGACGAGGACGAAGCGTAGGTCGGGGTCAAGCAAGAACACCATGGTGTGCGGCAAGTTCGCTGCCAGCTGCCGGTACCGGGCCTCGCTCGCATCGTCGAACATGGCAGGCGAGCGAAGCAGTGGACCGTATGACCGACGCAATCCGAGGTAGACGACCCCCGCCAGCGCCGTCGACGCGGTCACCGCGATGTCGATGCCGCCACCCATCGACTCCCGCATGATCGAGATCACTCCGGCGTCGGATCCTCCGAGATGCGAGGCATGGTGGTCGGATCCTGCCAGCAGGTGCACCGCGTGCAGCACATGGTGCGCAGCGCAGGTAACGAAGATGGCCGCTGTCGCCAGCGCCAGTCGATTGTTTCTCAGCTGCCCGGTCCGGCGAAGGCCCCGGACGATGAACAATACGATCCCCAGGTATGCCGCAGCAGTGACTACGTTGAAGACCACCACCCATACCCAGCCGCTCCCCACGGGCCGAGAGTATCCCAATCTCACGCCAGCGTGAGGTCGGGAACTTTTCGGAGGTGACGCGTATCGGCGATCTACCGCCTACCCACAATTCGGTGCTGAAACCCCGGCTACTTCTTACCGGCCGCCCATTGCATGCCCCAGCCGTATTTCTTGTCGAGATCGGACTGGCTGCCCTGGATGTATTCGACCTGCCTGGTGACGGTGAAACCCTGCTTGCCGTTCTCGAGCAGTGCGATTGCGCAGATTCGTGCGGAGTTGCTCTCCGAGTCGAGTTTGACCTCGATCTGTGGTCCGGAGGTGGGGAAGAGCGTCACGACGCCATCAACGGCTGCCCAGTTGGGTGCGCCCTCGTAGATCATCGCGAAAACGAGGATCCGCTTGAACAACTCGGGACGGGCGAGGTTGATGTGCATGTTCTCGCCGCCGGTGACCGAGCCGGAACGGTCGTCGCCGTCGAGCGCGATGTACGGGGCTCTGTCGACCGCACCGAAACTGTTGCCGAGAGCCTGGATGACACCTTTGGTGCCGTCGGCAAGCTCGTAGAGGCAGCCGAGGTCGAGGTCGACGCCACCGCTTCCGTACGACGCGGCCGCCAGCTTGGCGAAGAAGCCCTTCTTCTTCGGCTGCGGTGCCCCAGCGCCCGTCGACCAGTTCAGGTTGACGCGCATCGAGCCCTGCTTCTCACCAGACTTGGTGAGGCTGACCGAGGGCTGCGCCTTGGACAGCGTCACCTTGCTGAGGCTGACCGGTGGTTCCGCGGGGGTCGAAGGTTTGCGGGTGTAATCGATTGCCATGAAGAGCCTTCTGTTCGGGATGTCCGGTTTGCACCGTTGAGCCTAGTCGCGATGGCCACGGGTCGGCCATTGGCCGATCTGCCGCGCGAGCTCAGGCCTGTACGACGCCCACGACGGGCGCGAATTCGCACGGCGGCAGCGCGCTGCGATCGGGTGGTGCGTCAGAAGGGGTTGTAGACGTAGACCTGTCGGAGGCCTGCGGCAGATCCGGTCTGTGGTGTGATCGGAGTGAGAGCGTGATTCTTGCCTGCGAGATCGGTTTGTGTGCACCAGCTTTGTGCGTGAAATGAATTGCATTCGATCTTGTGGCTGGTCCCGAACGGGCTGATGATGATCGAGCGGTCGCTCTTGCTCCCGTATGCAGCCGGATCGACAACGCTGACAAACTTGTCCGTGTAATCCCACGGCCCGAAAGGGTTCTCGTTGGACGGCTGAGCACCCGCAGTCGGGGCGAACGTCAACAAGCTTGCGGCAGATATTCCCAGTACAGCTAGCGCCTCCTTCAGCATGAGGTCTCCATTCATCGGCGATCGCGCGTGATTCCTCTTCATCGAGACCGCAGGAACGTGCGTTACCTCAGGCGCGACGGCCGAGGCTCTTCAGTGAATGGAAAACGAAGTACAGGAAACGCAGCGGTGGCGGGGGAGTAAACGGTGTTTGCCCTCGCTCGAAGGACATATCCGTCATGCGAACATGTGGGCCGGTCGAGCCGAGGGGGAAGCGGACAACATGCTGAAAGCTGCACGGAGAGCGCTCGCGATGGGATTATGCGTTGCGTTCGCTGCGATAGCGATGGGCGGTGTTGCCACCGCAGAAACGCCGTCGCCGACGCAATTGCAGGAAGCCGTCGTCAACTGGGCGTCGGAGATCGGCGCACCCGGCATGACCGCGCAGATCGTCGATACCGACGGGGTGCTCGCGGCAGCATCGACCGGTATCGACGGGAACGGTGACCCCGTCGACGACGGCTCCCCGTTCGTTTGGGGGTCGGTGTCCAAGCAACTGACCGCCGCCACCGTGCTCGGTCTCGAGCAAGAGGGTGTCATCGACGCGGAAGCTCCCGTCGTCGCCATCGTGCCGCAGGCCAGTGGCATGCTTGCCGATCCCGCCACCACCGTCGACGATCTCGTGCACCATACGAGCGGCCTCCCGCACGATCTCAGCGTCACTGACGATTGGACTCGGCGGGAGTCGGCAGCCGAACTCGCGGGTTCGCTTCCGCAGCCGGCCGGCGTCTCCGAGCGCGGTGAGTTCCGGTACTCGAGCTTGAATTACCTTCTGTTGCAGGCAGTGGTCGAGGAATCCACCGGTGGCTCGTTCGCGGACGCCCTCGAAAGTGAGGTGCTGGGGCCCGCCGATGCGACCGACACCATCACCGACCCGACCCAGTACACCGAGGATGTTCCGCCGGGGCATGTGCCGTTCTTCGGCTCGGCCAAGCCGATCGACGTCGGCGTCGACTCCGCGGGGCTCGGCTACGGCTATCTGGCTGGATCCATCGAGGAGTTGGGCCGGTACGCGTCGTGGCGTCTGGGGGAGTTGCAGGACGGGGAAGCCTCCATGCCCGCGGTGGACACGGGGCAGGGGACGGAATACGGCGCCGGCTTGTTCCACGAGAACATCGACGGACAGGAGGTGTGGTGGCACTCGGGTGCAGTGCCCGGCTACTACACCTATGTCGCGTTCGTTCCCGGTGAGAACACGGCAATAGTGTTGGCTACCAACAAATACGGAGAGATCGAAGCCGAGCGCATCGCTGCAGTGGGGCGCAATCTCACAACATTGGTGCTCGATGGGTCGACGACAGCGTTGCCGAGTTCGCTGGCGTTGCCGGCCCTCGGCATTCTGCTCGGCCTCGTGGCGGTGCTGGTCGCGGTGATCGCGTGGGTGATCACTGGTCTGTTCACCGGTAAGACTCGTGAGCGATCCCTCGTCGGCGCCGGTGTGCGTATCGCGATTGCGGCGCTTGTCGGTGGCGCTGTGTTGTTCGGCGCCTTCATCGGCGTGCCGTCACTGGTCGGGGCCTCACTGTCGGTCATGTGGCTCTGGGCTCCCGATGTCACCCTCGTGTTCTGGGTTCTGCTCGGCACCGTGTTCCTCGCCACGGCCCTCGTGGTCGCCAACGAGGTGGTCAATTACAAACGTTTCCGTATGGACTAGTCCCGCCTCCGCCGAGATCGAGGTTGTGCACCGTTTTCGCCTGAAAACCGTGCACAACCTCGATCTCAGCGTGCCATCATTGAAGTTCCGATCCCATGACGCCGCAGGCTATGGAGCAGAACGTGGACGATTACTACGATCTGGGCAATCACTCTCGGCAAGTCACCACATCCGTTCCGGATGCGCAGAAATGGTTCGATCGCGGGCTCGTGTGGTCCTACGCGTTCAATCACGAAGAGGCTGTGAAGTGCTTCTCGAAAGCGATCGAAAAGGACCCGACGTGCGCTATGGCGTACTGGGGTCTGGCCTACGCGCTCGGTCCCAACTACAACAAGCCGTGGGAGTTCTTCGACGAAGCAGAGCTGACGACCACCGTGGCTCGTACGCACAGAGCGGCCGAAGATGCTGCCGGAGCCGCCGACGACAACCACACGAGCGTCGAACGGGAACTGATCGAGGCACTGCGGTACCGCTACCCTGTGTCCGAGACCGCAGTCGGAGCGGACTCGTCGGAACAACCCTGGTCCGTGTGGAACGACGAGTACGCCGACGCGATGCGCGCGGTGTATCTCAACCACCCCGCCGATCTGGACGTCGCGACGTTGTTCGCAGATGCACTCATGAACCTCACGCCGTGGGAACTCTGGGACCTACGCACTGGTGAACCAGCGCCAGGTTCACGAGCGCTGGAAGCCAGGGAAGTCCTCGACCGCGCGCTCGAATCGGATGGCGGCCATGGCCACCCCGGCGTGCTGCACATGTACATCCACCTCATGGAGATGTCTTCTGCTCCCGAGCAGGCGATGGTCGTGGCAGATCGATTGCGCGGGCTGGTTCCGGATGCCGGCCACCTGCATCACATGCCAACGCATCTCGATGTTCTGTGCGGTGACTATCGACGCGTCGTCAGCTCGAATACCGATGCGATAGCGGCCGACGAGCGATTTCTGAGCCGCGAAGGGCCGATGAACTTCTACACGCTCTACCGTGCGCACAATTATCACTTCAAGATTTACGGTGCGATGTTTCTCGGTCAGTCCGCGGTTGCCATCGACACCGCTACTGCGCTCGAGTCGGCGATACCAGAGGACCTGCTCCGCGTCGAAAGTCCGCCGATGGCGGATTGGCTGGAGGGTTTTCTCGCAATGCGGGTGCACGTGTACATCAGATTCGGTCGATGGCAGGACATCATCGAGTTGGAGATGCCGTCGGATCCGGACTTGTACTGCGTGTCCACAGCGATGATGCATTACGCCAAAGGCGTTGCCTACTCGGCGACGTCGCAGGTCGAGCATGCTGAGCGGGAGAGCGATCTGTTCAGGAGCGCATTGACCCGGGTTGCACCCTCGCGCACTCTGTTCAACAACACGTGTCTCGATATTCTCGCCGTCGCAGGTGCCATGTTGGAAGGTGAGCTCGAGTACCGGAAGGGCAACTACGACCGAGCCTTCGACGCGTTGCGTCGGTCGATCGAGCTGGACGACGGTCTTCCCTACGACGAGCCGTGGGGATGGATGCAACCGACACGGCATGCCTACGGCGCCTTGCTGCTGGAACAGGGTCACGTCGAGGACGCTGCGGCGGTGTACCGCGCAGATCTGGGTCTCGACGCCACGTTGCCGCGACCCCTGCAGCACCCGTCCAACGTATGGGCACTACACGGGTACCACGAGTGCCTTCTTGCTCTCGATCGCAGCGCCGAGGCCCACATCATCGAACAGCAGCTCGAGCTTGCTGTCGCCATGGCCGACGTTCCGGTCGAGTCGTCATGCTTTTGCCGAATGACCGCGACGCCGGGCGACCGATCAGGTGCGCATCACTGCTGTTCGGACTGATTGCCGTTCCGGCGGGATGCGTACGAAAGACCTTGTCACCAGGCTATACAGGCCGCGTTCGGGCCGGCGCGTTCGGCTACCCGTGAGTAACTACGGCGGCTCGAGTGAGTGATATCCCTCCACCCCGCACAAGATCGCGTTCGAAGTTTAAAGTGAAGGCGGACGCATCCAAAAGACGACGTTGAAACTGAGGCAAAGGCGAACATGACTGCGAAACAGCCGACCATTATCTATACCTTGACCGATGAGGCGCCGATGCTGGCGACTCACGCGTTCCTGCCGGTCATACGCTCGTTCGCCAGCGCGGCCGACATCAACATCGAGTCCAGTGACATCTCCGTCGCCAATCGCATCCTCGCCGAGTTTCCCGACTACCTGACCGAAGACCAGCGCGTCACCGACAACCTGGCCGAGCTGGGACGTTTGACGCAGCTGCCCGAGACCAACATCATCAAGCTCCCGAACATCAGCGCCTCGGTGCCGCAGCTGCACGCAGCGATCAAGGAACTGCAGGACAAGGGCTACGCGATTCCCGACCTGCCCGACAACCCCAAGACCGAAGAAGAACGCGAGATCCGCACCCGGTACACCAAGTGCCTCGGCAGTGCGGTCAATCCCGTTCTCCGCGAGGGTAACTCGGACCGGCGCGCGCCCAAGGCCGTCAAAGAGTTCGCGCGTAAGCACCCGCACAGCATGACCGAGTGGTCGATGGCCTCGCGCACCCACGTCGCGCACATGCGTGAGGGCGATTTCTACCACGGCGAGAAGTCGACGGTCGTCGACGGCGACCGTGAGATCAAGATGGAACTCTTGCCCGCCGACGGCGAGCCGATCGTGCTCAAGGAGAAGGTCTCGCTCACCGACGGCGACGTCATCGACTCCATGTTCATGAGCAAGAAGGCACTTCTCGAGTTCTACGAGGCGGAGATGCAGGATGCCTACGAAACAGGCGTCATGCTCTCCCTCCACGTCAAGGCAACCATGATGCGCGTCTCGCACCCGATCGTGTTCGGTCATGCCGTGCGCGTGTTCTATAAGGACGCGTTCGCAAAGCACAATGAGCTCTTCGAAGAGCTGGGCGTCAACGTCAACAACGGTCTGTCGGATCTGTACAGCAAGATCGAGGCCCTTCCGGCGTCCAAGCGCGACGAGATCATCGAGGACCTGCACAAGTGCCACGAGACTCGCCCGGAACTGGCGATGGTCGACTCGGCACGCGGTATCTCGAACTTCCACTCGCCCAGCGACGTCATCGTGGACGCATCCATGCCCGCGATGATTCGCGCCGGCGGCAAGATGTGGGGCGCCGACGGCCGGCCGAAGGACACCAAGGCCGTCAACCCCGAGTCGACGTTCTCCCGCATCTACCAGGAGATGGTGAACTTCTGTAAGACGAACGGCCAGTTCGATCCGACAACCATGGGTACCGTCCCCAACGTCGGCCTGATGGCGCAGCAGGCCGAGGAGTACGGCTCGCACGACAAGACCTTCGAGGTGCCGACGGCGGGCATCGCCAACATCACCGATATTGCGACCGGCGAGGTGCTGCTTACGCAGACCGTCGAAGAGGGCGACATCTGGCGCCTGTGCATCGTCAAGGACGCGCCGATTCAGGACTGGGTTGCGCTGGCTGTGCGACGCGCGCGCGAGTCGGGAATGCCGGTTGTCTTCTGGCTCGATCCGTACCGCCCGCACGAGAACGAGCTGATCGGCAAGGTGCGCACCTACCTGTTGGATCACGACACCGAAGGTCTGGACATCCAGATCATGTCGCAGGTTCGCGCGATTCGGTACACGATGGAGCGTCTGGTCCGCGGGCTCGACACCATCTCCGCAACCGGCAACATTCTGCGTGACTACCTCACCGACCTGTTCCCGATCCTCGAACTCGGCACCAGCGCCAAGATGCTCTCGGTCGTGCCGCTCATGGCCGGCGGCGGACTGTACGAGACCGGTGCAGGCGGATCTGCACCCAAGCACGTCAAGCAGCTGATCGAGGAAAACCACCTCCGTTGGGATTCGCTCGGTGAATACCTGGCGCTCGCAGTCAGCCTCGAAGACCTCGGCCGCAAGACCGAGAGCACCAAGACGACTCTGCTCGCGAATGCTCTGGACGCGGCGACCGGCAAGCTCCTCGAGAACAGCAAGGGACCCTCGCGTTCGACAGGCGAGCTCGACAACCGAGGCAGCCAGTTCTACCTCGCGATGTACTGGGCGCAGGAACTTGCTAACCAGACCGAGGACGAGGAATTGGCCAAGCATTTCGCCGGTCTGGCGAAGACGTTGGCCGAGAACGAAGAAACGATCATCAAGGAAATGAACAACGCGCAGGGCAAGCCGGTCGACATCGGTGGCTACTACTACCCGGACCCCGAAGCCACCGCCGCCGTCATGCGCCCCAGCAAGACGTTCAACGACGCGTTGGAGTCGGCTCAGCAATAGGCGCCTTCGGCGCACGTGAGCGGAAATGCGTAGCCCGCTATGCATTTCCGCTCACATAGGGTGGGTCGGTCTACCGCATGAACGGACCAAGCGCACCCGGAGTGCTCCTCAATCCAGCTGCTGCGCAGTGTCTGCAGTCTTCAGCGCGGGCAGCTCGACCGGATACAACTGAAAATGGCCTTTCATACCCTTGAGCGCAACCTCGCGCGGAGTGCCCAGCGAGATGTCGTAAGCCTCGCCGAGAGCGTCTCGAACCGGTTCGCTGACCAGAATTTCGCCACCCTCGGCCTGGCCCGCGACGCGCGCGGCCATAGCGACATTGAGCCCGAAGAGATCGTCGCCCCGCCTTACCGAGCTGCCCACGTGGACGCCCATACGCACCCGAATGTTGTTCCAGCGATCGGGTTTGTCCGCCAGAGCCTGTTGCACGCGAATCCCGCATCGCACAGCCTTTGCCGGGTCGGAGAACGCGATCATGAAGCCGTCGCCCTGATTCTTGACGACGTGTCCGCCATGGATTTCGACCTGCTTGGTGATCAGCCTGTTGTGCCGTTCGAGCAGCTTCAACCAGCCCCGGTCTCCCATGTCCTCGTTGCGTGCGGTGGATCCTTCGATGTCCGAGAACATGACGACGATGTCACCGTCGGCGGTCATTCTGGCGAGGTCAGGCCGTTCGACCCTGGCCCAGCCCGCCAAGTCCTCCACGGAGTTGCGCACGGTCGCGCCGATACCTTTGTTGAGCAAAGAGTCAGCCGTATGGAAGACCGTTCTGATCGCTAGCGGGGCCACGCCACGTCGCAGACGTCGACCAGGTGTGTTGTTGCGGGCGCGCTCGAGTGCGCGCCGCGCTCCGGTGAGCTGTCGGCGCGAGACGATGATCCATACACCGAGCCCGATGATCACGGCGAGCTCGATCGAGGCTGCAATTATCCACAGAGTCACACGTTCATCATTGCCTTCGACGCCCCGTTGCAGCGAATAATCTCGACATGTCCGACAAAACCATACAGTCGGGTTCGGCTTGAATTGGGGACGGAAACGTATGCGATTCGCTTTCAGGGGCAAGTGGTCCTTCAAATGAGGACTGTCGACCCTACCTGGGGGAGCGGATGCGGAGTGGAATCGAAAGGGTCGCCACTGATGAACCCTCACGCTTGGAGCCAACGATGAGCACTCTGTCCCCCCCGCAGCCCTCGCCAGTCTTGGATGACACAGCCGTTCTGGTCGGATTTGATGAGCAGGTTCGAGGACATTTCCCCCGGGGCCGCACTCGACGGTCAGATGATCCGCGTCGAGGAACACCTCGACAAAGGCCGCTACACCTTGCGTGCCGAACTACCCGGGATGGACCCGGACAAGGACGTCGACATCAGCGTCCGCGACGGACAATTGACGATAACGGCCGAACGCACCGAAGAGCGGCGTGAAGGCACCCGGTCCGAGTTCCACTACGGCAGCTTCTGTCGGTCGATGCCGCTACCCGTCGGCGCACAGGAAGACGAGATCGACGCCTCCTACACCGATGGTGTCCTGAGTATCACGATGCCGGTGACCGACTCTCCTACAGCGGAGAAGCACATCGAAATCAAGAAGACCAACGGCGACGCCGCCAATGCCGAGGCCGACACCAAACCCGACGCCGACGTCGAGGCGAATGCCGACGGCGAAAAGAACGACTGACCACACCGTCTACACGTCGAAAGGCGTTGCACCCAATGATTTTACCGCCGGGATAGGCCGGATTGCCTTCCCTCTACCCGAGGAGCTGATCACCATGTCGTCATCGACGCATTCCACGATGCACACGCACCCGGATATTATGGCGCTTCGCGAGCGCTACGACCAGGCAGCAGAAAAGCCCACCGTTCAGGTTGCGGACGGTGTGATGATGATGGCGGGGTTGTACGCGGCGGGGTCCGCCTGGATCATCGGCTTCGCCGACCAGGCCCTGGCTGTGCCCAACCTGATTGCAGGTATTGCGATCGCTCTGTTGGCGGCCGCGTTCGGTTCGGCCTACGGCCGAACTCACGGCATGAGTTTCATCGCACCGCTACTCGGTGTCTGGATGATCGTGGCCCCCTGGGTTGTCGCAGACGTGACCACCAGTACCGCGATGATCTGGTCGAACGTGGTCGTCGGTGCGCTGGTGTTCGTGCTGGGGATGGTCGCCGTGGCTACGGGCACCGACATGCTGAAGCGATCATCCTGAGGCGCGGTTGCGTCAGGTCGTGAGTTCGAGTTGCTGACCGCTCGGTCGGATCCGAGTTCGGTGGGGGAGTCGCGCGCTCAGAACGAATACCAGTGACTAGATGACGACAGAGCCTGCGTTACCTCCGTACGCCGGTGTCACGCGTGCGCGAACTGCCTCCTGTACGCCGTCGGATTCACCCCGAACGCGGACGTGAAATTCTGACGGAACGTTGTTGCGCTTCCGAAACCGCAAGCGTCCGATATTCTCTCGATGCTCTGGTCGGTCGTCTCGAGGAGGCTTCGCGCCTCGTTCAGTCTTTGCTCGAGCACCCATCGCGCTGGGGTTGCGCCGGTAGCACGCTGGAACTGCCTGATGAAACTTCGACGGCTCATCCGCGCCTGCTCGGCGAGCCGCTCGATCGACAGCGGCTCGTGGAGTCTTCCGAGGACCCATTGCATGACGTCGGCGATGGCGGTGTCTTCGGCGGCTTTTGTCAGTGGGCGTTCGATGTACTGTGCCTGCCCGCCGTCTCGGTGCGGTGCGACGACCAGGCTTCGGGCGACGCGGGTGGCCGCCGCGGAACCGAGGTGCTTGCGGACGATGTGCAGGCACGAGTCGATCGACGACGCCGTTCCAGCCGAGGTCATGACGTCACCGTGGTCGATATAGAGCACGGATTCGTCGACGTTGGCCTGGGCGTTGCGCTCGCGGAGATCGGCCATCTTGGTCCAATGCGTTACGGCGGCGCGGCCTTCGAGCAAACCGGTATCGGTGATCGGGAAGGCGCCGAGGCAGAGTCCCGCGACCTCGGCGCCCCTCCGATGCGCCGTGCGGAGCTGTTCTCTCAGAGCGTCGCCGATCGGTGGCAGTGCATCCGGCCACGACGGGACGATGACGATATCGGCCCACTCGACGGCGGCGGGCCCCGCGATGTCACCGAGGGTGTAGCCCTCCATCGTTCTGACCGAGCCCGCCTGATCGGACCACAGCTGCGTCTTCCAATCAGAGGCAAGGCCGAGGCGGGTCACCTCACCGAACACCATCAGTGGTGCAGCGAGATGAAACATCGTGATGCCGTCGAAGGCATACAGCGCGATCTTCACGAGACCTCCGATCTTGGCGCAAACTCATCGAAAGTATGCATCCGTGCCACTCGTGGATGCAACACCGGGGACCAATGATGGAAAGCAGATCGCACCACCATCGAGGAGAAATCGACATGACCACACCGCACCGCGCACTCATCGTCATCGACGTCCAGCAGGAATACTTCGACGGCGTTCTTCAGATTCAGTACCCACCTCGGAACGAGTCACTCGCGAATATCGTCAACGCACTCGACGTGGCCGCTGCGCAGGATCTGCCCGTCGTCATCGTGCAGCACGAGATGCCCGCGGGGGCTCCGGCATTCGTGAAGGGCACTCCGACGTACGAATTGCACCCCGACATCGAAGCTCAGCTCCAGCCGTCCTGGAAGCGCGTGGAGAAGCAGTACAGCAGTGTGTTCGCTGGCACCGACGTCGCCGATTGGTTGAAGGCACAGGGCGTCGACACCGTCACCATTGTCGGCTTCATGACCAACAACTGCGACCTCGCCACCTCCGCCGACGCCGAGGCACTCGAACTGTCGGTGGAGATCCTCTCCGACGCCACCGGCGCAATCAACCTGTCGAACGAGGCGGGCTCGGTATCCGCTCGGCAAGTGCACGAGACGCTGATGGTGCTTCTGCACTCGAACTTCGCCGCCGTCGCTACGACTGCCGATTGGACCGAGGCAGTCAAGTCCGGGGAAGCCCTCCCGGCAAGCAATCTCGTCATTTCGGCTGCCCAGGGAAACGAGGCAGCTCGCCCGACCGCATGAGGCACAATGTCGGTCATGAGCAGTGCGGGTATCAGCGCGGTGTCGCGTGTCCGATGATCTCGACACACGGCTTCGCGATTCCGCTATGGAGTGGCTCAAGCTGAGGACCAGCGACGGATTGGAGTCGATCAGCTCCACGGACCTGCTCGACTTCACCTTCGACGACCAGCATTTTCGGTTGATGGATCCGCAACGCGGTATTCGCAAGCCCAAGGAGCTGGCGGCGGCTCTGTCCATCCGGACCGTGTATCGCCCCGACGGCGCCAAGCGTCCGTACGAGGACGAGATGGGTGACGACGGACTGCTGCGCTACAAGTGGCGAGGTGAGGATCTCGATCATCCGGAGAACAGGGCGCTGCGGGCGGCGATGGAGCTGGAGTTGCCGCTGATCTGGTTCTTCGGGGTCGGTGTTGCGATGTATCAGCCGATCTTTCCGGTCTACCTACTGGCTGAGGAACCGGAACGGCATCAGTTCGTCATCATTCCCGGTGCGATTCGAGGACTCGTCGACGCCACCTCACCTGCGGAAAGCCAGCTTCGACGCTACGTGATGGCGGAGAGCAAGCGCCGACTGCATCAGCCGGTATTTCGGGCGACCGTCATGCGTGCATACGAGACCCGTTGTGCTGTCTGTTCTCTCGCGCACGGCCAGTTGCTCGACGCCGCACACATCGTTCCGGACTCCGACGAGGCCGGAATCCCGACTGTGCGCAACGGTTTGGCGATGTGCAAGATTCACCACGCTGCCTATGACGCCCACATCATGGGGGTATCCCCGGACTACGTCGTCAAGATTCGGGCCGATCTGCTCGACGAGATCGACGGCCCCATGCTGCAATACGGGCTCAAAGAGCGTCACGATCAAAAACTGATGGTGCTGCCGTCCGTCAGGGCTCAGCGGCCGGATCGGGATCTGCTGGCCCTGAGCTACGACCGATTCCGGTCAGCGTAGGGCTCACACTTTCAGAATCCGACGGGCAGCTTTCGAGATGTCGCAGTCCCCGCTCGCGACGGAGTGGACGATCCCGTTGTAGACCAAGTCCCACAGTTTGGTGTTCTTTTGCGCGTGCCGGAGGACCAGTACGAGCTTGTGCCCGTGGTTATCCTCGAGCTTCATCGCGCGTTGCAGTCCGACGTTGGTCGACCGGATTCGTGTGAGCTCATAGGTCGACACCCACTCTTTCCGCGTCTGTACCCATTGCGAACCAGCTAGGACGCGGTCTCGGCGAGCATCGAAATAGATCAACAAACTCAGTCCGCCACTGAAGCCCCAGGGGAACCAGTCGGTCACCCAGTCGAACCCTCCGGTGATGACTGCGAAGGCCGCTAGACAAAGCACGAAGAAGCCAACGCTGCCCTGGAAAATGTCGCCGCGAGGTTGGGAAAACCACTCCAATGCGACGCCCCACTCGGATGGCGGCCCTCCGGCTTTGTCTGGCATGTCCGGAGCGCTCGTGTGAATCGAGGTCGTCTCGGTTCGTGGCGCCGTAGGCGGGCGCGGTTCGCCGGTCATCTTGTCCGGAATGGGTGAAGGCCTTCTTCTCGATCGCATGTCAGTCAGCGGCCAACTCGATGATCTCGCCAACGCCCCAACCTACAAACACCCCGATACCGACAGCGGCAAGTGTTGCGGGTCCTCCTGCGACACTGGTAAGGAGCAACGTCGTGGCGGCCGTGCCTGCCAAGAACCCGCCAGCGTCCTTCGCGACGACCTTGGCGGCCTCACCGCCGCTCTCGACGCCCTGCAGGTTGTTGTAGATCTGTGCCCCGGTGATCGCAGCGCCGGCAATCGGGATCTTGGACCCAACCGAACCTGCCAAGGGCAGCCCCCTCGTCGCTTGTTCACCAATTTTCTTCGTCAACGACCCCGGTAGCAATGCGCTGTTCTGCGCTGCGTATCGCGCCGCATCGTCCGCTGCAGAAGAAAAAACTGTTGATGCGCGGGCCGCCGAAGTGCGGACGGAATCAGGAAGTGCCTCTCCGGCGATGTCGGCCAAACGCCCCACCTGCGCGGCTCGGGTTTGCGCGATGGATCCCCACTGATCGGCTTGCTGAGCCGCTGTGCCTAGATAGCTGACCGTTCCACCGGCAATCATCCAGGGCGCCGAGCTTCGTAGGCGGTCGAGCCAGCCCTCGCTGTCGGCGAACGTTGCCGAGAGCGTGGAATGAGCGCCGGCCTCGATTGCACGCGCATCATCGACCATCTCTAGGGCGTCGTTGTAGGCCGAAACTTGGGTCGCCTGCTTCGTTCGCTGTTCGATCGTCCATGGACCGGTCAGGGGCAGCGGTTCAGGGTCGCCGATCCACGTCGCGTCGCACGAATTCGGACCGACCCAGAGTCCAGCTGATGCTGCCAGCGTTACTGCTCTGTTGAGGTGCTCTTTCGCAGTGAGCATGGAGTCGGTGAAGACTCGTAGAGCTGCTGCGAGCGCTGAGGCGTGATCGGATGTTTGTTCGGCTGCTTTGGCCAGCGTCGTGATGGTGTCTCGAAAGTCGTTGCCTGTGGGTGAGTCCCAGACGTACTCCGACTTGTCTCGTGCTTGTTTGAACTTGTCGGCACTAGACTCAGCGACCGTGCTGAGTTCGTCGAGCGCAGCAGCACAGGTGCGGCATGAGTTGATGTCGACGTCGAGGTGTACGTAGATCGGCATCAGCGTGTCCCGTCCGCTGCGTCTGCGATGTCTGCGCCGTTCATGTATTCGGTTGCCGCGTATCCTTCGTCGCAGTCTTGGACGGCGTGCGCGGCCCGCGCGGATGACACGACCAGGTCGGACATGGCCTGTGCCAAGGCAGCGATCCCGTCTCCGATCAGGGCAGTGGACGGTCCGGCGTTGGGCACCTCGGGTGCCTCGTTTCCTGCCGCATCCAGCGTCTGCCCATTGTCGACGAGGAGTTTGGCGGGCTCGTTGAGGTCGCCGATGTCGAGGCCGTACCAACTCATCGGACCGGGTCCGTCATGTAACTCGATTGCCTGGCCTCTGGTTCGCGGAACCGTTTGTCACGTGCAGGGAGTTCGGCGTCCAGAAGAACGACGTCGATGTCGAAGGATGCGAGTATGTCGTCGAGTCCGCCGTCGTCGACCAGCCCCCACGGTTGCCCGTCGCCGCAGCTGCGAACCAGTGAGGCGAGGGAGGTGTAGGCGGTCAACCCGACGCGTCCGTCCGCGAGCCCACGCAGTTCGACGGATCGTACTGTAGCGCCCCCGACTACTGGTTTCAATGGAACGTAGAGCCTCGACGAAGCCCCCTGCTGCTCGGACACTGACCCCCCCGGTAAACCAATGCCGACACCCCCGTCGCGTCAGCGTTGCGATGGAGTGTAGCCGGAGGGAGTGACGGGGTTAGAAGCTCGCCCGGTCGATTCCTTTCGGATCACTCGCTTCGTTGCGTCACCTTGGTGAGGGAGTGTGGACCCGCGCTACTGACGAGTCGTGAGGTTTTCGGTGTGGCGTGCGAGAACGATGGCTCCGTGGGTCGTGCTCCAAAGCCGTTGGGCGTCGGCGGGTGATCCGCACTTTGTGTGGAGCGAGAACTGTGCCAAGACCTGCTCGATCAACGTGGTCCGGTGGGAGGTCTCGACGCCCAAGGACGCGAGATCGTGCTCGAACAGCATTTGGTAGAGGCCAGGGTGGTCGGCCGCCCACTGTGAATAGCGGTCCATCATCGACTCTTGGTCGCCGCTGGGTTCGAGTGCGGCCAAGCACTGCTCAGCGGCGTCGTCGAAAACCGCGGTCAACAATGCGGATCGGGATCCGAACTTGGAGTAGACGCACATCGTCGATCGCCCGGATGCGGCGGCAAGTGCGCGGACCGAGGTATCGCTCGCGGTGCCCGACGACAGATACGCCAACGTGCCGGACATCAGCTGTTCGCGAACCGTGGGTGACGTCAATTCACACTCCATCCGTTGACTTTCGGCGCCTGCCACACCACTATAACGACTGTTATCAATAACAGTCGTTATCGAGGAGGCATCATGTCCGTTACTCCCGTTCAGCAATCGATCACTCGAACCCTGCCGCTACGATCGGCCGCCTGGTGGGGCTTCGCAGCAGCTGTGGTCCTGCTGGTCAACGCCGCCAAACGAGCTGAACTTCTGCCGACGGCAGCATGGACGCAGCTTCTCGCACCAGGTGCAGAAATCTTCGCGATCTTCTTCGTCATCGGCCTTGCGGTCGTCACCGGGATGAGCGGACGGTTCGCTGTCTTGGCGACATCCTTGAACATTGCGGCCCTCGCGGCCTTGGTGGCAGCCGAAGCGGTCATCAATCTGGTGTTCATCGAACTGCCGCAAGAGCAGATCGATGTATTGCTCGACGGCCCGCTCGGAGTCGCCTTGGTCATCGCGTCAATGGCATTCTTGATTGGCACCTTGTGTTTTTCTGCGGCGTGCGCGTTGGCGCCGACTCGCCCGCCCATGCTCGCTCTGGTCGGCTACGCGGTGTCGGGGACTGTGATTGCGTTGCGCGCCTTCGTTCCCGAGGCTGCCCTCCTGGCTGGTATCAGCGTGTTGGCGATATCGATCGCCGGGCTCAGCGTCTGGCTGTTGCGTACGATTGCTCGGACTTCGGTGGCTTCAGACCACGCGACCGAACGACGTTCATAGCGGCCGCAGCACAGATTGTCAGAACAGGGTCGGCGCGGCGTGGCTACCGAAACGTGCTTCGCGGACTCGGGCGCTCCAGCGCTGCACGAGCCACATCTCGACGAGTTCGGGTCTGGTGCCGATATCGGTTGCCCACCTGGTGAGAAGGGCGACGTAGCGGTCGTAGCGGCGTAGCGTGAACCCGGTGACGGCGGGGTCTTCCAGCCAACCTTCGTGGATGAGGGTGGACACCCCGAATTGGTCGATCAGCTGTGCCGGGCCGCCTGCCACGGATCCTTTGACGGCCCAGAGAAAAGTGGCCATCAAAGACACACCGACGCCCGGAGCATCCGGCCACCCGGACCAGGATTCGGTCGGGAGGTCGGGGAGTCGACGGTCACGTACGCAGCTGTCGAGGACAGTGAGTGTCTTGGCGAGCGGACTCTCGTTGGGGCGGGTCAAGTGCGGGTTGTGTCACCACCTGCGAGGTCGGTGCCGATGCGAAGGTCGTTGCGCTGTACCGTCGCGAAGCCGTCGGTGACGAATTTCCCGTCGAGATTGCGTCCGCTCAGTCGAATGTCATGACCCGCGCGCTCGAGGTGCTTGTTCCACCAGTCAAGGTCCACCACGACGCCGTCGTCTAGGACGTTCAAGTCGTAACTGCGGAGTTGGCACCATTGCACACACGCCGTTGGGGGCGCGAATCCCTCGTCGAAATGTGACATGCCGACATCCTGGCAGGACGCACCGACAAGAATGATCGAGTCTCACCAGCTCGATGTCTTCGTTGCTACGCTCGGTGGAGGACGCTGATGTGACTCCAGTCGTCTTCATCGGCAACGGATGTGGCAGCGGGTTCCGTTGAGTCTGGACTGTGCGTCAATCCGAGTGCGTCCAGAATTTCGGCGCCGGCAGGGCTGACACCCAACTCTCCGACAGTGCCAAACTCTCTTCGTTTACGTCCGACCATTCTCGAGCGGTCCTTGGGTATTGAGGCACAACAGTTCCCGTCAAATGTAGTAGCCGAACAATCGTTCAATCTCAGCGATCGCCAACTGGATGGCTGGCGTGGTTCCTTCGGCGAGGATCGTCCTAGCTTCCTGCAAGATCTGTGCACGGCCGGACCCCTGCAACTCGTCAAGCTTGGTAACCATCCTGTCCGTATCGGGATCCTCCAGCCTCTCTCTTAGCCCGAATGCACCGATCAACTGATGGCGTCGCTGTGAGTTTGGTTGTGCGGCTTCGAGTGGAGTGCGGGCGTGGGTGATCGTCCGACCTCTCGTGCCGGGTTGTTCCACTGGGTCTTTCGCGTCGAGG
>Ga0208204_100074_pt1 | contig 64290 bp, 55 predicted proteins | sample DeeseametaMP2252_FD_184173 | JGI IMG/M metagenome (GOLD analysis project Ga0208204, IMG submission 184173) | Marine microbial communities from the Deep Pacific Ocean - MP2252 (SPAdes) | ecosystem: Environmental > Aquatic > Marine > Oceanic | place: West of El Salvador, Pacific Ocean | collected...
TGCTGGGGTCGGCAGAACCGATTTCAGTGGAGTTGAGGGCCGTGTTGTCAGGCTCCCAGCCGGTCTGCGTCGAGAACACCGTTGGTGCACTCTCGGTCACCGCTGCCGGTGCTACGAACCGGCTGGAGGTGAACGATGCGCGGTGTTGCGACAAGACCTGCAACCTCCGATTCCGTGATCTGCTCGTGACTTAAGACTCGGCAGACGGTAACGAAACGATTGCAAGGCGCGCAAGTTAATCGGCCAACAACTGACCGTTTGTGACATGGCTCACAATGTGAGCAGGGGTTTTGTAGAGAAGTTCACTGTCTCGACGCTCATCGTTTCTACCCACGTCCCTGTTATCGAAACTCGGCGCGGGATGCCCGGACAAGTACTCATCGGACGATAACGTCGACCCCGTGGCACCCACATTCCGGACCGACAGAGCTGCGCCCCGTGCAATCGAGCCGGTAACCAGCGAGGACGTCAATGCTCGCCGCGCCGGGCTGTGGGCCGCGGGACTGACCGCGGCCGCAGCGCTGTGCGGACTCGCAGCCATCGCCTCGAACACGGTTCGATCGGCTACTGAAGAGTCGCCGGGTCCAGGCGTCACCGCCGCGGCCGCCGTATCGCTGGCCCCGCTCGTCGCTGTGGCACTGCTGGCACTCGCGGCAGCCCTGTCCCGCCCGGCCCTCGCCGGCGCGCTCACAGCCGGCTACGGCGCAGTGGCTCTCGGTCTCACCGTCCTCGATGTCGGACTTCTCCGCTCGCCCATCGATGCCAACCGACTCGAACTGTTCCGGCCGAACACCGCCGAGGTCCTCGACCCGGCAGCGGGCGCCTACCTGTTCATCGCCTCGCATGTCTTCGCGGTCGTGGGTGGACTGTTCGGTCTCAGGGCGATCGATCGCGCGTCCTTCGGCGAAAACTACGGCCACTCGGCGCAGGCAGAGCTCGTCGGTCGGGCTGCCGCAATCAGGATTGGCGGCACCCTTTCTGCGCTCGCAGCGGCCGCCGCGCTGCTCACCGCCGGGGCGATGTTCGCGCCCGCGTACGTCTCCACCGACTCGATCGTGCTGGTTCCGGCGGTGGTGCAGTCTGCGCTGACAACCTCGATCGGTTCCGGCTTGATCGCCCTCGCTGTCCTCGTGGTGGTCGCCGCCGCGTTGGCATCGATCTCACCGACGGTGACGTCGGGAGCGATCGCGGGCGCCGGACTCGCCGTACTCGGCGTCTTCGCCACCCGGGTCATCGCAGGCTCGGCCTCCGGGCCCGAGATCGAGGTATCCGCCGGTTCGTGGCTGGGCACAGTCGCGGCGAGCGTGCTGGTGTTGGTCGGCGCTCTCGCGCTTCCCTCCGCGATGCGCCGCGACCTTCGGGTCGCTGCCGTGCGGGAGAGGCGTCGGGCATCCCTGCCCTCAGGGCGATCGATCCACCTGCATATCGCCGCGGGCATCGACGGAGCCGTTGCCGGTGTGCTCCTGTGCGCCGGCGCCCTGCTCCCCGTCCTGGACGTCCCGGCCGGACTGCCCGATCCCACCATTCTGGCCGCCCGGGTCGCCCTCGTCGCCGGTTTCGTGCTCGTCCTCGCGTGCGTCCCGATGTTCTTCTCGTTGTTCGCCGCAGCGACCCGCCCGCTGCTCGGAGTCGTGGCCGTCGCCGGGGTCATGGCGGGGGCAGGCGTCCTGCATGCGGTGCTGATGGCAACCGAGATCGACGGCATTGCCGTCGGAAGCGGCGGAGTCGCGACAGGGCTCGGGGTGATCGCAGCCGTCGTGTGCGGTGCGCTCGTGCTGCTGGCCGGTAGCGCCGAACGCGAGGACGTCGACACCTCCGAGATCCGAACCGACAGCAAAATCGGATCGGTGGCACTGCTCGGCGGAACGATGTCGGCCATCGGCCTGGGTCTACCGCTCTACAGCGGTGTCGATGCATCGGCCGCGTCCTTCGTCGACTTTCCGTGGGGTTGGGACGCGTGGGGCCAGGCAGTGTTGGCAGTGACGGTGGTCGCGGCGACCGCCGTTTCAGCTCGGTCGCGCCCCGCCAGAAGTACCGCCCTGCTCGTGGGGTGCGTGGTCGCGATGATCGTGTATCTGCTCGGGTGGCCGCTCACTCAGGGGCGCGTGAGCGACCCCGTCGTCGGCGCGGGTGCCGTCGTCGGTGTCATCGGGGTGGTGGTTCTTGCTGTGGCCGCACTTCTTTCGGCCCGACGCGCCCAGAAGTGAGGCGTGGGACACATCCTGCTGACCGGTGAGATAGACCACATAGCTCGCATGCGCCCGGTAAGGCTGCGAGGCACCTGGATAAAGTCGACCATCAGACCCGCCCACACCCAAAGGAGCGGGCGTCAACGTAGACGAGACGGTGAGCTGATGGATCTCTTCGAATACCAGGCGAAGGAATTGTTCGCCAAGCATGGCGTACCCACCTCCGCGGGTCGTGTCACGGACACGGTCGCCGGAGCAACACAGATTGCCGAAGAAATCGGCAAGCCAGTAATGGTCAAAGCGCAGGTCAAGGTTGGCGGACGCGGCAAGGCCGGCGGAGTCAAGTACTCCAAGGACGTCGCAGCAGCCACCGAGAACGCAGAAGCAATTCTCGGACTCGACATCAAAGGCCACGTCGTCAAGAAGCTTCTCGTCGCAGAAGCCTCCGACATCGCCGAGGAGTACTACATCTCCTTCCTGCTCGACCGCACCAACCGCACCTACCTCGCGATGTGTTCGGTCGAGGGTGGCGTCGAAATCGAGGTGACGGCGGAGGAGAACCCCGACGCACTCGCACGTATCCCGGTCGACGCCGTCAAGGGCGTCGACCTTGCTTTTGCCCGTGAGATCGCCGAAAAGGGCAAGCTTCCGGCCGAGGTGCTCGACGCCGCTGCGGTGACCATCCAGAAGCTGTGGGAGGTCTTCATCAACGAGGACGCCCTTCTGGTCGAGGTCAACCCGCTGGTTCGCACCCCGGACGATCAGATCCTCGCCCTCGACGGCAAGGTGACGCTCGACGCCAACGCAGACTTCCGTCAGCCCGGGCACGCCGAGTTCGAGGACAAGGATGCAGCTGATCCCCTCGAGGCCAAGGCCAAGGAGAACGACCTCAACTACGTCAAGCTCGACGGGCAGGTCGGCATCATCGGCAACGGTGCCGGGTTGGTCATGTCGACGCTCGACGTCGTCGCCTACGCCGGCGAGGCGCACGGTGGCGTCAAGCCCGCCAACTTCCTCGACATCGGCGGCGGCGCGTCTGCCGAGGTCATGGCCGCAGGCCTCGACGTCATCCTCAACGACTCGCAGGTCAAGAGCGTGTTCGTCAACGTCTTCGGCGGCATCACCTCGTGCGACGCAGTTGCGAACGGCATCGTCGGCGCACTGAAGAAGCTGGGCGACGAAGCCAACAAGCCGCTCGTGGTTCGTCTCGACGGCAACAAGGTCGAAGAAGGACGCAAGATTCTCGCCGACGCCGCGCACCCGCTGGTGACGCTCGCCGGAACCATGGATGAGGGCGCCGACAAGGCCGCCGAGCTGGCAGCGAAGTAGAGGAAACCATGTCAATCTTTCTGAACAAGGACAACAAGGTCATCGTCCAGGGCATCACCGGCGGCGAAGGCACCAAGCACACCGCACTGATGCTCAAGGCCGGCACCCAGGTCGTCGGTGGCGTCAACGCACGCAAGGCCGGCACCACGGTCAAGCATGTCGACGCCGACGGCAACGACATCGAACTCCCGGTCTTTGCGTCCGTCGCCGAGGCCATGGAGAAGACCGGAGCGGACGTCTCCATCGCGTTCGTCCCGCCGGCATTCTCCAAGGACGCCATCGTCGAGGCCATCGACGCCGAGATCCCGCTGCTCGTCGTCATCACCGAGGGCATCCCCGTGCAGGACTCCGCGTACGCGTGGGCCTACAACGTGGAGAAGGGCAAGAAGACCCGCATCATCGGCCCGAACTGCCCCGGAATCATCACTCCCGGTGAAGCTCTCGTCGGCATCACCCCCGCCAACATCTCCGGCACCGGCCCCATCGGCCTGGTCTCCAAGAGTGGCACGCTGACCTACCAGATGATGTTCGAGCTTCGTGACTTCGGCTTCTCGACGGCCATCGGCATCGGCGGCGACCCCGTCATCGGCACCACGCACATCGATGCCATCGAGGCATTCGAGAACGACCCCGACACCAAGATCATCGTCATGATCGGTGAAATCGGCGGCGACGCGGAAGAGCGCGCAGCCGATTACATCAAGGCCAACGTGACCAAGCCGGTCGTCGGTTATGTCGCAGGCTTCACCGCTCCTGAGGGCAAGACCATGGGCCACGCCGGTGCCATCGTCTCCGGCTCGCTCGGTACCGCTCAGGCGAAGAAGGACGCGCTCGAGGCTGCAGGCGTCAAGGTCGGCAAGACGCCGTCCGAGACCGCTTCTCTCGCACGCGAGATTCTCGAATCGCTTTCTGTGAAGTAAGTATTCGATACGCGAAAGGGCCCGTCACGGTTGTGGCGGGCCTTTTTCGTGTGCTCAGCAGGTCCTAAAAGATGGAGTGCGTCAGCGTTGCGGTGTAGGTGTCGGAGACCACGTCGGTGGCGGGGATTCCGATGGACACCGTGGCGGTCCAACCCGTCAGGCACAGTGCGCCTCCGCGCTTGGCCTGTTTGGCTTGCGTGGTCAGAGCCACGTTGGTCGAGGGCGAACTGCCGGCTAGTCCTGCCGTACAGGCAGAGGACGGTGCCAGGTAGCTTGCCGAAGTCGGAGTCAACACTTGCCCGGTGTTGACCCCACGGAGGTCCGAGAGACTGACCGACGAGGTCCAACCAGCGACACCCACGCCCAGCACGGTCATGCTCATGTTCCCGGTCCACGTCGTGCCCGGCGTGACGGTAGACGGTCCGATCAGGGACGAGGGCACCACGATATCGAGCAGGTTGGACATTGCTGCCTCAGCTCGGGGTTCATCGGTGGTCGACGTGGTCGGCGCCTCCTTCGCGATGGTCGTGGTGGGCACGGTGTCGGTGGTTTCTGCAACGGCGGAGGTGGTCTCGGTCGCGTCGAGACCCTCTGTGTCGACCGCGATCGTCTCGACCGGTGTGGTCGTCTCCACGGCTGTGGTCGTCTCCACTGATGAAGTCGTCTCGGCCGGTGTGGTCGTGGTCGACACGGCCTCCGTAGTCTCCGCAGCCTCCGCGAGTTCCGTTGTCCCCGTTGTCCCCGTTGTCCCCGTTGTCCCCGTCGTCTCCGCGACCTCCGTTGTCTCCGCGGTGACAACGGGCGACGTACTTGCCGGCGGCGCGGGTGGCGCCGCGAGCGTCGGTTCGATGCTCGCGGACTCCTCCGTCGTTGCGGTCGCGGGCGGACACGGCATCGGGGCGACGGCCGACTCGGTGGTCGTGACGGGGGCCGGGACAGGCGGTGTCGTCGTCGTGGGAACTACGACGACGCAGCCCGAATCCGGCGCAGGTTGTGCGTAGGCAACAGGCTCCCCCGCGGCAACCGACAATCCCGCCGCGACGAGGCCGATCGCGAGTGCGGGGACGAGCCACATACGACGCATGTCATGGCGCCTTTCGGTGTCGAAGAGCGAGCCAGCCACCGACAACCGCCGCAACGGCGAGAACCGCCGCGAGGATCCACACCCAGGATGGAATGCCATCGGTCTCGTTCGAGGTCGCCGCTCGAGAACCTTGCTCGGGGAAAGAAAGCTCCACGGTCGTCGACTTGTTCACCAAACCGCTGCTGATGGAGATGGATGCTTGCCATGGACCGGCTGGGATGGCCGGATCGAGGGCGAACGTGACATTTCCCGTTCCTCCGGGCGCGATGGAGCCACCCGAGCCCTGGACCGGCTCCGTCGAGATTCCGCCGGGACCGTCCGTCAGTGTGAGTGTGCCGCTGGGATCGAGTGCACGCCCGCCGGTATTGGTGATCGAGGTGGTGACCTGCGGTGTCCCGTCCTCGCTGCGCGCCGCCGTTACCCCGTCGATGGCGAGATCGGCCGGGGGACCGTTACCAGGCCCGACCGACAGGTAGGTGCGGATCCCGACTCGACTGACGTTCTGTATGCCCGTCTCGGTCGGCGCATCCGCGGTTTGGGCCCAGACGACGGCGTATTGCTCTCCCTCCGGCGCGTCCTCGGGTACTGCGATCGTGACAACGGCCTCCTCGGCCGTATTCGGGGGCAATACGACGTCGGTGGGGGCGACCGACATCCAGGTGGTGAGTTCGTTGACGGCTCGGCCGTCCCCGATCTGGAATCCGTCCGCTCCCTCGCCGATCGACGCGGCCGCGGGATAGAGCGTGATGGTCTGTTCTCGGTCGCTCCCGTTGCTGACCTCGATGCGTCTGGTGATGGTGGTCCCAGGCGGAAGGTTGTCGACGATGTACGCCATCGCGCGCGGATCGTCTTGAAGCGACACAGGTGCTTCGAGCAGCCGAATCCCGACGCTGCCGACCGCTTCCGGATCGTTGTTCTCTTGTGCGGCTGCCGGAGCCTGAGCGACGATCACCGATGCAATCGTCAGCAATGTCAGGACCCCGGCGGCCAACCCCCGATGTAGTGGCATGTACGAATCAGGCCACCGAATGGGTGACGGTGCCCGTGTACAGGCCGGCCACGACACCAACCGGAGGGAGTGTGACGGCCAGGTTGCCGGTCCAGGTAGCGGTGTTCGCGCCCAGGACGAGCGTTGCAGTCTGGACAGGCGTGGGGAGGGCGATGATCACTGGGAGCGGAGTTCGCGTCACGAGCGCGGTACCGGTCACGTCGGCGACGGTGCCCTGGTACGTCACGTTGGTTGGCAGGATCGATACAGGGTCGGGTGCAGGCTTGTTGAATGGGGAGCTGGCGGCCGTTGCGATCCAACCGAGGACGCCCAGACGCTGGTCGGAGACGACAACATCACTGATTCCGCCTGTTGCCTGGAGTCCGGAGACGGTCAGCGAGGCGGTGAGGGGCGCGGTGATGGTGAGGGCGCCACCGGTGACTGTGAAGGTCACGGTTGTGTCTGCGGCGTTCGATACACCGGGTGCGATGACGGCGACTGCAAGTGCGCTGGCAGCTGCGGCGGAGGCGAAAACTGATCTACGCATGTGACGTCCTAGGAAAGTGCGAGGGGGCTCGCGAAAATGTTACGTACATCACATTAATCGCTGGCGACTGGACATCGTTACGTTTTCCTTGACATTTCTTCGTGATGTGTCACGAGATCTCCGGATGAGTCCGGGGCGGCGGGTCCAATTGCACGCCCGAGCAGGTCACGCACCGCATCGCCGATCGGTCGAACGAACGGTGCTGGCGGGTCCGTAGACTGGCGTGGTCCGCCGACCCGATCTCATCTTTGCCGAGGAGTGTGTCATGACCTATCCGCCCGAGGGCCCCCGATCGTCTGGGCCCGGCTACAGCGGTTATGGCAGCTACGGCCCCGCGGGCCAATCGTTCGGTACGCCCGCGCAAGGGTCGCAGTCGCCGTACGCGCAAGGGCCGCAAGCGCCTTACGCTCAGGGGCAGTCTCCTCAGTACGGTCAAGGCCCACAGTCGCAGCCACAACCGCAGCCCGGTCAGCCTTCGCAGCCGAGTCCGTCGTTCAGCCAGTACAACCCGCCGCTGAAAACGGATGGAGCGTCGTCATTGCCGCGCATTCTGTCCTCGGTGGTGCTCGCGCTCGGTGTCGTGCTCCTGCTCGTCGGTCTTGCCGGCCAGTACGAGGCATTCGGTGAGACATCCAACTTCTATCTGATCAGCAGCGGCGACCCCACGTCGATCGCGTTGATGTTCGCCGCCGGACTCACCGCGGGCGTCGGATTGCTGCCCAAGCAGCCGAAGACCATCGGAATCGCGGCAGCTCTGGCTCTCAGCGGATGGTTGGTACTGCTCCTCCAATCGTTCAACACCGGCGATGCAGGACCTGCCGGAATGACTGTAGGAATCGGCGCCGGTGCCGTCGCGGCACTCGTGCTCGGATTCGTGCAGTCCGCCGTCGCCGTGGCGGCAACGCTGCTGCACTCCGGTGTGATCAAGGCGCCGCAGCCCAAGCCCGTGTCCTACGGCCAGCAGAGCAACGCTCCCGGCTACGGTCAGCCGCCCGCAGGCAGCTACGGCCAGGCCTCGCAGCAGCAGTACCAGGGTCCTTCGCCTCAGGGGCAGCAGAGTCCGGGACAGTCGGGTTATGGCGGGTACGGTCAGCAGCCGGGTTACGGCGGTTCGGGATCGGGCTACGTGCCGCCGGCCTACACGGGAGCTCAGCCGCCGCAGAGTCAGAACCCCACCGGCGGCCTGGGCTATCCGGTCGGCGCGCCCAAGCCGGACTCGTCGGGTGGATTCACCCCACCGGCCGGCCAGGACTCGCCGTACAGCCAGTACCCGTACAACCACACACCCGTCGGATCCGGTGCCTACGGTGCCTCCCAGCACGCACCGACGGAAAGCGTGCCGACGGATTCTGTGTCCTCGGACAATGCGCCGACGAGCGAGACCGACGGTGCACCAGGAAGCGGGGAGACATCCCCCAACGACAGCGCCCCGACTCGCGCGTTCGACCCGTCGGCGGCCGATGAGAACAAGAAGTGACGCTCGCTCGGCGCGCCTGATCGAAGCGATCGGACGTTGGTGCAACGCTCGTAGCCGATGAGCGCCGTACTGAACCAAGAGAGGCAGCGCGCCGGACGTACACCTCGTTCGCCGCAGCGTCCGCCGACGTTGTCACCTGCCCAGTCGAAGACATTGATCCGGGTCGCATTTCGCACCCCGGGTGTGCTCATCGCGATCTGCACGACTGTCGTCCTGGTGACACTGGTATCGGCCAACAGTGATCTGACCGGAACGTTCGGCGCGATCGCCGGATTGTGGTTCGCGGTACACCACGTGCCGCTCTCCATTGCCGGTACATCACTCGGCGTCCTGCCGCTCCTGCCCACCCTCGTTCTGGCCGTCGTCGTCGCCCGCGCCGTGGCTCGGACGGTGACCGAGGCACCCACCCCTCGGGAATGCGGGCTCGTCTTCGGTGCCGCTGTACTCGGTCCGCTCTTCGTGACGGCACTCGCGCTCGCCGTCGCGGCAGACGCCTCGGCTGTCATCGGTTTGGACAGTCCGCACGCACTTCTCGCCTTCGCCTGGGTGGGCGGGGTGCACGCAGTGTCTGCGGCGATCGGCGTGGCTGTCGGCACGTGGAATTCCGAAGCCATGGTTGCGAGAAGTCCTCAGTGGTCGCGCCGAATCGTGACGCCGACGGTTCGTGCCGGCTCGGTCCTCGTCGCGGGCAGCGGAGCCATCGTCGCCGCGTCGATGGTTGCATCGTGGTCCACGATGGACGCGCTCCTCGACTCCGGTGATGGATTCGTCGGTGTGCTTGGCTTGACCGTCCTGTCGATTCTGTATCTGCCGAATGTGATGGTGGGTGCCCTCGCGGTGAGCGTCGGATCCTCCGCCCACGTCGGCGAGGTCGCGGTCAGTATGTTCCGCAGTGTGGGAGGGCCGGTGCCGCCGCTCCCGGTCCTCGCTGTACTGCCGGAAGGCGCCGCGCACTCCCTGTGGCTGCTGATGTTGATCGTTCCGCTGACGGCGGGAGTGTTCCTCGGCCGTGACTGCGCCCGCCGCGCTGTCGATGTGAACCACGCGCTGTCGTCGGTGTGGCTCGGGGCGGCCGTGATCGGCGTCTCCGCACTTGTCCTCGGTTTCGTGGCAGGCGGAAACCTCGGCACGTTCGGCACGATCGAAGTCACCGTGTGGTCGTTCGGTCTGCTGGTGTTCGCGTGGGTGGCGGTCGTCGGATCCGTAGCCGCGGCCGTTACTGCTTGGCGCGCTGGAACGAGGAGCGAGGACCAGGCGGAACCGGAGAGTGCGTCGGTGCCGGTCGAAACAACTGCGATTGCCGCGATCGCGCAGCCCGCCGAACTCGAAGGCGGCCCTGCCGAAGAAGCTGCAGTCGAGGCGGAAGTGGTGGAGGCGGCACCGGTGGAGGTGGATGCCGCAGTAGAGGCTGAGGTTGTGGCCCCGGAACCGGACGGAGACGATCAGCCGATCGACGCGGAGATCGTGGACGTCGAGAAGACAGAGGACCTCCCCGACAAGCCGCCGAGCGAGAGCGACTAGTCTTTACACGGCCCGGCGACGGCGGGCGTTTCCCTCGACGTTTTTCAGGAGTAGTGCGCTGACTGCCTCGCGTGAGCACCCAGCACGAGTCGTCGTCCTCGCATCGGGGACCGGCTCGTTGTTGCAGTCGCTGATCGCGGCAGCAGCGGAGAACTCCTACCCCGCTCGCATCGTGGCCGTCGGTGTGGATCGTGACTGTGACGCAGCCCGGCACGCACACACCGCCGATATCCCACACTTTCGAATCGCACTCCGCGACTACGCCGACCGCGACGCATGGGATGCCGCGCTCACCGATGCCGTTGCGTCGCACACCCCCGATTTCGTTGTCACGGCCGGCTTCATGAAGATTCTTGGCACGCGGTTCCTCGACGCGTTCGCCGGCCGCATCGTCAACACCCATCCTGCGTTGCTGCCGTCGTTTCCCGGTGCCCATGCGGTGCACGACGCGCTCGCGTACGGCGTCAAACTGACGGGATCGACAGTTCACCTGGTCGACGAAGGCGTCGATACGGGCCCGATCCTGGCGCAGGAAGCTGTGCCGGTGCTCGACGACGACGACCGCGAGTCGTTGCACGAGCGAATCAAAATTGTGGAACGCAGATTGCTGGTCGATGTGATCGCTGCAGTTGCCGCACGAGGTGTTGTCTCCGATGGACGAAAGGCCCAGATTCAACCATGACCGAACGTAAAGCAGTGCGCCGCGCGCTGGTCAGTGTCTACGACAAGACCGGATTGATCGAGCTGGCGACCGGCTTGCACAACGCAGGCGTGGCCCTGGTGTCCACCGGATCGACCGCTTCGAAGATCGCCGACGCGGGCATTCCCGTCACCAAGGTCGAGGATCTCACCGGATTCCCCGAAACTCTCGACGGCCGGGTCAAGACACTGCATCCGCGGGTGCACGCCGGTGTCCTCGCCGATACCCGTAGGCCCGAGCATCTCCAGCAGCTCGAAGAACTGGGCGTGGAGGCGTTCGAGCTGGTGGTCGTCAACCTGTATCCGTTCACCGACACCGTCGCCAGCGGCGCCACCGCGGACGAATGCGTCGAGCAGATCGACATCGGTGGCCCGTCGATGGTGCGCGCGGCTGCCAAGAATCACCCATCCGTCGCAGTCGTCGTCGATCCGGCGCGCTACGAGGACGTGCTCACCGCCGTTGCGGGGGGCGGTTTCACGCTGGCCGAGCGCACATCGCTGGCGGCGCAGGCGTTCCAGCACACAGCTGCATACGATGTTGCTGTCGCATCGTGGATGAGCAGCGTGCTCGTCGACTCCGATGAGCAGTTCCCCGAATGGATCGGCGGAACCTGGGATCGGTCCGCGGTGCTTCGGTACGGCGAGAACCCGCATCAGGCCGCAGCGCTGTATGTCAGTCCCACCGGCGGTGGTATCGCGCAGGCTGAGCAGCTCCACGGCAAAGAGATGTCGTACAACAACTTCACCGACGCCGACGCTGCCTGGCGGGCCGCGTTCGATCACGAGGCGCCGACCGTCGCGATCATCAAGCACGCCAACCCATGTGGCATCGCCGTGGGAGACGATATCGCGGAGGCGCACCGCAAGGCTCACGCCTGCGACCCGGTCAGCGCGTACGGCGGCGTCATCGCAGCCAATCGTGAGGTGACCGTCGAAATGGCGGAGCAGGTTGCCGAGATCTTCACCGAGGTGATCATCGCCCCGTCGTACGGAGACGGAGCTCTCGGAGTCCTGCAGCGCAAGAAGAACGTTCGAGTGTTGCTCGCGACGCCGCCCGCGCTCGGTGGCGTCGAGCTCAAGCCGGTCTCGGGTGGCGCACTGCTGCAGCAACGAGACGCCATCGACGCCGAAGGCGACAACCCTGCGAACTGGACTCTCGCTGCCGGTGACGCCGCCGACGAGCAGACCTTGAAGGATCTCGAATTCGCATGGCGGGCAGGACGAGCCGTCAAATCCAACGCCATTCTGTTGGCGAAGGACGGTGCGTCGGTCGGTGTCGGCATGGGCCAGGTCAACCGCGTCGATGCCGCTCACTTGGCTGTGCAGCGCGCGGGCGATCGCGTCGAGGGATCCGTCGCATCCTCGGACGCCTTCTTCCCCTTCCCGGACGGGCTGCAGGTACTGATCAGTGCCGGCGTCAAAGCCGTCGTGCAACCGGGCGGATCCGTCCGCGACAACGAGGTCATCGCGGCAGCTCAGGACGCCGGTGTCACGCTCTACCTGACCGGTTCGCGGCACTTCGCACACTGACCCCTCCTGCCGAGATCGAGGTTGTGTACGTTTTTCTTCCGAAATAGCGACACAACTTCGATCTCGGCGGGGAGGCTAGACCGGGGCGCCAGCGGCCCGCAGCGCATCTGTGACCCATGAGACCAATCGAATGCTGTTTGAGCGCAACAGCCGGGCGCTGACGCGGATAATGGTCCAGCCGAGGTGCTCCAGCCTGTACGTTCGTTCGATGTCCCACGCCCGCTGGGCCTCGTCGGACCAGTGTTGCTCCCCGTCGTATTCGACCCCGACTTTCCATTGCTCCCAGCCGATGTCGATTCGGGCGAACACCTGGCCGGTGACGTCGCGGACCTGAATTTGGGTCGTTGGCCGGGGAAGGCCTGCGTCGACAAGCATGAGTCTCGTCCGCGACTCCTGGGGCGATTCGGCACCCCCGTCGGCGACCTCGAGTACCTGCCGAAGTTGCACGATCCCGCGAAAGCCTCGATGCGTCTCGGCCAGTAGTGACACGGTGGAGGGGGACAGGGATGTCGCGTTGCACAGTGCATCGATCCGCTCCAACGCCCGCGTGAACGGCCCCTGACGTCCGATATCGAAGGCCGTCCGAGCAGCAGTGGTGACCTGAATGCCGTCGAGAACCTCGACCTCGTTGTCGTCCAGGACGTCCGCTCGGATGCGAATCGCGCTGTACGGCTGACGGTGTTCCTGCCAGACGAGCTCTGCTGTGTGGTCGGCAGGGATCCACTTGGAGCCGTGTAGAACGGCAGCGCTGGGTCCGGCGACGACTGCCTTGCCCCGCGCGAACAGCCACGCGGCTCGGGCCCTGATCAGGGCGTCGACTTCGCAGTCGCGACGAATGTACACATCACGGTAGATCCGGCGGTGCTCTCGTCGAAGTTCAGCGCGGGTGACACGGCCGTCGGCAAGTGCATCCGACGCGAGGAACGGGGCGTTGTCCATGCCGGAACCTTCACAGGATTGATGCGCCGTCGCCCGACTGAAATGCGATCTGTGGATGAACGAAAAGTTGTCCACAGATCGGTCAAATCGGGTTGACACTCGAATTCGTGTGCTAGCTGACGCTGAGATCGAAGTTGTGTCGCGAAATGAGCCGGATCTGCGACACAACTTCGATCTCGGCGAAGGGGGAGTCGCCAGGGGTGCACAAATGTGCGAACGCTCGTAGCTTGGGTAGGTGACCTCTACTCAACCTGGCATCACCACAGTCGGCGAGTTGCGCGCGTCCGGACACGTGCAGCGTTCCGTCAAGGACGAACTCCGGGAAAATCTGCTCGACGCTCTACGCGAGGGCAGGAGTGCGTGGCCGGGGATCCTCGGCTTCGACAAGACTGTTCTCCCACAATTCGAACGCGCGATTCTCGCTGGTCACGACGTTGTTCTGCTCGGCGAACGCGGCCAGGGCAAGACGCGATTGCTGCGCACACTGAACCTGCTGCTCGACGAGTGGTCTCCGGTCATCGCCGGTTCCGAGCTCGGCGAGCACCCATACGAACCCATCATCCCGGCGAGCATCCGCAAGGCCGAGGAACTGAAAGACGACCTGCCGATCACCTGGCGTCACCGCAGCGAGCGGTACGCGGAGAAGTTGGCGACACCGGATACGTCGGTGGCGGACCTCGTCGGCGATGTCGATCCCGTCAAGGTCGCCGAGGGACGCAGTCTGGGCGACCCGGAGACCATTCACTTCGGGCTCGTGCCCCGCAGTCACCGCGGTATCGTCGCGATCAACGAGCTGCCCGACCTGGCCGAGCGCATCCAGGTGTCGCTGCTCAACGTCATGGAGGAGCGGGACATTCAGGTTCGCGGCTACACGCTGCGCCTGCCGCTCGATGTCGTCCTCGTCGCCAGCGCGAATCCCGAGGACTACACCAACCGTGGTCGCATCATCACGCCGCTCAAGGACCGCTTCGGTGCTGAGATCCGCACGCACTACCCGCATGTGCTCGACGACGAGATCTCGGTCATCGAGCAGGAAGCGAACTTGCAGGCAAACGTGCCGTCGTACCTGCTCGAGGTTCTGGCGCGGTTCACACGGTTGCTTCGGGATTCGCCGTCGGTGGATCAGCGTTCGGGTGTGTCCGCTCGCTTCGCGATCGCCGCTGCCGAGACGATCGCCGCTGCGGCGACCCATCGCGCCGCGGTTCTCGGTGAGGGGGATGCGGTAGCTCGGCCCGTGGATCTGGGCACCATCATCGAGGTCCTGCGCGGCAAGGTGGAGTTCGAGTCCGGCGAGGAAGACCGCGAGGTGGAGGTTCTCGAACACCTGCTGCGCCGCGCGACCGCCGACACCGTGCGCGAGCGACTCGGAGGCATCGATCTGGCCCCGCTGGTGACGGCGGTCGAGGAGGGCAAGCCCGTGGTGACGGGTGACCGCATCACTGCGAAGGCGTTGCTCGACGAGCTCCCCGACCTGGAGGTCCTCGGTGAGATCGCCTCACGTCTGGATGCGTCCTCCGACGGTGAGCGGGCGTCGGCGATCGAACTTGCGTTGGAGGGGCTGTACCTGGCCCGTCGGATAGCCAAGGACCCCGATGACGACGGTCAGACGGTGTACAGCTGATGTCGGCCAGCAGATACGGGCGTTATCACGGTGGGCCTGATCCGCTGGCTCCACCGATCGATTTGCGGGAAGCGCTCGAATCCATCGGCAACGACGTGCTCGAGGGGGCGTCGCCGCGTCGTGCGATGCAGGAGATGCTTCGGCGCGGCACCCGAAACATGAGGGGGCTCGACGATCTGGCGGCCCAGGCTGCCAGGCGTCGCCGAGAGCTGTTGAAGAAGAACAACCTCGACGGCACGCTGCAGGAAGTGCGTGAGCTCCTCGACAAGGCAGTGCTCTCCGAACGCAAGGCGCTCGCCAGAGCCCTCGACGACGACGCGCGGTTCCAGGAGATGCAGATCGGTGACCTGTCGCCGTCGACTGCTCAGGCCGTCCAGGAGCTGGCGGACTACGACTGGCGGTCCTCGGAAGGGCGCGAGAACTACGAGAAGATCAAGGATCTGCTCGGACGCGAGATGCTCGATCAGCGGTTCGCGGGGATGAAGAAGGCGCTCGAAGGGGCGACGGATGAGGATCGTCAGGCCATCAGCGAGATGCTGAAAGACCTCAACGAGCTTCTTGCCAAGCACAATCGGGGCGAGGACTCCGAGGATGACTTCGCGGAGTTCATGCGCAAGCACGGGCAACATTTCCCGGAGAATCCTCAGAATGTGGACGAGCTGCTCGACTCCCTGGCCGAGCGTGCGGCGGCGGCGCAACGGCTCCGCAACAGTCTGAGCCCGGAGCAACGCGCCGAGCTCGACGCGTTGGCGCAACAGGCTTTCGGCGACTCGAACCTTCTGCAGCAGCTCGATCAACTCGACCAGAACCTGCAGCAGGCCAGGCCCGGTGAGGATTGGGACGGTTCGCAGAACTTCCGCGGTGAGAACGGCATGGGGCTCGGCGACGGAACCGGTGCGCTGCAGGACATCGCCGACTTGGAGAACCTGGGCAATCAGCTTTCGCAGCAGTACAACGGGGCTGCGCTCGACGATATCGACGCCGACGCATTACTGAAGCAGCTCGGCCCGGAAGCCGCGGCAGATGCGCGGATGCTCGCGGAACTCGAAAAAGCGCTGCAGGAGCAAGGTTTCATGGACCGCGGCGCCGACGGGCAGTGGCGGTTGTCACCGAAGGCGATGCGACAACTCGGCCAGTCCGCGTTGCAGGACGTTGCAGGCAAGCTTTCCCGACGCGGCGGCGAGCGTGATACGCGCAAGGCCGGTGCGATGGGGGAGCCGACGGGGGCCTCGCGTGCCTGGGAGTTCGGCGATACCGAACCGTGGGATGTCACTCGTACCGTCAACAATGCGGTACTTCGTACGGCCGCCGCGGGTGAGACGTTTCCCGTCCAGTTGCAGGTGACCGATGTCGAGATCAGTGAGACCGAAACTCGCACTCAGGCGGCGGTGGCGTTGCTGGTCGACACGTCGTTCTCGATGGTGATGGACGGGCGCTGGGTGCCGATGAAGCGGACGGCGCTTGCGCTGAACCATTTGGTGAGCACCAGGTTTCGGGGCGACGACCTGCAGCTGATCGGCTTCGGCCGTCACGCCCGGAAGCTGACGGCTTCGGAGCTGGCGGGTCTCGATGGCGCGTACGACCAGGGCACCAATCTGCATCACGCATTGCTGTTGGCTGCGCGGCATCTGCGGCGGCATCCGAATTCGCAGCCGGTGGTGCTGATCGTCACCGACGGGGAGCCGACGGCACATCTGGAACCGAATGGGCAAGCCTACTTCGACTATCCGCCGTCGCCGCGCACGCTCGGACTGACGGTCCGTGAGTTGGACACCATCGCCAAGCTCGGCGCGCAGGTGACCATTTTCAGGCTGGGCGACGATCCGGGTCTCGCCCGTGTGGTCGACCGAATGGCCGAGCGTGTCGGGGGACGTGTCATTGCGCCGGATCTCGACGGGCTCGGGGCCGCCGTGGTGAGCGACTACTTGAAGCGCCGTAAAAGCTAGGGTTTGGCTTTGATTCCGACCCCGCCCCAGAATGCGAAGCCGGTGATGATGACGTGTGGAGCGTGCGGGGCGCCCGTCTGGCTGAGGTGGTCGAATCCGCCCATGATTCCCATGCCGCGGACTTCGACGCCGATGTTCGGTGGGACGATGATGTCGATTCCGCCCATGATGGCGACGCAGTTGATCGTAACCTCGCGGGCCGAGAAGCGTGCTCGGCGTAGATCGAGTTCGCCGCCGCCCCAGAATGCGAACGCGTCGATCCTCGGTGCGACGGTCCACTCGCCCTTGCGCTCGAAACCGCTCATGATCGCGATGGCTCGGTCCGTACCGGGTCCGCTGGCCGTGTACTGGGACGTTTCGGGCGGAGTCAATGCAAGATCCGCGGTCAGTACATCGAGCTCGCCGTAGGTCTTCGCGCGGTACGCCGCCGCGGTGCGTTCGTCGTATTCGGTGATGGTGAGCTGGCCATCGGCCAGGGCGTTGTCGAGCAACTTCGCGACGAGGTTGCGGTCTGCGTCGGCGGCTCGAACACTGGCGCGTTGCGGTTCGGGTAGCTGTTCGCTCACCCCAGTAAGGCTACTAGGGATTACCCCACGCTGCGTTGACGATCGTGCGATCTCCGAGCGGCGATTTCAGTGTCATCTGCATCGTTCCGTAGACAGCCACCATGATGCAGGCCTTGTCGGCGGCCTCGGGAAGGGTGCCGGTGTGCAGCGCGATGATCACCTCGGAGTCGGTCTCGGTGACGTGGGCCTCGGCGCCGTAGCACTCGGGCGTGCCGGTGACGAAGTGGATGGCGATGGTGTTGGGGGAGATGTGGCTCCAGGATTCGAACGGAGTCGGGATGGCGCGCACCAGGTCGGAGGTCGAGACGAACATCGTGCCGACGTCGCCGACCGGTACTTCGACTGGGGCGGGGGGTGCGCTGGAGGTCCGCACTGTGTCGACATCGGAGTTCGCGGTATCGGTGCTCTCGCCGCCATCCTCGGCCGTCCCGCTGGTGCAGCCGATGAGCAGGACGCAGAGCATCAGTCCTGCAGCGAGAAACCTCATTGCTCCAAAGTAGCGCCAAGAGCTGAGGAGAACCTTTGGGTCGGCGTTGAGAAGGTCGCGCCGGCGACTCGCGGTCGAGACAGTGCAGCTCGAGGCATCGTCGGGGCCTCGTCGTAGCGAGAAGAAGGTGCGCAATGGATGCGTCAACCGTCGGACATCGTTTGGACTCGAGTTGCGACTGAACTGTGGTCTGCGGCCGATCGAGGCCGTCCTCGAGAATCGACAGGAGCGCGATGATTCATCTCGGTTGGTCCCTCAGTTCCGGCGGAACGCGATGACCGCGGCACCCTTCAGGTTGGGATGGTTCGGAAACCTGACTGCACCGAACTGGCGCAGCGGGTGGTCCGAGGACGCCACGACGTGGACGGACGCACGGTTCTACGTCGATATGGTCCGCGCGATGGAGCGCGCCGGGTTCGACTTCATGATGCTCGAAGATTCCCTGATGGTGCCCGACATCTATGCGGGAACCGCCGAACTCGAGCTCAAACATGCCGTGTACGCGCCCAAGCTGGATCCGGTGCCGGTGGTCTCCATGCTTGCCTACGCTACCGAGCACATCGGAATAGTCGCGACCGCGTCGACGACGTTCTATCCGCCGTACTTGCTGGCCCGCGCCTTCGCGACCCTCGACCATGTGACGCGCGGTCGCGTGGGCTGGAACGTGGTCACCTCTAGTGAGGATCGTGCCGCTCAGAATTTCGGGATGGACGAGATTCCGGAGCACGATCGCCGGTACGACGTTGCCGCAGAGTTTCTCGAGGTGACAACCAAGCTTTGGGAGTCGTGGACCGAAAAAGCAATAGTGGCGGACCCGGAGAGCGGCTATTACGCCGACCATACGCAGGTGAATCCCATTCATCACCGTGGCGAGTTCTTCGATGTTCGTGGACCGCTCAACACTCCGCGCGGCCCCCAAGGTAAGCCGGTCATCTGTCAGGCGGGGTCCTCCCCGAAGGGACGAGATTTCGCCGCACGCAATGCCGACATGCTGCTGACGATTCCGAACGGGCTCGAGGAGATGAAGAACTACCGAGACGATATTCGTGAGCGCGCTGCAGAGGCTGGCCGTGATCCGGACGAGGTGAAGGTGTTCTTCGTGGTGGCACCGATAGTTGGGCGGACCGATGCCGAGGCGCAGGCCAAGTACGAAGAGTTCCTGGCGGATGGACAGCACAACTTCGAGTTTCAGATGTGCAATTTCGCGGCAACCATGGAAATAGACTTCTCGGTACTGGACCCCGATCTACCGATTCCCGAGGACGTCACCACGAACGGGCATCAGGGGCAGTTCGCGATCTGGAAAAAGGTGTTCGGTGATCGATCGATTCGAGACGCAGCCTCCGCGATGCGTATCGCGAGTCTGGAACTGATCGGCAGTCCTACGACGATTGCGGACAAGATGGACGAGGCCATGGAGTACGTCGGTGGCGACGGCTTCATGTTTCTCTCTCAGCCCCCTAGCAGGTCTTACATCTCGGATATCACCGAAGGTCTTTGTCCGGAGCTTCGTCGCCGCGGCCTGATTCGAACAGGATTCGGACACAGGACCTTTCGTGACAACCTGCGCTCCTTCTAAGGATCGACGCGTAGATTTCGCCTCACGGTTGCTCATGCCGGCCTCGGCCTTTGCGTTCTTCGTGGTCATACTCGGGTCCAACGCACCGACTCCGTTGCTTCCCGGCTATCGGGCCGAACTCGGAATGTCACCGCTGAACGTGGCCTTCGCCTTCAGCGCATACTTCGTCGGTCTCGTCGCAGTCCTGGCGTTGCTGGCCAGAACTCGACTGACACGCTTCGCCCGAATGTTGCTTCCGTTCGCGGTCGGGCTCGGTGCCAGTGCAGATCTGATGTTCCTCGCGATCGACGACGACCCGACTCTGTTGTACGTCGGTCGGGTCGTCACCGGTGCGGCCGTCGCTCTCGCGACCGGGCCGGCCGCTGCGTTGATGCTGGTAGGAGGTGGTGAGCGGGGCCGCGCCATGATCGCCTCGGTGTCGATTCTGGGTGGGTGCCTCGGATTGATTCTCTCGGTTTGCGTCGTCGCATGGGCACCGATGCCGGGGCGGACGATCTACTACGTGCACCTTGGCCTGTGCCTTGCTGCATCAGCGGCGTTGATGGTGGCACTCGTGCGACGGCGTGCGGCGCTTCGGCTTGCGCTGCGGGTTCCGCAAACGGACGTGGACTCCGGTCCGCGTCGACGTTGGTCGACCACTGTGACCGCGTATGCGGGCGGAGCCAGCGGTTGGATTGCAGGAGCACTCGCGGTAGGAACCCTTCCGGTGGCGCTCGTCGAGGCTGCTCGCGTCGAGTCGTTGTCGGTGGCAGCACTGTCCGGCATCGTCTGTTTGGTTGCCGCGGCAGTGACTCAGTTGACCTTGAACAGTCGAGGTGTCGTGGTTCCGTTGTGGATTGGACTGTCGATTCTGACGGCCGGGGCGATTGTCGTTGCCGCAGGGATTGCCTACGGCAACCTGTGGGTTGTTCTTGCTGGATGCCTGCTGTCCGGACTGGGCCAGGCGCCATCGTTCGCGACCGGCTTGCGTGTGCTCTCACGCGGCCTCGGTGCGGTGGCACAGGGGCGGACCGCATCAGCATACTCCTGTGTGTGTTACTCCGTTGCAGGAGTTTTCGCGTTGGGAGCCGGCGCGACCGCCTCGTTCTGGGGCATTCGAAACGGCACGATCGCGATTGTGGGCTTCTACGGCCTCTCGTGCGGAGTCCTGGCGATGCTCGCCGCGGCGGACATGCGGATCGGGCAGCGCGTTTCTGCAGTTCAAGCAAGGCTTGCTTCAGCTGCGAACCCGCTTAATCAACCCGGTACGCCGGTGTCTCGGATGTGACACGCGGTACCGATTTCATTGCATTCGTACACAGGCACGGCCGGTTGGTCGGCGCTCGACATGTTTGGAGGCTCGTTCATGGGTGCACAACCGTTCAGGCTCGGTTGGTTCGGAAATCTCACCACGCCCGAGTGGCGTACCGGTTGGTCCGAGGACGCACTGACGTGGACCGATGCTCGGTACTACGTCGACATGGTGCAGGACATGGAGCGCGCCGGATTCGATTTCATGATGTTGGAGGATTCGCTCATGGTGTCCGATATTTACGCGGGCACAGCGGAACTCGAACTCAAGCACGCGATCTACGCGCCGAAGCTCGACCCTGTTCCGGTGGTGTCGATGTTGGCATACGCGACCGAGCACATCGGCATCGTCGCCACTGCCTCGACGACGTTCTACCCGCCTTATCTCTTGGCGCGGGCTTTCTCGACTCTCGACCACGTAACTCGCGGCCGGGTGGGGTGGAACATCGTCACCTCCAGTGAGGACCGTGCTGCTCAGAACTTCGGTATGGACAAACTTCCGTTGCACGACAAGCGATACGACATCGCCGAAGAGTTCGTCGAGGTTGTCACGGCACTATGGAATTCCTGGGAAGAGAAAGCGATACTCGCCGACCCGGTGTCGGGTTACTACGCAGATCACACCAAGGTCGCACCGATTCACCATAAGGGCGAGTACTTTTCGGTTCGTGGTCCGCTCAATACGCCGCGTAGTCCGCAACACAAGCCGGTTATCTGTCAGGCAGGAGCGTCCCCCAGAGGGCGGGCATTCGCGGCCAAGAATGCCGATATGCTGCTCTGCATTCCCAATGGTCTCGATGGGATGAAGGCTTACCGCGACGACATTCGCGCGCGAGCGGAGTCGTTCGGTCGAAATCCGGATGACGTCAAAGTGTTCTTCGTGGTGCAACCAGTCATCGGAAAGACCATGGCGGAGGCAGAGGCGAAGAAGGCTGCGTTCCTGGCCGACAAGCAGCGGAACTTCGAGGCGCAGATGGTCCACTTCGCAGCCATCATGGAAATCGACTTCTCGGTTCTCGATCCGGATCTGCCGATCCCCGACGACGTGAGCACCAATGGTCATCAAGGCACGTTCGAGGGCTGGAAGGAAGCTTTCGGCGGACGGTCCATCAAGGATGCGGCCTCGGCTATGCGGGTGCACAGCATGGAGCTCGTCGGTACGCCCGACAGCATCGCCGAGCAGATGGACGAGGCGATGGACTATGTCGGCGGTGACGGTTTCATGTTCCTGTCTCAGCCCACCTCGCGCGAGTACATCCGTGAGATCACCGAGGGACTCTGCCCAGCGCTACGTCGAAGAGGACTGTTGCGCAACGGATATTCACACCCGCATTTTCGCGACAACCTTCGCTCGTTCTGACCGAATCTACAAAGGAGACAACAGTGTTCAGACTCGGATGGTTTCTGGGAAACGGTTTCGGTATGCAGCCGTGGTATGGCGATTGGGCTGGGCGGTCCATGACGGACTGGACTCAACCGGGCTTGTATGTCGATCTGACCACCTCGCTCGAGCGTGCTGGGTTCGACCTGCTGTTCATCGAGGACACGTCCATGGTCGAGGACACCTACGGCGGATCGATGGAGACGACACTGAAGTACGGACTCATGGCACCGAAGAACGATCCGGTTCCACTCGTGCCACTGCTGACATCGGCCTCCGAGCACATCGGTGTGGTGGCGACGATGTCGACCATTCAGTACCCGCCTTTCCTGGCGGCGCGATCGATGGCCACGCTCGACCATCTGACACGCGGCCGTGTCGGCGTCAACGTCGTGACATCGGTGACGCATCGGGTCGCCCAGAATTTCGGGTACGACAAGCATTTCGATCACGCTGAGCGTTACGCGATGGCCGAGGAATGGATGGAACTGGTCAGCCTTCTGTGGGAGTCCTGGGAACCGGACGCGCTGGTACACGATCAACAGACTCCTCGGTATGCCGACCACACCAAGGTGCACACAGTCGACTTCGAGGGAAAGTACTTTCGTTGCCGAGGCCCGCTGAACACCATTCCCGGTCCCCAGCGCAGACCGGTGGTGGCACAGGCCGGAAACTCGACACCGGGCCGTGAACTCGCAGCCAAGCATGCCGACACCATGTTGGCGCTGGCGAAGTCCCCGGATCAGATGAAGGCGCTCCGCAAGGATATGGATCAACGTCTCCTGGCCCACGGCCGGAAGCCTCAGGACTTGAAGATCCTGTTCATGACGGTGCCCTACCTGGCCGATACCCAGGCGGAGGCGCAAGCGCGCTTCGATCGGTTCGACCAGTCGAAATCGGATCCGCGAAACATCGAGAAGCGGTTGTGGTACCTCTCGTACGTCTCGGGCGGAGTGGTCGACTACTCGAAATTCGACCTGGACGGACCTGTGCCGCAGGAACTAGGCAATGGGGAGACCACTACAGCCAAGGCATGGCTGGAAGGATCCGCGGAGATCACGCTGCGTGATCTCGCCACGGGACCGAGCAATTACGGCATGGACTTCATCGGCACCGCCGACAGTGTGGCCTCGCAGATGCAGGACGCGATGGAGGAGGCCGGCGGCGACGGGTTCCTGATGTACCCCGACGTCACACGCCGTTCCATTGCCGAGGTGTGCGACGGGTTGGCCCCCGAGTTGCGTAGGCGTGGGCTCATTCGGGACGGATACGCTCACAAAACGTTCCGTGAGAATTTGATGGACTTCTGAACCGGACGAATCCGGCGTAATCGGCCGGTTACATGCATTCCGGTTATAGAAACACTGCTTCGTTAGGTTTTGTGTACGCCAATTTCGCATCGAAGGAATCGAGTTCGGATGTCCATACTCACAAGGGAACGCGTGGCGGTCGAGTCCGGTGACGAGGCGCACGGAGCATCTGCCCTGCTCGAAGTGGCCGACCTCACCGTTGTGTACCCGACGCCCACTGGCCTGTTCACTGCCGTCGAGAGTTTCTCGCTGACCATGGACCCCGGTGAGAGGGTTGCCATCGTCGGCGAATCCGGTTCGGGAAAAACGAACTCCGCTATGGCAATTGCCGGTTTTCTCGATCCAGCAGCGCAGGTGAGTGTCGAGAGAATGACATTCGGCACAACCGATTTGAATTCCAGACCGAAGTCGGTTCTCCCTGTTCGAATTCCAGGGATCGCTGTGGTCTTCCAGGATGCAATGACCTCATTGGACCCGGTGTGGAAGATCGGCAGTCAAATGCGCTCGGTAATACGCAACAATGCGAAGTTGTCGAGAAGGGCCGCCGACGCCGAGGCTGCAGTGTGGTTGAACAAGGTCGGTCTGCACGACACAGATCGCGTGTTGCGGTCGCGGCCGTACGAACTGTCCGGTGGCATGCGTCAGCGCGTGATGATCGCGTTGGCACTGTGCGCGAAGCCGGCGCTGTTGATCGCCGACGAACCGACCAGTGCGCTCGATGCGACACTCTCACGGGAGCTGATGCAGCTGATGGTCTCGCTGGCAGAGGAATTCGATACCGCGATGCTGGTGGTGAGCCACGACATCGCACTGTGCAGTGAGTTCACGCACCGAACCGTGGTGATGAAGTCCGGACGGGTGGTCGAGGAACTGCCCTCGGCGACGATTGCCGAGGCTGCGCAAGATCCCTACACCCAGGGTCTACTGGCGTGCATCCCGACGCTCGATTCGGCTCTGCTCGAACGTCTCCCCACCATGAACACCTATGTGGGAGTGAGAACATGAACGACGAAGCAACCATTCAGTTCACCGATGTACGAAAAGTATTCGCCGGCAGGTCTGGTGCCGAACACGTTGCAGTGGAGGATGTGTCGTTACTGGTCGATTCGACGAGCCGGCTCGGCATCGTCGGTGAATCCGGATCCGGCAAGTCGACACTGGTGCGGATGCTGATGGGACTCGAGTCCGCCAGCTCTGGATCGGTGACGTACCGGGGACGTGAGATGGCGTCGTTGAAGAGGGGCGATCTGCGGGAGTTTCGCCGCAATGTGCAACTCGTCGCCCAGGATACGTCCTCGTCCTTCGATCCACGTCGAACCTTGCGAGATGGCATTCGTCGGCCACTGCTCGAGCTGCTGGAGATGTCCACAAGAGACGCCGATGAGAAGGTGAACGAGATGCTGGCCTCGCTCAGCATCGATCCGATGCTGGCAGATCGGAAGCCCCATCAGGTATCCGGCGGTCAGCGGCAACGCTTTTCGATAGCACGTGCGCTGGTGGTCGGCCCCAAGCTCATCGTCTGCGACGAAGCGGTTTCTGCATTGGACGTATCGGTGCAGGGCGCAGTGCTCAACCTCCTCAAGGAGCACTGCGAGAAGAGCGATGCCGGTTTGGTGTTCGTATCGCACGGATTGCCGGCGACGGCGTTCATCTGCGATGAGCTGATCGTCATGTACCAGGGCCGAATAGTCGAACAGGGTTCGGTGCAGCAGGTCATATTCGCCAGTGAGCATCCCTACACGCGACGCCTGGTCGGCGCTTATCGGACGACGTCGGGGGCGGCGGCGTGAGGACATTGGTGCGCAACAACGGCTGGTGGATGCGCAGGCTGGCGTTCCTGCCAGTGCACGTCTTCTTGTTCGCGATAGCGGTCTTCTTCGTGGTCCGCATGATCCCCGGGGACCCGGTACGCACAATTTCCGGCGGCCAGACCATGACGCCGGAACAGTACGATGCTGCGCGCGAATCACTGGGTCTGACAGGGAGCGTGTTCTCCCAGCTGACCACGTTCCTGGGCAACATTCTCACGCTCGACTTCGGCAACTCGATCATCAACGGAGCCGGGGTGCTCGACGAGATGACGCGGCGCTTACCCGAGACGCTGGAGCTGGCGTTGATGGCGATGGTTGTGTCATCGGTGCTGACGCTGGCATTGGGATACTTTGTGGTCACCAAACCTCGCAACCCGTTCTCGCGGGTTGTGGCGGCGTACGCCAGAGCCGCGGGCGCAGTCCCTGATTTCTGTCTCGGGGTAGCCGGAATCTTCCTCTTCTACTCGGTACTGCAGTGGTCACCGGCGCCGATCGGACGCTACGACTCGCTTCTGAATGCACCTCCGAGAGTGACTGGCCTACCGTTCGTGGACGCGCTGCTTTCCAGCGACCTGATCCTGATGCAGTCGATGGTCGCTCATCTGTGGCTACCGGTCGCGGTTCTCGTGATCGCGTACGCGCCGATGTTGTTGAAGCTGTTCATCAGATCTCTCGAACAGTCGAAGGACGCGCAAGCGACGAAGTTTCGAATAGCGTCCGGTGCTTCGAACACAATGGTGCTGCTCAGCATCGCCAGACGGGCGCTCCCGTCGACGGTGGCAATGTTCGGCACGATCTTCGGATTCATGCTCGGCGGAGCGGTGATCGTGGAGCAGTTGTTTGCGATGCCGGGTATGGGTGAGTACGCAGTACAGGCGGTGACTCGATCGGATTTCGTGGCACTGCAGGGATTTCTGATCATCGTCGCCGCTGTTTCACTGGTGGTGTTCTTCTTCGTCGACATCGTGAACATGCTGCTCGATCCGAGACGGCGTCCCGGCGTGCAAGCGGAAGGTAGCTGACATGACGCTCTCCCTGGATCCGGCGTCATCCGAGCAGAGTGGGCACCCCAAGACAGTCGAGCTCGGTCCCGATGCAACGCCACCGGTGCAGCGCCGCACCTTGTCGAGATCGATGTTGCTCGGTCTGTTGCCCGCGGCGTTGATTCTGGTAATCGCGCTCCTCGGACCGTTCTTCGTGCCCTACAGCACCAGGGATGTCGTCGCGCTGCCAGACATTGCGCCCAGCGGAGCGCACTGGTTCGGCACCGACTCCGCTGGTCTCGACGTGTTCTCGCGGACAGTCGCCGCTGCCAGGAACAACCTGATGATCGGATTGCTCACGACGGTGGCGGCCACCGGTATGGGAATCGTCCTCGGATTGACGATCGGGATGAACGAATCGAGGCGAGGACCCGTCGGGCTCGTCGCTCGGGCGTCCTCGCGTGCTTTGGATCTCGTCCAGGCCGTACCTGCAATTGTCATCGGACTGGTGTTGATTGCGTTTTTCGGATCGTCGGTCCTGTCGATCACAGTTGCCCTGACCGTTGTGTTGTTGCCGAATCAGGCCAGATTGGTCCGTACCGAGGTGCTTCGAGTACGGGGAGAGGCATTTCTCGATGCGGCCAGGATCTCCGGTGAGCGAGAATGGGCGCTGATCACCCGCCACGTACTGCCCAATTCCAGTTGGCCTGCTCTCGAGAACGCATCGTTGGTGTTCGGTTCGGCAATCGTTCTGACCGCTGGCCTCGGGTTCCTCGGAGTCGGTCTTCAACCACCCACACCGGAGTGGGGAACGATGATCTCGACAGGTGCGTCCTCGGCGGCAGCCGGACGCTGGTGGTCCGCGCTGTTCCCCGCGGTCGCCATTGCGGTGACCGTGTTCGCTGTCAGCGCTGTCGGTCGGCAGTTGTTCGACCGTGAAAGCTGAACCGACGCAACTGTATTGGATCAATTTCGGCATTCGATACCCCATCTCAGCCTAGGAGAGTCCCTTCATGATGCCCAATTCACCTCGAAGTCCGATCTGGAAGAGGTCGCGGCTACGGCTCGCCGGTGTGGCTCTTGCCGCTTCGCTGGCTGTGACCGGTTGTTCGTCGGCGTCCAACAACACCGCCGACGGAGGCGACACCGGAGAAACCCTGAGCATCGTTTCCCCCGACACCGGAATCACCTGGTCTCTCGACAACGGGTTCGGAGGGTACGAGCAGGCCAACAACCTGCATGCGACTCTCGTCCGCAAACCGTACGTCGACAGCGCACAGGAAGGGGCGCAGCAGCAGGATCTGTACACGTACGAGCCCTACCTCGCCGAGGGCTACGAGGTCAGCGAGGACGGTCTGACCTATACCTTCACGCTGAAAGAAGCAGTCAGCGCGGCCGGCAACACCCTGAGCGCCGACGATGTGATTTGGTCGTTCGAGCGCAAGTTCAACACCGCGACGTCCGTGGTTCCCGGAGTCATGGCGCCTTCGATCACCGACCCTGTCGAGCAGATAAAGAAGATAGACGATCGGACGGTGTCTTTCACCATCCCGCAAGCCGGTCTGGGTGCAACGTTTCTTGCGCTGATGTCGGATCTGTGCGGACAGATCTTCGACAGCACGTTGCTCCAGGAACACGTCACCCCGGAGGATCCCTACGCCGTTACGTGGACCACCGAGAATCCCAACTATGGATTCGGGCCGTACGAGGTCACCTCGTATACGCCCGGTGTGCAGGTGGTGATGCAGGCGCGTGAGGACTGGATTCTGGGGAAGGCGCCGATCGAGACCGTCAACGTTCAGATCGTTGCCGACCCGGGGACGAGGGCCAATGCGGTACGCAATGGCGATGCCCAGCTGGCGGAATCCATCACCCCGGCGGATTCCGCTGCACTCCAGGATGATCCGAACGTCTTCATCCCCGAGGTGGACAACCCCAACACGTTCTTGATGATGCCCCTGGTGACCAACAAGGCACCGTTCGACAACCCACTCGTCCGGCAGGCGATGTCGTACGCGACACCGTACGAACAGATCATCGAAAGCGTCTATCGTGGGCTCGCAATTCGTCAGGGATCGGGATTCCTGTTGCAGGATGCGCCTGGTTACACCAACGAGGGGCAACCTGACTACACGTACGATCCGGCTCGCTCACGAGAGTTGCTGGCGGAAGCGGGATTTCCGGACGGAGTTTCGTTCGCGTTGGCTGTCAGCGCGGCCGATCCGGATACTCGGGAAGCAGCGCTTCAGATTCAAACCGCTGCTCGTGAGGGCGGATTCGATGTGCAGATCGAGCAGATGCCCGCTTCGCAGTTCGCGGACCAGCGCAGCAATCACACCTCTCAGGCATTCCTCCTGCGAGACTATGCGATCACGCTGACGCCTCCGTACGAGCTACTGGTCTACACAGCGCAGGATTCCAGCAACAACTTCGCCGACTGGGAGTTCGAGCCGTTCTACGACGCATTGGCGGCTGGAAATGCGTTGCCGGACGCCTTGTCCGACGAAGCGGGCCAGGCGTGGAACGTCGCGGAGACGATCTACCTGGAACAGTCTCCGATCGTCTTCATCGCGCAGGTTCAACCCAGTGTTGCATTGGCGAGCAACTTGTCCGGATTCGCGCAGAGATCGGACAACTGGATCGACTACTCGAACTTCTCTTTCGAGTAGCACGTCCGGACGGCGTCATAGGGGGCAGTGCGTGGAAAACCCAGCTGAGTCGGGTTTTCCACGCACTGGCCGTTTCACGGGGATGAATAGAACGAGACCATGTCGGCTCGGTAGTGGGCGTAGCCGAACTCGTGTACGTAACCGTGTGCATCCATGAGTACTTGGTCTCGCACGAGCAGTATGGCGTTGGTGGGGACGTTCAACATGCGCGCGGTCCGCTCGTCTGCGGGTACGGCGTCGATCCAGCAGTCCATCTTGCCGAACGGCGCGTCGTACTCGGCTTCGAACACTTCCGAGATGGACGCCGCTGCTTCCAGGTGTACTGGTGCAAGAGCATTCGGATCGATTTGAAACGCTGTCAGCGTACCTATCGGCGTGCCGTCGACGCGCATGATGAATTCGAGCATCCTGACGCGCTCTAGCTCGGTCTCGAGCCGCTCCCGGATCAGCCCTGTGGTGGGGATCGTGTGCTCGTTGATGCGTTCGTACTCGATCGGGGTGGACGAACCGGTAGCGATGACGTCGTGCATGCGAAGTTGAACAGGCCGACTTCGCACGACGGTGCCCATTTTTCGCTGCCTGCTGACCAATCCCTCGTCCGCGAGCATCTGCAGCGCCGTGCGAATCGACGACCGTGTCGAGTCGAGGTTGGTGATCAAATGCTCCTCGCTGAGCATGTCACCGGTCTGAAGTACTCCGCTCTTGATGGATGAGCGGAGCAGCTGGTGCACAATTCGTGTCGACTTCTGGCGACTGCCCGCTGAGCCGCCCACAGATCTGGGATGACGTGTTGTAGCGGTCGCTGTCGGTTGATGCATGTCGAGCTCCTCGAGCTGCATTGGCGCGGCGTGTTCTCGGTTGGGCGGCGTTGCCAATTGCAATTGCAACACTGCAGTGTTACCGGCGCGTCACGCGCATGATGCCATTGCTTCGGTCGTCAGGAGCTCGAGCAGCTGCCGCTTTCCCATCGAATCAACGGAGCTGCGCAATGAAGTCTTAACACACCGACCGGTTTCAGGCGAGCAACAGTGACACCGCTGCGATCACCGGGACCGAGACGAGGGTGGTGACGAATGCGGTGTCACGGGCGAGTACGACTCCTCGGTTGTAGCGGCTGGCGAAGACGAACACGTTCTGCGCCGTCGGGAGCGCGGAGATCACGGTGATGGCGAACAACTGCTGCCCTTCCAGACCCATTGCGAGAGCCATGGAGAATCCGAGCAGCGGTTGCAGCACCATCTTGAGGGTCGAGGCGAGTGCGACGTCGCGGCGTGGGCTGACACCTCTCTGCAGCACCCGCGTGCCGTACAGCGAGAGTCCGAACGCGAGCAACGCGCCGGGGACGGCAGCGCCTCCGACGAGTTCGAAGGGCTGCATCAGTGCGTCGGGCAGGGTGAGTCCGCTGATGGACAGTGCCAGCCCCGCTGCCCCGGCGAGCACGATCGGGTTGGTGAACGGGGTGACGACGATATTGCGGATCGATGCTTTCTTGCCCTGGGTCGACAGGTCCAGAATGGTCAGGGCGATAGGCGAGTAAATCATGATCTGGAACAGCAGCAGGGGTGCGACGAAGGTGGCGTCGCCGAGAACGTAGACGGCGATGGGGATGCCGAGGTTGGCGGCGTTGACGTAGGACGCGGCGAGTCCGCCGATGGTCGCCTCGGGCACAGCTCGATCGAGCAGGAGCTTGGCGATGAGGAAGTGGATCGCGCCGACCATCAGTGCTGTCGTGCCTGCGATGACGAGTATCGGGGACAGGATGACCGAGAGGTCGGAGGTGCCGAGGGTGACGAACAGCAGGGCAGGCGTCGCGACGAAGAAGACGAGGCGGCTCAGGACGAACTGGCCGTGCTCGCCGAGGACCTCGAAGCGGGCGAGCAGGTAACCGAGGGCGATGACGACGAAGATGACCGTGAAGCCTTCGAGAACACCGGTCATGAAGCCTCAGGTTCTCGATTCTTCGGGTGGACGACAGCGACCGACTTACTCTAGTCCGCACCCAAAAAGGCCACGCATTCGATATGCGTGGCCTTCTTGGTTGGAGAGTTCTAGCGGCTGGTGAACGGCAAGAGTGCCATTTCCCGAGCGTTCTTCACGGCAACGGCGACCTGGCGCTGCTGCTGCGGGGTGAGTCCGGTGACGCGGCGGCTGCGGATCTTGCCGCGGTCGGAAATGAACTGACGAAGAAGGTTGATGTCCTTGTAGTCCACCGTGGTGACCTTGGCGGCGTTCAACGGGTTCTTCTTCGGCCGACGACCGGCCTCGGCGCGAACCTTCTTCGACGGTGCTCTCTTTACTGCCATCTTCGTTCCTGTTCCTTACCAGCTCGACTTGTGGACGCCTGGGAGCTCGCCCCGGTGAGCCATCTCGCGCATTTTCACGCGAGAGAGTCCGAATTTCCGGAGGTGGCCACGCGGACGTCCATCCGCGGCGTCTCGATTGCGCAATCGTACCGGACTGGCGTCGCGCGGTAGACGCTGCAGTGCCGCCTGCGCCGCCGCGCGCTCGGAATCGGGCGTCGAGGGCTTGCGGATGGTCTCTTTCAGCTCGCTCCGGCGCTCGGCCCAGCGTGCGACGACGAGTTTGCGCTGCTCGTTCTTCGCGATCTTCGACTTCTTGGCCATTTACCGCTCTTCTCGGAAATCTACGTGCTTGCGCACGACGGGGTCGTACTTCTTCATAACCAGACGGTCTGGGTCGTTGCGACGGTTCTTCCTGGTCACGTACGTGTACCCGGTGCCGGCGGTCGACTTGAGTTTGATGATCGGGCGAACGTCGGTGCTCTTGCCCATCAGAGCTTCTCCCCTCTGGCGACCAGCTTGGCGACGATGGCGTCGATGCCGTCGCGGTCGATGGTCTTGATTCCTTTTGCGGACAGCGTCAACGTGACGCGGCGTCCGAGGCTGGGCACGAAGTACGTCTTCTTCTGGATGTTCGGATCCCAGCGTCGGCTGGTCCTGACGTGGGAGTGCGAGACGGACTTACCGAATCCCGGCTTTCTCCCCGTCACCTGGCAGTGCGCGGACATGCGGGCTCCTCTCTTGCTGACATGACAATCGTTTTCGACAAAGCGCTGTTTCGAATGTAGCGTGCTTTCGGAAGGAATGACAATCGTTGTCGAAAGAAGGGTGCTCGTGAATCTCCCCGTGGACGGCCGCACGCCGCTCGTACTCGTGTCCGGCTGGTCGGGCGCCATGGATGCGGTGGTCGACTCGCTTCGAACCCCGGGCACGGTGTCCCTGCGGCACGATCTCGGCCAGGTGTACGAGGGTGTAGTCCGCAGAACCCTCCACATGGCAGAGGAGGCCCCGCGGGAAACGATCCTCGAACTCGCGCACGGCTGTGTCTCGTGCACACTGCGCGAGGACCTGCTTCCCCTCCTGCGCAAGCTCGCGGCCCGCAGTTCGGTCCAGCGGATCGTGATCGCGATGGATCCGGCGCTCGAACCGGAGGCGCTGTGCTGGGCGATCGAGAACGTGGTCGTCGCCGGAGTCGTCGGCCAGGTCGACGGTTCCGCCTCGCGCGACGTCCGCATCGAGGCCGTCGTCGACTGCCTCGACGCGGCGACCTGGCTCGCAGATGCGACCGGTGACGACGCGCTCGCCGACCGAGGGATCGTGGCCAGTGGTGACGACGATCGAACCGTCGCCCAGTTGGTGGTGGGGCAGGTCGACTACGCCGACGCCCTCGTCGTGACGGCAGGTCCGGACGTCGAAAGCTGGGAGCGGGCCAAACTCGCTGCCGTACTCGCCCGGCTCGCGCCCGGGGCCCCGACAGCTTGGGCGTCGCCGACCGACCGGGTCGATGCGGAGGCGCTGATCGCCGCGATCCCGTTCGACGCCCGACGCGGGGAGATCACCGACGCGCACTCCCCGCTGCTACGCGGCCAGCCACCGCTGACCTCGGACTGTGGCGTGAGCATCGTCGAATTCACCGCCGTCCGGCCGTTCCATCCAGAGCGACTGCACGAGGCCATCGATGTACTACTCGACGGCGTCGTGACCACCCGTGGACGCGTATGGGTGGCGACGCAGCCCGACGAAGCGCTGTGGATCGAATCGGCCGGTGGCGGACTGCGGGTGGCGAGCGCCGGAAAGTGGCTGGCCGCAATGGCACCCGAGGAACAGGACGGCGTCGACACCGCGCGCCGCGCGATGGCGGCCCTGCGTTGGGACGACGAGTTCGGCGACCGCGACACCTCCCTCGTCATCCTCGTCCACGCCGCCGACCCGTCCGAGATCGACCGCACGCTGCAGTGGGCGCTGGTATCCGACGACGAAATGCGCGACCGCGATGCCTGGGCGAACTGGACCGACCCGTTCGGTCAATGGCACGAAGATCCCTGCGAGACAACGGAATCTCCGTACTCCGACGTGAAAAGAGAGGCAACAGAATGAAGGCAGGAATCCATCCCGACTACCACCCGGTGGTCTTCCAGGATGCGGGCACCGGAACCAAGTTCCTCACCCGTTCCACCATCACCGCGACCCGCGAGATCGAATGGGAGGACGGCAATACCTACCCGCTCGTGATCGTCGACGTCACCAGCGAATCGCATCCGTTCTGGACCGGCGCCAGCCGCATCATGGATACGCAGGGACGCGTGGAAAAGTTCGAGAAGCGCTACGGGCGCCGCGCCCGGAAGGAATCGTAGAGTCATGGCTGTTCCGAAGCGGAAGATGTCGCGTTCCAATACCCGTAGCCGTCGGGCGCAGTGGAAAGCCGTTGCACCGGATCTGGTGACCGTCAGAGTCGGCGGGCAGGAGTTCCGCGTGCCGCGCCGACTGGTCAAGGCCGTGCAGACGGGCGCGTACGACCCCAGCTGAGCGGCTCCGCCGCATGTGCGTGGAAGTACATAGCCCGCGGGCTGTTCCGTTTTGCAGCGATCCGGTTCTGAGGACCGCTAACTAACGGTCTCAGATCGACGGAGACGGTCTGAGGGTTCAAATCACTCTCCGCCGATCGGCCAACAATCGCGATCTTTCGGCCCGATTGTCATTTTGAAACAGCCCGCCCGCTATGTACTTCCACGCACATAGGGGAGGCGCGGCGGTAGGTTGAGTCGATGAGCGAAACGGCCCCGTCGGCCTCGGACGTCAAACGCTGGCGGCGCTACCTCGCCGACGAACGAGCCGAGGCCGCGGTCTATCGCGATCTGGCCGGTCGTCGCAGGGGCGAAGAGCGAGACATCCTGCTGGCCCTCGCCGACGCGGAGGGCCGCCACGAAGAACATTGGCGACGGCTGCTCGGCGATCGGGTGGGCATGCCGCTCAAGGGGAGTCTGCGGACTCGAATGCTCGGTGTGCTCGCCCGGCGATTCGGTTCGGTGTTCGTCTTGGCACTCGCGCAGCGCGCAGAATCCCGCTCACCGTATTCGGTGGATGCAGGCGCCACCGAGGCGATGATCGCCGACGAGCAAATCCATGCCGAGGTGGTACGCGGCCTCGCCACCCGCGGCCGGATCAGGCTCTCCGGCAACTTTCGCGCCGCGATCTTCGGCGCCAACGACGGCCTGGTAAGCAACCTGGCGCTGGTGCTCGGCATCAGCGCCAGCGGCGTCTCCAACCAGGTCGTGTTGATCACCGGTCTTGCCGGTCTGCTCGCCGGGGCGTTGTCGATGGGGGCCGGTGAATACGTATCGGTGCGATCGCAACGCGAGCTGCTCGACGCCTCATCACCGGCAGGTTCGGCTCGGGAGGCCCTTCAACACCTCGACGTCGACGCGAACGAGCTGGCGCTGGTGTATCGGGCTCGCGGCATGTCCGCACGCGATGCCGAGGAGAGAGCCTCCGAGGTGCTCGAGCACCTCACCTCCGACGACGCAATGGACGCCGAGGTCGGCGCGCACGATTCGGTCGGCACCGGGATCGGCGCAGCGACAGCGAGCTTCTGCTTCTTCGCCTCCGGTGCCATCATTCCTGTGCTGCCGTATCTCGCAGGCATGGAGGGTCTTGCTGCACTCGTCGTCGCCGCGGTGCTCGTCGGTATCGCCCTGATCGGAACGGGCACGGTGGTGGGGCTGCTCAGCGGCGGCCCGCCGATCAAACGCGCCTTGCGTCAGCTGGCGATCGGTTACGGTGCTGCCGGCGCGACATATCTGTTGGGCGTGATTTTCGGCGCCAGCGTCTGAAAAACCCATACCCGCCTGTCCTTACGCTGCGTTACTGTGTCGAGCATGTCGATTCGTCACCGCTCGCTCGTTCTCGCGCTCCTGCTGTGTGCATCGGTTCTGGGCGCGCCGGTTGCTGCAGCCGACGAGGTGGACACCACGCCGGGGACGGTCGTCGCCGTCGAGGAACTCGCGCCCCAACTGTGGCTGCCCGGCACCGCCGAGGCCAAGCGGATCACGTACTGGACCATCGGTTCCGACGGTCGACCTGCGTTGAGCACCGGGGCCTATTTCGTTCCCGAAGGCACAGCGCCCGAGGGCGGTTGGCCGGTGATCGGGTGGGCCCACGGGACCTCCGGTTTGGACGACCACTGCGCGCCCTCGCTCATCGGACCCACGTATCCCGAGCGGGATCGTCAGTACCTCGCTGGGTGGCTCGGCCAGGGCTACGCCATTGCGGCCTCGGACTACGTCGGGCTCGGCACGCCGGGACTGATGCCCTACCTCGACGGAAAGACCACCGCGCACAACGTCGTCGACTCGGTCAAAGCATCACGCGCCATCGATGATTCGCTGTCCAACAAGTGGGTTGTCGTCGGGCAGTCGCAGGGCGGTGGAGCGGCCATCACCACCGCGCGCTACGCGACGGAATTCGGCGGGCCTGAGCTCGACTACCGCGGAGCCGTCGGGACAGGGGTGCCGGCGAACATCGAATTGGCGCTGCTCCCAGCCGGTCCCGGCTATCTGCCGGTCCCGATCAACGAGGGCCTGACGACGTACGCGCTGTACATCGTGTCGGGCTTCCGGACGGCCCACCCCGAGATCGATGTCGACTCGTACCTCACCGAAGAAGGCAAACGGATCGTAGACAGAGCAGAGACATTGTGTGTGGCCGAGGCGGAGAAAGAGTTCGACGGCATCGTCACCGGTGACCTGTTCGCCAAGCCGCTGAGCGAGATTCCCAACCTCTACGGGCTGCTGAACGACTACATGGGTATCCCTGTCGACGGATACGACCGTCCGGTGTTCATCGGCCAGGGGCTCTACGACACCGATGTGCCTGTGATCTCGGCATTGTCGCTGGTCGCCCAGATGAAGCTGAACGGGCAAGACGTGACGCTGCATACCTATCCGACGGACCACAGCGGCGCGCTACTGCAATCGCAGGCGGATTCGATTCCGTTCGTGCAACGACTGTTCCAATAGCGCCTCCTCGTGGAGGGGGCTGAAGGGAAATCTCATGCCCCCGACAAAGGTGGGCCCGCGGCTGCTCAATTGGGCATCTCATCTCGACGACCAGGCACTCGCGCAGGCGCGGCAGACCGCGTCCATGCCGTTCGTGCATCCCCACGTGGCATTGATGCCCGACGCGCACAGCGGTAAGGGCAGTGCTGTCGGTACGGTCATTCCGACGCGCGGTGCTGTGATCCCGGCTGCCGTGGGCGTGGACATCGGCTGCGGAATGATCGGTGTGCACACCGGTTTCACGAAGAAAGCGGTACACGGTGGAGGATCTGCGAAACCGCATGGTCGGCATCGAATTTCGCGACGGCGAAGAGTTCGTCGACGAGATCCCCGATGCCTACAAGAGCATCGATGTCGTCATGGCCGACGCCGTGGACCTCGTGACGATCGACCACGAGCTGCGGCAGATCCTCAACCTCAAGGGCACCTGACAGCCGACGGGTCAGAGCCACTTCTGATGCTTGAATACGATGTAGAGCACACTGGAACAGATCGCCATCACGAGCAGTGCCATCGGGTAGCCGAGGTACCATCGCAGCTCGGGCATGTGCCGGAAGTTCATCCCATAGATCCCGGCGACCAGGGACGGGGCGAACAGGATGCCGCCCCAGGACGAGATTCGCTTGACCTGCTCGTTCTGGTCGATGCTGACCTGCGTCAACGCGCGCATTTCCTCGTTTTGCTGCTGCGCCACCAATGTCGCATTCACCGAGAGCGCATTCTGCAGGTTCGCGCGCAACGCCTCGACTCGTTCCGCGATGTGGATGCAGTGGTCGAGAACGTCGCGGAGGTTGCGCTGCAGCGCAAGTTCGACTTCGTGCTTGTCCTCGCCGCGCCTCAACGATTCGATCATCTGCACGAGCGGTCCGGTGGAGCGCTGGAACTCCATCACTTCCCGCGCGAGTGTATAGATGCGGCGTGAGACAGCGGGGTCGAGCGAGAACAATTGATCTTCGATCTCGTCGATGTCGTTCTGCAACCCGTCGACGACGGGCTCATACTCCTTGACCACTTGGTCGAGAATGGCGTACAGAACGGAGTGGGTGCCGAGTTCCAGAATCTCGGGCGCAGCCTCGAGTCGGTCTCGTACCCCGCTGAGCTCGGGTTCTTCGGTGTGACGGATAGTGATGACGAAGTCCGGTCCGAGGAAGACGTGCAGTTCGCTGAACTCCACCTTCTCGGTCTTGTCGACATAGCGCGCGGGGCGGAGGACGATGAAAAGTTGGTCGCCGTAACGTTCCAGTTTCGGCCGCTGGTGGGCCGCGATCGCATCCTCGACATCGAGGCGGTGCAGCGCGAACTGTGCAGCAACGGAGTTGAGTTCGTCGACCGAGGGTCGGTAGAGACCGATCCAGGCCATGCCGTGGCGATCGCGGAGCACCTCGTAAGTGTGCTCGAGGTCCTGTGGGTCATCGGTACGTTTTCCGTCGACGTAGACGGCATTGTCGACGAGCGGCATACGCACCCACCTCTACTTTCCGAAGTCTTCGACTATGAAAGCCTGCCAGACCGGCTCCTTCGCCGTCATGATGGGTGGGTGGACCAACGCATTCATTTTCTGACGCTGGCAACCCCGGACCTCGACGCGGCCCGCGCTTTCTATCGAGACGGGCTGGGCTGGACGACGCTCCTCGACGTGCCAGGCGAGATAATCTTCTTCCAGTCGGCGCCCGGACAGGTCCTCGGATTGTTCGATGCGCAGAAGTTCACCGAGGATATCGGACACCAGGGCGGCCCGGCGATGGTGAGCGGGCTGACTCTCTCACACAACGTCGATGGCCCGGAAGAGGTGCAGGCCGTGTTCGACGCCGCGATCACGGCCGGGGCGACGGTGATCAAGGAACCCCAGCGTGCTGCGTTCGGCGGGTATCACGGTCACTTCGCCGACCCGAACGGTCTCGTCTGGGAAATTTGCCACAACCCGGGCTGGAGCATCGACGGTGACGGCAAGGTCGTGCTGAGTGAGGTGTGAGCCGGTTTCGAACTTCTCGGCGACTTAGCTGACACCGGACCAGCAGAGGGCAGTCTCGTTCTGTTCACACCCTGTTTTCTCCCGGCGGTACTGTGGCACACAGGAACTATTGGGGAGATCACCATGGAGTTCAGGCACCTTACGGCATTCATAACGATCGCAGAGGAACTGCACTTCGGCCGAGCGGCCGCTCGGCTTCATTTGACTCAACCGTCCCTGAGTGCCCAGCTTCAGAAACTGGAAAAGTCCCTCGGTGTGTTGTTGGTTGCTCGCAGCTCGCACGAAGTCAAACTGACGTCTGCGGGTAAGGAGTTCGAATCGCAGGCACGTTTGATAGTGCAGCAACTGGAGAAGGCTGCACACATTGCAAAATCGGCCGCGGCAGGCAGATCCGGAACGCTCAGTGTCGGGTACAACTTCCCTGCCAGTAGACATGTACTGCCGTACGCGTTGGCGAAGATGAGCAATGAGCACCCGGATGTCGTCGTCTCTCTGTGGGAGAAGCGTACCGGCCCGCAGGTCTCCGCACTGTCCACCGGTGAGCTCGATATCGCACTTGTCTACGGACATCCGCATACTTCCGAGTTCCGTCACCGACGCCTTCTGCATCGAGTTCCGCTGGTCGCAGTGGTGGGTAAGGGGCATCCGTGGGCTGGACGGCCGGGTGTGCCGTTCGCGGAATTGGCCAACCAGTCCTGCGTGCTGTTCGAGCGAGAGCAGTGCCCGGCGATGTACGACTCGATCCTCGCTGCGGCGGCGGACAACAAGATCGCGCTGAGGATTGCACAGACTGCTGACGATCCTGGCGCGACGGCGCACATGGTGTCGGTGAAACCGTTGGTGGGGTTCGCCTCGCTTCCTCGCGCCACATCGGCAGGAATGGGAGCCGTCGGAGCCAACTCGGTGCCCGTGAAGCTGCTCGACCCCGTCCCTGTGATCGATCTTTACGTCGTGTGGCGTGCGGCAGAGATCAATCCGGCTGTTGCCTCATTTCTCGAATGTCTCGAGCCGTGCAACGAAATGAATCCGATGGTCGACACAAAAGCTGTCGGATGATTGTTTGAATAGGAATTTCGACTGGCACGCAAGAAGGTTCGTCATTGCCGTAATCGACGGAACCGTCTTGAATCTATTTACATGAATACACAGTCATTCGAAGGTCCCGGCGTCGATTTGAACGAGAATTCGAGCCTTGCGTCAGTTGTTTTCGAAAAGGCGGAGCGGACGCCCGACAGGCCGTCGCTACGCGCTGCAAACGCACTGAGCTCGTTGACCTGCAATGACCTTGCTGAGCGCGTGCGGTCGCTCGCGTCGGCGCTCCTGGATAGTGGAGTGTCCGCAGGGGAACGGGTAGCCATCCTCGGGCGAACGAGTCTCGAGTGGGTCGTGCTCGATCTGGCGGTGCTGTCGGTTGGCGCCGTCGTGGTTCCGGTGTATCCCACTTCCTCTGCGCAACAGATCCAGCACATCGTCTCGGACTCGGGTGCCACACGCTTCGCAGCCGAGAGCGACGCGGACGCGGGCAGGTTGATGGACGCAGGCGCCGACGTCGTGTGGTCTTTCGACACCGTCGGACAGTGGTCTCAGAGCGGGGGGCGCCACGATCCAGCCACTCGGATGGCCGCAGTCCGCAGCCGGGACCTCGCGATGATCGTCTACACCAGCGGGACCACGGGGGCTGCCAAAGGCTGCATGATCAGCCATCGCAACATGTACGCCGCATCGGCGAACACTGTTCTGCGAACCGGCGCCATGTTCGGCGGTGATGCGGAGGAGCAGGCGGTCACGGCATTGGGACTTCCCTTGGCGCATGTGTTCGGCCAGACCATCATGTTCGCAACCCTGATCGGTGGCACTCACACATGGTTGATACCTGGGATTCCCGACATGGTTCCGTCTCTGCCGGCTATCCGGCCGACGTTCCTGGCTCTGGTCCCGTACGCCCTCGAGAAGATTCGGAAGGCGGCACGCCCGCATCTCGCCCCGGGCGCGGAGCAGGCTGCGGTTTCTGACGGGCTCGCGCTCCTGCATGCGCGTGTGCAAGCCGCAACCGCCGAGCCGCCGCGTCCGGTACTCGGTCTGCTCGGCGACCGACTGACTTCGGTGATCTCCGGAGGGGCTTCCCTCGACGATTCGACCGCAGGTTTCTACGCCGGTTTCGGCGTCGATGTTCTCAATTGCTATGGAATGACAGAATCAGCGACGGCGGTCACGGTGAACGAACCGACGACCAATCGGCTCGGTACCGTCGGGCGCCCCATTCCCGGAACGACGGTTGCGATCGCTTCCGACGGAGAGATATTGGTCCGTGGCGCGAACGTGACGACCGGGTACTGGGGCAGCGCAGCGGACCGCTCACCGGTCGACGCCGAAGGGTGGCTGCACACCGGAGATATCGGAGTACTCGACGACGGATACCTTCGCGTCACGGGACGCAAGAAGGAGATACTCGTCACATCGGGCGGAAAGAATGTCTCGCCGACGCCGCTCGAAGATCGAATTCGTCTGCATCCCCTGGTCGGTAACGCAATAGTCGTGGGAGAGGGTCGCCCCTTCGTGTCCGCGCTGATCACTCTGGACCCGTCCGCGGCCGGGCTGGACAACGCGTACCTGGAGTCCGAGCTGCAGAACGCAGTCGACGATGCGAACTCGCTCGTCTCTCGCGCCGAGTCAATTCGTGAATTCCGAATTCTTCCCCGCGACTTCACCGTAGACAATGGACTGCTCACTCCATCCCTCAAACTCAAGCGCGCTGCGATCGGCGAGGAGTTCCGCGTCGAGATCGAAAGCATCTATGAAATGTCATCACCGGGAACGCTGGGTTAACAATCTGCGGAACTCCGGCGAGGGTAATAGCGGACACCGATCGACTGATGCCGAATCCTTCTTCGCACGGAGGTTTGTTGCTCTGGACGAAACACTGGATTCCGCAAGCCCGAATATCGACTCGTGAATCCGATGTAGAGGAGTGGATCGTAGATGTACGACGTCATCGTTGTGGGTGCCAGGGTGGCAGGATCGCCAGCGGCAATGTTGTTGGCACGGAAAGGGTATCGGGTTCTCGCTGTCGACCGTGCAGCCTTCCCGAGTGATGTGATCTCGACCCATTATGTGCACCAGGCCGGACTCTCGCGTCTGAAGGACTGGGGGTTGTTGGACAGGGTGATTGCCAGTGGCTGCCCTCCGATCCGCCACTTGAACTTCTCGTACACCGACATTGCGCTCGATGGTATGGCCGATCCGATCGACGGAATCGACGCCGTGTATTGCCCTCGGCGTACGGTTTTGGACTCGATTCTCGTCGACGCCGCCCGCGAAGCAGGCGTCGAAGTCATCGAGAACTTCACCGTCGACGAGCTCGTGATGAGCAACGGCGCTGTGGCGGGCATTCGCGGACGCGAGGGTAACGGACCGGAACTGGAATTCCGTAGCTCGATCGTGATCGGGGCGGATGGTGCCAACTCCATCGTCGCGAAGAAGGTAGGCGCGGACGTCTATCGCACCTCTCCCGGAGGCTGCTTCATCTACTACTCGTACTACTCGGGTATCGACTGGGGAATGCACCACCGCACAGGATTCGGCGAGCAGCAGTTCGCATCGTGGCCCACCAACGACGGGCTGAGCCTGGTCGCTGTCATGCGCAAGCGTGACAGATTCAGTGAATTCCGCGGCGACCCCGATGCCGGTGTCCAGGAAATCGTCGATGCTATCGATCCCAAGTACGGTGAAGAGCTGCGCGATCGCGCTGTTCGAGAAGAGCCCTTCCGTCCGATGTTGTACCCGGACAACTACTACCGACGTTCGTACGGCCCAGGCTGGGCATTGGTTGGAGATGCTGGATACCACAAGGATCCGTTCACCGGATGGGGTATCACCGACGCGTTCAAGTACGCGGAGCTGTTGTCCGAGCGCGTACACGAGGGTCTGAGCGGTACGCGTCCGATGATCGACGCGCTCGAGGACTATCAGAACACTCGCGACGAGCAGAGCGCTGGGACATACGAATTGACCACCAGCATCTCCGAGCTCTCGCTCACGCCGTACTACGATTCGGTCTTCCGCGCGGCAAGCAAGAGCCCTGAGTACACCAAGAAGTTCTTCGGTTTGATTTCCGGCGGAATCCCGGGCGAGGTCTTCTTTGCGCCCGACAATCTCGCTGAACTGTACGCCGCAGTGAATCTGCCGCTGGGCGACCGACACCTCACATCGGCATGAGCCTCGCGAGCCTGACTGTTGTCGGTGACAGCTTCGTCGAAGGCCGGGGAGATCCGATCGACGGCGGGGGCTACCGAGGTTGGGTTCCGCGATTCGCCGGTCAAATGGGCATGCGTGGCCGAGGAATTCGCAACTTCGGAACCCATGGGGCCACGACGTCCGACGTGCTCGAGACGCAGATTCCGGATGCTGTTGCAGGACGGTCGCCGCTGTACGGCGTCGTCGTCGGAGTCAACGACCTTGTCAGCGACTACGAGCGACGCCGGTTCGAGGACAATCTGCATGCGATCTTCGGCGAGTTGCGTACGGGGGGAGCGACGGTGTTCACAGCCACCTACCCGGATATCCCGGCGCGTCTACCAGTGCCCGAGCGATTCAAGGCATTGCTCCGTGAGCGATTCACCGAAGCGAACGTGGCACTCGCCGAGGTAACCCGCAGCACGGGAACCCTCCTGCTCGACATCGCTGCATCGCCGCAGTGGTCGCACGCCGATATGTGGACCTCGGATGGTTTGCATCCCAGTCCGACCGGTCACCGTGAGTTCGCGCTCTCGGCGGCGGAGCTGGTCTCCAACAGCACAGCAACCACCCTCGCAGCCTGAGCTGCACAGTCACGTCACTTCGCACAAGAACCCGAGAGGACCATCGTGACCGCCGAATCCACCACCGGATCCGACATCTTCGAAGACCGCCGACTCGCTCGCAATCCGATCGCGATCGTCGGCATGTCCGGATTGTTCCCGAAAGCTACGAGCCACCGGGAGTATTGGCAGAACATCGTCGATGGTGTCGATTGCACCGAGGAAGTGCCGGAATCACGGTGGAGCCTCGACGACTACTACGACGCCGACAAGACGGCCCCGGACAAGACCTACTCCCGTCGGGGTGCGTTCCTGCCGGACGTCGATTTCGATCCGCTCGAGTTCGGGTTGCCGCCCAATCAGCTCGAAGTGACCTCGACCATGCAAACGCTCAGTCTGGGTGTCGCACGTGATCTGTTGTCCGACGCCGGTGCGACGGGGTCGTCGTGGTACGACCCCTCGCGCACCGGCGTCGTCATCGGCACGACGGGGCCGGTGCCCTTGATGCATCCGCTTGCTGCGCGACTTTCGACTCCGATCCTGAAAGAAGCGGCACGCAGCTGCGGTCTGTCGATCGAGGACGCCAACGCCATCGCCGACAAGTTCACAGCAGCATTCGCTCCCTGGGAGGAGAACTCTTTCCCGGGTCTGCTCGCCAACGTCGTCGCGGGACGCATCGCCAACCGATTCGGGCTTTCCGGAATCAACTGCACGGTCGACGCCGCATGTGCTGCCTCGCTCGCGGCGTTGCGCACGGCTGTTGCGGAACTGCTGGACGGGCGTGCGGACACGATGATCACCGGCGGCGTCGACACCGAGAACTCGATCTTCATCTACATGTGTTTCAGCAAGGTCGGCGCGTTGTCGCCGAGCGGACAGATCAGCCCCTTCTCAGCGGCGGCCGATGGCACGCTGCTCGGTGAGGGCATCAGCATGGTTGCGCTACGCCGACTTTCCGATGCAAAGCGCGACGGCAACCGCATCTACGCCGTCATCAAGGGTCTCGGTTCATCGAGCGACGGCCGGTCCAAGAGCATCTACGCGCCCCGTGCCGAGGGCCAGCGAATCGCGCTCGACCGCGCCTATGCCGATGCCGAATGCTCGCCTGCTTCAGTAGAACTGTTCGAAGCGCATGCCACCGGGACCGCGGTCGGAGACCGCACGGAGATCGAAGCGCTCAGTGGTCTGCTGCGCGATGCCGGCGACGAGACCAGTTATGCCGGCGTCGGCAGCGTGAAGTCGCAGATCGGCCACACAAAGGGTGCGGCCGGTACCGCGAGCCTCATGAAGCTTGCTCTCGGGCTGTATCACAAGGTGCTGCCGGGAACGATCAACGTCGATGCCCCGAATCCCGGAATCGGGTCCGATTCCGCGCTCTATGTGAACACTGCTACCCGTCCGTGGATTCGTGATCCCCAACGACCAGTGCGCCGTGCTGCGGTGTCGGCGATGGGATTCGGTGGCACGAATTTTCACGTCGTCCTCGAAGAAGACGACGCGCCCCGTACGGATTTGCGACCGATGCATTGCACTCCCAAGGTTCACGTGTGGCACGCCGCTGACATCGATTTGCTGATCGAGGCTGTCCGTTCCGAGGAATCGATCGGCGGCGGTGAGATCGACAACGCCCATGCGCGGCTCGGGTTCGTCGCAGTCGACGACGAAAACGAGGCGTACCTGCGCGAGGTTGCCGTGGAGCAGTTGACTCGTAATCCCGACGCCGAACAGTGGAGTCATCCAGAGGGCGTGTTCTTCCGTTCAGCGGCGATGTCGACGATCAAGGTCGGAGCTCTATTCGCCGGTCAGGGAAGTCAGTACGTCGATATGGGTATCGAAGCCGTACTCAACACGCCTTCGGTAGCCGAGGCGTTCGATCTTGCGAACGTCGCCTTCACGGGCTCCGCTCAGCGATTGGGCAGAGTTGTTTTCCCACCACCGGTGTTCGACGACGCTCTGCGTACCGAGCACGAGGCGACGCTGCGTCAGACCGAGTTCGCGCAGCCGGCAATCGGTGCGCTATCGGTCGGTCAGTATCGGTTCCTGCAAGAACTCGGGTTCACCGCAGATGCGCTCGCTGGGCACAGTTTCGGTGAGCTGACTGCTCTCTGGGCGTCGGGTGCACTCGCGACTGCCGACTACTTCACTCTCGCCCGTGCTCGCGGCACCGCGATGGCACCGAGGTCCGCCGGGGACAGCGGGACGATGCTCGCCGTTGCTGCTCACCGCGCCGATGTCGACGCCATGATCGAAGACCTCGATGACGTGTGGATCTGCAACCACAATGCTCCGGACCAGGTGGTGGTCGGCGGCGGTCGCTCGGCGATCGACGATGTCGTCTCGCGTGCAGCAGAGCGCGGATTCGCCACTCGTGAACTCCCGGTGTCCGCCGCGTTCCACACCCCGTACGTCGCACACGCGGTAGAAGCGTTCGCACCGGCCGTCGAATCGATCGGAGTAGGGACACCCTCTGCTCCCATCTACGCGAACACACCCGGTCGCGAGTATGGCTCGAATCCGGCCGAGAACAACGCCACCCTGGTGGAACAGCTGATGAAGCCGGTCGAATTCGTGGCAGCCCTCGAAGCCATGCGCGCCGACGGGTGCAACGTGTTCGTCGAGTTCGGACCGAAGAAGGTACTCACCTCGCTGGTGAACCGGACCCTGGGCGACGATGTTGTGGCGATTGCCACGGACACCGGCCCCCTCGGGAACAGTGACCTCTCGCTCAAACGAGCTGTCACGCAACTCATCGTGCTCGGTCTCTCACTGTCCGACGTCAACCGATACACCTCGACGGCTCCGCCGGTACGCGCGGGAAGCGGCATGACGATCTCGCTCTCGGCGCCTGAGTACGTGCCCGATAGCCGCCGGAAGTCCTACGCGGACGCCTTGGCCGACGGATACCGAGTTTCCGCAGTTGTTCCCGCCGAATCGGTCGGAAGCGTCACTCCGACAACTACACGGGTCCCTTCCGTCGCTGTTCCGTCCACGCCAGCCCCGCCGCCAATTCGATACTCGGAGACGACCGTGCCTCAGCATGATTCCCATAGTCCACTGAACAACAGTCAACTCAACAACAGTCAACTGAACGATGGCCGAATCGAAGATCGGTCCACCGGCGAGCTGTCCGCCCTTGCGGCACACCTCGGCGCGCACGATCGCTATCTCGATGGTCAGCTCGACCTGGCCCAGCACCTCGCGGAGGCGTTGAGCGCCGACCACATCGACGCCAGCATGCTCCGCGCGATCGAGGCGGTCAAGGACCACGGAGTGGCAATCAGTCACAGTCATACCCGAGCGACGGAGGTGCTCGGCCGCATCGCTGAGTTGGAAATCGGGGGCAGCGTCGGCGAAACGAATCCTGTACGACGCTCGGTCGTCGGGGTTGAAGCACCGACGGCTGCGCGCTCGATCCCCGCGACTCCGGTACAGGCAGCGATCGCGCCCGCCACACAGGAGCCACACGTGGCACCGGCTGTCGAGATAGCGCCGACACCGGAACCCGTCGTCGCCCCGATTCCGACGGTTGTGTCGGTGTCCGAGGAAGCGGCCGGCGTCACCGCCGCACAACTGCGTCGCGCACTGCAGGACGTCGTCGCGGACAAGACGGGCTACCCCGTGGAGATGGTGGATCCATCGATGGATCTCGAGGCTGATCTCGGGGTCGATTCGATCAAGCGCGTGCAGGTGCTCGGTGCGGTGCAAGAGCGGTTCCCGTCGCTGCCGAGTCTCGGGCCCGAGCAGCTGGGTACGTTGCGCACGCTCGACCAGATCGTCGACCTACTAGCGCAGTCGTCGTCCGGATCCGTCGCCGAGACCGAACAGTCGGAGTCCGACAGTCCGCCGGACACACCTACCGGGACATCAGCTGAATTACTCCTCGCAGCACTTCTGGAGGTCGTTGCGGACAAGACGGGCTACCCCGTGGAGATGGTGGATCCATCGATGGATCTCGAGGCTGATCTCGGGGTCGATTCGATCAAGCGCGTGCAGGTGCTCGGTGCGGTGCAGGAGCGGTTCCCGTCGCTGCCGAGTCTCGGGCCCGAGCAGCTGGGTACGTTGCGCACGCTCGACCAGATCGTCGAAGCACTCGGTGTGGGGAGTGATGTCCACCCAAAAGCTGAAGCCGCGGCTCAGGCGCCGCGGCATACCGTCGAACTCGTTGCACTCCCGGCCGTGGACCTCGTGGGTGGGCTGTTCCCGACCGGCTCGACCGCAGTCGTCGTCGACCTCGCGGGCGGCGATGCCGATGCCGATCAGGTGTCGCGTCGGCTCGCCGATCGTGGATGGACCGTCAGCCGTCTTTCCCTTGCCGGCAGCGCAGATGAGATCGAGACGACTCTGAAGTCTGCGTTCGAGAACGAGGTGACGCTGGCCTTGGTCATTGCGGGTGCTACCACCGAGTGGTCGGCGGCGAGTGACCGGTTGACCGCTGCCTTGCTCGCTGCCAAGCACTGCTCTCCCAGTCTGGAACGCTCCGACGCGGTTCGGTCGGCGTTCGTGACGTTGACGCGGCTCGACGGTGCGTTCGGCTTCGCCGGGACCGTGGATCCGGTATCCGCCCTGATCGGCGGTGTCGGCGGTGTTGTGAAAACCCTTGCCGCTGAGCGGCCCGGTCTGTTCTGCCGGAGTCTCGATGTCCATCCCGCGGCGGACATCGATGCCGTGGTGGAAGCTTTGCTGACCGAAATCGCCGACTCCGCGACCGACACCTTGGAAGTGGCCGTCGGGGAACACGGTGACCGTTGGACGCTCGTTCCTAGCCTCCATGGCTCTTCGTCGAAGTCCAGCTCTGTCGACCCGACACTCCCGCTGGAAGACACCGAGTTGACCGAATCGGATGTGGTCCTCGTGACGGGAGGCGCACGTGGAGTGACAGCGATCTGCGCTCGCGAGCTCGGACGGCAGACCGAATCACGATTCGTTCTCCTCGGGCGCACCGAACCCGATCCCGAACCGTCCTGGGCGGTTGGCGTCGACGACGTCGGCCTGCAGAAGGCGGCGCTCTCTGCGATGGCAGGCTCGGGGGCCACCCCGCGCGACATCGGACGTGCATGCGCGGCCGTCCGAGCCGGCCGCGAGATCGCCGAAACGCTGGGCGAACTCGGTGAACGAGCGCGGTACATCGCGGTCGACGTCACCGACGTCGACGCGGTCCGGGAGGCACTGAAGTCGCTTGCGTCCGAGATCACCGTCCTGGTTCACGGTGCCGGCGTACTCGCCGACTCGCCGATCGCAGCCAAGACAGTCGCGGACATCAATCGGGTCCTTGCCCCGAAGATCAACGGGCTCGGAGCCGTCCTGGAGGCCCTCGATTCGGAGAACGAGACCTCGCCGCTCCGCAAGATTCTGCTCTTCACCTCGGTCGCCGGTCTGTACGGCAACTCAGGGCAATCCGATTACGCCGCAGCCAACGAAGCACTCACCCGCTTCGCTGCCGCACATGTCACCTCCCGACCGGATCGCCACGTCACGGCGATCGATTGGGGCGCGTGGGACGGCGGGATGGTGACACCGGAGCTGCGCAAGCACTTCATCGAACGTGGTGTGTCTTTGCTGGATCCCGATGTCGGTGCGCGTGCATTCGTCGAGCAGTTCACACCGACTCAGCGCGATGACGTCGTGGTGCTGATCGGAGAGGCCGAGTCACTGAGCGACGGTCCGCAATCACTCGGGGAACCGTTCGTTGCTACCCGGACCCTCGGTGATCTGAGCGAAAACCCGCTGGTGCAGGCGCATCGGATCGGGGAGCATGCGGTGCTTCCTGCCACCTTCGGTCTCGGTGCCATGATCAACGTCGTCGAGCGCGCCTACCCGGGTCGGTATGTCATATCGGTACGGGACTTTCACGTGCACAAGGGAATCGTGTTCGACCACCCGATCGAATCGATCGATATCCGAGTCACTCCCGACGGCGAACAGGCAGTGCGAGTAGTCGTCACCAGCCGAGTGGACAGCGCGAAAGGTGACTCGAAGTCGCTGTCCCACTACGTGGCAACGATGGACCTCGGTCGATACCCCTCGGAGATGCCGCGGGTTCGTCCGCCTCGGTTCGGAGGCGGTGTACCCGCTGACGAGTTGTACCGTGATGCCCGCCAATTCCACGCTCCACTGCTACACGGAATGCGCCGGATTCTCGCGGACTCGGACACCGAGCTGGTCATCGAATGCGAACTCGGCGGCGAGCCTTTCGCTCTCGGTGCCTATGCGGGAGCGCTGCACAACCCAGTGCTTGCCGACGTCATTCTCCAGGGGCCACCTGTACTTGGACATCGGCTGCTGAATTCGGCATGCCTTCCACTCGGTATCGGACGAATCGACTACTACGCACCGCTGCCGATGGGGTCGCCCTACGCTGTTGTCGTCGACAATCCGCGTGCCGGCGCGGTCGACGTGACGCTCGATGCCACCGCGATCGGCCCTGACGGCACCATTCTGCAGAAGTACGCAGACGTGTCTGTGGTCACGACACCCCAGTTGTCCGACATGTTCCGCGAATCAGTGAGGCATTGGATCAAATCATGAACGTTCAATTCACACGAGACAATGCGGCACTCGCATTCGACGGCGAGCCGTTCGACCCCCTCGGCGCCTCTGTGGTTTCAACGCCGCTGGCACCCGAGGCCACAGCGAGTGCGCCATCGCGCGTTCCGTCAACGGGCGTCAGGGGAGCGGCGAGCACGGGAAGACTGAATCAGTTACACGAGCTGCGAATTGCGGTGACCGAGGCCCATCGCGCGCATCTCGATTCCCATACGAACGTCCAGTACGCGCTTCTGCGGGCGGCTCGCGTTGCGACCGCACCGGTGCGCCCGCCCTCGACAGGAGCGGTCGCAGCAGTTGAAGGTGCATTCAAGCCGCTGGCCCGCGCGGGTCGCCGGTCGCTGGATCGTGATGCACTGGAATCGTTGGCGCGGGGCGAAATCGCTGGTGTGTTCGGAGCGCGATACGACCAGGCAGGAGCCAACCCGAATGTTCGGATCGCAGCGGCGTCACCGCTTGCGTTGACGTCGGTCACCGACATCGATCTGCGCGGCGGTACATTGAACCGCGGACGGCTGCGCGCGCAGTTCGATGGTGACGCCACGTCAGCGGCAGTGCAGGCAGTCGAGACGTTCGTCCTGTTCGCCGGGTTGCATCTGTGTATGGCCGATGTGACTCTCACGGCAGCGGAACCGGCGCGTCTCGATTCCGGTTCTACCGAGCTCGACGTCGTGGTGACCCAAATCGAACTCGTGCCGCGCCCGCATGTCACAGCGGAAGTGATCGCAGGAGACGGGCGCAGCATCAGCGTCACTGTCACTGTCACCGAAAAACCAGGTTCCCCGGTCGGTCCGGGAATCGGCGGTGCCTTCGATTCCTGGACCGGACGAATCGGTCACGCCGGAGATCGAGTGCTGCTCAACGAGTTCCACATGGCACACCTTGCGCGCGGTGACCAGGGCACGGCACTCGGTCCTGAGTTCGCCGGTTTCACCGGGCGCCGGGCGACACGGCTGCCCACCGGTGGTTTGCTTCTGGTCGATCGCGTCACACGGTTCGACGGTGCCCGCGGAGTTCTGGATCGCACAGCCTCCTACGACACCGAATACGACTCGCCGGCCGATTCGTGGTACTACGCCGACAGTGCCAACTACTCGGTCCCGCACTTCGTGTACATGGAGACGTCTTTGCAGGCGGCGCTGCTCATGGGGCTGTACGTCGGCCCGACACTCATCGCGCCCGACGAGACGCTCAGCCTGCGCAACCTCGGCGGCACCGCCACCGTACTTCGCCAGGTGGACCTTCGCGACAAGACCATCGAGCAGTCGTCACGGTTGCTGTCCACGACGCTGCTTCCGGGCTCGTCTCTGCAGACGTTCGACTACACCCTGTCGGTGGACGGAGAACCGTTCTATCGCGGTGAGACCATGTTCGGCTACTTCAGCGATGAAGCGCTCGGCAATCAAACAGGGCTCGACGCTGGCAAGAACCGGCCGACTTGGCTGCAGACGCACAAGCCGAGCTCGGTCCGCACGATCGACATTGCCGCGCGAAGGAGCGCCCCGGGATCGCGGTTGTGTTCGCGCGGTACGTTGGCGCTGCTCGATCTGATCGAAGTCGTAGACGGTGGCGGTGATCACGATCAGGGATACCTGCACGCGCTCCGTCGTATCGATCCGGACGACTGGTTCTTCGCCCGACACTTCCACCTCGACCCGGTGATCCCCGGATCGCTCGGTGTCGAAACGGCGATTCAGGCCGTGCAGGAGTGGATGTTGAACTCCCGAATGGATTCGGGAATGGCCGATCCGCGCTTCCTGATTCCAGCCGATATCGAGCTGACGTGGAAGTATCGTGGCCAGTTCCTGCCCACCGACCGTCAGTGCGAGTTGGAAGTCCACATCAAGACGGTGGAGCGGCGGCCTGGTTCCGTGGTCGTCACCGTCGACGCATCCCTGTGGAAGCCCGGTCTACGGATCTACGAGTTGATCGACCTCGCCGTCGAACTGCGCGACGGGCAGGTTCTCGGATGACGCGCGCGCTGGCACGTGCAGTGAGCGACGTGCGTTCGATCCTGCTCGATCTCGATTCGCCATGCTGGATCGTTGCTGATGCGGACGGTATCGGTGCGACGTCGGACCCTGCGGCCGTTGTGGGCGCTCGCGTCCTCAGCGCTGTCGCACCACTGCCGCCGACACAATTGGGCGACAGCCTGTTTCGCAAGTTCCACGGGGTTCGCTACTGCTATGCCGCGGGCGCGATGGCCAATGGGATTGCGTCCCCGGACATGGTCATCGCGCTGGCGCGAGCCGGATACCTCGCGTCCTATGGCGCCGCAGGAGTGGTTCCAACGCGGATCGATGCGGCGTTGACCACTATTCGTCAGGCGCTGGGCGATATCCCGTTCGCATGCAACCTCATCCACAGTCCGACGGAACCCGCGCTCGAGAAGGCTATCGTCGATGCATGCCTGCGGCACGGAGTCACCTGTATCGAAGCATCGGCGTTCATGAATCTCAGCCCAGAACTGGTTCGCTACCGAGTCGGTGGACTGACGCTCGGCAGTGATGGTCGAGTGCATCCACGGCACCGCGTGATCGCCAAAGTTTCGCGCGCCGAAGTAGCCGAGCTGTTCCTTCGCCCGGCGCCCGCGGCAATGGTTCGGGCGTTGGTCGAGGCGGGGGAGATCACCGCCGATCAAGCACGTTGGGCCGAGAGCATTCCGATGGCCGACGACATCACCGCCGAAGCCGATTCTGGAGGTCATACGGACCGCAGGCCCTTGACGGTGCTGTTGCCGGACTTGATCGCGCAGCGCGACAGAATGGCTCGTGAATGGCAGGGCCCCACCGAAGTGCGGATTGGAGCGGCGGGAGGTATCGGCACCCCGCAGGCGGTTGCCGCTGCGTTCGCTATGGGCGCTGCGTACGTGGTGACTGGGTCGATCAACCAGTCCTCGGTGGAGGCCGATCAGTCCGCGACCACGAAGGCGCTTCTGGCGTCGTCCGGAGTCGCCGATTGCACCATGGCCCCGTCATCGGACATGTTCGAACTCGGTGTTCAGGTGCAAGTTCTGCGTCGCGGAACGATGTTCGCAGCACGCGCCCATCGGTTGTACGAGGCCTATCGTGAGTACGACGGCATCGAGTCCATACCTCCCGAGCGTCGCTCGGATCTGGAGCGCTCCATCTTCGGGCGGTCGTTGGACGAGGTGTGGACAGGATGTGTCGACTACTTCACCGAACGTGATCCAGGTCAGCTAGCTGGTGCCGAGCGGGATCCCAGGCGAAAGATGGCGCTGATCTTTCGTTGGTACCTAGGGCTGTCGTCCGGGTGGAGCATTCGCGGAGAGTCCGACCGAACTGCCGACTATCAAATATGGTGCGGTCCGGCGATGGGCGCCTTCAACAGCTGGGTGGCGGGAACCTATCTCGCCGCCCCGACCAACCGCCACGTCGCGGACATCGCACACAATCTGATGTTCGGCGGTGCCTACGCCACGCGCGTGGCGGCGCTGCGTAGCTCTGGACTGCGCTTGCCGGCGCATGCCAGCCACTACATACCGGAGTTGCGACAGTAGGTGCCGTAGGAAGGCAAGGTGTGGGAGTCCGGGTGTGCTGCAAAGCCACCCGGACTTTCTGCATCCAAGATTCGACAGTGCGCGTGTAGGGCGCACGGCCGTGCAGATCAGGGCCCAAAGACCAGTTCGGGCAGGCTGAACACCGCTGAGCGATGAGCAGCCTGCCCGAACTCCGTGCTTGTGTCTCTACTTGAGGCCGGATCGTACGAACGCGTTGACGATGTGGCGTTGCAGCACGATGTAGAGCACGAAGACCGGCAAGCATGCCATGCCGGCCACCGCCATCATCGGGCCCCAGTCATCGCCCTCTGTTCCCATGAAGCTTCGCAATCCCAGCTGGAGAACCGAGTTGCTGCGTTGCAGCACCACTGCGGGCCAGAAGTACTCGTTCCACGAGTTGATGAAAAGAAGGATGGACAACGCTGCCAGCGCCGGACGCAGATTCGGCACCACGACCGTCCACAGGATCGACCACGACGACCTTCCATCCATCCGCGCGGCCGCCAACAGTTCCTTGGGGAAGCTGGTCATGTGCTGGCGCAGCATCAACACGGCGAGAACCGAGGAGAGTGTCGGTATCACCACACCAGCGAGTGTGTTGATCAGTCCCAGTTGGTACAGCAGAACATAATTGGGCAGCATGGTGACCTGGAACGGCACCAGCCACGTTCCGACGAACGCGAGATACAGGACCTTCTGAAACCGAAAGGTGTACATGGCGAACGCGTACGAGGCGAGCAGTGCAATGAGTAGCTGCGCTGTCGCAGAGGCGACCGCGACCCCGAGAGTGTTCAACAGAAGGCCGAGGATGTCCACCTTGGCGGCGGCATCGGTGTAGTTCTCGATCGACAGGGGCCACGGGAACGGTGACAGCGAGTGGATGTCCTCTGGCCTGCGCAGCGATGTCGCGAACAGCCAGTAGATCGGGACCGCGCAGAGGAAGGCGATCACGATCAGAACTGCATGTCCCCGAATGCGCTGTATCACCGTCCCGGTCTGCCGGACCTCCGTCCCGGTTTCCTCCTGGGCGTCAGTTGTCATGAAAGGTCACCCGTTCCGATAGCCAGACCAGCATGCCGGCCACTGCGCCGAATCCCACGAACAACACGATGCCCGCCGCGGCGCTCAGTCCAGCGTCGAAGCTGTTGAATCCGTAGTCCCACAGCAGGTAGTAGATGTTCGTCGTGGATTGGGACGGTCCACCCTGGGTCAGCGTGTCGATCAAGGGGAACGTCCACTGCGCGCTGAGCAGCACGGTCATGAGGGTGAGAAAGACCAACGTGGGGGAGAGCAGCGGAAAAGTGATCCAGCGATCGATCTGCCACCGCGACGCACCGTCCATCTGCGCCGCCTCGGAATAGTCGCTGTTCACACCAGCCATTCCGGCGGAGACCACGAGCACCGCGAATCCGAGGAAGTGCCATCCGGTGATGATGATGATCACCATGTGGGCCGTACTCGTGTCCTGGATCCAGTTGCGGTCCGAACCCAAGACACGGTTGACCATCCCGGCGCTCGGGTCGAGCAACCACTGCCACACCGCGGCCCCCGCGACAGGCGCGATGAGAAACGGCGCGAAGATGATGGCTTGATACAGCACCCGCGAACGGCCGAGCACACCACGGGTCGAGAAGGCGACCACGACCGGGAGAATTATCGAGAACGGCAACAGGGCGAGGATCAGAACAACTGTGCGCCAGATGGAGTCTCCGACGGCCGGTAGTTCGAGCAACCGGCGGTAGTTGTCCGCGCCCACGGCCGTCATCGGTGACGTGGGCAGCAGATTCCACGAGTATGTCGACAACTGGGCGGCCTGCACGAGTGGGCGATACGTCCACACGACGAGGAAGAATATGGCCGGCGCCAGGTACAGGTAGGGCTGAGCCGAACGAAGAAGACGTTCGAGAACCGGTTCCCGCAGCGTGAGAACAGGTTCTGCAGGCATTCCTACGGTCTCGGACGAAGGCTGGGGATGGTCCAGAGCCGTGACGAACACCGCTCACCCCGCCCGGAGTGACAGTGCGGCCAGCTTGTCGAGGACGTCCTGCATCGATTCGTCGTACACCGCAGGCGCCGGCGTGGCCTCTACCGCAGTGGCGACGACGGACGAGCCGAACATGTCTACACGGGTGAAACCGAATCCGACCACGCCGCGATGACGACCGACCGGCGGGACCGGATCGACTCGGTAGGACATCGCCGGCCCCACCCACACCGGAATGCCCGCGATCGAGCCCGAACAGGTGTGGTGGGAGTGTCCGCAGAGGACCATGCGTACGTCCGTCCCGAGCAGCACGGCCTCGAGGTGTTCGGAGTTCTGCAGCTTGAGCGAATCGACCGATGTCACCGGTGACGGGATCGGTGGATGGTGCAGGACCAGAAGCGTCCCGTTGGGCGCCGGTTCGGCCAGCACCTCGGTCAGCCACTTCAGCTGGCCTGGCTCGAGCCGCCCGTGGTGCTGTCCTGCAGTGGTGCTGTCCAAGACGACGATACGGACGCCCCGCAGGTGAACAACGGTGTCGATCGGCCGGTGCGGATCGACGGGAAGATCTGACGGCGACAGGTCGAGCAGCGCGTGTGCGAAGCTCTCCCTGTCGTCGTGATTGCCCATCGCGTAAACGACCTCGGCACCGAGTTCGTCTGCGGCAGGCAGGATTGCCTCGCGCAGTCGGCGGTAGGCGTCCGGATCGCCGTTGTCGGTAAGGTCACCGGATAAAACGAGCGCGTCGACGCGGTGCCCGGACGAAACCAGACGATCGAGCACTGTCTGCAGGTTGTCGAGCGTGTCGACGATACCGTGCACCTTTTCGCCTTCGCGACCGATGTGGGTGTCGGTGATGTGAACGACTGTGAAGTCTGGTCCGGGCATTTCGCGTCCTTTCGTGGGCGGGCGTCGGATTGGTCGGTCGGGCTACGAGGTCGGAAGAAGCTCTGTGCCCTGGTCCTGTGCTGCCTTCAGCGTGGAGCTGGGGTCCGCACCCTGGTAGACAATCGACTCGACGGCGTCCATCATTCCGTCGCGGATCTGCAGATAGTTGTTGCCAGGCATCGACACCCACGGCTCCATGTTCTCGAGCTGCTCGAGGTTCGGTTCGTTCAACGGGCTGCTCGCGGCCCAGTCCGCAAGGCCGTCAGGATCGTCGACGAGTCCGGTGCGCAGCGGGAGGTAGCCGATCCCCTGCGAGATCGTGATGTAGGACTCCTCGCTGGTGAGGAACTTCATCAACTCCCACGAGGCACGCTGCTTGGCTGGATCGGATGCGAAGGTGAACAGCGAGGCACCCGAATTGGTCGGGACGACCGGCTTGTCTCCGAACGACGGCATCGTGGTGGAGCGCAGATCCCAGTTGTCGGTGGCACCCTTGACGAACATCCCCTGAATTGCACTGGTCTCGAGGAGCATGCCCATGTCACCGCGGGCGAACGCCTCGTAGCCCTGCTTCTGGCTCAACACCGGTGTCGCCCCGTCGGCCACAAGCTGCTGGGCCATGGTTGTAGCTTCGACCGCTGCTTCGTCCGCGAACTCGAGCGTCTTCCGATCCTCGGAGATCACGCGCCCCCCGTTCGACCGGACCAGGCTCTGGTAGCACCAGTCCTTCGCGGACTTGGTGAGGCAATCGAGGTAGACGCCGCCCTTGCCGGTGCGCTCGGCGATCGCCTTCGCCGCGTCGGCGACCTGCTCCCACGTCTCGGGCGGGGAATCCGGGTCGAGGCCAGCCTGCTCGAAAAGAGTTGCATTGTAATAGAACACAGGTGTGGAGAACACGAACGGGATTCCGTATGTGGCCCCGTTCCAATCGGCGAGAACGCGCGCCTTGGGAGCGTATGCGTGCTCCGTTCCGTCGAAGTTCTTCTGTACTTCGTCTTTGCCGAAGAGGTCGTCGAGCGACTTGGCGCCGAGCTGGTTGATCGTGAAGTCCAAGTCGCTGAAGCCGAGCTGCGCAACGTCCGGGGGCGTACCCGCGACCGTCTGGTTCTGAATGCTCGATACCGTGTCCGTCGCCGGGTTCGGGCTGTTGCCCTGCGGCTTCTGCGCGATGACCTCGATATTCGGGTGCTGCTCGTGGAACTCGTCGATGAGCGTGTTGAACGTGTCGGTCCACGCACCGGCGAGGCCATAGTTGTAGCTCTCGAACACGATCGACACCGACTGATCATCGGCCAGTTCCGGCACCGCCGCGGAAGCAGACGTCTCCTCCGTGGTTGTGCTGCCGAGACCCCCACATGCGGTAAGGAGGAGTGCGCTCGTGATGAGGGCACTCACACCCAAAAAGGTTTTGCTCACTGTTTTGCTCCTGAGAGAGGTTGGACGGTAAGAGGGATGGACAGCTTCAAGCCGTGAACACAGGTGTGTTTGCATTCACGTGCAAGTCTTGGTCGAACTCGGTGACCTCGTCGTCGTGTTGCCAGACCAACCGACGGCGGGTATCTCGGTCGAACAGGTGAATGTCGGAAGGATCCAGCTCGAGATGGACCCGATCGCCGGCCTTGACACCACTGGGGCTGGTGACCTTCGCGCACAGGGTGTTCGGACCCACTGCGACGTGCACGAGCTCCTCGCCGCCCAGATACTCCACGGTCGCGACTGTGCCGGTAATGCCGGCAGCACCGTCACTCTCAGCGCAGTCGATCGCATTGGGACGAAGTCGAACACGCTCTGGTCGGACACCGAAGATTACTGCGCGGCGATCGACTACGCTCTGGTTCGCGATGCCCAGGGCTGCCGAGAAGTCCGTCGCTTCCGCGTACAGCTCGTGACCGCGGTGCACCACGTCGGCGTCCATCAGGTTCATCGGCGGCGCACCCAGAAAGCCTGCGACGAACGTCGATCGAGGGGTGTCATAGAGTTCGGCGGGCGTACCCACCTGCTCGATACGACCGGCGTTCATCAGTGCTATGCGCGTAGCCATGGTCATGGCTTCGACCTGATCGTGGGTGACGTAGAGGAAGGTCGTGCCGAGCTTGCGATGCAACTCGATGAGTTCGCTGCGGGTTGCGCTGCGCAGCTTCGCATCGAGATTCGACAGTGGTTCGTCCATGAGAAATGCGCCAGGTTCACGAACCATTGCTCTAGCCAACGCAACTCGCTGCCGTTGGCCTCCTGACAGCTCGGCGGGTCGGCGGCCCAACAGTTCGGTAAGACCGAGCATCGTTGCGACCGAGGAGACGCTCTCCGCTATGGACTTTCGTGATTTCTTTTGAGTGCGGAGCGGGAACGCTATGTTCTTCGCAACCGTCAGGTGGGGGTAGAGCGCATAACTCTGGAAAACCATTGCGAGATTGCGCTGACGTGGAGGGGCTGACGTTATATCTGTTCGATCCAGCATAATTCGGCCGGTCGATGGCTGAGTCAACCCCGCCACCATGCGAAGAAGCGTAGATTTGCCGCACCCACTCGGTCCCAAGAGGACCATGAATTCGCCATCCGCGATATCGAGGGTGAGGTCGGCAATCGCATGCGTGTCCCCGAATTTCTTCGACACCGAAGTGATATTTATGCGACTCACCAGTTTATCTCCCAAGCCGTGCGTGTGATCAGTACGGAATATGACAACACCCGGTCATGTCGTCCAGGTGAACACCGATTCCCCGCATCGCCGGAAGACACAATGCTCGGACGCTCTGATCTGCTTCGATAGGATTCGGCGTAGTTGCGATCGAGATCTTCCGGCCACGGCTGGTCGACTCTTTGCCGCCGCCATCTGCGAGTATAGAAATCTGCTATCAAGTGCCCTGAAAGCGTTTATCAGCTATTGAGCTGCGTAGCTTGAACCTACGATGTTCGAGTGACTTCGGATAGCACTACACGCGACGGAAGAACCCAATATTCAGATAGATCTCGACAGCGCACCCTCCTCATGGGAATCTGCGCGATCACATTCATCATCTACCTCGATACCAGTATCGCGCCAGTGGCAATTCCGACAATCACTGATCGCCTCGGCGGCGGCGATACTGCTGCCCAGTGGATTTTGGACTCGTACACCTTGGCGTTCGCTTGCTTGCTCTTGTCGGGTGGGTTGCTGGGCGCGCGGTTCGGTACGCGCAGAATTCTGTTGGGCGGGACCGCTGCATTCGGCATAGCGTCGGTTGCGTGTGCCATCGCACCGACGATGAATGTGCTGATCGCTGGACGTGGACTGCAAGGTGCGTGCGCTGCGGTTGTAGTTCCGCTGTCCATCGCTGCGTTGACAGAGAATTTCCCCGACCCACGTGCCCGCGCCAAGGCCATAGGGATTTGGGGCGGAACCGCGGGAGTCGCGCTCGCCCTCGGGCCTCTGGTCGGTGGGGTGTTGGTGTCCTCTGCGGGATGGCAGTCACTGTTCTGGATAAACGCCCCGATTGCGCTGGGCGCCTGGATCGCGCTGCGCATGTCGAGTCGCGTCGAATCAGTCGCGCGCAGAGGCAAAGTCGACGTGATCGGACAAGTCTTCTTCGTTGCGGTCGGTGCCGGGGCGACGCTGGCACTCGTAGAGGGGCCGCATCAGGGTTGGACGCACCCCTTCGTCCTGTTCGCTACGGCGGTGGCCGCCGCAGCGCTCATGCTTTTCGTCTGGTGGGAACGTCGCACCGAGACGCCGATGCTGCCCCCCGGGTTGTTGCGCATCCCCGAAGTGTTCGTTGCCTGCGCTGTCAATTTTTTCGGGCTTTTCGGCCTCTACGGCGTGCTGTTCATACTGACTCTGCATCTACAAGGCGCCTTGGGACTGAGTCCGATGGAGACAGGACTGCAGTTCCTTCCGCTCTTCGGTGCCATCGGGGCCGGCTCGCTCGGGGCATCGTATGTCGCCGGTCGCCTCGGAATCAGGGCGACGATGCTGGTGGGGCTCGGTTCGATCTGTGTCGGACTGCTCGGGCTGATGTCTATTCCGGCGGGGATGCCGTTCGCGGTGTACGGCGTAGCGCTCGCACTGCTCGGCATCGGAATCCCGTTGTCCGGTGGCGTGGTAGCCATCGCCGCGATGGTGAACGCAGTGCCGACGGAGTGGGTGGGCGCCGCATCTGGCGCAATGAACACGTTCAGACAGTTCGGCGCCGTGTTCGGGGTCGCCATCGCGGCCATCGCGTCACCTCGCGTGGGTAGCGAGGTGACGTCGATGTCCGCGACATTCGCAATCGCTGCGTTGGGAGCATTGGCAGGGGTCATCATGACCGTTGTAGCGCTTCGACCATCAAAGGCGAAGGAGCGTCGAGGTCAAGCGACGTAGTCGCCGGTCCGGATCCAGTCGGATGCGACCGCTGCGATTGCCCCGGAGTCCTTGATCCATTCGAAGTGGTCGCGATGGGTTACCGGAGAATCTCCCTCGATGTGCCAGCGTGTGACCGGTGACGAAGTCATCCTGGATTCGAGGAAGTCGACGTTCGACTTGGGCCCGAGGAGGTCCTCTTCCAGCGATATTGCGAAAACAGGTGTCGTCATCGCCGCAAGCAGGCGGTCGTAGTTGCGAGACGAGCCAGCTGGACGGTACCGGCTGGTCAGCGAATGTCGAGACCAATCGACCATGACGCGCCCTGCCATGGCTCCGGGGATGAGAACTCCCCCCGGCCAATGCCCTTTGAATCGTGCAACGAGTCCGATCCACTGAATGTCGCGTAGTGCCTCGAACCAGCGACGCATACCGAAAGCGCGCCAGTAGACCGTTCCGGTGCCGATCACAGTGACGCTATCGACAGCCCCAGGTTCGGCAGCTGAATAGAGCAGCGCGAGTTGCCCGCCGAGGCTGTGGCCGAACAGATGAATGTCGCTGTCTACGAATGTCTCTCGAATCACCGCAGTGATTGCCGGGAGGTCGGTCTCTATCATCTCGCGGTAGCCGAAGTTCGGCTGCTCGAGCAGTGGGGGCTTGCTCTCGCCCTGCCCGCGCAGATCGCACAGTGCCACCGAGAAACCCTGACCATGAAATGCTTTGGCAAGGTGCATGTAGTGCTTCGCCTTCATGACCATTGCAGGAAGAATCAACACGACCGGTGCCGACGGATCGACAGCCCGCAGAATTCGGACGGTGAAGCTGATGTCTCCCGAGACGGTGACAGGCAGCGCCTCGAGCGAGGAGTACTCCGACGGACGACGGGTTCCCGAGGTTGCAGACATCTTGCTCACCCCTGCCCGTCGGTGACGACGACGTCGCACACGTAGTCGAACGTGAACTTGGCGACGGTTGTGTCCTCGTCGTTCAAGACCGTGACCTTGCCGGTGAGTTCGAATCGTTGGTTGGATGTGGCCCCGAGAATGGCCCTCAACTCGCGCTCGTCGACCGTCGCAATTGCTCGGATGAGCCCGCTGGCTGGCTTTCGGTAGGACGCGGTCGCCCCGCGCACCACGAGACTGTCGATGAGGTGCAGGCCGGTGGCAGCTGCGCCGGCAACGGCAGCAGCTCCTGCGATGTCAGCTGCTGTGAACAGCGCCCCCGCGTGCACGGTGCCCATGTGGTTGACCACATGTGGAGCGTTGGGAATCTCGACGACGGCGCGGTCCGGGCTTATTTCGGTGATGGACGTACCGATATGAGCGCCGAACGGAACCAGCGTATCGGCGACGGATCGGAGTAGCTCGTAGTCGGGGGAATCGTAATCGATGGCGCCGAACGCGGCTGCGAACCTTCCGACGTTTCGGTCGGCAGTGGACAGGGACATGGTGTGCTCCTTTTCTTGTGTTGGCTGAACGTCAGCGGAACGGGCGCAATACTCGCCGTGCGATCGACCAGCGGAGGACCTCCGATGGCCCCTCGTAGATCCGAAATGCGCGTGCTTCCACCAGAAATCTCGCGACAAGGTGGTCTTCGCACACGCCGAGACCGCCGTGCAACTGCACTGATCGGTCGAGGATCCGCCACACTGCCTCGGATACGAAGGTCTTGGCAATCGATGCGCTGTGACGCGCATTCGAGGAGTCAGCCCCTTGAGTATCGATGATCTCGGCGGCCCAGCGAATGAGGCCCCTGGATGCTTCGATGTCGATCTCACTGTCGGCAACGTGTGCCTGCGCCATTCCGTGATCGGCGATCGGAACGCCGAACGATGATCGGCCGACGATGTGGCGTGCTGCCATTTCGTGTGCCCGCACGGCAAGACCCAGCCAGTTCATGCAGAACACCAGACGAGACGGCGCGAGCCGAACGCCGGCGTAGAGCATGCCCTTGCCCACCTCTCCGAGCACGGCATCGGCAGCAACCTCGCAGTCCGTGAAGGTGACTTCACAGTGACCCCCAGGGATGCTGTGGTCGAGAGTGGGCATGCGACGGCCGACCTGGAAGCCCGGGTTGTCGTGGTCGACCAGGAACATCGTTGGGCCAGCAGGTGTGGCAGCAACGACGATGATGAAATCTGCGCCGTCAGCTCCGGTGGTGAAGTGCTTGTCGCCGGTGATGACCCACCCGGAATCGGTTTGCCGCGCTGTGGTTTGGAGCATCGATGGGTCCGATCCGGTCCCAGGAGCCGGCTCTGTCATAGCGATCGCAGATCGAGTCTCGCCGGCCGAGAGTGGCGCGAGGTAGCGCTCTTTCTGTTCGGTCGTGCCGGCATCTCGCAGCAGGTGGATGTTCCCGTCGTCCGGTGCGGAACCGTTCACGGAGAGGGGGCCGAGGAGGCTTGCGCCTGCGGCCTCGAGGACGAGTGCCTGCGCCCGCATGTCGAGTCCGAGTCCACCGTATCGAGTTTCGGACAGGGGGCCGAAAACTCCCGCAGCCTTCGCTTTGCGCTGCAGGTCGAGTCGCAGGGCATCGTCCACGATCCGTCCGTCGACGATAACCTCCCGTTCAACCGGGATTACATGCTCGGCAATGAACGCCGAGGTCTTGGAGGCCAGGTGAGCGGCCGCGGGACGGTCGATGCTGGGTGCGCCTTCGGGTTCTGGAAGTTCGCTTCGGGGTATTGTTCCGCTCTCGAGAGTGCTCATGGCCCCGAGTCTCGTTGGGCCTGTCCTCGAGGGCCGCCGTGATAGCTGATGCCGATCGTTTGAATCGGATGAAGAGAGTCGCTGTGCGACATGCGCGGCGACCGCATCAGACTCGAGCTGCATCCACTACTTGCTGCTGTGAGCAATCGAAGGAGTTCGAGACCTATGTTGGAAGCCGGCCGATTCACTGTGATCGTCGTCGAACGAACGCTCGAGGCCACCGACGTAGTCTCGCTCGAGCTCGAGCTTCCTGAGGGAGGCGTTCTTCCCGAGTGGCACGCAGGAGCGCATATCGATGTCGGAGTCGGCGTCGATGAGGTTCGGCAGTACTCCCTGTGCGGATCGCCGGAGAGCAGGCAGCGGTGGCGAATCGGCGTACTGAACGAGCAAGACGGCCGGGGTGGTTCGAGGTTCTTGCACGAGCACGCGCATCCCGGCGCCACGCTGTCGGTGTCGATGCCGCGCAACAACTTTCCGCTTGTCGAATCTGCACGGTATGCGTTCGTTGCCGGGGGTATTGGAATCACCCCACTGATTCCGATGATCGCAGCGGTGGATCGGGCCGGTGCTGACTGGCGCTTGTTCTATGGCGGACGGTCCCGCGCGACAATGGGGTTCACCGAGGAGCTGTCAGCGTACGGGGATCGCGTGGCCATTCTCCCGCAGGACGAAGTCGGACTTCTTCCACTGGCGGAGATCGTGACCGGAGTGGGTCCACAGACGGAGATCTACTGCTGTGGACCGGAACCGCTACTTGCGGCGGTCGAGAGTATCGCCGAGGGCAGCTTGCATGTCGAACGATTCGCTCCCCGAGCGAACGCATTCGACGGGCCGGATGTCCCGTTCGACGTTCGGATCGCGAGCACTGGCAAAGTGATTCGCGTCGAGTCCGAACAGACGTTGGCAGACGCGCTGGAGCGATCGGGTGTGTCGGTGTCGACGTCATGCCGAGAGGGCACCTGTTCCACTTGCGAGATCAAAGTTCTCGATGGCGTTCCGATTCATCGTGACTCCGTGCTCTCCGACGAGGAACGCGCTCGTGGGGAGTCGATGATGGTGTGCGTCTCTCGCGCCTCGGCGTCGTCCGTTCTCTTGCTTGATCTTTGAGCTGTCCTCCTACCTTGCGTTCGACTTTGCTGACCATTTCAGATCGGTCACACCCTGCGAGCGCCCGAAGCGTATCGACCGTAGAACTTATACCTATCGAGGAGCCACGGTGTTCAAGCGGATTGCAGTAGTCAACAGGGGTGAGGCGGCGGTTCGCCTGATCAGGGCTGTGAAGGAACTCAACGCCGAGTACGACTACGGTATCCGGACGGTGGCGTTGCATACCGATTCCGAGCG
>Ga0208204_100078_pt1 | contig 59176 bp, 54 predicted proteins | sample DeeseametaMP2252_FD_184173 | JGI IMG/M metagenome (GOLD analysis project Ga0208204, IMG submission 184173) | Marine microbial communities from the Deep Pacific Ocean - MP2252 (SPAdes) | ecosystem: Environmental > Aquatic > Marine > Oceanic | place: West of El Salvador, Pacific Ocean | collected...
GGAGACTGTACCTGCTACAAGAGCACATCCGGAGGTACAGACCTCACAGGACATCTCACCATAAGGACATGCAGCATCAGGGTTTGGACCCTCATCACACGCCTCATCTCCAGTCTTCATGCCATCACCACACACGGATTGCACGGACTCTTTTTGACAGGTGTCGCTACAACCATCACCTGATGTGAGGTTGCCATCATCACATTCCTCATCTCCAGTCTTCATGCCATCGCCACATGTATCCAGGCCCTGATCCTCGCAGGTGTTCCCCTCACACCCCATCTCCTCCCTGCCACTCATGTCACGCATATCGGCAACGGACATGTCCTGTGTGGGTTGGGTCGAGGTGTTGTTGTCAGTGCCACATCCAGATATGACCATGAACATGGCGCACATGGAGAGGGCGGTTGCTGTGGTGGTGGTTTTGACATGATGCATCGTGTTCATCTCCTCATGTTGTTGCAAGTATGTAGTCAGATGTACGCTCATGCTCTGCGCTAATCTGTGTCTGATGGGTAAGTGTATGAAATCTGTGATGTCTCTGCCACAAAACCCGGCGCACTGGTGTCAATCACTGCATTACACACATGAAAAGTTCAGGAACTTGCCATGCAAAAATCCCAACCCCATCATGCCATGGCAGTGTGCCAGGAGTTTAACATTCTCGAATAAAGTCATCAAGTTATGTACTATCTAATTGACTCTTTATGAGGTAATCAAACAACTTACAAGGCTATTTTGAATCTGGATGATTCGAAGCGTATCAGGAGAATTACAATACGAATCTCATACGTTTTAAACTTAACGTGAGTTCGAAAAATCAACAGACAACTAAATCTTGAACAAAATCAGAAGGATGAAGATGTAAAGAAGGTTTCTTGGGCCGCAAGCCATAGGCTGCAAGTCCTGCGAATACATTGATGACAAAGTTCACAGGACTTCGATGTCTACTGTGCTCGATTTGAGATATATTTTTCAGTTGGTCAATCACCGTTTCTACAATCGCTCTTTTGCGCAGCAAGACTGCGTCCATGGCTCGTAACGTCCTGGGTTTCATGTTCTTTTTGACGGGTGTGAAGAACTCAAGGTTGTGTGCTTTGCACCACTGAGTCAGTGAAGAGCTGATGTAACCTTTGTCTCCAAAAGCTTTGCCCACGATGCCGTCCAGAAGGTGTTTTGCTTGAGTGACATCGTGCTTGTTACCTGCTGTGAGCATGATCTTGAGCAGTTCTCCCGAATCGTTTGTGACCAGATGCAATTTGAAGCCATAAAACCACCCCATACTGGTCTTACCCTTGGCCGCAAACCCTTGAAACGTCTTGTGTTGATGAGCACGCTGAAGTCTACAGACACGCAAAGGAGTGCTATCAATGAAGGTCAAGTCACTGGGGGTGCCCATGGTAGATTGCATCACGGCCCACATGTGAAGTAACACTCCTGATTGACGTTCCACAAAGCGCTCGTAGGAAAGCAGCTGTGGAAACTCCTGGCGAAGATGAACACAGACATAATCCTTGTAAAAATGCTTCAAGCAACGGTAGCCCATCTGGTGGAAAAGTAAGAGAATACAGACAATTTCGGAGGAGCACATCTTGGAGGGGCGACCACGGGAGGAGCGAGGAGGTAACAAGGGTTGAGCGGCAAGAGCAGCATCAAGAGAAGTACAGATGTCATCGACAAAACAGAACGTGTGAAGTAAGCTATCCATAAGAGCATCCTTGGGCTTTGTAGTGTGTCGTAACTTTACTTTGCCTGAGATGCTCTTTTTTATTCAACCCCTTGTTTTTATTTTTCTTTTATTTTTCGAACTCACGTTTATTTAGGCCCATAAACACCACGGCCTCGTGAACGCCAAAAACCAACCTCTCAGATCGCTCCAGAATCGATTTTTTGACCAGGCTCCACACCTTCCTATATCTTTGGGAAGATCGGCCCTTGTGTCGTAAATACGTTGCTTGTGCATAAGCAGGCAGTTTGAGCAGCTGGTGGAGCTGATGAGACAGGAACCCCTGACATGGCTTGAACTGCCTTAACCTCGGTATTTATGTGGAACAAAAATTTCATGCTAACGTTGTTCTTTTTGGAAATGCACCTAGTACAATATATTTATTTTTGTTTTGCTTTGATCTAAATTTCTTATAACAAGATCGGTACTATATGTTCCTTTATATGGAGTATAGTTGAATTCAGATACAGAGATCTTGTTTACTATGTTACATAATTGATGAATATCCTCATCATTCATATTGCATGTATGTATGGATAGTTTTTTTATATAGTCAACAGACTCAAGTGATAAGAAAAAATTATCCCATTTATTGACTGTTATAGAATCAAGAAATATGTCTTCGACCCGAGTTGCATAAAAACCATCGTCAAACAATGACATTAGAATATCGTCTTTAGTAATGATATTAGAGAAACGTATTAGCTCAATATTGCCACATAATTCTTTGATAGAAAACATATCATCTTCAGACAACCCACAATCTTCTAAATAAATATAATTATAGTTAAAGGGGATTATTTCCAACGACCTTAAAAACATACTGTGAGAATCCAAGCCATTATAGTCGTAAATATCACCACTGATATAGAAACCCTTGATTAAAGAGTCATAATTATCGTAGTTTAGTGCATAAACTTGAGTAGGAAAATTCAAGTCTGATATTAGTCTATCATTGTCTCTAAATTCAAACCAATCTAGCATTGGCTTTTCAAGCTGGCAGAAAAGCTTCAATTTCTCATTGAATTTTTCTATCTTATGGAGTTCCATAATTCAATTCTCTCTAATTTTTCGTGTCTATTCATGGAGGAGAAGTTTACAGTCCCTCAGAGTAGTTGATGCATATGATCTCCGAGGAGAAAATTTAAGCAATATGAACCTGGAAAATGGTGTGTACAATGGAACAAATTTTTCTAATGCTGATAGGAGTTACGCAGTTGAAGCCAAAAGATGTTAGAATGAGGATGGAATTTAGACAAGGAAGAGTGAAATGAACCCACCCAAATGCCACGCTCATGACTATATTCAGTGGTTGATCGCTTCCCCTTATACGATCTCCTGCACACAAGCTGCTCTCTCTGACTCTCGTCCCATTGCGCATGACGCTTATTCTCGTCTGCTTGAGCGACTTGAGCCTGATTCTCTTTCCTTGTGGCATGATGTCCTTCCTCTCATCGACCTTTCTTCTGGCTTCCTCATTGTGGATGATTCCACCCTTGATAAACCTTATGCTCATCACATTGAGCTTGTCTGTCGTCACTGGTCTGGCAAGCATCGTGCTGTGGTTCAAGGTATTAATTTAATTACTCTTCTTTGGACCGATGGCGACATCGCTATTCCTGTCGATTGGCGCGTCTTCAACAAAGACCTGGATCACTTGACCAAAAACGACCACCTCTGTCAGATGCTACAGACCGCTCGGGAGCGTGGCTTCACTCCTCAATGTGTGCTTTGGGACTCCTGGTATTCTTCCCTGAGTAATTTGAAGATGTTGCGTCAATGGGGATGGTCTTTTTTCGTGGGCCTTAAATCCAATCGACAGGTCAATCCTGATGGACAGGGCAACCGAGCGATCAATCAGGTGGACTACCCCTCACAACGTCAACGCACTCATCTCAAAGGTTTTGGATGGGTCAATTCCTACAAGGTGGAGGAACACGATGCAGAACCTCGTTTCTTTATCAGTTCAGAAGATGTCGCGCTCAACCCAGCTCAGGTCAAGCAAAAGCGAGAAGAAGCTCAGCAAATAGAGAACTACCACAGAGGACTCAAGCAAGAATGCCACGCGGAACGCTGCCAGGCACGCAAAAGCATCAAGCAAATCAATCATATAGGCCTTGCAATTCGTGCTTTTGTAAGGTTGGAATGGAATCGTTATCAAAGCGGAAAAAGCAGGTTTTCTTTAAAGATGCGAATCAGGAGTTGAGAACCTAAGGAAAGAGAAGCAAAGCAACTAAAAGAGAAGACCATATAAATGTGAGCAAGCCCTTGAGCGAGCGTACTTTTGATGCATTTTGGATCTGTGTTTTTTCCTGAAGCCATGCAAAAAACACCTCAATGGGCTGTCTGACCTGACTCACCTCCATATGTCTGACGTCTTTTCCTGGAAGTTGAGATACACCTTTTGTTTTTTTCTGGGGTGTACACAACTGCGAGCCTTGCGCTTGCAGTTGTGAGGCTAACTCTTCTGACACATACGCTTTATCTGCAAACACCTTGCCCTGTGTCAATCCCTTGGACCACCTCTTGAGTGCAAGGATATCGTGCTCCTGAGCTGGGGTCAGCCCCATGGCAAAAGGAGTCGGCATCTGACCCACTTGGCGTCTGGCAAGCACATGTAACTTCACGCCATAATACCAAATTTGCTTGGTCGCACAGTACGATTTCTGAGCCACACCTTGCGCTACTTTGGCTCGTGCAGCGCGTGGGCCTTTGGCCAAAATAATCGGCATGGAATCAATCACATAGTCCACATGCTCAGAGTGTGGTGAGGATGAACAAAGCTCGCCAAGTGCATGTTCTATCACTCCAAGAAGTCGATGGATGCGGTCAACAAAAGAAGCATAGCACGGTAAGCGCGGAAAGTAATCGGCCACGAAGTCAGAGATCAAGCGCCAGGTTTGCTTGTATTGATGAAGCCCACGAAGGCGTGCGAAGAGATAGCATGTCAAGACTTCAGCATCCGTAAAATCAGGCTCGGAATTGTTGGAAAAACGTTCGCAAAACCAAGACCATCCGCGAAATTTGAAGCCATCGTCAACCCAACAAAACAAAGAAATGAGTTGGAGTTGCCAGTCATCAGAGGTAGTTTGAAAAAGCACGAGGTCTCCTTGGGTTGGGTAGTTTGTGGAAATTCAATCTTTCCCAAGCCCTCGTGCTTTTTCAATTGTCTTTTTTCAACCCCTGATTCGCATTTAAAGATGGATATTATTAGACCTGCTCTTACTGCTTATTTGACGCAACCTTTTCTTGGGTTGCATTTACCAACTGCGTAACTCCTATCCATAAAAAAGAGAGCGCCCGGGTAAGGTGCTCTCCATTTCTTTTTGACGAGCTGGCTCGAGCCCTCTCTTATTCGACAATCACATCGAACGTGACCGTGACATCGACTTCTCCATCACGCACCCCGGATGTGGCAGTCTTGACGGCCATGCCATTGACAGGGGGTTGGTGCATCAGCGTGACCGTGAGCTTGCCACGGCCTGAATCACCTGTCGTCAGCACACCAGAGAGACCCACTGGAAGATCTTCGCCAGAGTTCTCCGTGTAGTCTGACTCTCTGTCTGTCGTCATCCAGGTGAACAGTCCATTCTCGATGCCATCTCCCGTGTAGAAGAGCTGATGCTCTTCTGCCTCGGCCTCGATTTCCCTGTCGATGTTGTAGTCCTCGTCAGAAGGATCGAGGGTCTCATTCAAGATGCTCACGCTCACCCCATACGTCGTGTTGGCCATGAGCGTGGGGTCGACGATGATGGGATCATCTCCCCCATCTCCATCGATGTCTCTGAACTCCGCGAGGACAGTGTCGCCTTCTCCATCGGGAGTAAACGTGAGAAGGGTGCTCGTGATCACTTCCTGTTCATCATGCTCGTGATCGTGTTCGGCCTCTCCTTCCGGATCACCACAGGCGGCAGCCAGGATCAGAAGCGCACACGGCACGTACGAATAAAAGCTTCGAGTTGTCATCTTCATGGTCTTCCTTTCAAGTGGGATGGTCCCTTTCTTAGGGTGAGTGATGGTCAGAACGCGTATTTCACACGAAGGTTGACGGAGCGTCCTGGTTCATCGGCAAAGTAACGAAGGCGCGACAGGTAAGACCTGTAGCGCTGATTCGTCAGGTTCTTGACCTCCACGCTGGTGCGAAACGTACGAGGCCCAAAAGAGAACTCGGCGTTGGCATGGGCGTGGAGCAGCAAGAAGGCTTCTGGAGGAGGAGCAAAGTCAGCGTCGAGATCCACGCGGGTTTGTTCGGCGGTGTAGGCAAGCTGTCCGCCCAGAGAGACGTGCTTAAGGGGGCCTATCGTGCTGGAGGTCAGGGTAATGTCTTGAGACACCATGTCAGGGGGAATGAACACGAGATACGCATCACGCGTCAGATCGCGAGCTCTCACCACCGCCCCCTTGGTGGTCAACTCGAGCCACTCCACAGGGCTGACCTCGAGCTGCGCGTCCACTCCGGCAAACAGCGCGTCGACCTGGCTGTAAGCAAAGGAGGGGAAGCTCCCCTGAATGGTGAGCCTGGCTCTTGCTTCACCGTTTGCATCGAGTTCGGGGGCGGCATAAATGTAGTCGTCGATATACTGGAGATAGGGAGACAGATGGAGCGTGAACCATGATCTGGATGCCTCGAGCTGAGCGGTGGCCGCCCAGGTCTGCTCTGGTTCAAGCTCACGGTCTCCTTCAAGGAAGCTCGCCACGCCTTGAGACGCGCCGTCGATGAAGAGCTCATCGATGGTCGGCGCGCGTGAGGCCGAACTCAGATGAAAGGACGCCTCGAGCTCTTCAGCAAGACGCCAGCGTGTCCCGGCGACGAGGCTCGGTGTGACGTAGAGAAGCTCGACTTGTTCGATGGGCGCCGTCGACCCACCGATCGCTTCGCGCTGATACGTGGTCATGTGTGATGTCTGCCCGGGCTCCGAGTTCGACATCGAGAGTTCTTCCTTCACGTTTGACCCAGCCAAAGCCCCCTACACCGTTTGCTTCGTAATTGGGGATGAAGCGACGCCCTCGATAGATGTGTGTCTGAAGCAATCCGACGAGTCCTGCGCTCGCCCTCCACGTCTCGAGAAACTTGCCTGTCCAGGCCGCCTCGAGCGTCCCCGTCGAGAGCGTGAAGCCGAGTTGAGGACCTGTGACCGATTGTCGTGTGATATCGTACTCGGAGCGCTCATTGAGTTGATGGGCCAGGGTGAGTTCGACGCGTTGATCAGGAGCAAGCTCGAGGTACCCATCTGCCCTTGTCACGGTATGCACGACCTCCTGATAGGGGCGCTCGATCTCATAGTCGAACTGATAACGCTCCACGCCCCGAGGAGTGTCCCGCATGATGGCGTCTTCAAATTGTGTCAGGTTCTCCGAGACGACTCCCGTGAACAGGCCGTTGGTCGCATCGTAACGAGACGCAGCGAGTTCGAGACCCCATGTGGGACGTTCGAGTCCCGCAGCAGCAGCAGAGAGATTGAGTTCGCGCGCTCCTGTATTGTCGAGCACGTAGGTCGGCGTCTCCAGACTGCCAGCGACCTTCCCAGAGCCCTGGACGCGCCAGGAAAAACCAGGCAACCTGGGCACTCTCCCATACAGCCTGGCCGCCGTCACACCCTGTCGCCCGTTCGAGATGCCTACAGCGTGCACGTCTCCATGCAAGGTAGGATCGTCGAAAGGAAGAGGCTTTGGGTCGACGAGAATCACTCCCCCGATCGCATCGGGACCATAGCGCACGCCTGCGGCTCCCTTGATGACCGAGATACGGTCAGCCATGAAGGGATCGATCTCTGGTGCGTGGTCAAGCCCCCATGAGAGGGACTCGTGACGAAGACCATCGAAGAGCAGCACCACACGATTCGAATGCATTCCATGAATGACGGGCTTCGAGACGTTCCCTGTGTCGAGCGCACGGACTCCTGGCAGGGTCTCGAGCATCCTGGCAAGAGGCACGCCTCGCTCCTCATCGAGCTCCTCACCAAAGAGCGTGACGCGTGCGCGCGAATCGCGCGATTCCCTGGTCGTGCGTGTCGTCACGGTCAACCCGAGTTCAGCCATGTTCTCCTCATCGATCGACAGGGCGACATCGAGGGGCTCACCACACTCTGTCACCTGAATACGCGTTGTCTTGTATCCATCGAATTCGACCGTGATCGCTGACTGTGCGGTCGGACACACCTGATTAAAGCGGAACTCGCCCTCAGCATTCGTCTCGGTCTCTCGAAGCTCTCCCAAGCCGTCGTGCCACTGCACTTTGGCTCCTTCGAGTTCGAAGGTCGTGTCGGTCTGCGCGAAATACTCGAACACGCGCCCCTGTACGGGTTCGGCACAGGGGCATGTGTTGGCACGTGCTCGCTCCTCGAAGAACAAGAGCCCCACGAGCAAGCTCGTGCACATCACGGTGAGTTTGGAGAAAGATGACATGAGGCGACCTATGACTATTCACGCAGCGTTTACGCAACTCGATTTCTATTGCAAGTAACTTGCAGTAAGCAGGCCAGACGAGGTGCATGTCCATGTGCGCCCCCTGTATGTCGTAAAAAATCGCTTGACCTTCCCACGATGGGAAGCACCACGTTCTCCAAAGAAGCCAATCTTTCATGAGAAAGATTGGAGACACGATGAACCTTCTTCAAGGAGACATGGATGACGAAGAAAACCTACCGAATCCCGAACATGACGTGTGGAGGTTGTGCAAAGGCTGTCACGCGTATGATCGAGCGCACAACCTCTCGATCGACCATCGACATCGACGTCGATTCACGTACCCTCACTGTAAAAACCAAGGATGATTTCAAGGCGCTCGAGGAAGCACTCGCGACAGGAGGATACCCTGTTCAGACATCAGAGCCCTGATATGTGTCACGCACCGCCATCGGTGGTCTGTTGCAGAGTGAAGAGCCCGAACATGATGTGTTCAGGCTCTTCACTTTGCGTACTATTGAGTAAGTCGTGTAGAATAGTCCACAAGCGACCCGACTTATGCTTGAGCGTGCATCAGCACTCTTCGGTGCACTGACACCCTGATGTCATGATGCATCGAAAGCCTCTTCTTATCTGAAGCGCAGCACCTGGCATACATCGTGCTAAACAGGGACGATATGTGCCACGTCATGCGTGATGTGGATTCACTCAATATACGTTGGAGATGATGATGACGTATCGTGCCCTGACGCTTTCCCTGTTCTTTGTTCCGTGTGTATTCCTGTACGCATGCGAGTCCAACCCACAGTCAAAGGCAGCACCGACCGGAGCAGAAGCCTCTGCCCCAGACACAGAAGTCAACGCACCGGTCGCGCTCGAGGAGACCGAGCCCGCGATCGAGGTCAGCGCGAAGGGTACGACGTTTGATCCCCCCATCGAGGTCGAACAGGTTCCCGAAGGGGCTTATTATTGCGACATGGGCACGGTGCATTATGCGCGTACCGAGAAAGGAGACGGCACATGCGCGCTGTGTGGCATGGCGCTCAAACACAAGGTGAAGAGCAGTGCTTCTGGGAAGGCGATCCACGAGGAGCATGGAGACCATGTTCATGATGAGCATGAAAACTGTGACCATGCAGAATGCAACCATGACCACTGAACCGCACACACGAGCGTGTTATGTCCCTCATCGTCGGGACACAACACGCTTGGAGAGGAGACGTCACATGAAGACATCCATGGGATGCCTGGCACTGTGTTGGCTGAGCACGTATGTCATCGCCTGCGGCGGGCATGGCGAACCCAATCACCATGCAGGGCAAGAGCATTCGCATCAGGTCAGTACGAGAGCTACACAGGTCGCGATGTTACAGGGTGATGCTCGGACGGGCGCCGTGCTCTATGCGTCTGATTGTAAGGGGTGTCACGGCGAAGATGGCCGGGGAGGCGCTCATGATTTCGACCTCGTCCAGTCCGTGAACGTCCATGGCGATGACGAATTGGCTCAGAGCATCCTCGCAGGCAGTGAAGACATGCCTCCCTATGATAACGCCTATGACAACCAGCAAATCGCTGATGTGCTCGCCCACCTCCACACCTTTTGAAGACGCCGTCCTCTCCATGCATCAAGACCATCTCCTCTCATTACATCGACCACACAGGCTCATCATGCTCGATCATTCTCTCGTACGTCTCTTCTGTATCATGACGTGTGCAGGCACGCTTCAGGCCTGTCAGTCCGATGTCCTGGACGAGGACCCCATTATCGTGATCGAGCTGCCGGACGCCGATCATGACACGTCCGATATGTCCCCTGCTCAGGAGGACATGGCTCCTGACCCCTTGGATATGAGCAGCGAGGCTGACCTTTCTGATAGGAAAGGTGATGCAAAAGAGGATATCGAAGACATGGCGGACATGGCTACTGATCTCGGCGAAGAGCCAGAGTTCGTCATGCCCATCATCGCAGATCAGGAGGTGCTCGAGGATCTCGACCCGGATCCAGATGTGGTCGAGGTCAACTTGCGCGCCGAGCTCGCCACGATCGACGTGGGCAACGGCATCGAGCTCGACATGATGACCTACAATGGTGCTGTCCCAGGCCCTTTGCTTCAGGCCAAGAAGGGCGACACGATCATCGTGCACTTCACCAACGCGCTCGATGAGCCCACGACCGTACACTGGCACGGGTTACGCATCCCGGATGACATGGACGGGAGCCCACGCATTCAGACGCCCGTGGAGCCTGGTCAGAGCTTCACCTACACGTTCGTCGTGCCCGATGCAGGCACATATTGGTATCATCCTCACGTGCGCACCAACGAACAGCTCGAAAAGGGACTCTACGGCCCCATTGTCATCCATGACCCGGAAGACCCCGAGGTCGACGTCGAGCGCGTGATCATGGTCGATGATATCCTGCTCGACGAGACGGGCATCGCGCCCTTCTTCCAGGGTCACATGGAAGCCGTACATGGCCGCACGGGCAACACGCTGCTGATCAATGGATCGAGTGAGGTCCCCATCACCCCTCCCGCCAAGGCAGGTCTCGTCGAACGATGGCGCCTCATCAACCCCTCCAACGCACGTACCTTCGTGCTGGGTGTGCCTGACACCTCGTTCCGCATCATCGCGACAGATGGGGGCGTGCTCCCCACCCCTCGAGTTGCTGAACGCATCGAGATGGCCGTGGGGCAACGCTATGAACTCGAGGTGCTCACAGGCAAGAACGCCCCGCACACCCTGACGGCCTATATCCCCACCTTGAATGCCCAAAATGAGGTCGTCGAGGGCACCTTCCCTCTCCATACGGTGACACGCGAGGCGCTCCCCATCGACCTGATTCAACCAGAGCCTCGAGCGTGGGCTGGAGAGCTTGTGGAAGACCTGCCCACGACACGTCAGGAAACCTACGTGTTCGATGGGTACACCAATGCATTCAATCAGCTTGTGTGGACCATTAATGGAGAGGCCCACGCCATGGAGCCCATTTCGGTCTTTGACCAGGGTGATGTCGTGGCCATGACGCTCGAAAACAGACAGGGGCCAGAGCACCCGTTTCATCTTCACGGTCAGTTCTTCACGATCGTCGACGATGGCTTTGGACGACCTCAACCAGGGCTTCGAGACACGGTGCTCGTGCCAGGGCGTCGCACAGTCAAGATCATCGCGTACATGACAAATCCTGGCATGTGGATGGCTCACTGTCACATCCTCGAACATGCCGAACTCGGCATGATGTCCGAGATCGAAGTCCGTCCCGCTTTACCCTGAAGATTGTAACTCCGCATGTTCATCCAGATTGAATAGGAGAAGATGTCGAGCATGATGGCTGAATCTTCGCAGACTGATCGTATTCAGCACGATGTGTGTAGATAGAATTGGACGACCTTCGGATGTTCAGACGTCTTGGCGCACGATGACCGTGAATAAGGAAACTGTTATTTGCGGTCATTCCTATTTTCATTCGTATAACGATCACTTTCCTGATCTCCTTTTGAGCATGAAAAAGCCCTCGTTTTTCCCACGAGGGCTTTTTCTTCTCGTCTGATCTAGCATGATCAGACATCTATTTGACACCTTTTCCCCACATTCCTCTTTTTTTTGCTTGTTCATTCTCCCTTTTCCAGACACTCTTATCCCCAAGAAAAGAGAAAAGCAGTGCGCTAACACTGCTTTTCAACCTTCTCATCAAATCTAAAACTTGCTTCGCACGCGGTTTTTTTCAAGAAGGCTCACACCCTTACAGGCGCAAAATAACAACACTTCAACAGGTGCTAAAAACACACCTTGTCAACGTTTGTTAACCAAAACACCTTTAACAGGCATTCTCATTAACCAACACACCCTCAACAGGCGTTGTTGTTAAAAGAACAATCCTACAGAAGTTGTATTTCGTCAAGATTCGAGTTTGTGGCCTGGTTTGATGAGAAGGTGTTGGAAATCACCCCAGACACCTGGAAAGCTCATGTACACCACCAATATCCCCACTCTTTACCGTAGCCTCAACGTCCTCCTTGAGGCTCTTGATGTCAGCCTTCATCACGACACACTGATTGATGGCTGTACTCTTAGCTTCAACACGGAGGCACAAATCTACCGCCTGGAACTTGGCGAGACTCATCTGTTGCTACCCACACGTATCATGGCTGTACTCCACTCCTTTCACCCAGCACAGCGCAGCTCCTTCCTTCGTCTCTCCATGGCCGTCCTCATGGGACTCCACAAGCTCGCCTACCATGACCACAAGCACCATGGCCTGAATCATGGCAAAGCCTTTCATTCTCGACTTCACAAGGACGATTCCCTCGGCTTGCCTCGACGTCTTTCACAATCCATGGGCCTTGATCCTCACAACGAAGCTCAACTCAAGACCCTTGCCCATGCGCTCAAGTTCCTCTCCTCTGTAAGCCTTTCCATTCCTGATCCCAAACTTCCTCGATACACCCTCGATGGCAAACCTGCCTTACCCACATCCAAGGCCCACAAAAAGAGTCGCAAAAAGAAGACCTCCCAGGAACCCGCACCGCGATGGGTCATCGATGGGCTCGTGTCCTTCCCTGATACCACCGAAGAAGGCAATACAGGGTCGATTCCTGCACAACACGGACGTGCAGGGGGGACATATGGCATGGTTCAACTGGCTCCTGAACTCCTCACTCTGTCTCTCCATCGCTTTGTCCCCTGTCCTGATACTGTCCTTGCGTCTGGCGATGTCCGTTACATGCTCTCCTCCTTGACTGTCCTCACCGAAAAGCACGCCTTTAACCGCGGCAAGGACGAGGTCGACATTGAGCTCGGACGCGCCAGTCGTGATATGCGCACCACCCAACACGCACGTCCAGGGTGGGCCAGGGATCTCAACTACTTCCACGCGAATATGGCTCGTATGATTGAGGATGGCATCCTTCAGGGGTATCGCATCGTCAATCACATCGTCACTTTCTTCTTTGATGTCACACATATACGTGAGGCCGAGCCTCCTGATCCGCGCACCTCGCCACAGCCCACCTACACACAGACGCGGGTACGCAAGAAGATCCCCATGCGCTTCTTCCAGAGGCTTGCTCCCTTGCCTCTTCAGCCTGGATAACCCCGTCCTTTCTTGTTGGTCCACCCCTTTAAATGCTCGAAAAATCTAAATAAATCAAAATCATGAGAGGGTCATGGTAGGGGATCGCTGTATCTTCTCCTGACCCTTGCTTGCATTGAGGCTTTTCACCCCAGATCTCAACCTAGTATCTGGGCAGTCAAAATCGAGACAACCTAGTATCTGGGCAGCTTCATGTGGTTTGACCTCGTAGATGGGCACGAATGATGTTTTTCCATCCCAAAAAGTCAAGCAAAGCAGGCGAGTTACGAGCGGACATCCCCTCTTAGTAAAAAGATTCAAGAAAGAAGCTTAGTAGAAGCGTGAGCTTCAAGCGAAGGCTGACGCCCGCTTGAGCTCCCCCAAAAAGGGTCAAAGTCCCGCCACGTGTGTTATACGCAAGGCATGTGAACGTGACCGTTCTGTGACGTGAAGGCGCTCTGTTCTCAAGAGTCGGCGGAGTCATCCTCATCATCGTCCATCTCCAAGAGTTCCCACCAGTCATCATCAAACAGCGCCTTATCCACGTCACGCGTCAAAAAGTCGGGAAGTTCTCGCTTCACATACGCCAGAATTTTTTGATTCTTCTGCATGTCATTCAAGAGGAACGACCCGAGCAAAATCTTACGTCGCGTCTCGCGTTGTTTTTGTTTCTTATTGGCAGCGGCTTTGAGTCGACGTTTTTGTTTTTTGAGAGCGTCAATTTTGGCGTTAAGTTTGTCTAGTTTATCATCGATGTGATCGGTACTCATAAAATCCATCCTGCTTGGTAGATAAAAGAAAGATACGCATTGACTTTAACGGATAAAAGGACGACACTCAAGGCACGAAAGTAGAGAGTGCGCACTTATCAGTTTCTCTCCACTTCGTTTTGAGAAACTGGTGCTTGACTTTCTGCAAACGTGACCATGGCCATCTATCATTTACATCTCTCAAATGGTTCAAAAAGTAAGGGAGCGAGTGCGCAAATACGACATGACTATGTGATGCGTGAAGGGGACTACAAATCACGTGAAGAAGAACTCGTGTTCAAGGAGGATGGTAACCTTCCAAACTGGGCCGAGAGTGCACGTGATTTCTGGACAACAGCCGATGCCCAGGAGCGTGCCAATTCACGTGTCTACCGTGAATTTGAAATGGCACTTCCAAGGGAGTTGAACAAGGAGCAGCAGATCGAACTGGCGCGTGAGTTTGCGCGTGACTTTACAGCGCATCACAAGCTTGCCTATTCGATGGCGATCCATTCAGACAAGGGACACAATCCTCACATCCATTTGATGTACAGTGAACGGGTCAATGATGGCGTGGAGCGTGCGCGTGAACTTCACTTCAAACGTGCCGATACCGCACAGCCCTGGAAAGGGGGAGCGGCCAAGGCGAGTGAAATGCGCGGCAAGCTCTGGCTTACTGATGTGCGTCAGCAGTGGGAAATCAGTGCCAATGTAGCCCTGGAACGCGCGCAACGCTCCGAGCGTATTGATGCACGTTCTTATGCCAAGCAAGGTATCGAGCGCACGCCTCAGATTCATCTGGGCGTTCAGGCGTGTGCCATGGCTCGACGTGGCATCGACACCGAGCGTATGGCCTGGCATCGCGAAATTGAGCAGCTTCGTCGTATGGAACACGACCTTGCCAGGCTTGAAGCGATGCGTACACGTCTTCAGCAGGACAGGATCAGGGAGAAGGAACGCTCACCCTCAACAGCACAACAGAGCAACAAAACCAGGGACACGGAGCAGCATCATGGACGAGTACACAACCACGAGAACACACGCCAACCCTCACATGGACGACCTTCTCCTGAAGTCGATCGAGCTGACGTTACGGGAGCTTCACGACATCAAGAGCACACTGTCCCAACTGCAAAAGTTGTCCTCCCAGAACCCAACCAGCACGGTCACGCAGAGCGAGCACGACGACAGGCTACGCAAACAGGCCCTTCACGAGATCCTTCAGGCGTCTCACAACCTGTTCCAAGAGCGTCTTCAGCTTCAACAGAGTCACGAAGAGATGTTGGACTCCCTTCAGACTCAAACCTCCGAACTGACGCACGCGCTCCAGACCTCGAACACACTCCTGAGCGACAACCTCGACAAGGCCAGGAACCTCCAGCACCAACAGCACAAAGCCAACAGCACCCTCCACAGTCACGTCAAGATGTTGACCTGGAAGCTCGCCGCGATCCTGCTCGTGGTGAGCCTCCTGAGCGCGCTGATGGGCATCGTAGCAGAACGCTATTGGCACACCTCTCGGATGAGCGACGTGCAGAGATGGGAGTACGACTACAGGCGATAATGGAGGAGCACAAGGCTCGTTCGGTGGCCTTTGAACGGGAACAACGCCATCAAGAGATCATGCAAGAGGTAGACAGGAAAAAAGGAAAAGAACCCCACCACGAGAAGGCTCTTCTGTCGATAGAAGAGCTGTCCAATCAACGCAAGGATCTGGCCGTAAAGTCTGCCGAGGCGACGTTGCGTCACTGGTGTTTTCGTCAGAACCTCACCGCCGCCAAAGAACCTCAGGCTCAGCGGGCGGAAGTGCTCAAAGTCCAAGAGGTTGAAGGACAGCGGCTTGTCGCCCTCAAGGAAGGGAATTCATACCATGTGGTGCGTGAACCCACGCTGTGTCAACGCGAGTACAAAATTGAACACGAGAAGTTAACTAGCACCTTGTACAAAGTGAACGCCGAGCTTAAACCTGGGGATGTCGTTGAATATTACAAGGACAGAATCCGAGTAGAGCTTCAGGAAAGTCAGGATCAACAGCGTGCCCTTGAACGTCAACTTCGTGAGCAAGCGCGTGAACGTCGACAGTCTCGCCATCAAGGGCGAGGTGGGCCCGACTTTGATATGTAAGAATATGAAAGGGGATATTCTATCCCCTTTCATATTCTGAATTAAGGGCGATCAATACATTCTAACCAAAAGTCTTTGATCGGCCCGACTTCTGTTTTTGTGTACTGAAATCCAGCCACAATCTTATTCCCATTGCAGGTAAGAGGTGTGCTCTTTAACCCGTTTTGATTGGCTACATTCTGTCCTATGCGTTGCTCCACTGAAAATAATCGACCGTGGAACTTGTAGGTCCATGCATGGGTTGTTGATGGGTCTTCGTGAGGTTTCAAGGGTGTATATAAAATATCATCATTTTGATTGATGCAAATGAGTTGATTCACACCATATAGCTCATGACGAGCGTCTCCCGTATCCTTGTAGTTGACCTCCAATCCATGCAAGAAGTAATTGGGAGGACACATTTTCATGGACATGGGTCGAATATATGGTTCTTGACTATCACTATCCTTTCTTTTTTCGGACAGAAAGGGGAGCGCCCAGCGTAATACAGGTTGATAAATGGTATTCGCAATGACGTTATCACTTTCACCCAGATTGTAGCGCATGTGATAGATTAACCAGTTCCAGTTATCGGACCACGAGGACGATGACCATGGCGCACAGATCACCCCCAGAGAACCAACCGATGCATTCTTATTATCTACGGTGGTGGATGTACCAATAATGCCAACGGCTAATCCTGCCTTGGTTCTAAACCTTACCGTAGGAAATTCACGTGCAAAATACTTGGAGTAGTCGCATATATATCGAAATGAGCGTGCTCTGAGCGGGTTTGCTGGCTGATCAGGTGGCTCTCTTTCCCCTGAAATATCAGGGACATCAGGGCTTTCATAAAAGGACTTCACAGGTGAGTTTTCTTCAGGCGTTCCCCACACCTCATTGCTTTGTGGTGTTGAATAGTTGCAGTTATCATAGATATCAAGAGTGCAATCAGGCACACCATCAGATGAAGGTTGGGAAGGGCCAGGATTAAATGGGTTGGGATCGTTATCCGAGTAATCTGTGGTCCTGTCTCCCCAGGGTTGAAACAAACTGTTCCCCAGAGTGATAGCAGTAAAATTGTCTTCAGTAGGAAAGCCGTTGTTTGTGGGAACTGCATAGGAATCGTCCCACAAGTTGACAACTTCTTGGTTCTCTTTGTCAACGATAGCTCCATTGAGAACACCGTAACCATATCGTTTATGAGAGGGTCTGTAGAAAGTCTCATCTGCATCGTGTAAGTGAGGAGGTTCCATGAGCATTAAACCACCACTGGAACCCTGTACAGAATCCAGGCTGGTACGTACACAGTGATCATACTGTGATGCAACGACAGTACCTTCTTTACAATAATCTGATTGAGTGCAGTTATCATAGGAGGGCTTGTTATCTGTTAAGCCTGATACTGTCGCCACTGGCAAATGATCTGCCGTAGGATAACTTTTAGAATCCATCCATGGAGGGTTAGCCAAAAGCTGAAGCCAGGTCTTGTTTTCAAGTTGGTTAATCAACTGGCCTACCGTCTTATCACCGTTCAAGGGTTCTTCTACAGAGGCCAGACGCGCTTGATTGAAGAACATGCCAGGTTGTGTGATCTCAAATTTACCTGACTTTAAGAAGCCTTGTGTGTTGGTCACAGCATTCAAGTACGTAAAGTAGTTGGTTGGGTCTGTCTAAGCCCCTTATAGTGATCCAGGAAATATCATAAGATGTAAAGGATGCCATGAAGGTATCCACATTCAAGGAGATTTCTTATGGGAAAACGAGGACCTAAAGGCTATTCACCCGAGCACATTGTCGCCACGCTTCGCGAGATTGAGGCTTCTGTCGCTCAGGGCTCTACCGTCGCTGATGCTGTCGCCGAAAAACACATCAGCTTACAAACCTACTACAAGTGGAAAAAGTCTTATGGCACCATGAGTTCCGATGAGGTCAAGCGCCTCAAGGCGCTTGAGCAGGAGAACGCTAATCTACGCAAGCTTGTCGCCGACCTTTCTCTTGATAAACAGATGCTTCAGGAGGTTTTAAAGGGAAAGCACTGAGCCCTTCGCGCCAGCGTCATGCTGTGGAGTCCTTGCAACAGACGCATTCAATCAGTCAGCGGAGGGCATGTGAATGTCTTGGTGTCTCGCGTAGCACTGTGCGCTATTCAAGCGTCAAGCCTGACCTCGATGCGTCTGTGATTGAACACCTCGCAGGTCTACGTGCTCGTCATCGAGACTGGGGTTATCGCAAGTTGACACGATTGCTTCAAAACGAGGGTTTTGGTGTCAATCACAAGCGCATCTACCGTATTTGCAAAGAGCAGGGGTGGCTGTGCGAACCTCCACAGGCAAGGTCCAACAAGGCCAGGGGTGACTCACAAAATGCGTGTCATATTCGACAGGCCACATGTGCCAATCAGGTGTGGGCAATTGACTTTGTAAAGGACAGAACCATGCACGGCAAACCACTGAAAGTATTCACGATTGTAGATGAGTATTCACGGGAGTGTCTGGCGATCGAGGTGCGACACACCATGAACCAAAGAGAGGTCGCCGACGTATTGCTCGAGCTGTTCAAAAGCCGAGGTGTTCCCGAATGGATTCGGAGTGATAACGGAGGAGAGTTTTCAGGGAAGTGGATAGGTCAGGTGCTGGAGATGTGCGGCAGTGAAGCGGCGTTGATAGCGCCAGGAAGTCCATGGCAAAACGGAAAGAATGAGCGGTTCAATGGAATCTTGAGCCAGGAGGTGTTGAGCAAGGAAGTATGGGGAAATGCACTGGAAGCGCAGGTATGTTGTAACCAGTGGAAAGAGATCTACAATCAGGTAAGACCTCACGGTTCGCTAGGATTAATGACACCAGAAGAGTATGCAACACAGGCAAGGTTACAAGGGAAATGGCACCACCAACCTCTTGTCATCGTGCCTTCACTTTAAACAGTTTTTTGGATCAACTTTTTGGGTCTGGACAGGTCTCCAAAATTTTCCATGGGCATTGCTTCTTTAAGCCTAACTACCTTCAGAAAGTAAATATCAAGTTGTGGGTCTTGTGTCACAAAAGGCTGATCATCTCCCGAAGCAAGCCCTTCTTTATCCAGGAGCGCGAGCCACTGTCTCAAGGCTGGGCGTGTCTGTTGGGCATGTTCGCTTGCAACAATAGAACCGTTTAATGGATAGCCATTGACAGCCCAATAATCCAATCCCAGTTGAAACAGCCTGTTGGCGAGCAATGGGTTTTCTTCGCACCTGTCCATAGTTGTGCAATCGGTTACTGTCGCTTGATAATCAGCATCATCTGCCCACCATCCTCGAGAAGGCTGTGATTTATAATCACCATCAAAAACAACATGAACATAATCGTCTGCAAGGTTTGACACCACATGGTGGGCTGTTACCAAGCGATTAGGCGAAGTAAGTTGTGCAGAACCATATCGTTCAAATTTATCGTTTGGGTCACAATTGTTTTTTACGTCATAATATCTCTCAATTCTGAGAGAAGCATTGCCTGTGCTTAAAAAAGCACTTTGTGCGTATCGACGTTGTGTCACTGGGTCAGAAGTTTGAACAGCCTTATCAAGCAATACCCTAGATTGATGCGTCTTACGGTTGTCGAAAATAAGATTGGATGTTTTGGTTTGTTCTTCAGACGTATTATTAGAACAGCCTATAAACGTAGTCATTATACATAAGGCAAGATTTTTTCTGTAAATATTCATTGTTCCCACTCATCTTCAATGTGAATACCAATTCCATGTTGATAAGGCCACTGGCTTCCTTGACCAGCCTCCACCCCTACATCTCGCTTAAATAACTGATTTTCATAAGGATGCCATACAAATACTTCTCCTTTTATTTCTCCTGTTTGTACCTCTTCAATATAATCCAACCACTCTTGAGAGACACGAGGAGGTTCCCCCTCCTCGTAGATTGCTCTCAAACCAGGCACAACTGAAGGCAAACACATCCTGATGCCATAAGGCCTATATGCTTGTACCCAGATGTCATCACCAATTTTCCAATAAAAAGGGCCTGTCGAAGTACCATGCGGATTGGGGTTAGGATCTGCATACAACTCAAAAAAATGAAGAGCATTGTCATAATTGAACTTCTCAATATTCAATGCAAACCATGTTACCTGCTTACGCAATAAACCAAATTCTTCTTGAGTTTGATGACGAGAATAAAACCCAACTTCCGACGAGCGAGCTCGTCAACTCCCTCAACAGGATGCGTGAGTGGCATCTGGCGCGCACGTCGCCTCAAGGCGATGTGCGCGCCATGTGCACGAAAACGGTCCAGCACACATGAAAGCTTTGCGGACGTGGCGACGTGACAAAAAGGCTTCTCAAAGTCCCTCACGGCTCGAGGTACCACGTGCCATTCATGAGACGACCTGGACGCTCCCCTGATTGAAGGCGCTTCAAGAGGAGGGAGCGTGCTCTTGTAGTCATGGACGAAGCGTAGGTCTCAAGGGTAAGCCAGTGGCGTGCAGGCGTGTAATCTTCAAGGCTCTTCATGCACACGAGCAGATATCCCTGCGCATGTCGCATGGATTTGACCTCTCCCTGACGCATGGCGCGATGGAGCTCCGAATGCGTGAACTCACTTTGGCGCACAGCCTCTCTGAAGTGTAACCACTCAGGCTCTCTGCGCTCCTCTTCATGTGGACAGACAGCAAGGGGGAGAATGGGGGGCGCGGCAGTGGTGAAAGGAAGCTCGACTTGAGTCGATGGTTCAACGGTCGTGACTGGACCTCGAAGACGCTGTCTTGGTTTGGATGGAACAGGTTTGAGCGCCTGGGGAACGAGTGCAGGGATACAGCGGTTAAAATAATTGTGTACGGGCGCTGACTGGTCTGAAGGAGCGAGCGCTGTGTCGGAAAACCAGCAGAAGTACAAGGCACTTGCTTTGTTTTCCCTCCTTGCTCTCACTCCTTCATCCTTCGTCATCTCTTCGTACACAATCACTTCAACCGCTGTACGCGCACATTCATCAGGTTCGATGTACCAATCCGTGTCGGTGTAGAGCGCGTAAAGGGTGTGGTCCTCGACGAGTTCGAGCAGCGCGTCGTAGTGCACATCATAGGAGATGGCCACATCACGAAGTGCTCGCCAGTGCTCGAGCGCGAGTTCCTCACGCATCGCCATGTAGAACCCTGTCGGCTCGAAACACCACTGCCCTTCTTCGAGTCGCGCTTCGAGCACGCCCCGTTTGGCAAATTCGAGCAGGGTCTTGCTCGACCATGGCGAGCACTTCCAGGCATCGCGGAGCGCGATTCAGCGTACAGGAATATGTGGGGCAGTCGAGGGCATCGCAAACTCCGAGAATCAAGAACGCAAAAGCTCCGGCCTGGGTAGACCGGAGCTTTTGATACGAATAGATGCTCCAGAGAACAATAACGCAGTCATAGGGCATGCACCTGACTGACGACCTGGGGGGACTTGCATGTCGACCGTTCACTAGAGCACGACACGATCTTAGTAACCTGCTCTAGAAAGTCAACGGTCTTAGATGTTCCCAAATCAATAAAACTTTAGAACTTTATAAATTTAGAAATTCGGAAATTAGAAAGTTTTGGCATCCAAAAATTAATAAGTTTTGAGTTTCAGACTTTTAAAATGCTAAATATGTGAGTAAGGTAAAAATCTCAGACACATTCAGCACAAGGAGGTTCTATGAGTGTGATTTGTACGACATCGGAGAAAGGTGGTTCAGGGAAGACGACCGTGGTGACAAACCTCGCTGTATATCTGGCGTCCAAGGGACGCAGCGTGGTCATCTTCGATCTGGACGCTCAACAATCCGTGGGAGCCTGGATGGCCATGCGATCACGTCAGGATGTGGTCGAAGTGTACGAAGGCATCGAGGTGATGGATCTTGAAGGGATTGCCGAAGCAAGGGGTCAGGGGAGCCTGAAGGAGCTCGTGGAGCGTGCTAGCGACAGGTGGGACGACGTGCTCCTTGATGTGCCAGGCAGTGACAACGCGCTGCAACGTGAAGCTCTGTTGGCCTCCGATGTGGCCATCATGCCGATTGTGCCAGATGGCTTTGACCACCTGACTTCGATGAACTCTTTTGATTTCATCGAAGAAGCGATCGAGTACAGGAGCAAGACGCGAGGCTACACGCCTTTAAAAGCCTACTTGATGTTTAACCGAGACTACGATCGATGCGTGGCACTACGTATGGCTCGAGATGCTTACTCGGGTTATCTGGAGCATATGGAGATCCTGGAGCCAACATTTCGTATGCTCAACGACTATCGTTCTGCGGCAAGTCAAGGGCTCGGTGTGATCGAGTGGAATGAGTTTTGTCGTGCGGCTCGTGAGGTCAAGGCTCTCGGTGAGGCTCTCACCGAAGCATGAGTACACCCACTATGTTATTCAATGCATAATTTGAGGAGAAGAAATCCATGCCAACCAAAAGAAAAGCGCTCGAGATGCCCTCGACACCCCGCAAGAAGAAAATCGCCACGGCCAAAGCTTTCATTGAAGAGGCCAAATCCGATCAGCTCAACGCGCAAAAACCCGTTCAAATAGGGCGCCCCTCTCTCGAAGAGGAAGTAATGCAAAAATCAATCAAGCTGCGCCAGGAGGATGTCGACAAGCTCGAGTTGCTGATGGCTCAATGGACCATCAAGTCAAAAAGTAAGTCTCGCATGGGATTGAGTCCTATTGTCAGGAGTGTGATGGCCGTCATGCTTCCTGTTTTGGAAGAGCTTGAAGAAACGCCTGATGGCGAAGATGATTTGCGAGAACTCCTCACCAACATCATGTCATAATTCCAAAACTCAGAACTTCAAAACTTCAGAACTTCTGAAGTTCTGAGTTTTGGAAGCTCATAGAGCCGTTTATGTCGCGAAGAGATGATTTCAGTAAGAGTACGAAGGATGTGCTCGCCAAACGTGCAGGCTTGATGTGTTCTCGCCCAGGATGTCGTCAACTTACTGTGGCAGCCGACTCAGGTCGCAATGATCGAGCAGTATCAATCGGACAGGCAGCACATATTACAGCCGCTGCACCCGGTGGAGCCCGGTACGACGCAACTCTGAGTTCGAAGGACCGTAAATCGATTACGAATGGAATCTGGCTTTGTAACAACTGTGCCAAACTCATTGATGAAGACAAAGAAGCCTTTTCTGTCATGCAGCTTGTGATCTGGAAACTTGCTGCTGAACGCGAGCAGCACGGACTCATGCACGGTCAACGGAGACAGCGGTCCGAACGAGTTCGACAGGATATATATGAGTGTGCTGTCAATTTGTTTAGACAGCTCGTCGAGCTTGAGAGATGCGTCGAAATACTGAGAAACCCATTCACTTCGGCAGCAGAATTTCTCACCGATGAGGAGCTTGAACAATACCCCCAGAAAAATCGAGAGATTTACAGAACGCAATTAGGGCCGATGAGCAAAAAGCTAGAAGCGGTTTCGAGTACCCTGCAAAAGATGCAGCCTGCCGTCGATCTTGGAGTCGTTTTTTGGAAGACAGAATGGGAAGCCTTGTGGAAGCAGATGCGACAGACTGTGAACATGCTGTTCATCTCATGGAGACAGTATTCTCGGTTTGTTCTTCGCGAAGCTCGAGGAGTAGTGACTCCAGATGAATACAGGAGGTTCGAACGCCATGAGTTTATCTTGCAGGAGCTCAATGGAGAGACAGAATTCTCAGAGCCGTTCGAGCAGATCACCAGACAATTAAGGCAATTTCTATCTCTTCAGATCGACAGCTCTTGACTCTAAAATTTAAAAAACCTAGAACTTTAGAAGTTCTAAAGTTCTGAATTTTCAAAACCAGAAGATGAACAGCCAGCTTCTGTCGCGCGAAACTGCAAGTCACTCATGGAAGGGGTATTCATTTGTTCGAGTGTGTAGGCGACCCGACCTGTGTATGCAGGCGCGTTCAAGAGAAAGGGTCCCTGTCCATGATCCTCGAGTTGTGCCAACCACCAGCCAGATTGATCAATGTCATAGCGACCATACCGTGAGGTCTTCCCGTTCGAGAAGGTGACGCGAGAAAACCCCATGCCATCTGCAAAGTCAGGACCATGCTGAGCCACCATGGACTGAAGCTCCCGAGTGCTCCAGTGTGTCCATGTCATGCTCAGATTCTTGCCGCATTTTCCTGACAGCTTCATCTTTGGATGTACACCCACCTCAGCAAGCGTATCCTTGATGTCTTCGAGGGCGAGTGTTCGTATCCTCTTGAGATCGGCACAACCCGCCTTGGATGACGCATAACTCACACGACACGCTTCGATTCTTTCTGATGCGGCTGAAGCACGAGCGAAAAGAGGATGACCCGTGTTCGTGAGTTTGAGGGTTTTCCACTGAGCCTCGAGAGAGGGAAGTTCATCACAGGCATATGTTTCTTTTTCGAGCTCCTGTATGAGAGGCAAAACTTGTGCTGTGATCGCAGTGCTCATGATCTCTTCCTGGGTCAGACGAGCTCGATACAGCACACAGTTACTGGAATGCGTCGCGAACTTGATCGCGGAGCTTTCAGCTTCCTGAAGCAAGCGGGCATGTTCGCGTGCGCTTTCATTCCGGCGTCTCTCCTCCTCGGCGTCGAGACGTGCTTGTTCCCTTTGTTGAGCTCTTTTTGCTCGAGCACGCTGGTCGATCTCACGGGTCATGCTCACCATGTTCTGAGTTTCATCATTGTCCTTCACGGCACGCAGGTAAATAGCGGTTGCTTTGTTGTCGTCCCCTTCTTCGATGGCCCGATACATTTGTACTTCGTAACAGGTGCGACGCCTGGAGCTCTCGAAGGCAGTGAAAGTAGTACGTGTTGGTGAGGGGCTTGCTAATGTGCGTTGACACGCTTCATCGCTGTAAGAATCGTCTTGAAGTGCTTGAGCCATGGTTGGAGGACCCAACAAAGTGCTGCATCCGCTTGTGGAGAGCAGAGAAACGCAAAGAAGAAGAGGTGCAGAGCTAGTTGGGCAATATCGAGGAAAGCACATAGATGTCTCATTTAGGGCAGAAGAAGAGTCTGTACAACAAGACGGCCATATTGCCATGAACAAGCCATACCTCCAAGAAGCGGAAATGTCCGTTGTCCCGAATAAAAGGTTCTGAAACTCAAAACTTTAAAAACCCCAAAGTTCTAAATTTCAGAAATCTAATAGTACAGGGATATGTATGATCGAGAATAAGCAAACTCCCGAGTGCGACTCATGAATCGAGGTATTCACTTTGTTCAATCTCGAACTTTTCAAGGCGATAGACGAGCACATGACGAGGGATGTTCAGGTATCTGGCCGCCGCAGATTGATTGCCGTCGAGCATACGAAGCGTTTCCACGATGATATGGCGCTCGAACTTCATCAGATCGAGCCCACGGGCAGGAAGTTCGAAAGAAAACTCATCATGGCCAGCTCGCCCCGCACTCCTGATTTCCTCTGGTACATCCCTGAGCGAGAGATGATCCGTCTCTCGAAGAAGGACCATGCGTTCGATGGCATTGCGTAACTCCCTCACGTTGCCTGGCCAGGCATAGTTCATCAGGACCGCATCGACTTCGGGGTCGACGCTCAACCCCTGTTCGGGAGAGAGTTCGCGCAAAAAATGGCGCACCAGTACAGGAATGTCCTCGGGCCGACCCCGCAGAGGCGGCACATCAATGGGCACCACGCGCAAGCGATAATAGAGATCTTGACGAAATTTCCCCTCCTGCACGCGCGCCTCGAGATCCTGATGGGTTGCCGTGATGACCCGCACATCCACATGCTCCGGGACAAGGGAGCCGACGCGCTCGACGAATCCATCTTGAAGTACACGCAACAGCTTGGACTGCAACTCGAACGACATCTCCGCGATCTCGTCGAGAAACAAGGTGCCCTGATGAGCCAGGGCAAACTTTCCATCGGTCCGACGCTGCGCGCCTGTAAAGGCTCCTTTTTCATAGCCGAATAGAATCGATTCGAGCAGATCTCTGGGGATCGCTGCACAGTTGACCGCGACGAACGCTTTCGATTGTCGATCCGAGCGTTCGTGAAGGGCTCGTGCCACGAGCTCCTTACCGACACCGGATTCCCCCAGAATCATGATCGGCGCGTTCGAGGTGGCGACCTTGTCGACCATCTGGAGCACGGCGTTCATGGCTGGAGAGGAGGCCACCATCGAGGGAGGGTGAGTTGGCTCGATACGAGTCTGTGTCGTCCCCCTCTTGTGATGCAAGGCGCGCTCGATCTCCTGGATCAAGGAAGTCGTGTTGACAGGCTTTTCCACATAATGAAATGCGCCACGGCTCATCGCTTCGAGCGAGTGTTTTGCACCGCCAAAGGCCGTGAGCACGAGCACGACCGCCTCGGGATCGCATCCCTTGACGTGTTCGAGGACATCGAGTCCGCTCTTGCCACCAGGCATGCGTAGATCCGTCAGGACGAGCTCATGACAGGCAGGATCATAGCGCGCGATGGCCTCTGCCCCGTGCTCGACCTGATCGATCGTGAACCCCGCATCTTCGAGGTTCATGGCGAGCACTTCGCGTAAACTCGCATCGTCCTCGACGAGCAGAATATGAGCGCGAGGAGGAGAAGGTGTCATGAGCGATGCTCCTGTCGTGGAAGGTAGAGCCAGAATGTGGTGTCATAGTCTGTGGCATCGAGTTCGAGAAAGCCCTGATGGGCCTGAGCGATTCGACTCGACAGGCTCAGACCGAGTCCGACGCCAGAGTCTCGCGTGGTGATGAATGGCTCGAAGATCTTCTCTCGAAGCTCTTCCGCCACGCCGACCCCCCCATCCCGTACCCCGAGTCCATCATGCACACACCCTGCGATCTGTCTTTGTGTATACAGGAACGTGATCGAAAACGGGGCGTCCCCTCGGCACTGAGTCGCGTTGAGCGTCAGGTTCAGGGCAACCTGAGCGATCTGGTCGCGATCTGCGCACATGGTCGCGCCTCCAAGTTCGGGTGCGAGCTCGAACGTCCCCTGGTCAGGCTGATGCTGTGTCAGGTCGATGATCTCCTCGACGAGTTTTTGTACGTTAAACATCTCTCTCTTGAGTGAGCCCGTGCGCGCAAAGCTCAAGAAATTCGAGACGACACGTTGCAAGCGCTCGAGCTCTCGTAGTTGCAATTCCACGAGTCGGCGCGCACGCCCCTCCTCGGTGACATGACGCTGTAGCCCTTCTGCTGCCCCCAGGATCGAGGCGAGCGGGTTGCGTACCTCATGAGCAATCCCCGCGAGCAATTCGCCAAGCGCGCTGAGTTTCCCTGCGCGCACCAGTTCACGTTCGAGCTCTGCCCTCTCGGCGAGCGTCCGCTCGAGCTTGAGCCTTGCTCGATGCTTCTTCTCCACGAGCCATCCGGTCATCGCGCCGACCACGAGGTAGAGCACGATCTCACCGACCTTGTCGATCGTGGGGGCGGGGTCATGATGATGTTCCAGGAAAAACGCGTGAGGCACATAGGCCAGGCTTGCCACGACCGCAGCTCCTAGACCTCCCCGCAGGCCCATCCCGAAGGCCGCCAGCACCACGGGGACGTAGTAAAGGCGTCGAAAGACGTTGTGATACGCGACATCATGCGAATCCGTCATGTAATGCGCCAGGGTGATGCACCCCGTCATCAGGAGAGCGAGTCCCATGAGGCGCCCTGACCTCTGTGCATTTTGGCGTAGCATGGCTCTCCACAGCATGAGTCCTCTCCACAACTTCTGCACGATGCATTCCATGACGTGCGATCCACGTGTCCAACGTATTCGAGGCGTTCCACAGCCCTCGAAGCAAGCGGTTGATGGAGAATACTATTCACGATTGAACATTATTCTCCAATACGAACCCGACTCATTGCAGAGAAGAGCGCGACATGCAGGTCCATTGCGGTTTGGCACATCGCGTGCAGAGCCATGAGGAGTCACGAGGCGGCCTGCACCCATGCAGATACGCCCTGAAGGTCCATCACTCTTGCTCTATGCTAATAAAGTATGTTCATGCGCTCATACATTCATGTGCTCTGCTTGTTGCTCTCTCTGGGAGCAGGATGCGCGACCCCCTATACCTCGACATTCGAGGCGATACGCCCCCGGACGAGCTCCAGGCTCCAGATCGGTCAAAAGGACTCATCTCTTCCTGTGCCAAAAACCTCTGCTTCCCTCGAGCATCTGCTCGACTACGCCACGTCGCATCATCCGACACTCCAGGCTGACCACGCGCGCTGGAAGGCTCAGACAGCGCTCTCTGGTGCTGTCGGGCGTTGGGCCAATCCCATGGTGAGCTATACCTTTGCTCCTCTTCCCATCGAGACACGCCTCGGTCCAAACAGACACCCCATCGCTCTGAGTCAACGCGTCCCCTGGCTCTCGAGGAGCTCGATAGCCCAATCAGTCGCCACGTCGCGTGCCCAGGCCCTGGCGCACGAGTATGATGCGCGCTACCTCACCACGCGACTCGATGTCGAACAACTCTACTGGACGCTCTACGCCATCGATCAGGAACAGGAGGTGCTCGAGCGCGAACTCATCCTGCTCGAGACGCTCGAGGCGGGACTTATGGCTCGAGTCGAGACAGGCACCAAACCCGCTTCCGAACTCGCACGGGTCGGATTGCTCAAGAGCAAACTGTCAGATCGCGTGAGCGCGCTCGATGCCATACGCGCAGCCCAGGAGACTCGACTTGGACAGGCTCTTGGACTCTCCACGCCTCACCCCGTCGAGTTTTCTCCCCTCTCTGACATCTCGACTCCCGTGATGGACCTTGAAGCATTCGATGTGATGCTCGATGATGTGCCCACACCACCCATGCTTCGCGCGCTCGAAGAGTCGATCGAAAGCCAGCGACGACGACAGGAGCTCGTCGAACTCGACCGCATGCCCGATTTCGAAGTGGGTGCACAGTGGGCTCTCATCGGGGAGGGAGAGGCGATGGCCGCACAGCGAGGGCGTGATGCGGTGATGCTACGCGTCGGAATCAGCGTTCCCCTTTGGGAGTCTGCGACAGCCGCCAAGGTCGATGCGGCCGAGGCCACGACGCTCCAGGCTGAAGCGACGCTTCAAGCAGCACGGCACGAGTGGCTCGCCTCCTCGCGCCAGGCTCATATCCAGGTGCTCGATACAGCGCGCCGCATCCAGGTGATCCAGGACACCTTGCTTGTCCAGGCACGCGCGACCTTTCGATGTCGATCCGAAGAAGCTCGAGGCGTACGGCATCCCTCTCACACAGGTGGCGAAAGCTGTACAGGAGGCCAACAGAGACGTGGGCGCGAGGACGCTCGAGATCAATCGGGTGGAGTATGTCGTACGCGGCGTGGGTCAGATCGAGGAGCTCGATGATTTGAAGCAGACCGTCGTGGCAAACCTGCAGGGACGCCCGCTTCGTCTCGCAGAGGTCGCGCGCATCGGACTTGGCCCTGCGCAACGACGAGGCGCGCTCGATGTGGGGGGAGCCGAGGCGGTGGGCGGCGTGGTCGTGGCGCGTTACGGGGAAAACCCGGTCGAGGTCATCGAAGAGCTCGAAGCGCAGATCGCGCGGCTGGCAAAGAGCCTGCCCGAGCGCACGCTTGAGGATGGACGCACCTCGAAGGTCACGCTCGTGCCCTTCTATGACCGCTCAGAGGTCGTCGAGGAGACGCTCTCGACGCTCTCCGAGGCGCTCGTACAGCAAATCCTGATCACGATCATCGTGGTGCTCGTGTTGCTCGGAAACCTGCGCTCCTCGCTCGTCATTTCCTCGATCTTGCCGCTTGCTGTGCTCGTCACGTTCGCCCTGATGTGGGCGTTTGGCGTGACCGCAAACGTGATGAGTCTTGCAGGGATCGCCATCGCCATCGGCACCATGGTCGACATGGGGATCGTGCTCGTCGAAAACATGGTCGAGCGCGTCGATGAAGCCACACCTGACGCGCGACTCGACGCGCTGCGACAGGGCGCAGCAGAGGTCGCCCCGGCGGTCACCACGAGCGTGCTGACGACGGTCCTCTCTTTTTTGCCCGTGTTTGGTTTGACCGCCTCGGAAGGCAAGCTCTTCCATCCCCTCGCCTACACCAAGACTTTTGCCCTTCTCGCCGCGCTCGCGCTCTCCTTGCTCATCCTTCCGACTCTGGCAAGCTGGGTGCTCAGACCTCGTGTGACCCGCGCACCGGGTTCGGAGTGGCGAGAGAGGTTGAGCGCGGCCATCAGACGTCCCACACACACGCGTGACCTGATCTTGCTCGCGATCGGTGGAGCGCTCGTCTTCTGGGGCGCCTGGTGGATGGGCGCGGTGGTTATGATCATGGGGCTCGCGCGCGTGATGCGTGCTGTGTTGCCCGAACCCCTGGCCAAACGGACACCTCTGCTCGAAAACACGGTCGCCGTGTTGGGGGTACTCGTGTTGCTCACTGATGCGTGGCTCCCGTTTGGCCCGGGTGCGCCATGGTTCCATAACTTCATCATGGTCGCTGGCGTGTCGCTTGGCCTGCTGCTGCTGTTCTGGTGTTTTCTGCGCGTCTACGAGCCGCTGCTCAGATGGACGCTCTCTCACAAGCTCATATTCTTGATGATCCCCACGGCGCTGCTCGTGATGGGCGTGACCGTATGGCTTGGATTCGACAGGACGTTTGGATGGCTCCCCGAGCGTGTGCGCATGAGCGATGGGGTTGTCAAGGTGGCGCACGCTTTCCCCGGTCTCGGCGAAGAGTTCATGCCCCCTTTTGACGAGGGACAGTTCCTCTACATGCCCACGGTGATGCCGCACGCCTCACTCGGTCAGGCGCTCGAACAACTCAAGCTGCTCGACGCAGCGATCATGCAGATCCCAGAGGTCGAGGTCGCCGTGGGGAAGCTCGGGCGTGCGGACAGCGCGCTCGATCCGGCGCCTGTCTCGATGTTCGAGACAGTCGTGACCTACAAGCCCGAATGGCGTACCGAATCAGATGGCACACGCGTGCGTCAATGGCGCGAGCATATCGACTCCACAGAAGACATCTGGCAAGAGGTACTCGCCGCAGCAAAACAGCCCGGGTTGACGAGTGCGCCAAAGCTCATGCCCATTCAGACGCGCATCGTGATGCTCCAGTCTGGCATGCGTGCGCCCATGGGGGTCAAGCTCCAGGGCCCGAGCTTGGAGGCACTCGAGGAAGCGGGCAAAGCGCTCGAGGACGTGCTCCGTGAGGCGCCCATGGTGCGCCCACAGACCGTTTTTGCCGAACGGGTCGTTGGCAAACCCTACCTCGAGATCACGATCGATCGCGAGGCGCTCGCGCTCCACGGCCTCACCGTCGACGATGTCCAGCGCACGCTTCAAGTCGCGCTCTCGGGCAAGGCGCTCACGAGTGTCATCCAGGGCAGAGAGCGCTTCGATGTGCGTGTACGTTACGAGCGCGGCTCGAGACAGGATCCAGAAGCACTCTCACGCCTGCTCGTGCCCACCCCCTCCGAGCGCTCGGTCCCGCTTGGACAGCTCACCGAACTCGTCTACGTCAAGGGCCCTCAAGCCATCAAGAGCGAGGATACCTTTCTGACGAGCTATGTGATCTTTGACAGGGTGGAGGGGAGCGCAGAACTCGAGGTCATCGAGCAGGTGCGCGAACTCATCGAGGCGCGCAGAACCGAAGGGAGCTTGAAGCTCCCGCAAGGCGTGAGTTACGACTTCGCGGGCAGCTACAAGAACCAGGTGCGCAGCGCCGAGCGACTTGCCATCCTCGTCCCTGTAGCACTCCTGCTCATCTTCCTGGTGCTCTACCTCCAGTTCAGGAGACCGACGACGACCTTCATCATCTATACGGGTGTGGCCGTGGCCATCTCCGGGGGGTTTTTGCTCATGTGGTGCTACCAGCAGCCCTGGTTTCTCGACGTGGAGGTGCTTGGCCACAACTTACGTGATGTCTTTCAGATCGTGCCCTTGAACCTTTCTGTCGCCGTCTGGGTAGGGGTGATCGCGCTCGTCGGCATCGCCACGGATGATGGTGTGGTGATGGCGACCTATCTCGATCAGCGCTTCGCCCTCGATAAGCCAGAGGGACGCGAGGCGATACGCGAAGCGGTATGTGAGGCAGGAAAGAGGCGTGTGAGGCCATGTCTGATGACGACGGCGACGACCTTTCTCGCCTTGCTCCCCGTGGTGACCTCCACGGGGCGTGGTTCGGATGTGATGATCCCGATGGCCATCCCCTCGATCGGAGGCATGGCCATCGAACTCATCACGCTCTTCGTGGTGCCCGTCCTTTATTGTGCACGTGAAGAAATCAGGCTGTGGTGGCATACGCGCCGCATACATTAATCCCTACCGATGAATACTTTAAGACACAGGAGAAGCACATGAGTGATACGAAGCATGCGACACTTTACCGGATGGTCACGGACGAACATATTTGCCCTTACGGCGTGAAGTCGAAATGGTTGCTCGAGCGCGAAGGCTATGAGGTCGAGGATCACCACCTCGAATCAAGAGAGGAGACCGATGCCTTCAAGGCCGAGCACGGCGTCGAGACGACGCCCCAGACCTTCATCGAGGGAGAGCGAATAGGCGGGTATGACGACCTGCGCGAACACTTCGGAAAGGACCGGGTGCAGGAAGATGAGGAGAGCTATCAACCCGTGCTCGCTGTCTTTGCCATCGCCGCGCTCATCGCCGTCGCGATGACCTGGGTGATGAGCGAGTCTCTGTTCATGGGACGTACCGTCGAGTGGTTCGTGGCGCTCTCGATGGCGATGCTCGCGATGCTCAAACTCCAGGACGTGCGAAGCTTCTCGACCATGTTCGTCGGCTACGATTTACTCGCTCGTCGCGTGGTCCCTTACAGTTTCGTCTATCCCTTTGCCGAAGCCACAGCGGCCATCCTCATGCTCTCCGGGGCGCTCACGTTCATCTCTGCGCCCATCGCGCTCTTTATCGGCACCGTGGGGGCCATCTCGGTCATCAAGGCCGTCTGGATCGATGGTCGAGACATCAAATGTGCCTGCGTGGGTGGAGGTTCGAACGTCCCGCTCGGGTTTGTCTCCTTGACAGAGAACCTCGCCATGATCGCCATGGGTATATGGATGCCTCTCAAGACTTACGTGCTGTGATTTTGAGCAGCATGGCTCCACGTCCTGACATTGCTGTACACGATCACGTGCCTTACCCAAGGTTTCATAGCCTTACAGCGACGTGAGCAGCAGTTTGCCTCCCGAAAAACGAAGGATTGGCGTGGGCTGACAAGGAGCCAAATCGAGATAGATACATCGTATCATCGAGATTTGAACGACGTAGTCAACGCGCGTCAGAACGAGTTTTTGAGGCAAACTGCTGCTCACGTCGCTGTACATACTTTGTCCTGCGTTCATCAAAAAATACGACGATCTGTAATGTTTGAGCACGTCACGTGGTCTTTCTTGGTGAGCATTCATTGGATGTCACCAGGAGGAAAAGACATGAGCTCTTTCACATCTCGTATCGCGCCCCATGTTCACGCTGAACTCGATAGGGCAAAAATGGCTCGGGCCGAATCCCGTATCGACGATGAGTTTTCACATCTTGAGACCGCCCATGTCCTGGGACAGGAGTCGACGTACTGGCACGTGTACACCCATGTCGCCATGGCATGGTGGGCGTGGCGACAGCACGATCTGCGTGAAGGGCTAGGTCAGCTCTTTCGTATCGTCGGTGCCACGACAAAGACCATGTTCGGCTTGGTGCCTCGTGGCAACACGGGAGGCTCCAACGTCAGTCCCTTTAAATCGCTGCCTGTGCGTGCAGAACTCGCTGCTTTGATCAAGGAGGCAAAGCGAGGAACATGAGCGACTTGTTTATTACTACTGACTGTAGTATTTCATGATGCAAGTCCACATTCCCCCTGTCTCACCCCGAGGACATCCAGGACATGAAAGGTATACGTATCCGACCCGAGCTCGATGGCATGCGCAGCTCCCTGTTCGATCTCGAAGCCGAGATCATGGAGACCGTGTGGTCCAGAGGGTGGACCACATTCTGTGTGCACGACGTGCACGCCATCCTCGAGACACGCCGAGAGATCGCGTACACGACGGTCATGACGACCATCACCCGACTCTTTCACAAGGAGCTGCTCACGCGACACAAGCAGGGGCGCAAGTATATGTATGTCCCGACGATGACGCGCGCTGAATTCATCGATTCGATGACTCGAGAGGTATTGAGCAGCCTGCCTCCCGTGAGTCAGGAGACCGCCATGGAGATGCTCGTCGAGCGCGTGGCCAGCGCGGACCCTGGCGAGCTCGATCATCTGGAGGCCCTGATTCGACAGGCGCGAGGTCTCGATGATGATACGTGAGTGGCTCTTTCCTCTGTCTGCCGTGGTGATGACCTGGTTGGTGTGGATGCCGCTGTGGTCGTGGTTCTCTGCACGAGCGCTCGCCAGAAGGCGTTCGCGTGCGCGAGCCTGGGCTGATGTGGGCTCGTCTCACACGCGTGCTCTCCTGGCGCTCCCTACACTCGGGCCCTTGCTGTGGTTGATCTCATCTGCGTGCCATCTGCTCGAGACCTATCCCGTCAATGAGGTATGCACGTTCGACGAGGTGGGGCAGTGTCAGGAGGCGTTCATGCTGCTCGGGTGTATCGGTCTCATGGTGTCGAGCGCACTCAAGCAGAGCGTGACCTCTCATGCCACACCCGCTCCGGTCAGGTTGGACGCCGACCACCCCTTGAACCAGCGTGTGCGCGCATTGTGTGCGTCCAACTCTGTGTTGCGCACACTTCGCGTCGAGGTGGTCTCTTCGAGCCCTGTGCCTGTCTATACAGTAGGCGGGTTCAGACCCAGGGTCGTGCTCGATGCTTGCTTTGTCGAACATGTGGACGATGACATGCTCCTGTCGAGCCTGTGTCATGAACGCGCCCACGTACGTCATCGCGATGCGCTCTGGCACATGATCCTCAAGTTATGCCTGGCGCTCAACCCGGCGCGCGCGCTTCTGCAAAACGAGTACATGCACTGGCGTCAAGCCATCGAGGCACGATGTGATCAGGAGGCGCTCGAACAGGGGGCCAACTCCCTGGCTCTGGCACAGAGCTTGATTCACGCCACGCGATTCGAGTGCGGCTCTTCAGCAGACTGCGCGGCGCACTTCAAGCTCACGGGCATCTCACCCCTGTCCACGCTGAAATTGCGGCTGATGCTTTTGCTTGAAGGGGGTGCGCCACCCTCAAAGAGCTACGGTCATGTGTGGCTCGCCAGCGTGCTCTGTGCACTCCTGCTCATCCCACATCTGTCTGGCATGAACCTGCTCGACCTCTGGCATGTCCAGATCGAACGGGTCCATGCCTTCTTTTAAAAAAGCGCCTCCGAGGTACTCGATTCATGCGCACATCTTTTTTTCATTTTGCTACTATTGCCAGTAGTATATTGTGGTGGCTTCCCTCCTGTGCAGGCCCCCCGTCTCCTCGACATGATGCCATCATCTCCGAGGCGTTTGCACCTGCTACACGCCTCGAGCCTTCTCGGCGAGCCGATGACATCACACTCCCGGAGGACATCACGACACGCGAGTCGGTGTCACTGGCTCAGCTCTTTGCCTACGCCGAGCTCCATGCCCCGGCCATCGCCACAGCCATGGCACAGGTCGAGGTGAGTCGTGCGGGGCAGGTCGAGGCTGCCTTTAGATTTCCCTCCAACCCCACGCTCGATCTTGGAGCAGGGGTGCGCGCGTCGAGTGGGGCTGCCGGGTTCGATTACGAGGTGGCGCTGTCTCAGACGCTCGAGCTCTCGGGAGAGCAGCGCGCGCGTCGACACTCTGCAGCGCTCGAGGTCGAACATGCGTCGAGCATGGTCGACGAGATCAGATGGTTGACACACGTCGAGGTCCATCGACTTGCCTGGCTGTGGCTCGTGACGCTCGAACAGCGCGAGTACGCCTCATTGGTTGTCGATTTCTCCGCGAAGCTCGAAGAGGTCACGCGCACCCAGATCGAGGCCGGAGAGATCTCGCCTCTGGATCTTCTGGTCGCGCAGGCCGATCTGGCAAGGGCCAGGACTCAACTCATCGATGTGACGCGACAGGAGGAGGTCATCGAGGCGAGGCTCGCTGCGGTCATCGGTTGGCCTCCAGATCGTGTGCTCCCTGCGCTCGATGAGACCTTGCCCTCACCTCAGTCACCCAGAAGGCTCGACGCCTTGCTCGAACAGCTCGTCACGCATCACCCTTCAGTGCGCAAGCGTGAGATTGCCGTGGAGGCCCGGCGAGCGCAGCTCGAGCTGGCGCGCAGAGAAGCCAGACCCAAGCCTTCGTTCGGAGCAAGCCTTGCACGTGAATCCTCTCCCGGAAGTACGCCTGCTACGCGCGCTCAGGCTGCCCACATCGGCATGCTCACCCTGAGCATACCTCTGACTATGTGGCGCCGAAACCAGGAGGGGATTGCCATGGCTCAGGCCTCCGCGACGCTCGCTGACCGCGAACGCGCACAAACCGTCAGACAACTCGAGAGCGAGCTTCGTATCGCGAGCGCGGCGGTCGACGCCGCACTCGCCACGCTCGACCTCTACACCCTGGACATCATCCCTCAGCTTCGCACGCACTTCGAGCTGCTCGAGCGTGCCTACGAGCTCGGTGAGGTCGACATCCACCAGGTCTCTCAGACCCGTGAGCGCCTGCTCGAGGCGATGACCCACTACAGTCAGGCCCGCATGTCATACTTCGATCGCGCCGCCACACTCGAGGGGCTCGTCGGGACAGAGCAATGGGGCGAGCCCCTTTCGACAAAGGAGAACCCATGAGACACACGTTTCTTTTCTTTTCCCTGATGTGTGCGATGAGCGCCTGTACCCCTGATGCAAAAACACAGCCTGAAGGTGATGCCAGGCCAGGTCATGAAGATGCTCGAAAGCAAGAGCATGGACATGATGATGAGCATGGCGCGCATGATGACGAGGAACATGCCAGGGAAGAGGGTCATGATGACGCACCCCATCAAGAGGGTGTCGTGACGCTGACCCGACAGGCGCTCGACGCCAGCGGGATCAAGGTCTCCAGGGTGCAGCAAGGCACCCTGGAACGCAGCGTCACCCTCCCTGCCGAGATCGAGCTCAACCCTGATCGGGTGGCCCATATCAACTCTCTTGTCGACGGCCAACTGCTCGAGGTTCAGGTCAAACTCGGCGATCGCGTGACCGAGGGCCAGGAGCTCGCGCGCATTCGGAGTGTCGTGCTCGGTCAAGCACGCGCCGAACTTGCTCGCACACGCGCCATCGATGACGTGTCAAAGCGCACGCTCGAGCGCCAGGAAGCGCTGCGTGAGGAGGGCATCAACTCTCAGAGAAGTCTGCTCGAGGCCCAGCTCGCAAGAGAAGAAGCCAGAGCCGAGTACAATGCGGCGCGCTCGCGCCTCAAGGTCTTTGGCTCGACGGGAGGCTCGGGGCCAGACATGACCCTGACGAGTCCGATCGAAGGGCTCGTGCTCGAGCGCCACGCCACACGAGGTGAGAGCGTCACGCCACAGGACACCCTCTTCATCATCGCGGACCTCTCCACGGTCTGGGTCATGGGCAGGGCCTATGTACAACACGTCAACATGCTCGAGCCTGGCATGAGCGCACGCGTGACCTTCGATGCGTATCCAGGGCGTGTCTGGACCGGCAAGATCGACTTCATCTCCTCGAAGCTCGATGAGTCGACACGCACGCTCCCTATTCGTGTGGAGCTCGTCAACGCCGAGGAGATGCTCAAACCTGGCATGTATGGACAGGTGATCTTGAGCCCGAGCGCGCCCACCGAAGACCCCTTGCTCACCGTGCCTGACTCTGCGGTGCTCGAGGTCGAAGGGCGTCCCGTGGTGTTCGTGCCCGGTGAGGGAGGGGCGACCTTCAAGGCGGTCCCTGTGACGCTCGGGCGTCGCCAGGCAGGACAGGTCGAGGTCCTGACAGGGCTCAGATCAGAGAGCCAGGTCGTGGTCCAGGGTGGATTCATTTTGAAGTCAGAGTTGATGCGAGCAGAGCTTGGCGAAGGCCACGCACACTAGAGGACATGATAGGATGAATACATTGATTTCGTTTTGTATCCGGCATCGCTTCCTCGTGATCTTCGGGGTCTTGCTGGTGGCCGCGCTCGGCGTCCGGGCCGCGCGCACGTTGCCCATCGACGCGGTCCCTGACGTGACCAACGTCCAGGTCCAGGTGCTCACCAATGCGCCCTCGCTTGGACCCGTGGAGGTCGAGAACTATGTCACCGTCCCTGTGGAGGCGGCCATGAGTGGCCTGCCTGGCGTCGAACAGGTGCGCAGTCTCTCACGGTTTGGTCTGTCTGCGGTCACGGTCGTGTTCGAGGAGGGCACAGACATCTACTTCGCCCGTCAAATGATCTCGGAGCGTCTCACCGAGGCGCGTGAAGCGATCCCACAGGGGTATGGCTCGCCCGAGATGGGTCCGCTCTCGAGCGGATTGGGCGAAATCTACCAGTTCGAAGTCCGCGGTGAACCCATGTGTGCTGAAGGCGCGCCTGACACACCCTCGTGTTACACGCCGATGGAGCTGCGTACGGTGCTCGACTGGTATCTGGCCTTTCAGTTGCGTCCTCTGCCCGGTGTGGTCGAGGTCAACGCCTTTGGCGGGGAGCTCAAGACCTACGAGGTCGAGGTAGACCCCGCGCGGCTTGGCGCCATGAACCTGAGCTTCGAGGATGTGTTCATGGCGCTGGAGAAGAACAACGCCAGCGCCGGAGGTGGTTACATCGTTCGAGGCGGAGAACAGCGCGTCGTCAGAGGCGAGGGGCTCATCTCGGGACTCGATGACATCCGCCAGATCGCGCTTACCACGCGCGATGAGGGGACGGCTGTACGCATCGAGGATGTAGCACGCGTTCACTTCGCCCCGATGATTCGCCAGGGGGCTGTGACCCGAGATGGGCGCGGTGAGGTGGTCACAGGGACAATCATGATGCTGCTCGGTGCAAACTCGGGCGAGGTCGTCAAGAGCGTCAAGCAGCGGCTCGACGAGCTCGAACCGGGGCTTCCCAAGGGCGTCACCATCGAGCCTTATTATGACCGCTCCGAGCTCGTCGACCGCACCATCGTGACCGTCATCACCAACTTACTCGAGGGTGGTGCGCTGGTGATCGTGGTGCTGTTGCTCATGCTCGGCAACATTCGAGGCGGCCTGCTCGTGGCCCTGGTCATTCCTCTCTCCCTGCTCGTGACGCTCATCTCGATGCATTACTTCGGCGTGTCGGGCAACCTGATGAGCCTCGGAGCGCTGGACTTCGGGCTCATCATCGACGGGGCGATCGTGGTCATCGAGAACGTCACGCGACGTCTCTCCGAGACCGGCGCGCGTGGTCAGGTGCAGGTCCGCGCGCAGGTGAAACAGGCCACGGTGCAGGTCGTGCGACCCGTGGTGTTCGGCACCGCCATCATCATGATCGTGTATGTGCCGATCCTCACGCTCCAGGGAATCGAGGGGAAGATGTTCGTGCCGATGGCCATTGCCGTCATCAGCGCGCTTGGCGCCGCGCTCGTGCTCGCGCTGACGCTCGTGCCGGCTGTGGCGACCTGGATCTACAGGGGGGGCGTCAAGGAGCAGGAGCCCTGGCTTGCGAGGATGGCACACAGGGCTTACCTGCCTGTGCTCGACTTCGCGCTGCGTCGCGCAGGGGTGGTCATGATCGTGACGGCTGGACTCATCGCGCTCGGGGTGGGGGTGGCCACGACGCTTGGCGCGGAGTTCATCCCCACGCTCGACGAGGGGGCTGTGGCGATGCAAGCCGTGCGTCCTCCTTCAGTCTCACTCGAGGAGTCCGTCGAGGCGACGACACGCATCGAGCGAGCGCTGCTCGAGGCATTCCCTGACGAGATCGATACCATCATCTCGCGCACGGGGCGTCCAGAGATCGCCACCGACCCCATGGGCGTGGAGATCTCTGACATCTACATCATGCTCGATCCACAGGATGAATGGACACAGGTCTCGACCAAGGCGGAGCTCGTGCAGGGATTCGAGCGCGTGCTCGAGCGTGACGTCGCAGGACAGAACTATTCGTTCTCTCAACCCATCGAGCTGCGCACCAACGAGCTCATCAGCGGGGTGCGCTCGGACGTGGCCATCAACCTGTATGGCCCGGACTTCGAGGAGCTCGACCGCACCGGCGCAAAGCTCATGAGTATCCTTGGCAGCGTGCCTGGTGCAGCCGACCTGTCCGCAGATCAGGTCGCCGGGCTCCCCTCCCTGCGCATCATCGTGGACAGGTCGGCTGCGGGGCGCTACGGGCTCGACGTCGCCGATGTGCTCCACGCTGTCGATGTGATCGGCGGCAAGCAAGTCGGCACCGTCTTTGAAGGACAGCAGCGTGTCGCGCTTCAGGTGCGCTTGAAGCCCGAGGCGCGCCAGAGCGTCGAGGCCATCGGTGACCTGCTCCTCGCCACGCCGCGCGGCACGAGGGTGCCACTGTCTCAGGTGGCTCGGGTCGTGCTCGAGCAAGGCCCCTCGGTGGTGAGTCGAGAAAGCACGCAACGGCGGCGTACCATACAGGTCAATGTGCGCGGGCGTGACCTTGCGGGGTTTGTCGAGGAGGCGCGAGGTCGCATCGCGCAGGAGGATGTGCTACCTCCTGGCTACTTCCTGAGCTGGGGTGGGCAATTTGAAAACCTCGAGGCGGCGAGCTCCCGGCTCGCCATCGCCCTGCCCGCCGCGCTGTTGCTCATCTTTTTGCTCCTTTATACCACCTTTGGGCAGGCACGCCCCGCGCTGCTCATCTACCTGAACATTCCCATGGCCGCCGTGGGAGGGGTCGTGGCGCTCTGGTCAAGAGGCATGCCCTTTTCGATCTCGGCGGCGGTGGGCTTCATCGCCCTGTCGGGCATCGCCGTGCTCAACGGAGTGGTGATGGTGACTTATATTCGAGAGCTCCAGCAGGAGGGGCAGGCTCTCGAGGACGCGACACGAGAGGGTGCACAGCTCCGGTTGCGTGCCGTGCTGATGACCGCCCTGACCGATGGCATCGGCTTCTTGCCGATGGCGCTCTCCACGACAGCAGGCGCCGAGGTGCAGCAACCTCTCGCCACGGTCGTCATCGGGGGGCTCGTGACCTCGACGCTGCTCACGCTCGTGGTCCTGCCCGCTGTCTATAGCCGTTTTGGCGGAGAGGTCGCGATCGATGTCGACGACCAGGACGCCCGGACACCTTGATACATTGCTTTGATTAAATTTCACAAAGGAAAGCACGATGCCAGATCATGACACTTCCCATGCTCCACACGATGACCACACAGGTCATGACCACGCTGCCCATGGCGGGCTCGACCTCGAGCTGATCTTCGCGCTGATCGCGTGCGCCTGTACCGCAGTGGGGTGGTCGCTCGATTATATAGGGGTGGAGTCCCTGGCCGCGCTCCCATTCGGGCTGTTCGTGGCTGCGTATGGTTTTGGTGGATTCTTTACGTTGCGCGAGGTCCTGGCTCACCTCGAGGCGAGGAGCTTCGAGATCGATGTGCTGATGACGGTCGCGGCGCTGGGCGCGGCGCTGCTGGGCGAATGGTTCGAGGGCGCTCTGCTGCTCTCCCTGTTTAGCCTCGGGCATGCGCTCGAGCACCGGGCCTTGAACAAGGCGCGTCAGGCCATCGCCTCGCTCGCCGAGCTCGCCCCGGAGCACGCCAGCGTACGACGTGACGGGCAGGTCATGACGGTGCGCGTGGAGGAGCTCGTGGTGGGGGACGAGGTACTCATCAAGCCCGATGAGCGTATCCCTGCTGATGGTGTCGTGACACAGGGCCAGAGCGCGGTCAACCAGGCGAGCGTCACCGGAGAGAGCATACCTGTCGACAAGCAGCCCATCGCCTCGCAGATGCTCCCCGAGGAGTTTGACAGGATTCCGGCGCGCCATCGCCTCTATGCAGGTACGCTCAACGGCTCCGGCGCCCTGACGATGCGTGTGGTGCGTGTGGCATCACAGAGCACGCTGGCGCGCGTCGTCGAGCTCGTGGAGAGCGCGCAGACCATGCAGTCGCCCACACAGCAGTTCACCGAAAAGTTCGAGCGCATCTTCGTGCCCTCGGTGCTCGTGCTCGTGGGGGCGTTGATGCTGGCGTGGGTGGTGATCGACGAGCCGTTCTCGAAGAGCTTTTATCGGGCCATGGCCGTGCTCGTGGCGTCGAGCCCGTGCGCGCTGGCGATCGCCACGCCGAGCGCGGTCTTGAGCGCGATCGCCGCCGGGGGAAAGTCCGGGGTGCTCGTCAAGGGGGGCGCCCCGCTCGAGCACCTGGGTAAGGTGCAGGCCGTGGCCTTTGACAAGACGGGCACCCTGACAAGAGGAGAGCCGCGCGTGGTCGACGTGTGGCTCTCCCCTGGCATCGAGGAAGCGCGGCTCTGGAGCGTGACGGCAGCTGTGGAGCGTTTGAGCGATCATCCCCTGGCCGAGGCCGTGGTACGTCACGTCGACCACGAACTCGAGGTGGACGTGCCTGTGCTCGACGCCAGCGCGATGCAGAGCGTGACGGGCAAGGGCGTGCGTGCTCGGGTGGGTGATGCGCGCGTCTTGATCGGGAAGGCCTCGCTGTTCGAGGACACGCCTCACGCGCTCGATGCCGAGGCGCAGCGCGTGCTCGATCGGATGACCCGGGACGGACACACCATCATGGCCGTGCAGGCCGATGGGGTCACGCTGGGCATCATCGGCCTGATGGATACGCCTCGTGAAGGCGTCAGGGAGACGCTCGAGGCGCTCGGGCAGCTTGGCATGCAGCGCATGATCATGATCTCCGGCGATCACCAGAGCGTCGCGCAGGCGGTGGCCTCTCAGGTGGGCATCGACGAGGCACACGGAGATCTGATGCCCGAGGACAAGGTATCGTTCATCAAGAGCCTGGATGCACACGCAAAAGGAGGCGTGCTCATGGTGGGCGACGGCGTCAATGATGCGCCTGCCATGGCTCACGCGACCGTCGCGATCGCCATGGGCGCAGCGGGGTCGGACACCGCGCTCGACACCGCCCAGATCGCGCTGATGTCTGACGACATCACGCGCCTGCCCTATGCGGTGGCTCTGGGGAGAAAGACCAGCCGCATCATCGCACAGAACCTGTGGCTGAGTCTGGGCATGGTCGCCTTCCTCATCCCTGCCACGTTGTGGGGGCTCTCGATCGGTCCGGCTGTGGCGCTCCATGAGGGCTCCACGCTCATCGTCGTGTTCAACGCGCTGCGGCTGCTCAGGTTCAGAGCTTGAAAGAGAGTTCGAGTCTTCATCAAGTCAGGGTTTTATCGCCATGAACAAGACCACATACCACGTGTCTCACATGGACTGTTCATCAGAAGAGCAGTTGATTCGCATGCATTTGGAAAAAGTGCAGGATATCTATGAACTTCGTGTTGATCTGACTCATCGACGTCTCGAGGTGTTCCACGAGGTCGACTTGGAAGACCTCGATAGAATTCTCCAGAGTACGGGTCTTGGAGCCGAGCGCGTGCATACTGAGCAAGAAGCCGAGCTTCCGAGCGAAGAAGACTCCAACCGAACACCACTGCGCTGGGCGCTCCTGATCAACGCTTTGCTCTTTGTCGGTGAGTTGATTGCCGGTCTTCTTTCAGGCTCCATGGGGTTGGTGGCAGATTCGCTGGATATGTTGGCTGATGCGTTCGTTTATGCGTTGAGTCTCCTTGCCATAGGAGGGAGCGCGAGGCGAAAACAAAGACTTGCCGCGTCGAGTGGGTATCTTCAGCTGGCACTGGCTGCCTTTGGACTTGTGGAGGTCGTACGCCGTATAGGGATGACACATGCTGAGCCAGAGAGCCTGACCATGATCGTCATGTCCGTGGTCGCTCTGGGCGCTAATGTTGTGACGCTCGTCATCTTGCGAGGGACACAACGCGGGGAGGCTCACATCGAGGCGAGTTGGGTCTTCACCTCGAACGACATCAAGGTCAATGCCTTGGTGATTGGTGCAGGTGTCCTGGTGTGGTGGTCCTCTTCACAACTTCCAGATTTGATCGCAGGTGGCCTCATCTTCTTGATTGTAGCAAGAGGCGCACTGCGTATCTTACGACTTTCGCGTGCGCGTTGAGTCTGCGCGGACGATGTATAGTTTTGGTGTACGTACAGACCACATCGGTAGCAAAGCTCGTGCGTGAAGCGTGAGCCAAAGTCGCGTCGTCAGCGAAGGTGTAGGCAGAGTGCTCGTCAAAGTTGACGGCCCTCGACACAATGGCTCGACGTGCGACCTCCTCCACATTGTTCAAACGCTTGCTCAAGGTAGAGATGGGCGAACCTCGATCTCGGACATCATGCCGAGTTCGGCGTGCTCGAGGATGTGACAGTGAGCCATCCACATGCCGGGATTCGTCATGTACGCCATACGTGTTGAACTAAATTGAGGATAAGATAAAGAGCATTGAAAAAAGCCATGGAATCCCGGAGAGCTAGATCTCCAAATCAGCTCTTACACGAAGGAACTCCATGACTTCTCCTGATTCTCTCAAAATGCTCGACCTTCTCCAAGCCTGGTTGCCTGATTTTTTGATCCAACGTCTGAGTCGCGACACTGGTTTCGTCCAGTGTGATGGCGCCAAAATCGATCCCACCTTCATGGTTTGGACCCTGATTCTTGGCTGGACGGCCAGCGCCACTCGCACACTTATTGGCCTGCACCGCGCCTACCAGCGTCACCTGGGGTGCGATTGTGACTCCTCCACATTTTACAAGCGCCTGAATCCCGCTCTTCGCAAACTTCTCGACGCGCTTTGACTCGAAGTTCTGCACAAGCACGCTCCCAATCAGCTCGGTGCCTTCAAGGATATCGTGGCCATGGATTCGACCATCATGGCTCTTTATCAGGGCTTGCTCGGCAAGTTCCCTTCGTGTCACGAGGGGCGGGCGGCGTGCAAACTCCACCTCATCATGAGTTTGTCCAAAGCCAGCCCCAATCGCGTGCTTCTGGATACGGGAAAAGGCAATGAACACAAGGGGTGGCGCCTGATCGGCAGTTGGGTCAAAGGGCATCTGTTCCTGATGGACCTGGGTTACTACAACTTCTGGAATTTCCACCGCTTAGCCTCACATGGTGCGACCTTTTTGACGCGCGTCAAAACCAACTGTGCGTTGACGATCGTGGAGAACCTGAGCCCCGGCTCAGGACGCCGCGCCAAGCTCGAAGGGATGACGGTGAGCCAGGCCTTGGCCAAGACACGACGCAAGTATGTGGAATGGATGGTGGAAGTGCCCGTGACCTTGCGAAGCGGGCGTGAGCTCACGTATCGCTGGCGCGTTCTTGCCCAAAGGAATGACGAAAGTGGGGAGTATCACGTGTACATGACCAACGCGCCAAGTGAGCTCATAAGCGTCGAAGACGTGGGCGAACTCTATGCGCTTCGCTGGCAAATCGAATTGCTTTTCAAGGGTTTAAAGTCGGTAGGCCGGTTACATCACCTGCCAAGCGAGAAGCCAGAAATCATCAAGATCTTGCTCAAAGCAGCGTTGCTCTTCGTGGTCTTATCAGGGTGGTTGAGACGCATGCTCTTCGACGAGGAAAGCAGGCTGGTACAAGGTTTTATGCGGGTGTTGCTGGTGCTACGCGAGCACTGTGAAACGTTTTTAGGGAAGCTGGCCCAAACGCGACCAGGCTACCGGGAAGTCCACGACATCGAACGGTTTCGCGACCAGTGCCGAGACCCGAATTTGATACGTGAGCGAGCCTTTTGTATCGCTCCAATTGTCGAGTATTATCAGTCACATGCAATTTAGTTCAACACATATGGTCGTGCTCTGAGACATTCGACTCACGTTCGCAGCGGAATACGGCTCACAGGCTGTCTGACTCCGCCTTGAAGATGACAGAGTCAGTATCATCAGAAATGTATGTGAGCGTACTGGTCGTCACATCGAGCGCGGCAGTCATGACATTGGGGACATGACGATGCGCTTGATGCATACAGTGGAGCACGAGACGTCGTTGATGTATCCATGGCGTCCCTTCATATTGACTTTAGCCACTGCCCCTCTCACATGTCACATTGGGAGAAAAGCGGTTAATCGAGGGGGTTGACATGGTATCCGAACGCGGCGACAGCATCTGCTATCGCTGTGTGATCGGGCTCGCCGATCCACACGACCTCAGCGCTTGCGTCGCGGTAGGAGACTGTCACGGACACGACCCTCGGAATGGCCTGAATCGCATCGTGTGCATGCCCTTCACAGCCGGCGCAGGTCATTCCCTTTACTTGATAATGCGTCTTGATCTGTGTCGACCCCGTTTGGGCGAGCTCGTTGTTGCCCTGCGTGAGCGCCCCGACATATTCGGGGAAGAATGCAAACGTAATCACAAAAGCCGTCGTCAGCCAGACGGCCTTGCGACCTATGCGCTGTGTGTGAGGATTGGGAACCTCACACACGTCGCCAGGAGTACAGCGTGGAGTGCGGTACACGAGGTAGAAACCTGCACCAAGGAGTATCACGGTCATGAGCAAGAGCGGCCCGCGCCATGCCTCGAAGAACGCGCCAACGCCGGCCGACGACGCGCCCAATCCAATGGCAACCAGAGGCAACCAGCAGCAAGCCGAAGAAAGCATGGCGGTCGCGGATGCGCCAACCGACACAAGCAAACTCGAGTGTGTGACTGAATCGTTTTTTGTGGAGGAGAAAGCATCGGATGTCTTCTCCTTCAATGCGCCACACAACTCGGTTTCACTCTCCACATGATGCTCTTGATGAGCAGCGTTGGAGGTTGCTTGCTTCACGACCTGGCCGACGTGGCCAAGACAACAGCGTCCCTGGGGGTTTCTTCGCTCGCAGTCGTCGAGACCTTCTTTGCATTGCGCTTTGATGGACGTCCGAATTGTGGACTCGTTATTTTTTTCGACATCGGCTTTGATGGTGGCGACGGAGTGTTTGAAGCAGAAACACACCAGGCGATTCTCATCTCTACTCTTATGAAAGGGGACACGACGTGTCTCGCCCAGATTCACCACCTGATCGCCTCGAAAGTATATGACCCTACAGGACTCTGAGGTGCACAAACGCCAGCCTTCGTGCTCAGGAAGCTGTTCGAGTCGTGCGGGCATTACATGGGCCTGAAGTGTCACAGGTTTGATCACGCGACCTTTGGACTTACATAGAGGGCATGTGTGAGTCATCGTGTCTGCTCGTCAAGAGAGTCAAGAATAGGACAGCCTTGTAAGGAGCCTTCGCCTTGGCACTGAGCGACGAGCTCCTCGAGGGCATGTTTCATCGCGTCGAGTTGGGTGATGCGCTTCTCAAGGTCGAGGATTTTCTCCATGGCGCGCGTTTGCACATCGGTGCAGCCTGCCTCTGGACATGCTCTGAGGTCGAGAAGCTCGCCGACCTCTTGCAAGCTAAAGCCAAGCGCTTTGGCGCGGGCGATGAATTTGAGGCGTCGGATCGTCTCTGGGTGATACTGACGGTAGCCTGATGCCGAACGCTTGGGTTCAGCAATGAGACCCTTTCGTTCATAGAAACGGATGGTTTCGACTCCAAGTCCAGCAGCTTTTGCAATTTTTCCGATCGTCAGTGTAGTCATCATTCCAATCTCCTCGACATAAGTCTAAACCCTGTAGTTATGTTTAGGGTCAAGAGTGATTCGATAGAGTCCCCGGAGGTGGTGTAAAAAGAGTGTGTTGCATCCAAGAAACTGGACAGCCATCACAATCTGCCTTGGAATTGAAAACGCTTAACCTTTCAAACCAAGGAGATCATGATGACCACAGACAACTTAACCCTCCTCGATGATCTGAGCAACGCCATGCTCGACCAACAACCTGACTTTCTTCGCCAGATGCTCGCTCTCATGCTCCAGCAGTTCATGGAAGTCGAAGTCTCTCAACAACTTGGCGCTGCCAAGTCTCAACGCTCTGGGTCGCGTACCGCTTATCGCAACGGCTATCGCGAGCGCACCCTCGAAACCCGCCTTGGCACGCTTGACTTGAGCATCCCCAAGACTCGCCAGGGCTCCTACTTTCCCAGCTTCCTCGAGCCTTGCAAGCGCTGGGAAAAGGCTTTTGTTCAAGTCGCTTGCGAAGCCTATGTCCTGGGCGTCTCCACACGCAAAGTCGAGCAGCTCATCGAGTCTATGGGCGCCCAGGGCTTCTCCAAGAGCGAGGTCAGCAGGATGGCTCAGAGCTTGGATGAGCAGGTTACCGCTTTCAGGACGCGAGCTTTGGAGATGAGGTATCCTTACATCTGGCTCGACGCGCTCTACTTGAAGGTGCGAGACGAGCGCAACCTGGTGAGGTAGTCTGGGGATGACGGACACCAAGAAAAGCACGACACTGGTCGTGCTGACTAGGAGGTGCCACATGACCAAGACACGACGCCAATTCACTCGCGAGTTCAAAGAGCAAGCTGTCGCTCGCATGGACTCCCCAGACTGCTCCAACGAACAACTCGCCAAAGAGCTCGAGCTCGATATCTCTCTGCTTTACAAGTGGAGGCGCTCCCTTCGTGACAAGGGGGAATCTGCCTTTCCTGGCAAGGGAAACCCTCACTCTGAAGACGACGAACTTGCTCGTCTTCGCAGAGAAAACGCATCTCTCAGGAGGGAGCGCGATTTTTTAAAGAAAGCGGCAGCTTACTTTGCCCGGGAGTGACTGTCGCCATGAAGTACGATTACATTCGAGCACAGACGGCTCACTACCCTATCGAGATGATGTGTCGACTCCTCGGCGTGTCCAGGTCTGGATTTTACGACTTCTGCCGCCGTCCAAAGAGCGCTCATCAACTCCACGACGACCATCTCAAACCACTGTCGAGCGAGATGTTCTACGAATACAAGGAGCGCTATGGAGTCATCAGGCTCTGGAAAGAGTTCAGGACACGCGGCATTCCATGCGGTCGTGACCGTCTGCGTCGCTTGATGCGCGAACTCGATCTGGTTGCCAAGGCGACACGCACCAGAGCGCCACGCACGACTCGAAGTGACCACGAGGAGCCGGTGAGTCCGAACCTGCTCATGCGCCATTTCGACGTGACCCAACGCGACACAGTATGGCTGGCAGACATCAGTTACCTGGGGACCAAACAGGGCTGGGTGTATCTGGCTTGTGTGATGGACTTGTACTCCCGGCGTATCGTGGGATGGACAGTACGTGAAAGCTTGGCACGACAGGGTACGCTGGATGCATTGGAGGTGGCATTGGGAAATCGACGACCCGAAGCAGGACTGATTCACCACTCCGATCGTGGCGTGCAATATGCCAGCAAGGACTACAAGAAAAGACTGCTCGAAGCAGGAGCGCGGCAGTCGATGTCAAGGAAGGGAGACTGCTGGGATAACGCGCCCATGGAGAGCTTTTTCGGACGTATGAAGCAGGAACTTGATGTGATGCTCTTCGAGAGCAAAGAGGCGGCAGCACAAGCCGTGTTCAAGTACATCGAACTGTTTTACAACCCCAAACGTGCTCATTCGAGTTTGAACTATCTTTCACCTGTCGCGTTCGAAACACAATACGCGGCTTAACTTCATGTCCGCTCTTGCCAGACCCCTTCAACAGGGCGAAACAGGCCTGTCGTCAGTGCAATTGGAGCGCGATCCTCGAGCAGACGTACGTCCTCGCCAAGAAGGCAAGGGCGACTCGACATGATGAGCGTGTGCACGAGCCGTGCGTGTTGCAACCCTGACCAGCTCGTGCGACCAAGCTTGAACACGATGGGCAGCCCTAAAGCAAGAAGCATGGCCCAGACGAGCGGTGGATTCGAAGAGAGGTGAGGGGGATGAAGCACGCACAAGTGGTGATGGTGACCTTCATGTGTGGTGCAATGATCACCCCATCCCATCAGCCCTCCAAGGAGGCCCGGTAGGATCGCTGCCCCGACGAGCATCAAGGGAAGCCACAAGGGTGCGTAGAGCCACAAACGTGCTCGAAACGCACGAGCTCGAGGTGAGGTCTGAGCAAGAAACCTGGTCGGTGCGCACAGCACGACGCCTCCCCAGACGAGCAAGGTGAGAAGCACCCAGGCAAAAACCACCACCTCGAGGAGTCCCATCATGGTGACTCTCCTTTGAGACGAGCTGCAATCATGTGCTCGAGGCGTCTCAAGGTCTCCTCTCCGTCGGCTTCAGCCACATCTACGAAAGCGGCCAGCAGGCCAGAACGCCCCTCATCGGCAAACTTCGCGGCAATGGCATCGATGAGTTGACGTTGCAGTTCAGCTCGGCTGATGAGCACATCATATACATAGGAGTGGCTGACCTTCTCGCGCTCGAGCAGGCCTTTTTCATGCAGGCGTTTGAGTGCTGAGGAGACAGTCTTGATAGAGATGCCTCGCGGTACGCCCACCTGCTCGTACACGTGGCCAGGGTTCGAAGCCCCATCGCGCCATAATGTCTCGAGCACCTCTTGCTCGAGTTCACCGAGTGTCAGGTCAGGGATACGCAGAAAATGAGACATGGCATGAGCTCCATCACAAACGGGACACATAATGTATGGCACCCATAAGTCCGACCGTCAATCGGAATTTCATTCTGCTCCCTGGAAGCCCACTTCGCATGAATCACATCCAGGTTCGTGTGTCATATTTATAAAGCTCATCTATTCGATGAGCAGGATTTTCACGAGCATTTCCGATGCTCACAAAGCTCGAGCTAAACACGTGCATTCGCCTCGGGCAGCGCGCACGTCAACTGCCCACCCCAAGCTCGGCCACGCGATCCTCGAGCTTGGCGCGGTGTTTGATTTCGGACGAGAGATGGCGCAGTGCCGTACGAAATCCCTCCTCGAAGACGGGGTGGTAGAAGGGCATGGAGAGGGCTTTGTCCACAGTCAGCCCGCTCTGGATGGCCCAGGCGAGCAGATGGGACATGTGCTCGGCGCGTGGTCCAAGAAACTCTCCACCAAGGAGGAGACCATCGTCATTGCCATAGACCTTGAAGAGCCCGCGATTCACGCCCATGACCCGAGCCCGTCCCTGCCTGCCGTAATCGATCTTCCCCACAGCGAGATCTTTGCCATGGAATCTTGCATCGTGGTGGCCAATGATGGCGATCTGTGGATCGGTGAACATGATCGAGAGCTTGACTCGACGTCTGGGTGCGAGCGGCTCCGGGTGGCGCGCGGCGTTGCGGCCCGCGATCTTGCCATCATCAGTCGCTTCGTGAAGGAGGGGATGGAGACCATTGGCATCGCCAGCCACATAGATGGGCAGCTCCCGCAGTTGCAGTGTGCCCTGATGGATGCCCCACCCCCCGCTGTCATCGGGATGCACATCGATGTGCTCGAGACCTACCCTGTCGAGGTTCGAGCGACGTCCCGCAGCCATCAACACGCGCTCGTAGGTCTCACTTCTCTCTCTCCCCTCGGAATCGACGAACTCGATCCTGACCCCTGCACCATCCGGGAGCATCTCGATGCCCTTGAAGTCGTAGTCAGGGTGAATGTCGAGTTCGGCCTTGAAGATGCGTTTTGCCTCGTCGAGCAGTTCAGCGTCGTGCAGAGGACCAAGACCTCCTCCCATGCCGAGCAGAGTCGTGCGGACACCGAGCCTGTGCATGGCTTGGCCGAGCTCCAATCCGATGACACCGAGTCCGATGACGAGCATGCTCTCGGGGAGATCGTCGAACTCGAAAATCTCCTCGCTCGTGATCAGGACAGGTGAGGACAGCACCCGAAAGGGTGACGGGATAAAGGGTCTGCTTCCCACAGCGAGCACGAGACGATCGAACTCGACGCGCACCTTCGAGCCATCGCGCATCGTGACATCGAGTTCACGTTCACCAGCGATCAGGGCGCGACCTTCGATGAGTTCTCCCTGTTCGATGGCCTCATCGATCGTCTCCTCGACAAAGCCGACAAAGCGATCACGCTCGTCCTGCACGCGTTTCATGACAGCTTGCCCATCGATCTCGATGTGGCCTGCGCGGACTCCAAAGCGTGATGCGCGATGCATGTCATGAGCTGCCTCGGCCGCTGCGATCAGCAGCTTGCTTGGCATGCACCCCGTGCGCGCACACGTCGTGCCATGTGGCCCAGGATCGATCATCAACGCGCTCATATGCTGCCTTTTGACGGCACGGTGCGCGCTCAGTCCTGCCGAACCTGCTCCGATGATGGCCACATCGACCTCGATTGTCTTGCTCATGTCCAAACTCCTTCTGAATGTCGTCATCGCTCAAAAATGGTCATGTCGAGTCAAGTCACTCGTCCAATCCTAAGTGCTATGCGTCCTCGTGGAGCACCTCGTGCACGAGCTGAGCCGTGCAGCTGATCATCACAAACCCTGTCAACGCCTCGATGCCCGCCATCGAGCGCAGATGACCGACGGGGTAGATATCCCCGAGGCCAAGCGTCGTCATGTTGATCAGGGAGAAGTAGAAGAGGTCCATCGCACTCATGTCAGGCTCCTTCTCGAAGCTGCCGTACCCGAGCGCGCTCATCACCGCGAAAGCCAACGCGAAGACCATTGCGGTCAGCAGATGAACCACCAGGATCCCGCTGTAGGTCATGCCCAGCCTGAGATGGCGCATGAGAGACCTTCGCGCGCACAGCGCTCTCAGAGCCCGTGAAGCGCGCGCATGGGTGAGCACGCACCCCACGGATAGACAGATCGACACGGTAAGAGTCACGAACATATCCAAAGCTCCTCTCTACTCATCGGGCCTGCGCGTCATTTGCTGGCAGAAAAGAAGTGTCTGTGCACATCGAGCCAGAGCGCTCCTCTGCAATGGTGTGTCCAGCTTAGAACCAGACCCTCAGCCCTGCCACGCCTCTAATGGAGGGCTCTGACTGTGTGCGGCGTAGCTCGGCAGCCTCGAAGAAGGCCTGCTCGTAGCTCACGCCCACATAGGGCGCGAACTCTCGCCGAAATTCGTAACGAAGCCGCAGGCCGAGCTCCAGATCGTTGAGGCCCGTGCCCACCCCGAACTCGGGGACTTCCTGTAGGGCGAGGTTCGTTTCGGCGCTCGACTGCGCGATCAGGCGCTGCGTGATGAACAGATCATGCGTGACGCGGAGACGCATGGACACGTCGCCTGCCTGGCTTATGAACAGCGCAGGTTCGAACTCGAACCGATAAGGCACCATCCCCTCTAGCCCGAGGACGAGGTGACCTCGCGTCAGGCTCTCTTGCTCGGTCACGAGATCCCCACGCAAGCCCACCTGCACCTCCCAGAATGGCGCGATCAGGCGGCTATAGAGCAGCTGTGCCTCTGCGCCGAGCGAGGAGGCATCGCTCGAGATCTCCCCCTCACTCTTGAGCCAGAGACGGTTCCAGTCACCTCCTACCCAACTCGTCAGATCCCAGAACAGAGGGTTGTCCTGACCATCGTAGCCGTACTCGGCCTGATCGATCAGGAAGAGTCCGTAGACAGGTGGCCCCTCCTCGGCCAACGCGCGGGAGGGAAATACGCACACAGAGAGCAAGATGAATGCGACACAGAGTGTATCAAAGAGCTTTTTCATGGCAGCACCTCCACGACGCGAAACATGCCGCCCATCATGTGATAGAGCACATGGCAATGAAACGCCCACCGCCCCACCTCTTCGGCCGTGACCAGGAATGAGACGCGCTCCGAGGGGCCCACGCTGACCGTGTGTTTGAGTGGGTTGCGCTCGCACGCCCCCACGTCGAGCTCGAAGAACATGCCGTGGAGGTGAATCGGATGAGCCATCATCGTATCGTTGATCAACACGACCCTCACACGCTCTCCCTTCTTCATGGTGACTGCTGGCATTCCCGCCTCGTATTGCACCCCATCGAAGGACCACATGTAGCGCTCCATGTTCCCCGTCAGGTGCAGCTCGATCTCACGTGTGGGAGGCTCTGTAGACGAGGAGGGTGTCGCGCGGCGCAGCTGCCCGTAAGTCAACACGCGCCAGGGCGCATCCCGCAGTCCAGGGCCCGGGTCATCGAGACGTGTCTTTGCACGCTGCGCGACCATGATGTTGCCTGGTCCGTGCTCATCGGACCCATGCTCGAAAACCCCGTCGACCCATGTGCCGCACACAGGGGGAGCTTTGGACATCTCCATCTCCCCGTGCACATGCTCCATCTTCATGGAAGAGCCATGGGACACACGCGCATCGGACATCTCATGCTCACTGTGTGTCATGCCTCCAGATTCACCCTGTGACATGTCATGACCCATGGCACCGTGGGCCATTCCCATGTCGGTCATGGTCAAGAGCGGTCGCACCCGGCGCTCGGGGATGGGCGCGCTGGCTCGTGGCGTCGTCGCGAGTGTCCCTCTTGCAAATCCGCTGCGGTCCATCGCCTCGGCAAACAGGGTGTAAGCTTCCCTGTTCGGTTCGACGAGGACATCGTAAGTCTCGGCAATGGCGATGCGCAGCTCGTCGACCTGAACGGGCTCGACGGGCATCCCGTCGACCTCGATGACGGTCATCTCCAGGCCAGGGATGCGCACATCGAAGAAGGTCGCCGCCGAGGCATTGACAAGCCTCAACCTGACCCGCTCTCCTGGCGAGAAGAGGCCATGCCAGTTCTCGCCGGGAGACAGGCCATTCATCAGGTAGGTGTACGTGATGCCCGTCACATCGGACAGATCGGTCTGATCCATACGCATTCTTGCCCACGAGAAGCGCTCGCGGATCGCGTCGAACACGCCTCCTGTACGCGCTGCATGGGCGCCCAGGTTTGCGAGCGTCTGACGCTGGAAGTTGTAGTACCCCCCATACTTTTTGAGGTTCGTATAGACTCTTCGAGGGTCCTCGAAGGTCCAGTCGGACAGGACGACCACGTGCTCACGCGTCTCCCCATAAGAGGAAGGCTCGGCAGGGTCGACCACGATCGCCCCGTAGATCCCCGTCTGTTCCTGGAATCCGCTGTGGCTGTGATACCAGTACGTCCCGCTCTGTCGGATGGGGAAGGTATACTCGAAGGTCTCTCCCGGCGAAATCCCCTCGAAGCTCACACCGGGCACACCATCCATCTGGTAAGGGACGAGCAGTCCGTGCCAGTGGATCGAGGAGGTGTCCTCGAGCAAGTTCTCCACTCTCAGAATCACATCCTGTCCTTCCTTCAGACGTATCACAGGCCCTGGGATGCCCCCGTTGATCGTGGTCGCCCATGCAGATTGACCTGCCACCTCGATGCGCTGTCGCGCGAGCTTCAGATCGACCTCCGGTCCAGGCGCGAGCAGAACCTCTTCGCGGGGAGAAGCGACCGTCGAGGCCGCACAACCCGTGACGAACTGCCCGAACATGCCCACGGCTCCCATGCCTGCTATCCCCTTCAGGAAGCGTCTCCTCGATGTATGATCATATCGCGTCATTGTTGCTCCATATAAGTGCTCTTTGAGTGTATGACTTCGTGAGGTATGGCAGACGTGCCGCGTCATCGTGCAAGTCAGAACCGACTGCCACCCTGGGAAAAAAATATAAAACGGCGAAATCTGAGCGCGGGCTCATCGCCTGTCACGTGCATTCATGTCGAATAATCTCGAACGCAATAACATCTTCTGTAGATTATTGTGAATGAGTACACAGGGCGCATGAGCCCTCGATGTGACGCACATGTATATTTTCAAGGGGCCTTGCTCGAAAAATCTGGCACTGGACGCGCCTTCGCATCCGCTTCGGTTTGGGCTGGCCCGTGACGCTCGATGTCCTCGATGAGCCACTCCATTTCAGCGATCTCGCGACGTTGCGCCGCGATGATCTCCCTGGAGAGCTTTTTGACACGTGCGTCTTTGATCTGAGCGCGCTCACTGGTCAGGATCGCGATGGAGTGATGTGGGATCATCGCGCGCATCCAGGAGTTGTCCTCGACGGTCGTCTGGCTGCGCGCCAGCCAGAGCCCTCCTATGAACAGGAGCGCACTCACTGCCACGATCGCCGCGTTCTTTTTGGTGTCCTTGTACATGCCGAGCATGAATCCAAGCATCAGCGCACCCATCGTCCCGCCCATGACGAGCGTCATGTACAGGCGCATCTCGCTGAATCTGACATGGGAGATCTCATAAGAATTCAAGTACATGACGCCATACATGACGATCATCGAAGCGAGGATCATGAGGGCGAACTTGCCATAACGTGCATGGGAAGAGCTGTTCATGTGTTTTTCTCCAAAAATAAATCAAGTTCAACATGTTGTGCAACGCCTCGACACAACCAGAGTGAGGGTTCACGAGGAGGACTTCAAGCCAGGTTCGAGCTCCTCCAGAATGGGGCATTCGGGTCGATCATCACCGTGGCAATGCGCGATGAGATCCTCGAGCGTGCGAGCCATCTGTTCCATCGCTTCGATCTTGTCGCGCAGCTCACGCACATGAGCTGTCGCCACGCTTTTGACGTCCGCACTCGCGCGAGTACGGTCCTGCCACAGCCCGAGCAAATTCAAGATCTGTTCCACTGAAAATCCCAGATCGCGAGCTCGACGCACAAAACGCAGCGTGTGGACATCCTCGGGTGCATAGAGCCGATACCCTGCATCGGTGCGGGGAGGATCGGGGAGCAAGCCGACACGTTCGTAATAGCGTAACATCTTTGCCGAGATGCCCGACGCCTCGGCTGCCTGACCGATGGTCATCAGATTCTGATCCTTCATAAAAGCTCTCCTCGTATGGATTACACAGGTCGTGAGGTATGCAGTGGGGTCTGATGCTCGACGTGTTCTGATGAGGTGAGCGCGTCTCTCGCCGCGTCGAATCGTCTGAGGCGCAGCGCGTTGCCGAGCACGAAGACGCTCGAGAGCGCCATGGCACCCGCAGCCAGGCTTGGCGAAAGCAGCGTCTCGTTGAATGGGTAGAGCACCCCTGCCGCCACGGGGACGAGCAAGGCATTGTAGGCAAACGCCCAGAAGAGGTTCTGTCGAATATTGGCCATCGTGGCCTTGCTCAGTGCGATGGCGCGCGGCACACCATCGAGCTCTCCAGACATCAGCACGACATCCGCCGCTTCGATGGCCACATCCGTCCCGGTTCCGATCGCGATCCCCACATGAGCCGCAGCCAGAGCAGGTGCATCATTGATGCCATCCCCCACAAAGGCCACCACGCCATGCTCTTTCCCAAGAGCCTCGATGGCTTTGACCTTACCATCCGGGAGCACCTCGGCGACCACATGATCGATGTCGAGTTGCCTGGCGATCGCTTCTGCCGTGCCCTGATTGTCTCCCGTGATCATGGCCACCTCGAGACCGAGCTCATGCAGGGCCTCGATCGCAGCAGGTGTGGTGTCCTTGATCGGATCGCTCACGCCGATCAACATACTGAGGTGACCGTCCACAGCGACATACAGCGGGGTCTTTGCCTCGTGTGCCAGTGTCTCCTGTCGTACCCTCGACACCTGGAGATCGTAACCAAGCTTTTGCATGAAGCGATCCGCGCCGATCTCCACGCGGCGACCACCCGCGCTGCCCGCGATACCCATCCCAGGGATGGCCTCGAAATCGGAGACATCGACCTGTTCGAGACCTCGTGCCCTCGCGGCGTCGACGATCGCACGCGCAATGGGGTGCTCGGATTTCGACTCCAGGGATGCCACGAGCATCAGGATATCCTGTTCGTCTTCCTCCTCATTCAAGATGATGGCATCAGTCAGGGTAGGCTTGCCTCGTGTCAAGGTGCCTGTCTTGTCGAGCGCGACGACGCGCGCATCGCGCAGCGTCTGGAGAGCGTCTCCTCGTCGAAACAGCACCCCGAGTTCAGCGCCCCGTCCTGTGCCGACCATGATCGATGTAGGTGTAGCAAGCCCCATGGCACAGGGACATGCGATGATCAGGACCGCCACGGCATTGATGAGCGCGAACGAGAGCGCGGGTTCAGGCCCAAACCCCATCCAGAGCGCGAAGGTCAACACTGCCACGCTCATCACCGCAGGGACAAAATACATCGTCACTCTGTCGACGAGCGCCTGAATGGGAAGTTTTGCGCCCTGGGCATCCTGGACCATCTGCACGATCTGAGCGAGGACAGCATCCGATCCCACTCGTGTCGCACGCACGCTCAACGTGCCCGTCGTATTGAGTGTAGCTCCAACGACTTCATCCCCCACCTCTTTGCGCACAGGCACGGGCTCTCCGGTGATCATCGATTCGTCCACAAAGGAGTGTCCGCTTACGACCTCCGCATCCACAGGCACCTTCTCCCCTGGTCGAATCAAGACCTCATCGCCGACCTCGACCTGGTCGATGGGGACCTCAAGGGTTTGACCTTCTCGGATGACTCTGGCCGTTTTGGCCTGGAGGCCGAGCAATGCCTTGATCGCCTGGCCCGTGCGACCCTTCGCGCGGTGCTCGAGATAGCGTCCGAGAAGAATGAGTGTCACGATGACCGCAGCAGGTTCGTAATAGACGTTGACTGTGCCTGCGGGGAGCCATGAGGGGAGAAACGTTGCGACCAGAGAATAGAAATAGGCTGAGAGCGTCCCGAGCGCGACGAGCGAGTTCATGTCAGGGGCGAGCCTGAACAGGGCGGGGATCCCCTTGCGATAGAATCGCATTCCAGGCCACACCAGCACGATTGTCGTCAGGATGAACTGAATAAGCCAGCTCGTCTGACGTCCCAGCGTGTGCTCGACGAAATGATGCATTGCGGGGATGAAGTGTGACCCCATCTCCAGGATGAAGACAGGCAGAGTCAGGAGGCTCGCGATCAACAAGGAGACTTCGAGCGCCCTTGACTCGGCACGTTGATAAGACTCGGCGTCTTCTTGGCCATCGGTCCCATCGCGAGCTTCTCTGGCCATGTACCCCGCATCTTCGACTGCCTCGATGAGCCGGGCTGGCAAAAGAAGAGCGCCTGATTGTGGCTGAATCCGCGCACGTGCTGTAGCAAGGTTCACCGAGGCATGATCGACGCCATCGAGTTGATCGAGCGCACGCTCGACACGTCCCACGCAGGACGCGCAGGTCATGCCCTCGATGTCGAGTTCGATGACATCCTGAGGTACCTCGTAGCCTGCTTGCGTGATGGCTGTATGGAGCCCGTGCACGTCAGGCTGTGTGGTCCAGCTCACTTTGGCGACCCCTGTCACCAGATTGACCGCCACGTCTTGAACGCCATCGATCTGCCCGAGCGCGCGCTCGACGCGACCGACGCACGAGGCGCATGTCATCCCTTCGATCTTTATCTGTGTCGTGTGGGGTGTCGAACTCATTGAAATCTCCTCGTCTTTTGAACATTCACAGTGGTGACTGTGCTCGAACGTGGTGCTTCCCACCGTGGGAAGGTCAAGCGATTTTTTCGATTTTGTGTGATCCATATAGGAGTTACGCAGTTGAAGCCAAAAGATGTTAGAATGAGGATGGAATTTAGACAAGGAAGAGTGAAATGAACCCACCCAAATGCCACGCTCATGACTATATTCAGTGGTTGATCGCTTCCCCTTA
>Ga0208204_100081_pt1 | contig 56068 bp, 42 predicted proteins | sample DeeseametaMP2252_FD_184173 | JGI IMG/M metagenome (GOLD analysis project Ga0208204, IMG submission 184173) | Marine microbial communities from the Deep Pacific Ocean - MP2252 (SPAdes) | ecosystem: Environmental > Aquatic > Marine > Oceanic | place: West of El Salvador, Pacific Ocean | collected...
CTCTACAAAGTGAATGGCTGGTACTATTTGTCCTGCGCAGAAGGCGGCACCGGGCCACAACACTCTCAGGTGGTATTTCGTTCACGTTCTCTGGATGAGCCTTTTATTCCGTATGAGAACAATCCGATTCTGACCCAGCGGGATCTGAGTTGGCCGCGACCCAACCCAGTGGATACCGCAGGGCACGCCGACATGATCCAAACAGAAGCCGGTGAGTGGTGGGCGGTATTCTTAGGCACCCGGCCTTACGACAATTACCTGTATAACACAGGGAGGGATACCTTTTTACTGCCCGTTGAGTGGCGTAATGAATGGCCGCATATTCTACCGGCAAAAACACCTATTCCGCCTACCAGCCCGCGCCCGGCCGGAACAAGCAAACAGCAGGGCACGGATTTTTACGATTGGAATGATCAGTTTGACGGCAATAGCCTGAGCGTGCGCTGGCAAACACCACGGGATTTTGATCGCCACTGGGTGAGTGTTGAAAACGGTGTGCTAACCATGTCGCCGTTGGATAATGCCCTTTATAGCAAGGAGATGGTGAGTTATGTGGGCTCGCATCAGGCTGCGGCATCTTTTGCGGCAAGTACCGAAGTAACCATCGCCAACGCTTCATCTGCAGAGGCTGGTCTGGCGGCTTTCCAGAGTGCCCGCTACCACTATTTTCTTGGCTTACGCGATGAACAAGGTCGCTATGAGGCGTTTGTTGAACAGGTGATTGACGGCAAGGTAACCACTGTTGCCCGTCAGTCCCTGAAAACCCCGATAGGCGAGTCGGTAAAAGTAAAAATTCACGGCGAGGGAGCGTTAATCGAATTTGCCGTTGAGCAGGACGGTGAGTGGCTGGCCGTGGTCGAACCGCAGGATGCTACCTGGCTGAGCACGCAAAAAGCGGGTGGTTTTGTGGGCACCACTATTGGCCCGCACGCCAGAAAATAATCAGAGGTAAAGGCATGTTAAAGCGCTTTGTAAGTATTTTATTATTGTGTTTGTGCGCACCGGCCATAGCCAGTGACTATGTTACCCATCAGTATGCGCCAGGCGACTTCGTTGTGGCCGATAAAGGAGCACAAAAAACGGCGACCATTTGGGTAAACAGTAAAGCCAACCCGGGGATCAGAATGGCGGCCGAATCGTTGCAGCAGGATATCTTCCGCGTAACCGGCCTTAAACCAAGCTTGACCAGCAAAACAGACGATCTTGCGGGCCATGTGATCATTGTTGGTGAGCGCGGTCAGGCCGCGCTGGTGGATAAACTGCTGGCCAGTAATCAACTCACCGTACAGGCAAAAGCCCGCCAATGGGAAGGTTATCAGCTCGATATAGTGGCCAGCCCGCTGCCCGGCGTTGAACAGGCCTGGGTAATTAGCGGTAATGACCGCCGCGGCGTGATTTTTGGTATTTATGATCTAAGTGAAAAAATCGGCGTGTCCCCCTGGTATTGGTGGGCTGATGTACCGGTTGTCACCCATGATAAGCTGTTTATTAAAGCCGACACACACATCTCCGATGCACCAAAAGTAAAATACAGGGGGATCTTTCTTAACGATGAAGCCCCGGCGCTTACCGGCATGGTGCACGAAAAATTCGGTGGCTATAACGCGAAGTTTTATAAGCATGTTTTTGAACTGCTGTTGCGACTGAAATCAAACTTTTTATGGCCGGCCATGTGGAACAATGCCTTTGCCGATGACGATCCGCAAAACATGTATCTGGCCAACGACATGGGCATAGTGATGAGTACCTCACACCACGAGCCCATGATGCGGGCAGATAAAGAGTGGAATCGCTACGGCAGCGGCCCGTGGGAGTATTCAACCAATCCCGATAAACTCTATGAGTTCTGGGTAGAAGGCGCTAAGCGTTACAAAGATAAAGAGGGTATTTTCACCCTTGGCATGCGCGGGCAGGCTGATACGCCTATGAGCGAGGGCGAAAATATTGGTCTGCTGGAGAGAATCGTCCACGATCAGCGGGAAATTCTCGCCAAAGTTATGGATAAACCACTTTCTGAGGTGCCTCAGGTGTGGGCGCTGTACAAAGAAGTGCAAGGTTTTTATGAGCGCGGTATGCGCGTGCCTGATGATGTGACGCTGCTTTGGTCTGACGATAATGCTGGTAATATCCGCCGCCTGCCAACTAAGGCTGAACGCGACCGTAGCGGCGGGGCCGGGGTGTATTATCATTTCGATTATGTGGGCGGCCCACGGTCTTACCGGTGGATCAATACCGTGCCGCTGGGTAAAGTCTGGGAGCAAATGGATCTCGCCTGGGAGTTTGGTGCGGATAAAATCTGGATCACCAATGTCGGTGATTTAAAGCCCATGGAATTACCCATTAGCTTCTTCCTCGCACAGGCGTGGGACCCGGAGGCATTTAACGCGCAGTCCGCCAAGCGGTTTACCCGCGAATGGGCAGCGAGTCAGTTTAACGGGCAATTTACCAACGACATTGCAGAGTTGCTGACCGTTTATACGCTACAAAACGGCCAACGTAAGCCCGAAGCGCTGAGCCCGGAAACTTACAGTGTACTCAACTACAACGAGGCCGAGCAGGTAAGTGAAACACTGGCCGACGCAGCGGATAAAGCCACGACGATTTATGAGCGGATCGACAGTGATTATCAGGATGCTTTCTTCCAGTTGGTTGCGCATCCGGTGTGGGCTACCCAGGCCATGTTTGAGTTAAACCGAGCCCAGGCCCTGAACGCGCTGTATGCTGAACAGGACCGCGCTTCTACTTCGGCCATGGCTGCCACAGTCAACGCGTGGTTTGAACGAGATGCCGAGCTTACGAAAATGTATCACAGCATTAAGGGAGGCAAATGGAACCGTATGATGTCGCAGCCGCATATAGGCTATGTGTACTGGAATAACCCGCCGGCCAATATCCCGCCGGTAGTTCAGACCAAGGCACTGGCACAACCCGCTGTGGCTGATATGGGCGTTGCAGTTGAGGGAAGTCGAGCTTACTGGCCAGCCGCCGGCGGTTTGTCGTTGCCGGAGTTTACGCTCTACGGCGAAGCGACTCGCACTTTTACTGTGTACAACCGGCAGGGTAAGGCTTTCAATTGGTCGGCGACGGCTTCACAACCCTGGATCATTCTGGGCAAAAAAGGCGGTGAGTTGCTGGAAGATACACCCGTTGAGGTTTCCATTGACTGGTCTCAGTTAGAGGCTGGCCATCACGAGGGCACTATAAATGTGAAAGGCACCGGCTGGGGCGGTGCGAACATTAAAGTTACTGCGCACAACCCCCAACTGACTGCCAAGCCGGTTAGTGGCGACTTTATTGAAGCCGATGGTTACGTGGCGATGAATGCCAGCGAGTCCAAGGTGAAGTCGACCCCGAATGGCAGCTGGCATAAGGTGGCGGTACACGGGCGGACTGGTGAAGCCATGAGTGCGGCGATGCCGCCATATTCCAGCCTGACACCCCAACAGGCACCGGCACTGGAGTTTCCGGTTTTCTTTACCTCAACCGGCGAGTTTCCGCTAACCCTACAGTTATCGCCTTCCTTGCCATTTGATGAGGCAACCGGCATTAAAGTGGCGGTAACCCTGAATGATGAGTTTGTGGCTACGCTGGCGCTGCCTTCACAAAAAGACAAGCAAGCCTGGGCTCAGGGGGTAATGGATAATGTGAAAGAACTCACTACGACATTGCCGGTGACTAAGGCCGGCCGCCACCGGCTGGCAATAAAAGCCCTAACGCCCGGGGCCGTATTGCAGCGGGTTATCATAGATACCGGTAATCTGAAACCCAGCTATCTAGGGCCGCCCCAAAGGCGCGCACCCCAAGAAAACATCAAGGGGTCAGAGTACTTGAAGTTCATTCATGTACTCTGACCCCTTGATTAATTAGATCCCTTAATTAGAAGCTTACCTGTTCCCCTTCGTTGAGAATGTGTAGGGGAATATCTGATGCTAAACGCTCATGCATGGTTAGCAGCCGAAAGAGGGCAGAGTGTGAGGTTTTGTCGCCCATCTTCCAGCTGTTATTGCCATACCCCCATGGCACCATCACTTTGCAGTTAAGCTCTTTTGCTGCCATAAGCGCATCTTCGGGCGTCATATGGACTTTTCGGTAAAAAGCTGGTGATTCCGCGCTGAAATAGGAAGCAATGGGCAGCAAGCACACATCAATCTCCCCGTATTTTTCTCTGATCTGCTTAAAGTGGGGCGAATAACCGGTGTCGCCCGCAAAGAATAATGTGTTGCCCTGATGTTCGAGCAACCAGCCACCCCACAGGGTTTTGTTTTCGTCTTCATACAGATAAGGCACCAGAATCCGGTTGCTAAAGTGATGGCCAGGGACAAAATGTACATTCATCTTGCCCAGTGGATTATTTGCATACCAGGCCATTTCGGTAATCCTATAATCACCGCCGGGAAAGTGGTCAGCAAAACCTAAAGGCGTCAAAAACGCCGTATCGGCAGAAAATGCCTGGATATCGCCTTTGTTAAAGTGATCGTAATGAATGTGCGAATACATTACCGCATCGGTCGCATTAAGCACCGAATCCGCGGGCTGTTCCGGTTCGTTACGATTAAAGCCAGCCGACAAGCGAAATGCCCAGTTTACCGGCCAGTCAAACTGATTAAATACCGGATCGAACAGAAACTGTTGGTTATCCGGGGCAATAATATGAAAGCTGGCGTGTCCATACCATTTTACCGTATACCCGGTGTCGAGCGACAACGAGGGCGAATCGCCGGTGTAAGTGCACTGTTCCATAGGTTCTTTACAAGCCAACAGCTCACTGGGCTGGTAGCAGTCATCGCTGCAGGTTACCGGATAGTCTTTAAAATTAGGAAACAGATTGATAAAACGGTCCTGATAACCTTCCATGCTGGAATATTTTACCACCGAGTGGGGCGGTATTAATCGTTCTGTTTGGTTATTGCTGCTGCAGGCTACAATACAAAACGCAAGCGCTGAGGCAAGCGAAAAAGCAATGTACTTCACTGTTGATATGTTCCCTTCAAATGTTCCAACGACAAGTTTACCAACTCCTCACCAGCGACAAACGCAAAAAGATGTAAACAAACTTAACGGCGGTGGGAGAGGCAGTAATTTTCACCCTTCGTTTGCCTCTGATCACCGTTATTTATTGCTGTTGCGAACCGTGAGACAATAAAAAGCGTATTGAATACCAAACGAAAACTAAAGAGCCAAAATAAGTACAGGGAAACCATATGACGAACAGCTCTTCAACAGGAAAATTAAACCCACCTGTTTTTTATTCAGCCACAACACTCATCGCGACAATCGTAATGTTCACTGCCATTTTTCCAAAAAGTGCAGATGAAATATTCACTACCTTGCAGTCCGGAATTGTGGAAAACGGTAGCTGGTTTTACGTACTTACCGTGGCAATTATACTGGTTTCGGTAATGTTTATGGGCTTATCAAAATTCGGCGACATTAAACTAGGCCCGGATCACTCTACACCCGACTATGGTTATGTCACCTGGTTTGCCATGTTGTTTTCAGCTGGCATGGGAATAGGACTGATGTTCTTCGGTGTTGCCGAGCCAGTAATGCACTTTTTAAGCCCTCCTACCGGCGATGGAGAAACCATAGAAGCCGCAAGGCAGGCTATGAAGCTGACATTTTTCCATTGGGGGTTACACGCATGGGCTATTTACGCCGTCGTAGCGTTGATTCTGGCCTTTTTTAGTTATCGACACGGCTTACCACTAACATTGCGCTCAGCGCTTTATCCGTTAATTGGTGAAAAGATCTATGGACCTATTGGGCATGCGGTCGATGTCTTTGCTGTCGTCGGGACGGTTTTTGGTGTGGCAACCTCACTCGGATACGGTGTATTACAAGTGAATTCCGGACTAAACTACTTATTCGATATACCTCTGGATACCGTTACGCAAATCATTTTAATTATTGGAGTAACGCTGCTTGCTATTCTCTCTGTTACAACCGGCCTTGATAAAGGCATTCGACGGTTATCAGAGCTCAACATGGTCCTCGCGGTCATTCTGCTTGTTACGATTATTATACTCGGCCCTACTGTGTATCTGCTGCAGGCTTTTGTGCAAAACACGGGTGCTTATGCTTCAGATATTGTTCGCAACACCTTCAACCTCTTCGCCTATGAAAAAACAGAGTGGCTGGGCGGGTGGACAATACTTTACTGGGGATGGTGGATGTCATGGGCTCCCTTCGTCGGCTTATTTATCGCTCGTGTATCACGTGGTCGTACAATCAGAGAATTCACTTTCGGGGTGTTATTTATCCCGAGCGGTTTTACCCTTTTATAGATGACCGTATTTGGCAACTCTGCGATTGATCTCATCATGAATCAGGGGGTATCTGCACTCGCAGATGCCGTTTCTCAGGATGAAGCACTCTCACTGTTTGCCTTTCTGGAAAACTTTCCTTTTGCAGGCGTATTGTCATTTGTTGGCACATGTATGGTCATCGTCTTTTTTGTGACCTCCTCTGACTCTGGCTCGATGGTAGTCGATATGCTCTGCTCCAATGGTAATGATAACACTCCCCTTTGGCAGCGGGTCTTTTGGGCGAGTTCGGAAGGAATTGTCGCCGGTGTTCTTCTACTCGCTGGAGGATTGGGCGCATTACAAACGATGACAATTGCCAGTGCACTGCCGTTTGCTGTGGTTTTACTCATCGCCACCTATGGTCTGTTAAAGGCATTGCGGGTTGATATCGCCAAGCGCGACAGTTTGCAGACCAACAATTGGCGGCTTGCTGTGCTTGGCAATGACGACGACTCTGGTTGGGAAAAGCAACTTGCCAGTATTCACGACTATCCGGATAAAAAAAATGTGAATAACTATATTGCTACGATGGTTAAAGACGCGATGGGCAGAGTGAAGCGACAGCTGGCAAAACACAATGTTGAAGCTAAGATAGAAGAAGTGAAAGCTGGCAGGTTACTTTTTACAGTCGAGCTTGAAGATGCTTATGATTTTCACTACGAAGTAAGGCGCTTTTCTTATGAAAAGCCCAATTACAGTGCCGACGGCAATGAAGCGGATGATGAAGCAGGAGACGACATCTACTTCCGAGCCGAAGTGCATTTACGTGAAGGTGGCCAGGATTACGACATCATGGGGTGGCCACAGGATGCTGTGATCCATGATATTGTAGAGCAATATCAGAAACATATGCACTTTCTGCATTCTATTAGATGATAGCTGCTTATTGAGAGCATGTTTTTCCTCATGGCGATGTCACGCTCTAATAAGGATACTTGCAAAGCGGGTTGTTGATTCCACGTTTAATTGCCTATGCGAATTGGTACTAAATCAAGGGGCAAGGAGCAACATGCATAAAAAAGCCAGCGACTACGCGCTGGCAAGTGGTGACGTTTTATTATTATAGTGTGGGAGTGATGTTGTTTATCCCTGCATTTGTTCCAGCTCTTTGCCTTTGGTTTCGTTAACAAACTTCACTACAAAGATGACCGAAAGGAAGGCGAAAATGGCATAAATACCGTAAGCGCCACCTAAGCCAATACCGGCCAGCAGCATCGGGAAGGTAATGGTGATCAGGAAGTTTGAAGTCCATTGCACCAGACCGCTTACCGCCAGGCCAGAACCACGGATCTGATTGGGGAACATTTCCCCCAGCATTACCCACATGACCGGGCCCCAAGACATATTAAAGAAAAATACATACAGGTTTGCTGCCACCAGAGCGGTGGTGCCCCAGTCTCCCAGGATAAGCTTACCGTCTGGCCCTTGTGAGGCATTTAAAAAGGCAACAACCATTATGCCAAGGGTGATTGTCATGCCAATTGAGCCCCACTTCAGGAGGGGTTTACGGCCGATTTTGTCAATCACCAGCAAGGTAAGAATGCAGGCGGCGATACTGATAGCCCCACTTAACACGTTAATCAGCAAAGCGTCCGATTCAGAAAAGCCAACGGCTTGCCAGAGCACTGCACCGTAGTAAAACACTACGTTAATGCCAACAAGTTGCTGAAACGCCGCCAGGCCCAGGCCTACCCAAACAATAGGGCGAACTTTAGTGGTGTTTTTGTCGATTAGGTCTTTAAGCTGAGGACGGTGGTCGTCGGCCAGGGATTGCTCAATTTCGTTAAGTTTCTGAGTGGCAGCATCATCGCCCAGTAAACGGGAGAGTACGCGGTGTGCCTGTTCGGTTTTGTTGCTGGATACCAGAAAACGTGGGCTCTCCGGAATAAACCATAGCATCACGAAAAACAGGGATGCCGGAATAAGTTCAATCCAGAACATCCAGCGCCAGGCTTCAAAACTTAACCACAACGTATTGGTTGAACCGGCGGCTTCACCGGCCAGCATATAGTTACTCAGAAACGCCGCAAACAAACCGCTGATAATCGCAATCTGCTGAATACTGGTTAGCATTCCGCGGTAACGGGCCGGGGAGACTTCCGAAATGTAGGCTGGGGCCATCACAGAGGCCGCACCTACCGCCAGGCCGCCAAGAACCCGGTAAATAACAAACTCAAAAGACGACGTAGCAATACCAGAACCCCAGGCACTGATGATAAACAGTACCGACGAGACAATCAGTAGCGCACGGCGGCCGTATTTGTCGGCAAAGCGGCCAGCAAAAAATGCCCCGACCGCACAGCCAAGTAGCATGCTGGAAACATTAAACCCGGTACCGGCGCTGGCCGAGTTAAACGCTTGCTGTAAGCCATCTACCGTACCATTGATCACCCCGCTGTCGAATCCAAACAGGAATCCGCCAATGGTAGCCACAATACTGATGAAAATGACAAAACCGATATTTTCGCCCGATGGGCTGTCCATCGATGCTGGCGTTGCAGTTGATTCAAGCATTACTTCTGCTCCAGGTACGGATCGATGGTAACAATGCTGCCATCCGGGTTATAGGTGAGTTCAGTCATTTTTACGCTACGTAAATGCGTTTGACCGCCGGATAATGAACTGTCGTGATAGAACAGGTACCATTTACCCTTAAACTTGGCGATAGAGTGATGGTTAGTCCAGCCTTCTACCGGCTGCAGGATCACGCCCTGATAGGTAAACGGGCCGTAAGGATTGTCGCCAGTTGCGTAAACAATTTTATGGGTATCGCCGGTAGAGTAAGAGAAGTAATACTTACCCTGATACTTATGAACCCAGGCCGCTTCAAAGAAGCGACGGTCATTATCGCCATGTAGAATGGGATTACCGTCTTTGTCGAGTAATTCAATTTCTTTGGGCGTTTCGGCGTAAGAAAGCATGTCATCCGCCATTTTGGCAATGCGCGGTTTTACTGCCGGTGCATCATCAGCCGGATAAACATCTTCCGGATTATAGGTACCGCCTTCATAGCGTTGTAGCTGGCCACCCCAAATCCCCCCGAAGTACATGTAGTATTCGCCATCGTCATCTTTAAATACGGCGGGATCCATGCTGTAACTGCCGGCAATAGGCTCCGGCTCCGGAGTGAACGGGCCTTCTGGCGTGTCGCTGACCGCTGCGCCAATGTGAAAAACGTCGTTTTTGTCTTTAAGCGGGAAATACAGGTAATACTTACCGTCTTTTTCCGCCGCATCCGGCGCCCAGAGCTGGCGTCCCGCCCATGGAATATCTTTAACTGATAAGGCAACACCATGGTCGGTAACTTCACCGCCCACTTCGTCCATGCTCAGGATATGGTAATCGCGCATGTCGAAATGATCGCCATTGTCGTTTTGTGGAATGCCAGACTCCACATCATGAGAAGGATATATATACAGGCGGCCGTTAAACACATGGGCGGAGGGGTCCGCAGTGTAAATATGTTCTACCAATGGCTCGGCAAGGCCACTTTTAACCTGTGGTTGTACCTGAGGCTCTGTTTGAGCCTGAGTGCTCTGGGCTTCAACATTTTGTTGTTGTGGCTGACACGCTGTTAGCACCATGGCTGACAACAACGCAGAAAAGGTCAGTGAATATTTTGGTTGAAACGTCACAATACGCTCCCGGTGAGTGATTAAAGTTCAGGGTCAGATAATGCAGCGACTGATACCAATCGGCAATGTTAACGGGCTGTGAAACGATAAAAAGATAAAGCGGTACTGAATAACATAAATTTCACAATGTAAAGTGCTCATACTGCCCTCGATTTTCTGCTATGGCAAAAAATCTTTTTGAAATAACGCTTTGCTAATTAGCGGCTTATTTGGTGACTAGCACGTTCACCTAAAAAACGTTGCTGGAATGTGAAAAATGACAATGTTGTCAGCCACCAGCCAGCGCTAACCTGACGGTTTTACGAAGTATCTAAAGTTAACCTATGGTGATTCAGCATCGTCTGCACAATTTGATTTTTGGCCTGCTGCTGGTTTTTTTTGCTACCGGTAGCAATGCAGATGCAGGGTCAGACAAGGTGAAATCACTGAATGTGGTGACATCACTCAGTAATAGCGATCCCATGTATAAGGGCCTGATGCACTTTAAACAGTTGGTCGAAGCAGGCAGCTATGGGGCGATTAGCGTTAACCTGTTTATTGGCTCTCAGCTTGGTAACGACGATGACATTCTGGAGCAGGCCATGGCCGGTGCTGGTATTGCGGTGCTGGTGGATGGCGGGCGCTTGTCTGTGTATGCACATGAAATGGGGATCCTCGGCGCTCCTTACCTGGTGAACAACCTGGCTGAATTACAGCACCTGGTTGGCTCAGATCTGTTTCAACAGTGGAATAATAACCTGCAACAAAACGCCGGTTTACGTGTGCTAGCATTTAACTGGTGGCAGGGCGCGAGGCATCTGCTAACTCAGCAGGCGGTGGTTGAGCCTGAGGATTTGGACGGATTAAGACTACGCACCATCAGTGCGCCGGTTTGGATAAGTACCATCGAAGCCATGGGGGCTACGCCTACGCCATTGAGTTGGTCAGAAGTGTACAGTGCTTTGCAGCAGCGCGTTATCGACGCCGGTGAAGCACAGCTGGCTGCGGTATGGGGCGCACGGCTCTATGAGGTCATAAGCCATGTGACTAAAACCGGCCACATTCAACTGATCTCCGGCCTGGTGACCAGCGATGACTGGTTTAACCGGCTCACAGTCGCCGAACAGGATGTCATCCTCCACGCTGCCTCTGCGGCAGGTAAGTATGCCACTTCGCTGGTACTTACGGCTGAAAATGACATCGAGGCAAAGCTAACCGCAGCCGGCGTCTCAATATCTAACCCGCCGGTTGAGCCATTTATGCAGGCTACAGAGTCAGTTTATCAGGCCCTTGGATACAGCGAGCTGCGCCAGCAGGTTAGAACATTACTGGATGAGGGGAATGGCCAATGAACCACCTCGATAAAATAGAACGTATAGTGTGCATCAGCCTGTTATCTGCCATCGTGTTGCTGGTCTTTACGGCGGCGGTGATGCGCACTGTGGGGCTGCCGATTATCTGGTCGGTCGATATTGCTCAGCTGCTGTTTGCCTGGCTGTGTATGCTGGGTGCCAATCAAACCTTAAAGCACGCCCAACATGCCACGGTGGATATTGCTACCCAATATCTGCCTGCGCGCTGGCAGCAGCGCCTTTCGGGCCTGGCGTCACTCATAATGATCGGCGTGCTCGCTGCTATTGTTGTGTACGGTATTGCGCTGTTCAATCTTAACCCTCAGCGAACGCTCGGCAGCACGCTTATTCCCTATCGCTACGTTGCCTTAGCACTGCCGGTAGGGGGCGGATTGATGCTGCTAACCTTGCTTGAACAAAGCTGGCTTAAGTGGTTTTCAGTTAAAGAGAGGGCAGCGCAATGATGATGCTGCTAATTTTCTTAGCCTTGTTATTAGCCGGGGTGCCACTGGCGTTTAGCCTGATGGCCAGCGGCCTGCTGTTTTTTATAATGCATGACTCCTTACCGGTACTCGTGGCAGTGCAGCGAATGGTATCGAGCAGCCAGAGCTTTCCGTTGCTGGCAGTACCATTTTTTATTCTGGCCGGGCATATTATGAATGCTTCGGGGATCACCTCGCGGCTGATTAGTTTTGCTAATTTGCTGGTGTGTTGGATCAGTGGCGGTCTGGCGCATGTCACTATTGTGCTCAGTGCTCTGATGGGCGGTGTGTCGGGGTCGGCTATTGCCGATGCTGCCATGCAAGCCCGCATTCTTGGTCAGCCCATGGAAGACTCAGGCTTACCGCGAGGCTTCAGTGCAGCTATCATTACCGTAAGTGCTTTGATCACAGCCTGTATTCCGCCCAGTATCGGTTTAATTTTGTATGGCTACATGGGCAATGTGTCGATTGGTAAATTGTTTATCGCCGGACTATTACCCGGCGCTTTGCTGACTATCGCATTGATGCTCTGCGTGCGTTGGGTGGCAAGCTCTCAGAAGCTGGGTAACACCGAAACACAAAAGCCGCAGGCATTCCGTGAGGTTATGATCGCGGCTGGCCGATGCAAATGGGCGTTGTTATTCCCGGTGCTTATGATTGTTACTATTCGCTGGGGGATCTTTACGCCATCAGAAGCCGGTGCCTTTGCCGTGGTGTACGCTGTTTTAGTGGGGCTGTTTGCTTATCGGGAACTCACCTTTGCACAACTGTACAGCGCCTTAAACGAAAGCGTGCGGGATATCGGCATGATCATGTTGATTGTACTGGCGGCCGGCACGGTAGGTTATGTGATTGCCTTTCAGCAATTACCGGTTGAACTGGCCCAAAGCGTGTCTGCAGTAACTCAGTCACCACTGCTGGTGCTGATGATATGCCTGGCACTGTTGCTGGTGATTGGTACGCTGATGGAAGGCACCATTACCGTACTGTTGCTCACTCCTATTCTGGTGCCCGTTATCCAAAGCGTGGGGATCGACCCGGTTCACTTTGGCATTTTACTCGTGCTGGTAGTGACCTTTGGCGGCACTACACCGCCGGTTGGTATTGCCATGTACACCGTGTGCAACATCATGGATTGCCCGATTACCCAGTTTATTCGTCATGTCTGGCCATTTTATCTCACCGTGCTGGTGGTGTTGCTGTTGCTGGCATTGCTGCCTGAACTGGTGCTGTTTTTACCCGACTATGTTTATGCCACGCCTTAACCGGCCTGAAGATGAGACTATATTATGAAAATTACTGATGCGTATGTGATTGTATGTTCGCCCGGTCGCAACTTCGTTACCCTCAAAATAGTAACCGACGAAGGGATTTACGGTATTGGTGATGCAACACTCAACGGCCGCGAAAAAACGGTAGTCAGTTATCTTGAAGATTACCTCGTTCCGGCATTAATCGGTAAGGATCCGGCCCGGATTGAAGATATCTGGCAGTATATTTATCGCGGTGCCTACTGGCGTCGTGGTCCAGTGGGCATGACAGCCCTGGCCGCCGTTGATATGGCTCTGTGGGATATTAAGGGCAAAGTGGCTGGCCTGCCGTTATACCAGTTACTCGGTGGTCGTAGCCGCGATCGCATCATGACATATACCCATGCTAACGGCAGTGATTTAGCCTCTACGCTCGAAGCGGTGGGAGAGGCTATCGATCAGGGATATCAGGCAGTGCGAGTGCAGTCAGGTATCCCCGGTATGGCCAGCACTTACGGCGTGGCCAAAGACGGTAAAAAATATGAACCGGCGGATGCGGCACTGCCTTCCGAGGCAGTGTGGTCTACCGAAAAGTACCTTAATTTTGTGCCGCACCTGTTCAGTGAGGTGCGTCGTCAGTATGGCGAAGAAATACACCTGTTGCATGATGTGCATCACCGTTTAACGCCTATTGAGGCGGCGCGGCTGGGTAAAGAGCTGGAACCTTATCATCTGTTCTGGATGGAAGATGCTGTGCCCGCTGAAAACCAGCAGGGCTTTAAGCTTATCCGCCAGCACACCACAACGCCACTGGCCGTGGGAGAAGTCTTTAACTCTATTCATGACTGTAAAGAGCTTATCCTTAATCAGTCGATTGATTATATTCGTTCTACGCTGGTGCATGCCGGCGGCATTACACAAATGCGCCGGATAGCCGATTTAGCGGCCCTCTATCATATTCGTACCGGTTTTCATGGTGCGACCGATCTGTCTCCGGTATGCATGGGGGCCGCCCTTCATTTTGATTACTGGGTGCCTAACTTTGGTATTCAGGAGCATATGCCGCACAGCAAACTGATGGAATCGGTGTTCTCCTTTGATTACCAGTTTGACCGTGGTTTCTTCACCCCGGGTGAAGCCCCTGGTCATGGTGTGGATATCGATGAGAAGCTGGCAGCAAAATATCCTTACCAGCGAGCGGCGTTACCAGTAAACCGACTCGAGGACGGCACGCTGTGGCATTGGTGATCATTATTTCATATTTAAACTGACTCAGGACAAGCTATTTGTCAGGTTAATAAAGGGTTGATTTTTTGTTCGGGTGAACGGTTATCGGGGCGATTGTCACTCCGAGGTTTTTTTGTTTAAGCACTTGTTTTGAAAATCTTTTTTTTGTGAATGTTGTTCAAGCAAAAAGCAATGGGTTTACCAATAAACGTAAATTAAATGTTAATAAAGCAAGTTAATAATACCCTCCGGAATGAGTTGTACAAAGGAAACTCTGACACTCGATTGCGAACTCGATTGTAAATTCACAGTTGCCTCATTAAAGGCTGAGAAACACTGAAACCGGAGGGCTGCTACACATGCCTAAATCAAAAAGCAGAAATTTAAATTCACAAAGTGAGCAAAACGGCTTGATGCCAGGGGAGTCATTCCCGCGGTTTAAAAGGTCGCTACTTGCCGCTGCTATTATGTCTTGTACCACAGCGGTAATGGCGCAAGAGGCAGTTGATGAAAACAAAGAAAGCGATGACGACAGCGCAGTAGAAGTGATTTCGGTAACGGGTCAGCGTCAGTCTCTGGAAAGCGCCATCGACTTAAAGAAGAATGCCGATACCATTGGTGATTCTATTGTCCTTGATGAAGCTGGCAAAGTCCCCAGTACCTCATTGTTAGAAATTCTGGAGCGTTCACCGGGTGTCACTATGAACCGGGTCAGAGCGGGCAGCGAAGGCTCGCCGGATGGTTTCGCATTCGAAGGTTCAGGTATTCAGGTGCGAGGCTTAAACAAGTCCAAGACACTGATCAACGGGCGCGAAGTATTTTCCGCTAACGGTGGGTCAGGGCTGAGCTGGGCAGATGTCGGCCCGGAGCTGTTAAAAGCAGTTACCGTATATAAAGCCAGCCGCGCTGACCTGATTGAAGGGGGAGTTGCTGGTACAGTAAATCTGCAAACTCGGATGCCTTTTGACTTTGAAGGCTTTAAAGCGAATGGCTCGGTAACGGCAGATTATGGTGACTTTTCGGAAGAATTAACCCCGGCTTATTCAGGCCTGATTTCTGATCGGTGGGAAACCGATTACGGTGAGTTTGGTGCGTTATTCAACATGGGCTATTCAAAAATAGCTTCCCATGACAGTAACATCATAATGCCGCCATACCTGGCAACACAGTACAATGGCGAACGTGTTTATGCGCCTGCTGGTGTACGCTTTACCCAGGATCAGTTTGAGCGGGAAAGAACCGGTTATTATGCGGCTCTGCAATGGAAACCCAGAGAAAATCTGGAATTTTTCCACACCACTTTTATTTCAGAGCGTGAAAGTAACCGTGATAGTCAGATTATGACTATCGAGCCGGGCGCACCGGTGGGCGTGATGGATGGTGCCCAATTTGATGACGGCATATTCATTAGTGGCGCCATTTCGAGCACTAACCTGACGTCCGGGCTACCGGTGGCGATGAACTCAAGCTTTACACCCGGCTACAGTAAAACCGCCGACCACAGCTTTGGTTTTGAATACGAATCTGATTACTGGGATTTAAGCGGTAGCTATCAGTATGTTAAAGCTGAGTCACGTTCAGGCAAATACAGTCTGGGTGGCGCTGTACTAAGCAACATTATTGAAACCAACATTGACCTGTCTGGTGATATTCCTAATGTTACATACGGTAACCCGTTATCTACTGATCCTGCGGATACCGGTATGTCACGAATTAACTGGCTGGACATGGAAAACGAGGGCGATGCGCACGCGTTCCAGCTGGACGCCAATTTTTATCTTGAGCATGACTTCTTCCGTAAAGTCGCAGTGGGTGGTCGGGTAGCCGACCGTGAAGAATCGGACAGCTTTGTAGGCACCTGGTGGTCGGCAACAGGCCGTAACTGGAACGGTGTACCCAGAGCTTTTGTTGATACGGCACCGGAAGGTGATTTCTACTTAGAAGAATTCTCCGACTTCTTTAAAGGTGATGTACAGGCACCGGGTGCAGTATGGGTAGGTACCGATCAAATCAACTCTGCCGATCAGTTCGTACGCGTATACAACACTTATACCGCTTGTGGACCAGACCTGTATTATCAGTGCAGTGATCCGGAAGCGAGCTCTTACATCTACGGTAATCCGCCAAACCGTAACTTTGATCAGCGTCCATCGTTCTACGATACCAAACATAAAACCCAGTCGTTATATGCCATGGTAGGGTTCGAGAATTACGGTGATTCGTTCTGGTCTAACTTTACCGGTAACTTTGGTGTGCGTTGGGTGAATTATGACATAGAAAGTATGGGTAACTTTGCTTTCAATGGTGGCGCTCGATACTACGCAAGTGTTGCTGATGCTCAGGCCTCGGTAGAAGCCATGGGCGGGCTGTCTAATGTGCTTGCCTGGCAGGAAGCCAACGAAGGGGTACAACCTCCGTTTACCCGCGAGAGTGTCGGGTTTGAAACCGAACGTGTAGGTGAGTTGACGAAAGACTACTTCCTGCCGTCCTTTAACATTAAGTTTGAACCGGTTGAAAACTGGATTGTTCGCTATGCGTTCACCAAAACCTTAACGCCACCGCGATATCCGGACATCCGGGCTCAGGGTATTGCATCGGTACAAACCACCGAAAATGTGATTAATCAGGAGCTGGATGCGCTCTATCCTGATGATGATGTGTCAATTCCTGCGATATTCTCGGGCTACACCAACACCTCAGGTAACCCGTTCCTGGAGCCGGAAATCGCTTATAACCATGATATATCGGTGGAGTGGTACCCGCGTAAAGGCTCTTCGGTGCATCTATCGCTGTTCCATAAAACCATTGAAAATTACATCACGTTCAACAACTTCTCTGGCCCGGGGGCGGAGTATTTTAATGAAGACAGCTATCCGCAATCGGCGTTTACCGACGGCAGTGGAAGTAGTTTCCTGGATGGGCCGGTACAGAGCCGTACCAACTTTAACGCTGAGGAAGATACCATTATCAGCGGTTTCGAGTTGGGAGGCAGAACCTACTTCGATGACCTGCCGGGTTGGTTAAGCGGCTTTGGTGTGGATGCCAACGTTACCTACATTGGCAATGATTCGCCGGATGCTTTCGCGCTGGATATTAATGGCGATGAGCTGAGTGTACCGGTGATTGGTTTGTCTGAATGGTCTTACTCAGCCACCCTGCTTTACGATAAAGGCGATCTGAGTGCGCGTTTGGCCTACAACTGGCGCGATCGCTACCTGACCACCACCAATGACTCAGGAACCACGGTCGTATATACCGATCCGTTTACCGGAGCTGACATTCAAACCGGATTACCGGTCTATGCTGCGGCCATTGGCCGACTGGATGCCAGTGTATCGTATCGAGTCACTGACGCTATCAACGTGAAGTTAAATGTGCAGAACCTGACAGATGCGGAACAACGTACCGAGATGGAAATTCTGGATGGCCGCTTTGTTGACCGGGCGGTATTTATTACTGACCGTCGTATCAGCCTGCACGTTGGATTTGACTTCTAAGCAGAGGGTTGAGATGGTTCCAATTAAGTTGTAAATAAAAGGTAAATATAAGATGAGAAAGAGTGTGTTGATCGTTGGCGGCGGGACCGCAGGCTGGATTACCGCAGCGTACATGGCGCGGATGCTGGCAGCAGACACCCCCGGTGGCGTATCAATCACTCTGGTCGAGTCTGAAGAAATCGGTATCCTCGGCGTAGGCGAGGGTACCTTTCCAATCATCCGGAAAACAATGGGCCGCATTGGTCTGGATGAAAGTGATCTCATTAAACACGCGGATGCCACCTTCAAGCAGGGCATTCGTTTTAATAACTGGAAGAAAAATCCCGCGGACGACCCGGATGACAGCTATTTTCACCCGTTTCAGGTAGCTTCTCAGCATACTGATATGGATTTGTTGCCTTACTGGTTGTTGGGCGTTGCCGGGGATGTGCCCTGGTCTGAATGCTGTACTGTGCAAGAACGGGCGGTAGAGGCCAAGCTGGCACCCAAGTTAATTTCGCACCCCAATTATGAGGCTCCACTTAACTACGCCTACCATTTTGATGCGACCAAGCTGGCGGCATTAGTGCGCAGCCGGGCGATGGAGATGGGCGTCAAACGACTAATCGATACTATCGACGACGTGAAACTCGGTGAAGACGGCGCCATCGCGGCAGTTACTGCCAGACAGCATGGCGATCTCACTGCCGATCTGTTTATCGATTGCACTGGCTTCAGAGCCAGACTCATTGGTGAAACCATGGGGTCAGAGTTTACTTCCTATAAAAATGAGTTGTTCTGCGACCGGGCCGTTGCGCTGCAGGTGCCTTATGAGCAGGCAGGAGGCCCTATTCCATCCTGTACTTATACCACAGCCAAAGATTACGGTTGGATTTGGGATATTGGATTGCATGAACGGCGCGGACTCGGGTATGTGTATTCCTCAAAGTATTGCGATGAAGAAACTGCGGTGGCTACCCTTAAAGCGCATATCGGGCCGGCGGCCGATACTCTGCAGCACCGCTTACTTAAATTTGAGCCGGGTTATCGTAAAACCCAGTGGCATAAAAACTGTGTCGGGATTGGCTTATCGGTGGGCTTTATTGAGCCGCTGGAAGCTACGGGGATAAGCTTTGCTGAAGTGGCAGCATTGATGCTGTGTAATTTATTTCCGTGGTCCGGCGACTATGAGCGTTCTGCCACACAGTTTAACAACGCCATGAGTAAACGCTTTGAACACGTAAAAGACTTCATCAAGCTCCATTATTATCTTACTGAGCGTGACGATACGGCGTTCTGGCGGGATAATCAGGACCCAGCCTCAGCTTCTGAGTACCTCAAAGGGAAGTTGGAACAGTGGCGTCACCGGCCGCCGTCTTTTTTAGATATTGATGCCAGCCACGATATTTTTGATGAAAACAGCTGGCAATATATTCTGTATGGCATGGGCTTTAAAACCGACATTTCAGCCCGTGAAGGTGCATTGCGTTTCTTCGACGATGCACGTAATGAGTTTACCAGCATTCGCCAGCAAAGTGAGAATGCCAAACGAGCAGTCCCTACCCATCGTGATTTGGTTACTGAAGTATGCCAGAGTGGCTTTAAACCACAGCCGCGGAGGGCCCGTCGATGAGCCGCTCTGCTAACCCCGTTAATACACCTGAAGTAAAGCGTGTGGTGATAGTTGGAGGAGGCACCTCCGGCTGGATGTGTGCGGCGGCCATTGCGCGCATTGCGCCGCCGCACACTCACATTACCCTGGTGGAATCTGAAGATATCGGCGTGATAGGAGTGGGTGAGGCTACCATTCCAACGTTGATGGAGTTTAATGATTTTCTCGGCATTAAAGAGCATGATTTACTCCGCGAGTGCCAGGGCACTTACAAGTTGGGGATTGATTTTGTCGACTGGTATCAAAAAGGCCAAAGCTATTTTCATCCGTTTGGGTTTTATGGCCGCGATACGCCGGAGTTCGCTTTTCATCAACTGTGGTTGCGCTTAAATGCAATGGCGGAAAAGGGCGAAATTCCTGCCGATGCACCGGGTATTATCAGCGATTATAACCTGTGTACGGTAGCGGCTAAGCAACGGCGTTTTGCCCCGCCTCAGGGAGGCGCCGATACCATCTTATCGACCATGCGCTACGCCTATCATTTTGACTCTGCCCGCTATGGACAGATGCTGCGGCGCTATGCTGAGCAACGCAATGTAGAACGCATTGAAGGCATTGTTAACAGTGTTGAGCAGGAACCCAATTCGGGCCTGCTACAATCGGTAACGCTAAACAGCGGGCAAGTTCTAAAAGGCGATTTGTTTGTTGATTGTAGTGGTTTTAAGGCGCTGTTGATTGACGGCGCGATGCAAAGTGAATTTGTTGACTGGCATCATTATTTACCCTGCGACCGGGCTATTGCTGTGCAAACAAAGTTAGCTGGTGCGCCCGACCCATTTACCCGCTCCACTGCCGATGATGCCGGATGGCGCTGGCGTATACCATTGCAAACCCGGTTAGGCAACGGCCATGTGTACAGCAGTGACTTTATGGATCAGGATGAGGCACTGCAAAAGCTACTCGCAGGCATCGACGGAGAGCCGCTTACCCAGCCGCTACCACTTAAGTTTCGTACCGGGCATCGTAAGGCATTCTGGGAGAAGAATTGCGTAGCCATTGGGCTGGCTGGTGGGTTTATTGAGCCGTTGGAATCCACCAGTATTCACCTCACTCAAATGGGGGTCCAGCGATTAGTGAATTTGTGGCCGGGGCGCGGCTGTAACCGCTCAGAGATAGCTCAGTATAATGCATTGATGACCGCCGACTATGAGCGCCTGCGCGATTTTATCGTGCTTCACTATAACGCAACCGCGCGCGAAGATACTGAATTCTGGCGCTACGTGAAGCATATGGACATTCCGGATACACTGGCGGCCAAGATGGAAATTTTTCGCAGCAGTGGCAGGGTGATCCCTTCCCCCGAAGATCTGTTTACACCGCATAGCTGGTTGGCTGTAATGTTAGGACAGGGCATCTATCCGCAAAATTACGATGTGCTGGTGGATCGGGTGCCCCCTCAGGCGTTACTTAAAAACATGCAAATGTTGCGCATGTCGGTAGCGAAAACGGCGGAGTCGATGCCCACTCACGCCGAGTTTATTCGCCGTTACTGTGCCGCGAATCCGACTGCCGCCTAAGCATAGGCTAGCTGGCCTCTGAGGAGTTGCCGGTTATTACAATCGCTTCTGCCGCCAAACCTGAGAATATCCGACCGCATAAAAAAGTGGGATTTGTCCTTCTTAAATTCGTTTCCGGCAAGAGGCCCTTGCGGCTTACTATTCGTTTTCAAACGCGTTTTTAATGTCATTACATTATTTCGTTTTAGTTGTGGATACTCAGCGCTGAGAATGGCATGGTGTCTTCAATTAACCCCTAATACGGCTTAAAGTGTCCCCTCCTTTCGTTGCACTATTCACTTCATCGAGCTATTACTATTGATAGCAAACATGTCGAAATTGTAAGCACTCCCAACTATCTACAAAGAGCCTTTAAACGCTTACTAAGACACGTCTTGTATATAGTCCGTCCAGTCGGTTTATTAAAATAATGGATATAAAAATGTCGAAAATAAAGGGGCTTACAATATGAAAGTACAACACTCAACACTAATGCATCAGGATATCAGAGGAACCTACACCACCGGGATTGTTAAATCCCGGGTCTTTATTAGCGCAATACTTTTTGCCTGCACAGCTGTTAATAGCCCATTGCACGCAAGTGAACTGGAAAATGCTGAAGATAGCTCAGGAGGAGAAACTATTGAAAAAATTGTCGTGTCGGCTCGTAAAAAAGCAGGCACAGAGTCTATTCAGGAAGTACCTATGGCCATTACTGCGGTGAGCGGTGATGTCATTGATAAACGCTTTTTTGCAGATTTAACAGACGTCGCCAATATTGCGCCCAATGTTAACTTAAGCCCAGCCGGTACCACGCCTGGTACGGCAAACTTCTTTATTCGTGGTATGGGGGTGTTCGGAAGCATACCGTCAGATGAAACCAGTGTAGGGGTAATACAAGATGGTTTGTATTTAGGTGTGAACTCAGGTGCTTTGACTACATTATTTGATATTGAATCAGTTGAAGTTTTACGGGGGCCACAGGGGACACTTTTTGGTCGTAATGTGACAGGTGGTGCCGTTGTGGTGAACAGTCGCCGTCCAACTGAAGATACCAGAGCCAAGGTGCGAGCAAGGGTAGGTAATTATGGACAGAAAAGTGTTGATGTGGCCGTTGGCGGCGCTTTGTCTGCAGATGACAATTGGTTAGGCCGACTAGTGGTAGGTACACAGTCAAATGATGACTATTTTGATAACGTAAACCCCAATGTACCTGATCGTGGTGAAGCTGAAACGCATTTTGTTCGCCCCTCATTGACGTATGTGGCTAATGAAGATTTGAGTATCACACTTATAGGTGAATACAATAAATTTAAAGGTGATGGTGTCATATCAAAAAACGTTAGTTTGCTGGATACCCTGAAAGATCATGAAGTGGATTCAGATATAGATAATAAAGCTGAATATACGGTAAAACACTTAATTACTGACGTTGATTGGACTGTAGGCGAAGGCAATATACGAGTGATAGCCGGCTGGCGTGATACTGAGGTGTTAGGTGAACTGGATGGCGACGGGGCATCGAATCCCATTCCCAAAGTCCACTCAAATGGCCCCTGGACAACTAACCAACAGCAACAAAGTTTAGAGATACGTTATTACACCCCACTTGGAGATATGGCGGATAACACCACGGGTATCTATTTATTTGATCAAGAAATTGAATATATAGAATCACGCGTACTGAACCTGGGCTACCCTGCTGATGTAAATGTGGGCGCAGGGGCTGAGTTAGAGCATTACTCTTACGCGTTATTCAGTCAGTCAGATATTTTTATCTCCGATGATGTGACGTTAACAGTGGGCGGTCGTTATACCTTTGAAGAGAAAGATGCAAAAGTCGCTAGCTTTGGTCAATGTGATGAAGTGGGCAGAAACTGTAACTTTGCTTTTGATGAGAAAAAAGACTGGAGTTTTGTAAGTGGTAACTTGGGTATTAAATGGAAAGTAGAGGACAATGTCCAGGTCTTTACCAGCTGGACACGAAGTTTCCGAAGTGGTGGCTATAACTTGCGGAATAGCTTGCCAGCCTCCCCGGGCCCCTATGATGAAGAACAGGTTGATGCGTTAGAACTAGGTTTGAAATCCGACTGGTTAGATGACAGCTTACGCTTCAATGCTTCAATATTTAGCAACTCATACAAAGACTTGCAACGTACCATTATCGTTTCCAGTGATACTGGTGTCGCGCAATTTAAAGCGAATGCGGCTGACGCAACCATTAATGGTCTTGAGCTTGAATTAAGTTATTCAATAACAGAAAACTTCCGTATCGATGCCTCGGCAGGTTTTATAGATGCTGAATACGACAAATTTGAGAGTGATCAGTTAAACCCCGATATTGAGAACGTCGATTTACAGTTAGCGAATGTACCGGAAACCAGTGGAAACTTATCCTTTGTTTACTATAAGGATGTTGCTGACGGGAGCATTGAAACCCGTTTATCGGCTTCTTATACTGATAGTCAGTTTGGTGATGTTAAAAATGATCAGTCAATCGAATTGGATTCTTATACTCTAATTGACGCTTCCATTGCTTATGTATTTGCCCAAGACAGTATGCGTGTTTCTTTATATGGCAAAAACCTTACGGATGAAGAATATACAAACTTTGCTTTGGGTGGCTTGAATTCGCTATGGGCGATTGCACCGCCACTGACTTATGGCTTAGAGTTTACCTATGAGTATTAATATAATTCAGCGTAATTTAAGTTAAATTTTAGGTGTCCTGGTTTCGGTCAGGGATACAACGCCTATTCATTTTGATAATTATCGAAAAATACACAGGGCTTATGTAAATAGGCCCTTTTTTAATCTTATAAATTAAGATAAACGCTGAGCCTAACGGCTAGAGAATAGTCTGCCGCCGCCACATCAATGGCAGCGGCAGATTAATATATGCAACCAATACTACTCTGAAACAAACCGGTGTGGTACACGCTGAATGTCACTCGTCATTCATAATTGGTTACTCGCCGGAACACCCTTTAAGTGTGTCAGTAAAATTTACAATGAACTGTAATGAAATCTGACAATTTCTGCTAAATACCTAAAAAATGGTTAAAAAATCATCTTGGCACGGTTATTTCATAAACGATGACAGTTCTGTTGTAGTTAAATGTAGAGGTATTAATTATGAACGTTGTAAACTGTGCTATTAAAGGTAGTGTTGCATTATTTGCTTTCAGCCCGTTGGCATCTGCTTCACTAGTCACCGGTGATGTAAATCAGCAAATCTCTGGTCAGGGAAATTATTACGTTGATATCGATGGTGATTCTGTCAACGATTTTAACTTTTACCATCATGACTACTCCAGCTACGATTTTTCGCCAGCAGTAGACGACCCTACGTTTCGACGTTCTGAATACACTACGAGTAGTGAAAACCAATATACCAATTTAACTGCATCAGGCGGGTTCAGCTTTTTAGCTTCTCCTTTAATGCTCGGCGAAACAATTAATGCTGATGATAATTTCATCACTTTCGGCATGTTGGCTCAGTCCTACGAAAATGAAAGAACTACCTACGAATATCAATATGGCAGTCGCAGAAGCTCTTGTAATCGTTGGGGCCGTAACTGTAGTTATTATACCTCATGGGGCCCTGAGTATACTGTTCAGGGTTATTCATATGAAGGTCAGACAGGCTCCTGGATTGACGATGCGATTGCTAACGGTGGATCGGTTAGCGGATACGTTGGTTTTAAAAAGACAGATGAGCAAGGTAATGATTACCTTGGCTGGCTGGAACTCTCACTGAATACGCTCGGAGAAGGGACGATCGGAAGTTATGGTCTGGTTTCAGGAAGCAATATTAACTCTTTAAATGCCGGTGAGGCGCCCGCGCCCGTTGCAGTGCCGCAGGATCAGGGAACCACTGAGGTTGCTGCTCCTGGTGTACTAGGCCTGATGTCGCTGGGTATAGGCGGTCTTGCCCTGGCGCGTCGCCGCAGAACCAGTCTATAATCTCTACAGGTTTTTGCTGGTTTCAGGTCTTCAACACATGCAGGTAGAAGATGTAACGGGAGTGTGCTCAGGCGCACTCTTTTCGTATTTCCCGGACTTTCTTACTGTTGATGGTCTGGTCCATTTTGCCGCCATTGTTGAAAATAACGCCTGTGCAGCGGTGTTCGCCATGGCCAGAATGGATCAAAGCGATAATGACTTTTATTGTTTTGATATGTGTTCTGCCGAGGGGAGTCCATTACAAACTCACCAGCAAATTACTCAAACACTTGAGCACATAAAGGCCTATGCTGCCGAGCACGGTATACGCCGATTGCTTAAGCCAGCCCTGGTGACGGCGCAGGATGTGCCGGCTTACCTTGATGCCGGTATGCAAATAGGCCGCTGGAGTAGCTTTTATGAAATGGATCCTGCTTACGTAGCGAGTTCCCTGGCCGCTGTCCCCGAGTTTGCAAAAAGCGGCATGTCTTATCATCCTTATACTCACGATGTAAATGCAGTAGATGCATTGTGTCTCAATAATATGGGCCTGCTTACCCACGGTCATTTTAAAGCAACAGGAAGTATGCCGACTAAGCTCGACACGTCTTCATCGCTCTCCTGCTTTTATCAGGGCCAAGCCATCGCTGCGTTTGCTGCGTTAATCGACCAATCCAAAGCTTACGCGTATCTGGACCCTATCCTGGTGGACGCCAGGTACCGACGCACGGCGTTATTCAGCAATATAATCAGCCGGGTTAGCAAGTCTTTAGTCGAGCAGGGCATCACCAAAGCACAGGTGCAAATACTGGAAGATAATAAGCCCATGATACGATTTGTTGAGCGACTGAAAGGGCGTAAAACTCATCGTCAGGCCACCCTTTATATGGTGCTCGAAGATGACTAAATTATTGTGCCTGCACCTCGCCGATTTGCAGTGGCGGCTTCTGATGAATGATGACCTTGCCAGGCAGTTTCCTGTGCTGACAGCTCTATGTGAGACAGGCGAGTCGGGTGCTACTGCCACTTTTGGCCACGAGGCATTGCTTTACGGCAGTATTTACAGTGGTTGTGCTCCCGATTCTCACGGGGTGTTGGGGTACGATGCGCTAAGACCCGATGGGCTAAATGTAGCGCCGTTTGCCAGGTTTCAGGCAAGACAACCATTTATCTGGGAGTTGTTGGATAACCAAGGCGTTCCCTGTGCGGTAGTGAACATGATGGCCACCTACGGCAGCCATGTTAACCACAGTCATATTTTCAGCGATGTGATGGTAAAAAATAAAGCCGTTGAACCGGCCGATATTTCAATTTTACCCGGTAGCATTTATCCGGCTAGCAACAGACAAGAGTTATTAAAAAACCGATGGCACCCGTCATTAATGACAGATGAAGAGATAGCGGCTCTGGCTGCTCAGTCGGGGGCTTTATCACAGTCTGTTACCAGCACCCTGAAGGAAGCGCTTTGCCAAGTGGCGAACACGCAAAACATCATTATTGATGCGCTGCACAGCAACGAAATAACGGCAGTTTTTGCCTGTTTCGACCCGCTGCGTGCCCTGTTCAGCAATGTTGCACTCACAGATGACGCATCGATTATCATTAAAATCATGGCGTTTATTGATGGTTGCATCGGCGCTATTTTATCGGTTTGCCCGGATATTTCGGTTTGCATTACCGGTGGTGGTGACAATCCGTTTGTTATTCTGCGGCTTCCCCAGTCACAGCCTGATCAATTGCTGTCATCTGAGTTTTCCCTCTATGACGTCGCGCCCAGCTTGCTGGCGCTGTTTGGATATGCTGCAACTGAACTAAACGGCAAATCTATCTATTCGCCCGACGCCCCGCTCATCGATATTAGCGGCCAGTGGCAAACTGCGGAAGAAGCCAGAAACAGTATGCTCAAAGGGTTGATGCCCGATTTAGCTGTTCCGCCATCGGTGGATAACTTACCTCGAATGCAGCAGGAGAATATTCGGGCAGTGACGAATGAACACAATTACCATCTGGCGCAGCACTATCTTTATGCCGGGCGACACGCTGAGGCTCAGCAGATCATAGACCGGGCTGAGCTCACTCCTGCACAACGCCGCTTACTTACCGAACGAATGGAATAAGCCCAGCTGAATGACTTCATCATCCTGATGACTCCACGGTTAACTGGCTGCGACAGCCGATGCGCACCACTTTGCGTTTTCTGCTTCGTTACGGGTTATGGTAATATTACGCATTAATAAATTTTGCTTCTAAGGCCGCCTGAAGTCCATCGCTTCCTGTTTGCGCCCCTCCTTCAAAGAGGTTAATACCTGAGAGAAGCTCTGAATCTGTAAGAGAGTTTAGCTAAGTGGCTGATACAAATAAAATTGACATGAGTCAGACCAAACCGGTTATCGACAGGCGTCTCTCTGTCGCTCCAATGCTCGATAGTCAGGACTAACTTACAATAGCGTTGATTTATAAGGTAATTTCAACAACAAGTGACAATTGTTGTATTCCCATTATGTTCCTCAGTCTACTGAAATAGACGGAAAAAACCAGAAACCCACGTTAGTTTTTTTCTTCATTTAATTGGTCTTTGATTATTTCAATCAGCGTCTCAGCTTCCTCGAAGCCTGCACGGGTGAATTTAGCGATATCTGTCTTGAGACGTTCCAATACTCCTTCATTGCACTGGCTTTCATATCGTCATAATCCTGTAATTCCATATAATCGCGCTCATAAAGGGCTTCAAATACGTCGGGAATTTTACTGTAGTGTTTTATGACGAAATAAATATCGATAGCGTCCTTTCCCTGGTACTCGCGACCCCGTTCTGTCCAGGCGATGAGTTTGAGTAACAGGATGCCAGCCGGAGAGGCTACTTTCACGCTAAGCGCAGGTTCTCTGGTAAGGAGCACGTCCCAGGCATGTTTGTATACTTCATCAAAGCCTAACACACTCATTTGAAAAGCATGTTCTGGCGGCCAGGTGATCTGGCCCTCGGCGTCACTGACGCCCCCAAATGGAATAAGGTCGATTTCCCAGGGTTGGCCGTCACTGTCAGTAGTATTGAGTTGATGTGTTTTCATTGGGTGTGCTGTAAACCCAGATTGGATCAGGGCATCTAGCAATTTTTGGTAATGCTCCCAACTCTGAACTTCCAGGCCAAAATCCACATCCCGCGTGCCGCGTTCAATCGCAGCGTTATAACCATGAACTAAAATGATATCCCTTGCCGTAGCACCAACGATTAACAGTGTTATGTTTAAGGCAGAGGCAACACGCTGAATTCGGCCATAAACCTCAACCAGTCCGTCTGGTAGTTTGTTGCTGACATCAAGCGAGATAGTCATTGTAGATCCTTTTGGCGGTTTCCAGGTTACGAGGGTCGTCGCTGTTGAGCAATTCTGCATAGACCAGTAAAGGCGTGACATAGCCTGGTAACTTACCTTTAATTTTCTCAATGGCTACAGGCGGTTCTACAACCCTGATTGGGGTAACGTCTGTTTCATTAGCACGTAGTCGGCGCAGTCTGAATTTTTTTAACAGTGCTTTATGCGCCTCGGCATCTGCGTAGATTTGATAGGTTTTCGGTTTGAGGTAATGGGTATATGCGTCGGCGGCGACTTCACCACCCCACAGTGCGCCATATGGTTCAAGCGGGGCATTACGGATTTCCGTTAAATCCTGAGCAACATAGAGTGTCTGTGTCAGCTTTGCTTCCATGTTGTGAGGATACGCATCCAACCATCGCGTGAGGAGCAGGTCTTGCTCATTGATGGCATACCCTTTTTTTCCTTTGTCGATAATAAAGGTGAGTTGTTTAAGGTCATCCAGGACTTGCTTTACGGTGCCTAATGCAATTTCTGCTTCATCAGCGAGTACGCGCATTGGTTGGTTGACGAGTTCTGGTCTTAACAACAGTATCATCACCAGTTTCATCCCTTTAGGCTGGAACGCTTTACCTGTTAGCTGTCGAGTTAGTTGTATCTGATGTTCTGGCGGTGGTTTACGGCCTCGGATGTCTATATAAATCGGTGGATGATTGAGGTGAGCGTTTCCCGCAAGATCTAAGTAATCTATCTGAATTTCCCGACAAAATTCGGCAAGCTTCTCATTAATGTAAGGAGCGATGATGAGGATTTTTTCATCGTTAAATACCGTTTTAACTAGTGTGAGCTTTGCCAGTATTTGACGAGTGAGCCTTTTTTTTGTTTCAACGCCCCAGGTAAATTTTTGTTGTCCGTAGGTAATAGTTAAACGCCCGTCGGCTTCTTGAATATTATCTCCATCATTGTGCGTTTGGGTGACGTTTAGGTTTGTTGTTACTGCTAACAGTTCGGCTGCTTCAGCTAGTAGAGTGTCCATTTGTTCACTTATTAATCTTGTTCATTACTACTGAACAATGCACTAAAGTGAACTTAATAACAAGCTTTTGTTCATTATTAGTCGTTGTTCATTTTTAGTGAACGATATTTAAAAGTGAACAATATAGAGTCTCCCTACGTTTCTCTCTTTTCTCAAACGTATATGGTGTAACAGTAAAATTGGCTGTATCTACTGATAAGTTACTCAAGTGTGCAATTTTCGCGTTATTGGTATGGCGCTTCAGTGCTGAACGCTTACTGCACTGGGCTGAAAATATTGGTGCAGGTACGCGCGGTGTTGTGCAGTGGCACATCCATAGCCGTAAACACCCAGAACAAGCGATTAAAAGCTGCTTAGCTATCCTAAACCTCACTAAGCAACATGGTGCCGCGCGGCTGGAAGCTGCCTGTCAAAAGGCATTGCTGCTTGAACGTCCGCACCGAAGCGTTGTGATGAACTTACTCAAACATCATCAAGAAAGCGTACCGAGCACTGCTGTCGAGCACGATGAACAGCCTGTCACCCATCACAATATCCGTGGCCAACATTACTACCAATAGGACAACCCATGACACAATCTCAATTACAAGAACAGCTTCGTAGCTTACGGCTTGGGCACTTCGCTCAAGCGCTACTGCAACAACAAAGCCAAGCGACAACCTACGATGACATGAGCTTCGAAGAACGCTTAGGATTACTGGCACAGCACGAAATTCACTGTCGGCAAGACAGCAAAGTGAAGCGTTTACTGCGCCAAGCAACCTTGCGCTTAGAGGCTCACGCCAGCCGGTTGGAATACCGTGCAGAGCGCGGCCTACGCAAAGATAAAGTCGCCACACTGTTGAGCGGCCAATACTTACATCACGCCCATAACATTATCGTTACTGGTGCAACAGGGTGCGGTAAAACCTACCTCGCATGCGCGTTAGCCAGACAAGCCTGTGAGCAGCATCATACAGTGCGATAGTACCGACTTGGACAGCTTCTTGATGAGCTTAATATCGGTCACGCTGATGGCAGTTATCGACAGCAGTTGGCACAACTCGCCAAGAAAAAGCTGCTCATCCTGGACGATTGGGGAATGGAAAAACTGAATGCACGTCAGGCTAATGACTTACTTGATGTGATGGAAGAACGATACCAAAACACCAGTACCATTATCGCTAGCCAGTTACCCGTTACCGAGTGGTACAAACTCATCACTAACCCCACTGTGGCCGATGCATTACTCGACCGTTTACTGCACAACAGTCATCGAATTGAACTGACTGGCGAATCGATGAGAAAACTAGACCAATCCGATCACTTAAGGTAAAACTGGCAAGGACGAAAAAGAAGAAGAAAAAGTGATCGGATAAAACCGAAACGACCGATCGGATTCACCGAAATACGCAGACGTAACTTCTGAAATGCGTAGACATGTTGCAAGGGATGTTTTGAATATCGCGCGATAAGGAATAACGGTAGAGCGGTGTTTTTCTTTTTGCTCGAAGAAAGCTAGCAGCCTGTCATATTCATTGCCTTCAAGCCTTCGCTTACGGGTCGTTGATCTTGCAATTAGCTTTAAATCGTAAAGAGCTTGGTAAGCTTCAACAACGGGTTGCTGAGTACAATTCACCCCTAGTAAAGATTTTCCAATTCTTAACACCTTACGAATCACACTGACATCAATGGCGATGGTCGCTGGGCCTGGTTGGGAGTCTGATTCCTTGCGGGCCGTGCAATAATGAACTATGTCGTGGCTTTTAATTTTGGATGCAATAAGTTGTGAAATTGGGTAGTTGCGGATGATGCGATAGGTAAAGCTAGCCGTTCTGCCTAGAGGTCGATTCGACTTGGCTTTGTACTTTTCATACTCAACAATCAGATCGCCAAACGTCACCTCCCTGTAGCCTGCGGTCAAATTTGTCTCATCGGCCTCTAGTTGCGATATCAGTCCGCGTGCCCACTTCAGTGCGGAGGATCGTGAAGTGAATGTCTTAGACTTAGAGAAAACGATCTTGCCTTTGTTTTTCTGCTTTACGGAAGTAGAATATACGGTTCGTTCTCCGCGAAGCCGCTTGTTGATTGAGTAAAACGCCATATTTTTGTATTCCTATTGTGTACCTGAAGGGTAAAAAATCAACGGAATACAACGGAAATGTCACTAATTTTGAAATCGGTAAAAATGCGATGAGATTTACTTTTTTACATATTAATCAAGGCTTTAATGTCTATGTCTGATATCTCTTTGAATCGCAAAATTTCAGTCGCTCCAATGCTAGACTGGACAGACAGGCATTGCCGGTACTTTTTGCGGCTGATATCCCGCCACGCTCTGCTTTATACCGAGATGGTCACCAGCGGCGCAATTATTTATGGCAAGGGCGACTACCTTGGCTTTAACGAAGAAGAGCATCCGGTCGCGGTGCAACTTGGCGGCTGCGATCCTCAGCACATGACACAATGCGCGGTTAAATCACAGGAATACGGTTACGACGAAGTGAATATCAACGTGGGTTGCCCTTCCGACCGGGTAAAAAACGGCAGCTTTGGTGCGTGTCTGATGGCCCAGCCCCAGGTGGTGGCAGATTGTGTAAAAGCCATGCAGGCCGAAGTGGATATTCCGGTTACCGTTAAATGTCGGATTGGCATAGATGATATGGACGAGTATGAAGACTTCAGCCGGTTTATTGATGTGGTGGCAAGCGCTGGGTGCGATACGTTTATTGTGCATGCTCGCAAAGCCTGGCTACAGGGACTTAGTCCGAAAGAAAATCGCGATATCCCGCCACTTAACTATGAACGGGTGTACCAGTTAAAATCGCAACATCCCGGGCTGAACATTTCAATCAACGGCGGTATTACCAGTCTGGAGCAGGCTGAAGAGCATCTCAATCAGGTCGATGGCGTTATGATTGGCCGCGAGGTTTATTCAAATCCCTACATTCTTGCAGAAGTTGATAAGCGCTTTTACGGTGACACTGCACAGCCGTTGGACCGCGCAGAGATTGTCCGCTTAATGCAGGCTTATATTGAACGTCAGGATGCACCGTACTTTAAACCCTGGCATGCCGCCCGTCATATGCTCGGCCTGTTTCAGGGGCAACCAGGTGGCAGAGTATGGCGACGTTACCTCAGTCAGAAAGGCACTGGTAAAAACCCCGATCCCAACTTGTTGATGAATGGTCTAGCGGCAATGCGGGAAACCGCATCGAAAGCTATTGAGTATCAAACCAAAGAGGTTGGTTAATTTCACAACCTCATTTGGTTAAATTCACCAACTGTTGGTGTGCTTATTTTTTGTACGATAATTAGCATGCCTGCACAAAAATATAAAATCAATAAAATTCAATAGCTTAAAATTTTTTGAAAGAATGGCACAGGTTTCGCTATCTAGTGTGTAACAAATCACTTGTTTAACTAAATAGAGGAAACACCATGAAAATCAAATCAATCATCATTACTTCAGTCGTTGCTTTAGGTCTGTCTGTAAGTGCGCAGGCAAATGCCCAGGAATCAGCAGTAGAGCGTTTAATGAGTAGCCTGATCTCCAGTGCAGTTTCAGTAACGCAGGCCGAAATTAGCCGTGAAGTTCAGCAAAATATTGCTAATGCCACTTACCATGTATCACTGTCTGATGCGCCGGTAGGTAAAGTCTCTGTACAGGAACTGGCTGCCAATACCGAGCAGAACAACAAACAGGCTGATAGCGAGTAACAGGCGGCACTGGCTATGATGTTCAGCCATGCACTACTCGCCAGTTACGTAGTCCTTCTACCGATAGTCAGCATAGGCCTCTGCGCTCTGGTGACATCCGCGATACAAAGCTACGTACAAAGGGTCAGATCCATAAGACCCCATGTCTTACTAAGACAAATTCGAAGGCACAGGTAACCGTAAAAACGTTACCTGTTTTTTTTGCGCTGCTTTTTTCTTTCCTTTAATCGCTGCGAGTCCTCCAGTCTCTGTGCGTCCGTCTGCACGATTTACCCTGATGAACTCATCGCTGCTCCAAAGCTCTCTTTTGCGCCGATTGGTGTGGTTAATTGATGATCTAAACGCCTTATACGGGGTTGGTTCAGGCTTTTGGTCAATTAAACTAAACCGTTAGTCAATTTTGCCAATATGTAGTTTTGATATTGTTATATTTGTTGTGAGAAACACAAGTAACAATTTAAATTCAATTAAATCAATCATTTATAAGTTGGCATGCGAATTGTTATATCTAATCAAGTGTTAAGTAACATTTTAAAAACGTTTCGCCAATCGGAGATTTAATTATGGGAATGTTCACACGTATCAACGACATCATTCAGTCTAACATCAACGCGCTGCTGGATAAGGCAGAGGATCCTGAAAAAATGATCCGCCTGATTATTCAGGAAATGCAGGAAACCCTGGTGGAGATCCGAACGCTGGCTGCGCAGCATATTGCTGAGCAAAAGCACCTTAACCGCCAGATTGATAACCTGGAAAAGCGCGCCGCTCACTGGCAGGAAAATGCAGAGCTGGCGGTCAGTAAAGGTAAAGATGATTTGGCTCGCGCAGCGCTGAAAGAAAAGAAAGAGCTGGAAGCGAAGCAAGCCGAACTGCAGGAACAGTTACAGGTCATCGATGAAGCACTGTTGAAAGTGCAGGACGATACCGGTCGTTTAAACGAGAAGTTAAACGAAGCCAAAGCCAAGCAGAAAGCGCTGGCAGTGCGTCGTCAGTCTGCCTCAGTAAGAATGCAGGCTAAACAGGCAACGCACAGCGACAAGTTAGAGAGTGTGATGGGCCGTTTTGATCACTATGAACAACGGGTAGATGAACTGGAAGCTCGGGTTGAAGCATATGATTTAACCGACAGCGCTTCAAAAAGTTCATTACAGGCTGAGTTCGACGCCCTGGAAAAAGACGAATCCATCGAGCAGGAACTGGCCGCGTTAAAAGCGAAAAAAGTCGCGTAAACGCATGATGGCCCGCACAGTGCGGGCCTCGCCATCACCCGGGTCATTCAAGCAGGAGTAAGGTTATGAAAACTATTTATGAAAAAAAACGTGTATCAAGAGATTTAGGTCGGGCTGTTATTTCAGGTGTGTGTGCTGGTGTAGCCCGCTATGCTGACATCGATCCGGTTTGGGTTCGTGCCGGTGCCGCTTTAGGTTTAGTGTTCATGCCAATGATTACTTTACCTGCTTATGTTGCGGCGGTGATCCTGTTACCAAGGAGAGTATAATGAAAAACTTTATTCTTGCTATCCTGATTGCCATTGTACTGACCAAGGTACTGGGTGGCGTGGCATCCGACTGGTTTGATTTACACCTGGTCATGGGTGACGAACTGGTAAGCGGTACGCTGGAATGGATAATTATGGCCGGAGTTGGTGTACTGTTAGTGGTAATTGGCTTTGTGGTCGCCATGAGCATTGCCGCAGCCCTGGGCATCGCCGCGATTGCAGTACTCGGTGGACTGCTGTTTGCCGGACTGGGTGTGTTCTGGCCGGTATTGTTAATCGTTGGCATTGTAATGCTGGTGGGGAAGTCAAATAACGCAACAGCCTGATTGCGCTTTCCAGCCTTAACCAACCACCGTGGATTTACTTTCCGAGATGAACAACTTAGCATAATAAGCCATACTTTGAATGTATGGCAGGTTGTTCATCTGAAAGGCCAATCGCAAACAAGGAAAACTATGAAACAGTATTTAAATGTAAAAACCGTAAGTATTACCCTGGGTGTTTTGTTTCTGCTTCTTTGGCTGGTTGGTTTTTACTGGAGTTTCGAACCCGATACTTTCGACGTGAAAGGCAATGCCAGGGCGCAAATGAGCAGTACCAACGCGCAGCCCGTGCCCGGCTATACCGTTACTACCACATTAATTACTGTTGCCGATACCCTAATGGATAAACCGGGCGGCTACTTATCAAATGACGTAATGCCGCCTTCCGTGTTCCTCGACAACATGCCCAGTTGGGAATTCGGAGTGTTGGAAATAGTGCGTGATATGTCATTATCCATGCGCAAGGATTTTAGCCGCTCGCAGTCGCAATCTGTTGAAAATCCTCACCTCGTAAAAGCACAGCCAAAATTCAACATCGACAGCCGCAACTGGCTGTTTCCTTCTGCTGAGTCGCAGTACTCAGAAGCTATTGATTATCTGCGTCAGTATCGTGATGATCTGGCCGATCCTACGCTAGGAGATAGTCAGTTTTACACCCGCGCCGATAACCTTCGAGAATATTTAAAGCAGGTTGAGAAAAAGCTTGGCAGTTTATCGCAACGACTCAGCGCCAGCGTTGAGGCAGAGCGGGTAAATACCGACCTGGCCGGTGACAAGTCGGCATCCAACAGCACACCGCGCCCCAGTTCTATTCAAACCCGTACCAGCTGGTGGCAACTGGATAATGTTTTTTATGAAGCCCGTGGCTCTACCTGGGCGCTTTTACACCTTTTAAAGGCCATCGAAGTCGACTTCGCCAGTGTTCTGGAAAACAAAAATGCATTGGTTAGTTTACAGCAGATAATCAAAGAGTTAGAGGCAACGCAACAGACTATCTGGAGTCCATTGATTCTGAATGGCAGTGGTTTTGGTATGTTAGCTAATCACTCGTTAGTGATGGCGAACTATATTTCTCGTGCAAATGCAGCCATAATTGAATTGTCTGAATTACTCAATCAAGGATAAACGATGAAAAAACGTGTTATTGCCGCCGCTTTTGGGGCGCTTTGTCTTGCCCCTGCCACTCATGCAGATACCCTGCTAGGGCTCTATGCCGGCGCCCAGGGATGGAACACTTCAACGTCGGGCGGTTTCTCTGAAACCTCTAATACGGCTGATTTTGATTTTGACAGTTCTACCAATGCGTCTTTGTATGTGGCGTTTGAACACTTTGTACCACTGGTGCCAAATGTAAAAGTTAACTATCTGCAATTGGATACCGACGGTGTAACGAATCTGAATGCAGCCTTCGAGTTTGAAGGCACTGTCTATGAAGCCAACACCTCGTTATTAACCGATGCGAGCATCGATAGCGCCGACCTTATTCTGTATTACGAGATCTTCGATAACGATCTGGTTAGCTTTGATATTGGTGTAAACGGTAAATACATCGACGGTACATTTTACGTTGAAGACGTAGATAGCGGCGAAAGTGGTGAGGCATCGTTTAAAGGTATTATTCCAATGGCTTATAGCCGGGTAGAATTTGGCCTGCCGTTTACTGGCTTAGGTGTTTACGCTGAAGGTAGCTATCTGAGCTTTGATGATCATGAGGTTCGTGATATTCAGGCTGCGCTAACCTATTCTTTTGTCGAGAATTTAGCAATCGATATGACCTTACAGGTTGGCTATCGCGACATCACTGTAGACATTGAGGATCTGGACGATATCTACGCCGATCTGGGCTTCGACGGCGTGTTTGCCGGTCTTGAAATTCACTTCTAGTATTTTAAGATATAAAAAAGTAATTTTAATTCTTTCCAGTTATCAAGAAAACTCATTAGCCTAGTAGTATGCAAATAAGGCTAATGAGTTATGTCAGCAAATTCTAACAACCAAAACACTTCAGTCGGTGCACCGGGAGCAATTCTGAGTGAACCGCAATGGAATGCGATCACCCAATCGATCTCTGGGCTGAACGCACAGCAATTAACCTGGGTAAGTGGTTACCTGGCAGGTCTGGCTGCGTCCGGACAAGCGTTACCGCAAGGGCAGGCCGCGGCCGTGCCAGCGGCGGCAGGCGAAGCGCCGGTGCTAACCATTTTGTTCGGCTCTCAAACCGGTAATGCCAAGGGCATTGCCCAGTCGTTACAGGCTAAGGTTGAAGCCGCAGGTTACTCCAGTAAATTAATCAGTATGGCCGATTACAAGCCGCGTCAGATTAAAAATGAAACTCACCTGGCCATTGTGGCCAGTACCCATGGTGAAGGCGAGCCGCCGGATGATGCCATTGAATTGCATGAGTTTCTCGGCACTAAGAAAGCCCCTAAAGTGGATAAGCTGAAATACGCAGTGTTGTCGTTAGGCGATTCAAGCTACGAGTTCTTCTGTCAAACCGGTAAAGACTTCGATGAGCGTCTGGCGAAGCTGGGCGGTAAGCTGGTTGTGCCACGGGTAGACTGCGATGTGGATTATGAAGCTGAAGCCGAAGCCTGGGTTGCGAAGCTGATCGAAACACTGAAGGACGATTTTACTTCTGCCGGTGCAGCCGCTGTTGCTATGCAAACCGGTTCGGCAGTAGCTGCCGGCACCGCGGCGCAGGTTTACACTAAGAAGGCGCCATATCAGGCAACCTTGTTAACTTCGCAAAAAATTACTGGTCGCGATTCGGTTAAAGATATCCGCCACATCGAAATCAGCCTGGAAGACTCTGGCATTACTTATCAGGCAGGCGATGCGCTGGGCGTTTGGTTTAAGAACGATGCAGCACTGGCCGACGAAATCATTACTCTGATCCAGGCATCTGCCGATCAGGAAGTTACCGTTGCCGAACACACGCTGTCGTTCAAAGAAGCGCTGATCAGTAAACTGGAACTCACCCTGAGCTATCCGGGTTTTGTAAAGGCGTATCAGGAAGCCTCCGGCTGTGAAGCATTAGCTAAATTGCTGGAAGATAAAGCCGCGCTACGTGACTATCTGGCCGATCGCCAAATCATCGATATTGTTCGTGACCATCCGCATCCGGTAACGGCTGAGCAGTTTGTAGCGGCTTGTCGCCCACTTACGCCACGCCTGTACTCGATTGCATCGAGCCAGTCAGAAGTGGAAGATGAAGTGCACTTAACCATTGCTCATGTGGATTACGAGGCCTTTGGCAATCGTCATCAGGGCGGCGCATCAGGCTATCTGTGTGAGCGTCTCGAAGAAGGTGGGGAAGTAGAGGTCTTTGTTGAGCCAAACGAAAACTTCCGTTTGCCGGAAAATCCGGATACGCCGGTGATCATGATTGGTCCGGGTACCGGTATCGCACCGTTCCGCTCGTTTATGCAGGAACGTGATGCTCAGGGCGCCGAAGGGAAGAACTGGTTGTTCTTTGGAAACCCTCATTTTACTCAGGACTTCCTGTATCAGCTTGAGTGGCAAGGTTATGTGAAAAGTGGCCTGCTGAGCAAAATCAGCCTGGCCTTCTCGCGTGATCAGAAAGACAAAATTTATGTTCAGCATCGCTTGCTTGAAGAAGGCAAGGACGTTTACCAGTGGTTAGAAGAAGGCGCTCACCTGTATGTGTGTGGCGATGCTAATCAAATGGCTAAAGATGTTGAAAGTGCGCTGCTTGAAATCTTCAAGGCCCATGGTGGAAAAAGTGATGAAGAAGCCAAGGCTTACTTATTGTCACTGCGCAAAGCAAAACGATATCAGAAGGATGTCTACTAATGAGCGATACTAAGTCTCCTTTTATTGTTGAAGGCAAACTGGCCGACAACGAACGCCTTAAGGCCCAGAGTCGTCATCTGCGCGGTACCATCGAGCAGGATCTTAAGGATCCGTTAACCGGTGGCTTTACCGCAGATAACTTTCAGTTGATCCGCTTTCACGGCATGTATCAGCAGGACGACCGTGACATCCGCGCTGAGCGTACCAAGCAAAAACTAGAGCCATTGCATAACGTAATGTTGCGTGCCCGTTTACCGGGTGGTGTTTGTAACCCCGAGCAGTGGCTGGCTATCGACAAATTTGCCGATGAGTACACTATGTACGGCAGTATTCGTTTAACAACCCGTCAGACGTTTCAGTTTCACGGCGTGTTAAAGCCGAACATTAAGTTGATGCACCAAACCCTCAACTCTGTAGGAATCGATTCAATCGCGACCGCAGGTGACGTTAACCGAAATGTGCTGTGTACCTCTAATCCGGTTGAATCGGAAGTACATCAGCAGGCCTATGATTGGGCTACTAAGATTAGTGAGCACTTACTGCCAAAAACTCGCGCCTATGCCGAGATTTGGCTAAATGGTGAGAAAGTAGAAACCACCGATCAGGAGCCAATCCTGGGGGATACCTACTTACCCCGTAAGTTTAAAACCACGGTGGTGATTCCGCCGCAAAACGACGTAGACGTTCACGCTAACGACCTTAACTTTGTAGCCATTGCCGAAAACGGCAAGCTGGTGGGCTTTAATGTATTAGTGGGCGGTGGCCTGGCCATGACACACGGCGACAAAACCACGTTCCCGCGTAAGGCCGATGATTTTGGCTTTATCCCGTTAGAGCATACCCTGGCGGTTGCTGAAGCCGTGGTCACCACTCAGCGTGACTGGGGTAACCGGGTGAATCGTAAAAATGCGAAAACCAAGTATACCCTTGAGCGCGTTGGTGTGGATAACTTCCGCGCTGAAGTGGAAAAACGTGCCGGTGTTACTTTTGCCCAAAGCAAGCCTTACGAATTCACCAGTCGTGGCGATCGCATTGGCTGGGTAGAAGGCATCGACGGTAAATTCCATTTAACGCTGTTTATCGAAAACGGCCGGATCCTGGATTATCCGAATAAGACCCTGAAAACCGGCTGCCGCGAAATTGCCAAAATTCATCAGGGTGATTTCCGCATGACGGCTAATCAGAATCTGATTGTGGCGGGCGTGCCAGCTGATCAGAAAGAGGCTATTGAAGCACTGGCCAGAGAGCATGGTTTAATTCAGCCGGACGTATCGGCTCAGCGTCTAGATTCTATGGCTTGTGTAGCGTTACCTACCTGTCCGCTGGCCATGGCGGAAGCAGAGCGCTTCTTACCCGGTGCAGTAGACCAGCTCGATGAGCTACTGGCCAAGCACGGTTTAAGCGACGACAGCGTGATCTTCAGGGTAACCGGTTGTCCGAATGGTTGTGGTCGCGCCATGCTGTCTGAAGTCGGTTTGGTGGGTAAAGGCCCGGGCCGTTACAACCTGCACTTAGGTGGTAACCGCGAAGGGACCCGTATTCCTCGTATGTTTAAAGAAAACATCACCGAGCAGGAAATCATGGCTATTCTCGATGAGCTTCTTGGCCAATGGGCCGGCTCGCGTGAAGCGAATGAGTCATTCGGCGATTTCGTAGTGCGCACAGGCGTGATTGCCCCGGTGATCAACTCCGCTCAGGATTTTTATGACTGATCACGATCTTCAATCGATTCGTCGACCGGTTACCTCTGATACCACTGATGAGGAACTGGCGGCGATCAATCAGGTGCTCGAAACACTGGATGCGCCAGCGCGAATCCGGTGGGCCCTGGAGTATTTACCGGGTAACCACATTGTGTCGTCAAGCTTTGGCGCGCAATCTGCGGTTATGCTGCATTTACTTACCCAGGCTAAGCCCGATATTCCGGTAGTGTTAACCGACACCGGTTACCTGTTTCCGGAAACATACCAGTTTGTTGACGAACTGGCAGAACAGCTCAAGCTTAACTTAAAGGTGTATCGCAGCGATACTTCACCCGCCTGGCAGGAAGCGCGATTTGGTCGCTTGTGGGAGCAGGGCATTGAGGGCATCGAACGTTACAACAAGATGAACAAAGTTGAGCCCATGCAACGGGCACTAAAAGAGCTCGGCGCGCAAACCTGGTTTGCCGGGTTACGCCGTAGTCAGGCCGACACGCGTCAGCACTTACCCGTGCTGCAGCGAGCCGGAAGGCAGTTTAAGCTGTATCCGATTATCGACTGGTCGAATAAAGACCTGCATTATTATCTTAAAGATAACGGTCTGTCTTACCATCCTCTGTGGGAGCAGGGTTATGTTTCTATTGGTGACTGGCATACCACCCAGTCACTGCAGGAAGGGATGAGCGAGCAGGATACCCGCTTCTTCGGGCTTAAGCGCGAATGCGGCCTGCATGAATTTGGTGACGGTATCTAATAAAATGGTTGTTTACTCCACACTGAAATGTGGGGTAAACAGCGATTTAATATGTGCAGTAAACGTCTCAGACTTTTGTTTTGGTAATAAGCGTGCCAACTCACTGCCCACCGAAGTGAACTTGTAATACGTCATCAGCAATTGCTTACTTCGCGCTTCTAACGTCAAACTTTCGGTCGAAAATTTCAGTGCTATGGATGTTCCCTTGTCCAGCAGGCCGGTTTCTATCTCTGTTGCATACAATAATTTCATACTGCCCAGTGCCAGGATATCTGTGTAAGACAAGCCAAACTGAGCCAGTTGGGTTTGTGCTGCCGGGGCCGGAAACAGGGCGTTAAGTAATCCGGGTTGTTGATGGTATCCGGTAATGATAATGGGCGCCGGGTCGCTGTTGCGCCGACAAGCTAACTGGCAGGCACTGCTGAATAACCCCGCATCCCGTTGGGTAAGTTTAGTAAGCGTTTCCAGGCTCCGCAGTGAAAAGCTGCCTGGTCGCTGAACTTCCACTGCCAGAATTTTTCCCCACAATTCCTGCATGGTAGGTGAATAAATATTTTCAGCCATGGAAATAAACGAGTGAAACCAGTCAGGGTCGACCTGCTCCGAAGACTGGGCGTCGCTGGAAACCGATAAAGCTACCGCCATGATTTTTTGCAGGTTAGCCAGCCGTTTTTGCTCGCGTAAGCGTTGATACTGGGCTAGTTGCCGGGCAGGCTGAGTAGAGTAATCCAGTGCCGACGGTTCAATGCCGATGGTTGAAAACCAATGGGTGATGCGGTGTTGCGTAGAGCTGCTGTGCTGTGTAGAGCGGCGTTTGGAAGATGACGTTTCCTCACTGGCAGGCTTAGGGACTTTACGTTCCTTACCGGTAGCGCTGGCCCATTGCGTGGCTGAAGTGTGCGTGGGTATTTTCATCTCATAACATTAGCCGTAAACACATAACTAAAAATACCCTGTTTCGACTTTAGTGTATAGGAAGTTTACTTTGCAAAGGTCTATATTAGAGGTAGGATGCTAATAATATTGGTCACAACGTACACAAGATGTCTGCGGAATACGATAACGATGAACTGGTATTTCTTGATGAAGACACCCATCAGGAACTAGAACAGAACAATAAGAGAGAATGGAATATCTTGATCGTTGATGATGATGAAGAGATCCACACCGTCACCCGCCTAGCCTTGTCCGATCTTGAAGTTCACGACCGCAAATTAAACTTTCTTCATGCCTATTCCGGTAAGGAAGCCAAAGCGATACTCGATGAGTACGGCAGTAGTATTGCTATTATCCTGCTTGATGTAGTGATGGAAACCGATGATGCCGGCCTGACAGTGGTGCGTTATCTTCGTGAAAAGCTAAACCATCATGAGCCACGCATAATATTGCGTACCGGCCAGCCAGGTTTTGCCCCTGAAGAAGAGGTGATTAAAACCTACGATATTAATGACTACAAAACCAAAACAGAACTGACCCGGGCAAAATTACTCACCACCGTTATTTCTTCGGTACGGTCATATCAGCAAATCCTCACCATTAATCAAAGCCGGATTGGACTGCAGAAAATCATTCATTCTGCCGCTAATCTGCTGGAAGAACATTCCATTAAAGGCTTTTGTGAGGGGATCGTTACCCAAATCAGCTCAATGGTAGGGCTAGAGGCTGAAGGCATCGTGTGTGCCCGGGCGGGGTCAGTACTCGATCGCGACGATGATGGTGTTTACGTACTCGGCGCGGCCGGCGATTACGCCACTTACATTAATGAGCGCATCGAGTCATTGCATAATGCCCTGATAGTCGAGCATGTCAGCCGCTGTTTACGGCTTAAGAAACATATTTTTGAAGCCGGCGTTTCGGTACTTTATTTAAATAGTTCAGGCTTTGAAGCCGCTGTGTACTTAAACCTGCACAGTGAAATCAGCGAATTAGATAAACAACTGCTGGAAGTCTTTCTGTCGAGCATTTCTGTTGGCTATGAAAACGTGTATCTGTTTCATGAGCTTAGAAACGCCGCATTCAGAGACTGGCTCACACGGCTGCCCAACCGCAATGAATTTATCAATATTCTCGACCACTCAAAAAACTATCACACCCAGGAGCAGCTTTGTGCGGCACTGATTGATATTAATCAGTTTTCCGATATCAACGACGGGTTAGGGCAGGAAGCCGGCAACGAATTGCTTAAAGCCGTGGCGCAACGGCTGAATAACTGCTTTGGTGCAGAGGTTAAGAAAAGCCGAATTGCTGCAGACGTTTTTGGCCTGTTTGGTAAATCTGAAGAGGTTACCCCGGCACGCATTAGTGAGGCTTTTCAGCAGCCCTTCAGTGCTGGTGATAACACCATGCCACTGAATGTCACCATTGGTTTATGTTTGCTGGGACGCAAGCCGGACGCAGGGGTAGACATTCTCAAGCGAACCAATATCGCACTTAACCGGGCCAAGAAAACCCCAACCACTAACTTTGAATATTTTGCCCCGGAAATCGAAGAACAGACGACCTGGCGTCTGCATATGATCCGTCGCCTGCGCAACGATTTCACTGCCCGTAAACTGGAGCTGTGGTTTCAGCCACAAGTCGACCTTTCCAGCGAAAAAGTGATTGGCATGGAAGGCTTATTGCGCTGGCCCGACGGCAACGGTGGCTTTATTTCACCGGCTGAATTTGTGCCGTTGGCCGAATACTCAGGGCTTATTGTTGATATTGGCTACTGGGTTGTTGAGGAATCATGTAAACGCCTTCAGGAGCTGGCCAATCTGGGTTATCCGAATTTACGGGTGGCAGTAAATGTATCGATCCCGCAGTTCAGGGATCCCCAGTTTGTTAAAAGCATCAAACGTTTAATTACTGAATCAGGTATCAGGCCCAGCTTACTGGAGCTCGAGATTACCGAAAGCGTGGTGATGGATGAACCGCAAATCGTCATCGATGCACTCACCGACCTGAAACAGTTTGGCGTGACCATCGCCATTGATGATTTTGGTACCGGCTTTTCGTCTATGAGTTACCTGCAAAAATTACCTTTAGATCGCCTTAAGGTAGACCGCTCCTTTGTGGCCGAAATCCGTCCCGGCGAAACCGCCTTCATTGCCGAGACCATTGTGACCCTCGGCAGTAAACTAGGCCTTACCACCATTGCTGAGGGGATTGAAAAACGCGAGCAGGCGAGCTTTATGATCAAGCTTGGGTGCGATGAAGCTCAGGGATATTTATTTGGTCGCCCTATGCCTTTTACCAGTCTGGTAGAGTTTTTGGCCGAAAAAAACGCAGATTAAACGCAATAAAGCAGATTTTTTTGTTTTGTTACACATGTTGTCATATTACTGTCATATAGCTGTGATTTAGCATTTGCTAATTGGACAAAAATACAGTAAAGTAAACATATCGTTAACAAAAGGAGATTATCTCATGCGTAAAGTTGTATTAGCATCACTGTTGCTTGCTGGAGCTAGTGTGGCGCATGCTGACACCGGTAACGATAAAGCATTTTCTTGTATGGATGCAAAGACGTTTGAAATTAATAGTACATGTATGGTTGATAAAATCAGCAACAACATGGACTTCCAGGCTGCTCAACAAACTATTGTTGAAGCTGCTGATACCAACAGCAGCAAGTACGCGATGGCAACTATGACTTTTAATGTCGAAGAAATGACTATCGATATCGTCGCTCACAGAGACGCACTGTTAGTGCGTAACGCCACCGAGCAGAAATAGCCTTCAGCATTGACTGAATAAAAAACCGGAGTTTATCTCCGGTTTTTTTTCGTTTAAACAAGTAATAATTAGTCAGTAAAGACGCGGTTTAAGCCGTTCAGTGCAGCCACCCGATAGGCTTCTGCCATGGTGGGGTAGTTAAACGTGGTATTGATGAAATACTCAATAGTGTTACTGGCACCCGGTTGCTGCATAATCGCCTGGCCGATGTGAACAATCTCCGAAGCACGTTCACCAAAGCAGTGTATACCCAATACTTCTTTAGTTTCACGGTGAAACAGAATTTTTAAACTCCCCACCTGAGTTGAGGCAATCTGTGCTCTGGCCAGATGTTTAAACTGTGCACGACCTACCTCGTAAGGGATCTTAAGCTGGGTGAGCTCCTGCTCATTTTTGCCCACAGAGCTAATCTCAGGAATGGTATAGATACCGGTTGGAATATCTTCAACCAGCTGCGCATTAGCGTTGCCGTGCAACATGGCTTCAGCGGCGAAACGACCCTGATTATAAGCAGCTGATGCCAGACTGGGGTAGCCAATAACATCACCGATGGCATAAATGTTATCCACCTCGGTCTGATAATTTTGATTCACCTTAAGCTGACCGCGGGAATCGGCCTTCAGACCGATGTTTTCCAGTTTGAGCATATCGGTGTTACCGGTTCGGCCGTTAGCAAATAGCAGGCAGTCAGCTCGCATCCGTTTACCGGACTCCAGATTTAAGATAACCGAATCTTCTCTGCCTTCAACTGAGCTATAGGTTTCTGTATGGCGGATCACCACGCCGTTATTCCATAAATGATAACTGAGCGCGTCAGAAATCTCGGCATCAAGAAAAGACAATAGCCGATCACGCATATTCACCAGGTCGACCTTTACGCCCAATCCACGGAATATCGACGCGTATTCCGTACCGATAACACCGGCACCATAAATAATGATGGATTGCGGTTCATGGTCGAGGTTTAAAATAGTATCCGAGTTATAAATTCTCGGATGGTTAAAGTCGATGTCCTTAGGACAGTAGGGCCGTGAACCGGTGGCGATAGCGGTTTTTTCACCGGTAATAATTTCTTTAGAGCCATCGTTGCGGGTGATTTCAACCGTGTGAGCGTCGATAAAGCTGGCTTCGCCATGAATTAATGTGACTCTGTTACGATCATAAAAGGTTGAACGAAGGCGGGTCTGACTACGAATAACGCCGCTGGTATGATTCATAATGTCGGAAAAGGTCAGACTACGGGAAACATGATTATCGGCGAATAATGGCGTGCTGTTGTATTCAATCAAACGACTCACAGAATGCCGCAACGCTTTTGAGGGGATGGTTCCCCAGTGCGTACAGCCGCCACCCACGGCATGATATTTCTCTATTACTGCGACCCGTTTGCCTGCTTTGGCCAGCTGCATGGCAGCACCTTCACCACCAGGACCGGTACCAATAACGATCGCATCAAATTGATAGTTAGGTTTAGCTGTTTTCTTTTTGGTTGTCATAATTGTGCGCTGTTCAACTTGCGTTAATTGAATGAGTGGGAGATATCAAAATTATAGTAGCAAAAAATACTGATATGTTTAGGATTTTCTGCCGGTGCATTGCTAGGTTGGCTCGCCTTGTCAGCTAAACAGATTGACCGGCATGGTATCTTTAGCAACTTGCTCTGCCAGCTTGCGGGCGGAACGGAACGTTAGCTCAAAGGTGGTGCCCACGCCGGGTGATGAGTCAACCTTTATGTCACCAGAAAAAGCCTGCTCAATCCAGACTCTGGCCATATGCAAACCCAGCCCGGTATGTTCCTGTTGCCGTTTGGACGTAACAAAGGGCTCAAAAATATGGGGTAACTCATCAGCTTTAATCCCCTTGCCGTTGTCGCGGATAGTCACCACCACATCGCGACCACGGTATTCACAACTTAATTCCAGGCACGCGCCGGCCATATTCTCAAACGCATGGTCGATGGCATTGCTAATTATAATTTGCACAACCTGACTAAACGCGCCGGCATAGCCGATAAGGGTGATATGGTTGGGGAGTTTGCGTTCGAGCCGTATGTTTTGCTTGTGCAACAGGCCGTGCATCGACTTGCAAAGGTCATCAAGGTGCTGGGCGACATTAAAGGTATTGAGCTCGTTATTGGCCCGTTCAAAAGTAAGGCGTTTAAAACTCTGAATCAACTCGATAGCCCGTTGATTATTATGCCGGGCATGTTGAAGGGATTTACCAGACTGTTCCAGGTAGTTGTCGAATGCTGATTTAGTCAGGCCGGTATTCTTATTTTCAATCAATTTATCCAGTAACGACGCCTGACTGGAGAGCGCCAATTGAGTAGCGCCCACCGGGGTGTTGAGCTCGTGGGCAAGACCCGCCACCATAATACTCAACGATGACAGCTTTTTGGTTTCGGCCAGTTCGTTGATCAATGAAGACTGCCGCTCCAGTGTGGTTTTAAGGTTGTCACGCTCTAGCTCCAGTTTAACACTCAGTTCGTTAACTGCCCGTAAGTGCCGCGAATACAACGATAGCAGGATTACACCTGCAATGCCTGTGGCAACGCCCAGTAAGGCGGCCCAAAGCGTAGCCTGATTTTTAAGGGTACTAATCACTAAGGGAGCGGTTTGGCTGATGACAACAATATCCTGTAAACTGTACTCGCCTTTATAAGGCGAAGCAATACGCTGCGCAGCATACAGTAGATTGTTATGTTCAGCGCCCTGTGCGAGGCCGTCATCCTCGATTAAGCGCTCCAATTTTGGAAGGTCTGTTTCAATACCCGCTGCTTCCAGGTTAAGGTCTCTGCGCCAGAGCTGGTTTTTGTCCGGGTGCACAATCCAGCGGTCTTCACCGGCTGCCACTAATAACTGGATGTTTGTTTCAGTGAGTGCCGCCACCTCGTTCAGTAACGAGCGTAAATCAAAATTAATAACTAACAGGCCCTTTCCCATGCTTGTTAAGCGGGTTTTTATCACGCTACGCAAAGTGGGTTGAAATGGCCGTTCTACCTTACCTTGCTCCACATTGAGATCAATTTGAGAAATAAATACGTCGTCGTTAACCAGCGCCAGACCAGCCTCAACATAGTAGCGGTTGCGTTTGTTTTGCAGCTCGTCGGTGGGCACTGCCACTACGTTATCGTCGGCAGTTTTATTAAGTCTTACCTGCTCAAAACCTTGTTCGTCAATCCAGCGCACCTGGAGCGTGTCGCTGTAAAGCTTAAACATGGATATCATGGCTGGCTCAAGCTCAGCCTGCGCGGGTTTGAGTAATTCGAGTTCGTGGCGAAATAAGCGAATTTGTGTTTCTACCAAACTAAGGCGAGTGTTAATTATCAGGGCCGCCTGATCGATAAGCGCACCCTGGCGAATCTCATAGGGCTGTTTCAATTCATTGAGGCGATCAACAAAGGCTAAGCGAAATACCAGAGCGCACATCAGCACAACAAAAAATAACCACAAGTATCGCCAACGGGCCGGTATAAACACGCAACTTCCTTCTTATTCAGGTTAAGTTTCACCCAGCCAGTTTAATAGTTCTTCTACAGGCATAGGTTTGGCAAAATAATACCCCTGAGCATGCTGATAGCCATTGTCCATTAAAAGCTGTCGCTGCTCTTCCGTTTCTACGCCTTCTGCAATCAGCTTAAAGGCAAATCGCTCGGCGAGGCGGGCAATCATTTGCACGATGTGTAGGGCCTTGTCACAGTTCTCAGCGGTAAGATCGTTAACAAACTTTTGGTCCAGTTTAATAGTGGTAGCGGCCAGATCGGCTAACTGCGATAGCGAAGAATAACCAGTACCAAAGTCGTCAATACTTACGCCCACGCCTTTATTAATAAAAGAGCGCAGTAGCGGGTTAATCACCGTGTAGTCTTCGGTGGCCTGGGTTTCGGTGACTTCAATATCCAGTAGGCTTGCATCAATGTCATGCTCATTGATACAACGGTTAATTTCGTTAAAAATAATCGGGCTCACCACATCGCTGTTGGCCAGGTTAAACGAAACCGGTAGAGAATAGCCCTCGGCTTGTAAGCACTGAATTACTTCAATGGTTTTTGCCAGCACCATCTCAGAAATTTCCAGGCTCAGGCCTGAGGCCTCGGCAATGGGAATAAACTCAGATGGCGGACACAAGGTATTGTCTTCCATGCGCCAGCGCAGCAAAGCCTCAAAGCCAACCGGCTTGCCTGTTGCCAAATTAACCTTGGGCTGTAGCACCAAAAAGAACGCCTCTTTGGTAGTTAACGCCTTTTTTAACGCGGTGAGAATACGCATGCGATTGGCGAGTCGCTGAATAAGCGCATAGTCAAAATTATAAACATCTATGCCAGAACTACGGGCTTTGCCCAGTGCCGTATTGGCCAGCACCAGTACTTCGGCCAGACTTAACGACTGGGTATCTTTAAAATCCATGGTGCCAATCTGAAATTGTAACTGGATATCCAGCTCATCCATTTCCATGGTGGTGTTACGAATGGCTTTCAGCTTCTCCTCGCTTGGCTTGTTGTCGAGAGTAAAAACCAGAGCAATGGTTTCTCTGTCCCACACCGCCAGCAGGTAATGCTGAGGGAGTTGCTCCTTAATAAAGAGGCTGAATGCCTTAAACATTTTGTTGGCATAATCATGCCCGGCCATCATCTCTGCCGTGTCGTAGTTAAGTAATCTGAACAGCACTAAGGAACTGTTATTAAGATGATATGTAGATTGTTGCCCCAGTTCTCTCGCCAACCAGTTAAAATTATGGATACCGGTGGGCGTATCGAGATAAGCCAACTGACTAAGCTTGTTCATCAGCGCCTGATTGATAAAGCCAGAGCTGATATTTTCGGCAAATGCCTGTAACAAATTGAGGTGGTTGCTATCCAGCGCATGTGGTGAGTCAACCAGCATAATATACTGTTTGTCGTCGTGCTCACTGGTATCAAAGAACAGCAGGGTAAAATCGCTCTCAAAGATATGTTGTTGTGTTTGCCAGGCTTCAAAAACCGCTTTTTCGACTCGTTGCTGTCTGTCGTCATTATAGAGACTAAAGACACTTTCGAGCCGCGCGTCTATCAATTCCCGAAAGTGGCTACTTGCCGCCACAATGGGGGCAAGCTGTAAGCTTTCGATACCCGTTTTAACTATGCAAACAATACCGCCAGTGTTTGGGACATTGATGACCCTGGCAATTTCCTCTAACACCGTGTGAGCAAATTCTGACGTATCCTGCCTGGCAGTGAGCGAGCGTGACGCGTCAACAATCATTTGTAAGCCGCGTCTGGCTATTTTAAGTTCCTGGGATAGTTGCCAGGTTCTCAGATTGCTGACCACTACGCTTTTGAGCTTATCTGCGCTCAGGTCGGTTTTGTTCCAGTACTCAGAAATGTTGTATTCGTTAATGGCTTTATCATGGGGTTTAACGCCGGGCTGGCCGGTAAGTACCACTATGCGTATCAGCTCGTCGCCGATAACGTTGCGGATGGTGTCGATAAGGTAAAAACCTGCGTCGTCTGTTTCCATAACGATATCCAGCAATATAACGCTGATATCCTGCCGTTTAGATAAGATAGTTGCCGCAGATGCCGCAGAGGAGGCTCGTAAAATCTCTATTTTTCGACCTTCAAAGACTACTTCCTGTAAAACCGATTCCAGCACATCCTGGTAGGGCTGGTTATCCTCTACGCTGAGTACTACCCAGTTTTTTTGAAATGGCCCTGCAGTCTCTTCCTCTGCGCTAAACTCAAACAGCTCGTTCATTCACTCTCCCTCTCCTCCTGTGGCTATTCATCATTTTTGCTGTATTGCAATGCAATAAATATAAGGAGTACTGCATAAGTTTTGCCGAAGTTTGGGAAATTTCAAGAGCAGAACGGCAGAAGTTAGCGGAAAGTATAATGTGCAGAAAGTGGTGGTGGGCAGAAACCCACCACAGCTAACGTGGAGAACGTATTAGCTAAAAGCAAACTCCATCTGGCTCAGCTTAAGCCATTTTTCTTTTTGTAGCAGTAAGGATTGCTTTAGCTCTTTGTATTTAAAGTCGAGCTCCAGCCGCTCCATGCTTTTTAGCAGGTGTTTTTTGCGCAACGCCATAATACGTTTTTTAGTGGTGTAGTAGTCGGTCATCTTCTGCATCAGCACATCATATTCGTGTTGCAGGGTTTGCATCACCTCTTCTGCGTTAGGCAGTTTAGATACCTTCTGGCTGGCATATTTTAACTGCATCGTCAGACGAGCTTTTTCAATTCGCTCTTCAGGGCAGGTACGCAGGTTTTTGGTTAATCCCACATAAGACAGGCCTTTAATCAACCATTTGGTTGGATCGTACTGGTACCATTTAATGCCGTTACGATAATCGTATTCAAAAATGTGGTGGTAGTTATGATACCCCTCGCCAAAGGTGAACAGCGCGATGACGCCGTTGTCCCGGGCAGTGTTGGTATCGGTGTAAGGACGACTACCCCAGATGTGCGCCAGGGAATTGATAAAGAAGGTTACATGGTGAACCATGACCAGGCGAAATACACCGGCAATCAGGATCATGCTCAGCACGTCACCATTGATCCAGCCAAGTAACGCCGTAATACCGAAGTTTGCAGCTAACACGATATCCAGATAGTGATTGTGCTGCCACATTACTACTTTATCTTTGAGCAGATCTTTACAGTTACGGTAATCACCGTAACTTTCTGCCTGATATTCGCGCAGCATCCAGCCCATATGCGAAAACCAGAACCCTTTTTTAGCCGAATACGGGTCTTTGTCGTTCACATCAACATGACGATGGTGCACCCGGTGATCCGACGACCAGTGCAATATACTGTTTTGCAGTGCCATGGCGCCGCCAATGGCCAGGAAGACTTTTACAACAGGATGAGCCTCGTAGGTTTTATGCGCCCATAAGCGATGGTAACCGGCAGTAATGGACATGCCAGTAACAAAAAACAGCACAATGGTAGTGATGATCTCAGTGGTATCAAATCCGTATGAGAATGCCCAGAATGGAACTCCTACAAATGCGATAATTCCGGTCACCACAAAGACCAGCACATTAGTAATGATTAAACGTGGCTTATTCATTGATTTCTATCTCAGCTTACAACTGTACGCTAATTTAGCTTTAAAAGAGGTGTTTCGCAAGAGAAATACCGTTAAGATTAGTCTTAAGAATAAGCCATAGGTATCAGTCGGGGACAGTCGTTGAGCCGTCAGGAACAAAAACAAAAAACCAGGCAAAATATAATAGCCGGGGCATTTCAGTTACTTAACGAAAATCGTACCTTGTCAGCAATCAGTTTGCGGGAAGTTGCCCGGGAAGCTGGTATTGCGCCGACGTCTTTTTACCGCCATTTTAAAGATATGGACGAACTGGGGTTGACCCTGGTTGACGAAGCCGGTTTAGCCTTGCGCCAGTTAATGCGCCAGGCCCGGCGACGGATTGCATCTGGTGGTGGTGTGATTGATACGTCGGTGGATACCTTTATGGAGTTTATCTCGGCCAACAGTAACGTTTTTCGTTTGCTGTTGCGTGAGCATACCGGTACTTCAGCCGCATACCGTCTGGCGGTGTCCCGTGAAATCCAGCACTTCACCGACGAACTGAGCGACTACATCATTGAGCAACTGCGCATTCCCCACGATATTGCGGTATTGCAGGCAGAAAGCATGGTACGCCTGGTGTTTAGTGCCGGCGCCGATGCGCTGGAAGCCGACACCATTTTAAAAAATGACATCAGCGACAGACTTAAGCGCCAGTTACGGTTTATCCAGTTAGGCAGTCTGGCCTACTGGCAAACTATGCCAGAGACTCAAACAAAAACATCTTAAGCGTTGCGAGTGAGCAACACGCCGGACTCCATGTGCTCGGTGAAAGGGAATTGATCAAACAGAGCGGCCCGGCTTACTTTATGGGTTGCCGACAGCGCTTCCAGGTTAGCAACCAACGTGTGTGGGTTACACGATATATAGATAATGTTGTCAAACTGACTGATCATTTGTGTAGTAGCCGGATCTAGCCCCGCTCGGGGCGGATCTACCAGTACCGTATTAAATTGCCGCTCAGCCAGCTCAATGCCTTTTAACCGTTCAAACTGACGTTTACCGGCCAGTGCCTCCACAAACTCCTCAGCAGAAAGCCGGGCAATCTGGACATTATCAATCTGGTTTACCGCAATATTAAACTGCGCCGCTTCTACCGAGGGTTTCGCTATTTCTGTGCCCACTACATGATCAAAGTGTGCGGCCAGCGGAATAGAAAAATTCCCCGCGCCACAATAGAGCTCAAGCAGATCGCCGGTTAACCCCTGGCTTTGCGCAATCGCCCATTCAATCATATGGGTATTCACATAGGCGTTAGGTTGGGTGAAGCTGTTTTCGATATGTTTAAACTGGTAGGTTTTTCCATCGGCGGGCAACTCCTCAATAATAAAGTCGTCACCGAGGATGACCTTTTGTTTGCGGGCACGGCCGATAACGCTGACCTTAAACTCTTTATTCAATGTTGTGCGCAGTGCTTCGGCCTGCGCCTGCCATTCGTCATCTAACTGGCGATGGTAAAGCAGGCTGATTACACACTCCTGCGATAAGCCGCTGAGAAAATCAACCTGAAACAACTTTTTGCGCAGCACAGCGTTTGGCTTTACCAGCGCAATAATACGCTGCATTAACGCATTAATGGTTTCTGAAGCCGCCGGGAATTCATCGACCCGGTAGGGGGTCTTGGTCTCTTTATTAAACATGATGTAATAAAGGTCATCACCATCATGCCATACGCGGAATTCAGCACGCATACGGTAATGTTGCTCAGGCGACGGGTAAACATCCAACGCTTGTTGATAAAAGGGGCTCAGCAGCGACGTTAAGGTGTCGACTTTCGCCTGAAGCTGGTCCTGATAGGTGATGGTATTTGTTGGTGCTGTGCTCATTTTGTTCCCCGTACCGCATTTGCAGCGGCATTGTAGAGACTTTTCAAAAAACTTCCAATGTAGCGGCGCTAAGCTAATTATGTATTAAAATTAAACAATCCTCATTAACTGCCGATAACACTAGTGAGGTGTGAGAGGATTAAATTATGAGTGTGGATTCAATTCCTGCTGCAAAAGGCGGCCAGGCGACCGTTGAAAAGCCTGACGTTGCCCTTAAAAAGCAGCTTCAACAAGAAGGCTTGCGTCAGGCACGCGAGTTTCAACAAAGTAGTCAGGCAACGCAAGTGACTGTATCACAAACCCGGGTGGGCAGTACCGTACTGGTGAGTTCCCTGGAACAGGAAGTGGTGTTAAATGAAAGACGCTTCGATAACCGACAGTTCGACAAGGCTGAGGAAAACAAGTCTGCCTTTGACTTTGAGAAGGTCGCTTCTAATGTGCTGAAGTTTGTCGGCGGTGTTGTGCGTGGTGCGGCGAAAAGTGGTGCAGACGAGGCGCAGCTTACCGATCTGCTTGGTCAGGCCCGCTCCGGAGTGGCCAAGGGCATTGCGCTGGCAGAAAAAGACCTGGCCGGGTTTATGAACCCGGAGATCACCGATGGTATACGCAACAGTAAAGAAGCCATCGGCGAAGGTATCGATAACATCGAGAAAGAAGTCTTATCGCCGTTTCGCGGTACCATGGAAGTAGGCGCATCGTTATCTGCTCAGTATGCACAGTCACAGTCAGGCGGCTTAAAGATAACCACCAAAGACGGTGACGAGGTAGAAATCAACTTTGGTCAGTCGCGTCAGTATCAGTATAGTGCCAGCGAGCGGATATTATCTTCGGCTACTAATAATGCAGATACCAATGGCCCTGCGGCGCCACAAAATGAAGTTGTTACCCAGCGTTCGCTGAATGTGCAGTTCTCAGAATACCGTGGTATCAGTTTTTCTGTGCATGGCGAACTGGACGATGATGAACTCAGTGCAATTTCTGATTTGGTTAAACAAATCACTGATGTCAGCAAATCGTTCTTTAAAGGTGATTTGGATACTGCGCTGGATAAAGCCCTCGACCTGGGATACGACGAAAATGAACTGGCAGGTTTTGCATTAAAGCTGAATAGCCGTGAAGTTGTCAGCGAAAAGATCTCGGCTTATAAAGAAGTCAGTGACGGGGATTCATCAGAGCTTAAAAAATACATGCGTCCTATTAAAGAATATATGGATGAGCTGAAGTCGTTAAATCAGTTACTCGATACGACGTTAAAAGACGGTGAAGGGTATAAAGAGTTGGTCAACGGCGTTATTAATCAGATGAAAGAGGTGCACGTGCCGGATGTGCTGTCGGCGATAAACCGATTCCATTTATTTAACGGACGTATAAACGCTCTTAAAGCTGAATAAAAAAGGCCCCTTGATGGGGCCTGCTTAGTTGGGTTACTCAGTGACTTTGTCTTTAGCCGGTCGGACCTTCAAAGTACGGTCCTGAAATACCGAATCATTAAACTGACCGATAATGGCCTCCACGTCACCGTCGATAACTTCTATAAAACCATATCCTTTACGCTTACCGGTTTTCTTATCCTTCATTAACCGTACTGATTGAATACGGACGTGATCCTCAAAATAAGCTTTTACTGCTGCTTCATTGGCTTTGTACGGAAGGTTACCTACATATAATGTAGAAACGTTATCAGACGAAGAGTCGGGGTTGTGGTTAGTGCCGGGGGCAGAAACCTGAGTTTGGCTTTGCTTGTTTGTCCCTATAAAAGAAGCTATCCATGGCGTCACAATGCCACTAATTAATAAAGACAGAGCAACCATGGTGGGTGCCTGCCCTTCAAATGAAACCTGCTGAGTAATTACAAATCCTAAAACAGCCAGAACAAGACTGACTAAAAAACACTGCATTAAGCTGACTTTCATAATGCTACCTTAATAATTGTTATGAGAAAAAAGTGTCGGCTAGTTAAATTTTACTCATTTATAACAAAATGAACAATATTGATTCACATATATAGACAAAAGAATAACTCGCCACATGCCTTTTGCTGTAAAAATAGGCGCTTAACACTTATTTCGACAAAAAAGCGCTAAAAAGACAAAAAAAGGGTTGATCAAAATAATCGGGTCTGTAGAATGCGCGCCAGTTTCGAGGGACACAGAGCATTTAGCGAAGACGTCCACCAACGCAAAAACTTAAAAAATAAATTAAGAAAAAGCATTGACATCGAAACTAAACAGCGTATTATACGCATCCCGCTTCGGCAGGTTCTAAAAGAACGCTGAAGCAGCAGATCGCCGTTCTGCACTGTTCTTTAACAATTTATAACAAGACAATCTGTGTGGGCACTCATTAAGAGTGTCAACAACGACAATTCAAAGTTTCGATATTTAATTGAAGAGTTTGATCATGGCTCAGATTGAACGCTGGCGGCAGGCCTAACACATGCAAGTCGAACGGTAACATTTCTAGCTTGCTAGAAGATGACGAGTGGCGGACGGGTGAGTA
>Ga0208204_100084_pt1 | contig 52638 bp, 52 predicted proteins | sample DeeseametaMP2252_FD_184173 | JGI IMG/M metagenome (GOLD analysis project Ga0208204, IMG submission 184173) | Marine microbial communities from the Deep Pacific Ocean - MP2252 (SPAdes) | ecosystem: Environmental > Aquatic > Marine > Oceanic | place: West of El Salvador, Pacific Ocean | collected...
CCCGCCGCCGGTGACGTCGGTGGTCAACCGAGCGTTCTCCCACGAATATGCGACGAACGACACAGCGCCGAGGTTGTACACCTCGTCAGGTTGAGCGGCGGAGAACGCCCGCATCAGCGACGACAGGTCGAGCAAGTTGCCGGAAAGGATCTCCACGAACGGGTGACTCTGCTCGAGCAACGCCCGCTTTGGATTGTTCTGACCGCGCACAAGGCCGTACACCTTGTAGCCCTTGTCGTGCAGCAACTCGGACAGGTACAAACCGTCCTGACCGGTAATACCCGTGATCAACGCGCTTTTCATGTGGTCTCTACTTCCGTCGCGTCAGGTGGATGAACGTGCAAAGTCTGGACTCGAAACTGTGCATCCTCGAACCGGCTCGCGGCGAATCCGACCGGGTCGGGTTCGAATTATTGCAGAGTTCGGGTAGTTTGCAGTGCGTCGCTAAGGATGCTTCGACAGATGCAGAATGCCCGGTCGGCTGGAGTTCGACAAGTGTCGAGCTGAAAGGGTGCGGCGACCGCTGCGGATTTCTCGTCCTGCGAGGTTGCTGGGTCCCGAATTACTATTCACTCATTCGCGCACGAGGGGCGGAGCGCCGGACTTGCCTCGGCATGCCCGGCTATCGAACAGGAGACCGTGTAGGTGGACATTCGTGAGTACCTGGCAATCTGGCGCAGCCGATGGATTTCGATCGTTGCGACGCTGGTGATCGCGGTCGGAGGTGCCGCACTGATCAGTGCGTTCACCACGCCGCAATACGAGGGATCCTCGCAGCTGTTCGTCACCACCACCGGTGGTGCATCGGTGGCCGAGGCATATCAAGGAAATCTGTTCTCCACCGAACGCGTCACCTCGTACGCGTCCTTGGCTGCGGGCAAGCAGGTGGCCCAGCGAACAGTCGATTCGCTGGAAATCGACATGAGCGCGAGCGAACTGGTCGAAAAAGTGACCGCGACACCACAGCCCGAGTCGGTTCTGCTGGACATTTCGGTACTCGACCCCGATCCTGAACTCGCTCGCGATCTCGCGAATACCATTGCTGCGCAGACCAGCCAGCTCGTGTCCGAGCTGGAGACATCCGCGCGTGGCGGATCGCCAGCTGCGTCCGCCACGCTGGTGGAGCTGGCCGACACCCCCAGCTCCCCGGTCTCGCCGCAGTGGGTGCGCAACCTCGCTCTGGGCGCGGTTGCCGGTCTGCTGTTGGGACTCGTCGTATCGGTCCTGCAGGCTCGCCTGGACACGTCGGTGAAGGATGCGGAAAACCTCACCGACCAGGCAGGGGCGCCGACGGTCGGTGTGATTCCGCGAGAGAAGATCACCAAGGACACTCATCCGTTGTTGTTCGTGCCAGAGCGCCCGGCAGCGTCCGAGGCCTTCCGTGAGTTGCGGACCAATATGTCGTTCGTGGGAGCTACCAAAGAAGCACGAGTCCTGGTGTTCACCAGCCCGAAGGCGGCAACCGGAACCACCACCGTGGTGGCCAGCCTCGGCATCACGTTGGGTGAGATCGGACACAGTGTCATAGTGGTCGACGGCGATCTTCGTGCTCCGAGTTTGGCGGCTCACCTCGGCATGACCGATGACGTCGGCACCTCTTCCGTTCTCGCTGGGCACACACCTTTGGACGGTGCTGTCCAGGAGTCGTCGCATCCGGGCTTGTCTGTCCTTGCGTCCGGGCCGATCCCGCCCAACCCGAGTGAACTGCTCAGTACCGAGATTCTGGTCGACACCGTGAAAGAACTTCGCGCGACGTACGATTTCGTCCTGATCGACACCTCACCTGTTCTGCAGTTCAGCGACGCAGCTCTGCTGGCCAAGTCTGCCGATGGAGTTCTGCTGCTCGCGCGGTACGGAGGGACCAAACTGAACGACACAGCGAAAGCGGCCGAAAAGTTGCGCCTGGTCGGTGCCAACGTGCTTGGTTCTGTGCTCACAGCAGCAAGGATGAAGAGCAGTTCGTGACACTGACTTCGGGTATTCGTTGCCTCTGCGCAGTCGCTGCGGCAATGGCGCTGCTGGCCGGTTGTACTCAACCGGCCACGTCGTCTTCGACGCGAAATGCAGTGACGGTGACAACCAACGCCGCCGCGCGGCCTGCGCAGCCGACTGATAGCGCATCGAACGCACAGCTCGGAGGGACAGAACCCGGGGCGTTGCTCGCTGCCGAAGACTTCGACACCGTCGTTCCCCGCATCGCTGAAACCGGTGCCGAGGTCACGAAGATTCGCTATGTGTCGACATCCGGTGATGGGTCGCGCACAACCGAGGTGACCGGGACCGTATTCGTGCCCAGCGGCACCGCTCCCGAGGGCGGCTGGCCAGTGGTGTCCTACGGCCACGGCAACACCGGAATCAACTTCGACTGTGGCCCGTCGATGTATGACGATCTGCTCAACCAGTGGCTGCCCATCACCGCATTGCTGTTGAACGGATACTTGGTCGTGATGTCCGACTACGAGGGTCTCGGCGCCGGTGGTGTGACGGTGGCACACCCGTTTCTGGACTCGAACACTCTTGGGCACAACATGATCGATGCGGTTCGGGCGGCACGGAACCTGACGGACGCAGCGGGTTCGCGGTGGGCCGCTTTCGGGGGCTCCCTCGGAGGACTCGCAACCTGGGCGGCACACGATGTGGAACCACGCTACGGGCAGGGGCTCGAGTTGGTCGGCGCGGCGGCCTGGGTCCCGGTGGCCGACGTGTCCGACCTGCCGGCCAAGGCAACGGCGGGCGCACTCACCCAAGATCAGTTGCACCTGTACTTCCTGGCCATCATCGGCCTGAAAGCGACCAGCGCACCGGATTTGAACCTCGATGACTATATGCGCGGATCGGTGGCCGCCAACAAGGATCTGTTGGTGCTCTGCAACGGCCCGAGGGTGCCCGATGCGATCGAAGTGCTCGAGAACGCAGACCCTGCGGACATGGTTCCGGCGTCTCCGGCTGCCGAAGCCAGGATGACATCGCTGTTGAAGGAACGGGCTCTGGGGGATCACATGGCGGGCGCGCCGCTGCTGGTGATGTACGCCGATCAGGACAAGCTCGTCGATCAGGAGTGGACCGCTCGAGTGCTGTCCGAAGCATGTGAGGCCGGTGGATCCATCGAGTCCGAACTGCGTGTGGGAGAGGGGCACGGCACCATCGACGCATCGCGTGCGTTTCCTTGGATCGGCGCCCGTTTCGACGGTCAGCAAGCTGCCAATGATTGCCCGTCATCGTGAAGGGTGCACTCGTCCTGGTGACGCTGACTGCATTGGTTGTGGCCGGGTGTAGCTCGAACCCCAGCACCACCGCGCCGTCCCCACCGGGCCCGACATACGCGGATGGGGCACCGGGATCACTGGTCGACTCGTCGAGATTCTCGACGGCAGACATGCGGATCGGAAAGCTCGGCGGCGAGTCGCACCGCATCACGTATCGGTCCACATCGGGCGTCGACGGGTCCCCGACGGTCGTCACAGGGTCGGTGTTCACTCCACCGGGTCTCGCGCCCGAGGGCGGATGGAACATCGTCGCCTACGGGCACGGTACGACGGGAATGCTCGAAGACTGCGCGCCGTCGATGTACCCACACCTCATCGGCAACGCGGGCCCCGTGGCCGCATTGGTGAACAACGGCTACGTCGTGGTCATGCCGGACTATCAGGGGCTCGGCAGCGACGGCCCGCACCCGTACCTCGAGCCGCGTACCGTCGGCTTCAACATGATCGACTCTGTGCGCGCCACACGGGAGCTCGTTCCCGACACCAGTGCGCGGTGGGCTGCCTTCGGTGGTTCACAGGGTGGGCAAGCATCATGGGCGGCGAACGAATTGCAGCAGAGCTATGGAGCAGGGCTCGATCTCGTGGGTGCGGTGGCCTTGGCTCCGGCTGCGAATATGTCCGGTCTCGCGACCGACGCTTTCCTCCGGGCGTTGACCCCCGAACAACTCCCACTGATGCAGTTCGCGGTCAACAGTCTTGCCCAGGTGTATCCGGACATCGTGCTGAGCGACTATCTGCACGGGGACGTTCTGGCCAACAACGACGCGCTGCTGCAGTGCGCGGGAACCGCGTTGGAAACCCGAAACCAGCTAGCGGAATCCATCGTTGCCGATGACGTCGCGCCGTCCTCGCCGGAGTCGGCGCAAGTTCTCGCCGACCGCCTGACGCAATGGTCGCTGCCGCTTGCGCCCGGTGGGCCCGGAAACACAACCGGATCGGGGGTTGGGGCTTCACCGATGCTCGTGGTGCAGGGTGACGAGGACAACCTGGTGCGCTGGACGTGGACGCTCGACGCGGTGCGTCGCGCATGCGAGCGAGGCGACGTGATCGATTGGCGGCTGCGACCCGGTGAGGGGCACGGTGACCTCGACACGGTGGCGGCGTTCGCGTGGATGGCAGACCGGTTTGCAGCCGAGCCGGTCGCCGACTCGTGCACTTCGCTTGTTGGGCCCTCTGGCGCCGAAGCTTTGCCGGAAGCTACTTCCATGGATTCCACCGAGCCGGCCAATCCCGTTGATGCCGGGTTGGATTCGGAACCGAATGGTGAACTTTGATGCGTATGCCGATCCTGCCTCGCACGGCCACGTGGATCGCCGCAGTCGGAACGTGTGCGGCCCTGGTGGCAGGGTGCGCCTCGGCGCTGGAGCCGAAGGCCGTGCCCGAACCGCAGACGATCACCACGGCGGATTTCGCGACCGATGGGCCTGGCTCTTTGGTCGAGGCGATGACGATCCCCACCTTCGACCGTTCGGTCTCCAACTTGGGCGGCACCACAGCGAAAGTCCTGTATCGGTCGACGTCGGGTATCGACGGAACACCTACCGAGGTGTCGGGCGCGCTGTTCGTTCCCCCCGGTGACCCACCCCCCGGCGGTTGGCCGGTGATGGCATTTGCGCACGGAACCACCGGTATCCAGCAGGAGTGTGCACCGTCGGCTTCGAACGACTTGCTGGGTTCTGTTGGTTTGATCAAGAGTTACCTCGAACTCGGGTTTGCGGTGGCGGCGGCTGACTATCAGGGGCTCGGCACCGACGGCAATCATCCGTACCTCGACAATCGCACTGCCGGCCTCAACGTTATCGACTCGGTTCGGGCACTACGCAAGCTGTCACCATCTGTGTCCAACCGGTGGGCAGCGTTCGGTGGGTCCCAGGGCGGCGGGGCGACGTGGGCAGCGAATGAGCAAGCGGCCGGGTATGCGCCTGAACTCGAACTGGTCGGAACGGTCAGTCTCGTCCCCTCGGCGGACATGTCCGGAATTGTCCGAAAAGCGCTGGATGGCACGCTCACCGACGATCAGGCGGCAGCGTACATCTGGATGCTGATGGGACTTCAGAAGTCTTACCCTGATCTACGAATCGATGACTACATATCGGGTGTGGTCAGAGAGAACTGGGATGTCTTGGGTGCGTGTTCGGGGCCGGAGGGAAACCAGCGCGGAGAAATCCTGAGCCAGATGTCTGCCGACGATGTGGAGCCCGCGTCCTCCGAGGCCGCGTCGTTGTTGACCTCGCTGCTGGAGAGAACTGCACTGCCCATCGGTCCCGCCTCGGCACCGATGATGGTGATCTACGCCGGACGGGACAGCTTCATCGATACTCGGTGGACCGACGACGCCATCGCCGAAGGGTGTGCGCTCGGCAGCGTCATCGAAGCCGACTTTCAGCCGGACAAAGGCCACGGCGATGTCGACGGTGGAGCATCGGTGCAATGGCTGGGCGAGCGCTTCGGTGGTCAGCCCGCGCCCAACAACTGCTGAACCGCTAGTACATCAGTGGACGAAAGATCGGGTGGTAGTCGAGAGATGACCGCCGTACTCCGACATGCTTGGCGGGAACGCCCGCGACAATCTCCATGTCGGCAACGTCCTTCCTGACCAACGAGCACGCGCCGACAACTGCTCCCACGCCGAGTTCGACGCCTGCCAAGATGGTTGAGCGACTGGCAACCCACACGTGGTGCTTGATGTGAATCGGCGACAAGAACCGCCCGAAGTCGTCGGAATTGACCAGGTGGTGGCCGGCCACGATGTGCACATCGCTGGCCAGTACGACATCGTCGTCGATGGTGAGCTCGCCGCGGGCATCGAGTAGGCACCTGAAGCCGATAGAGCAGTTGTTGCCTACCGTCAGCTGCTGAATCCCGTGGACGCGGGTACCCATCATGATCGAGGTATTCTTCCCGATCTTCATTCCGAAAAACCTGAGCCAGCTCTGACGAATCGTGTGCGACGGTATGTGAGTTATCGCGAAATTAAATAGCCGTTCACCGATTTGTTCGCGGGCGTTGGTGGGGATCTGATCGGTAGTCCGCTTCGCCGGCGTCATTTCCGCGTGTTGCGCCGAGGGCTCGGTGCTCATTGAAATCCTGTTCGGTCGTCGTGCGCGTAGGTGCCTACTATATCCGAGCAGTTCGGCTGCGCACGGCGAGTGCGGGACGCATGGTCGGGAGCCCCGCGTGGTCGGAAAAACGGTATTTCTGTCGACCATTTGTTATGTAGGTTAACGCAGCAATAATCTTCAAGTCTGTTTTAGGGGGTTTTTCTCTACCCGTTTCATGTCACTAGGCGTTCTCATTGTTCAATCGACCACACGACATAGCAGAGTGCGAAATGTCGTGGATAATTTCCTCGCATGTGGCAAACGCGAAGGGGCTCGGTATGATCGGCAACAAGCTGAGAGTTCTGCACGTCACCGAAGCCTTCGGAGGTGGTGTGCGCAGTGCGATCATCCACTACATCACGGGGGCCGACCAGTTCGAGCACAGCCTGTTCGCCCGAGTGCGGGTTGGACACGAAACCCTCGATTTGCCAGCAGGAATCGATGTTCATCGGGTCGACGGAGGTCTGCGGGGGTTTTTCCTCGAGGCCAGGCGTGCCGTGCTGGATGGCAACTACGACATCGTTCATCTTCACTCGAGTTACGCGGGTGCACTGCGTGCCATGTTGCCGAGGGGGACGCGAGTTGTCTACTCTCCCCATTGCTATGTGATGGAAGCTGGTCATGGCGCAGTGAAGAAGCACGTATACCGCACCGTCGAAAAGACTTTGGCGCAGCGAGCGCAGGTCCTCGTGGCCGTGTCGCCGCACGAGGAGTCGATCGGTCTCGGACTTCGCTCGGACATGCCCTCGGAGGTGGTGGAGAACATCGTCATGCCGGTACCCGCCGTCGGTAGTGCAGCACCGCGCGTGGAGGGCAAGCCCGTCATTTCCATGATCGGCCGCATCATGGCGCAGAAGGACCCTGGCTTCTACGCTCGCGTTTGCTCGGAACTCGGATCGTCCCGGTATCGATTCGTGTGGATCGGCGACGGTGAAGCACACAGTCGGGCCGTTCTGGAGAGTGCGGGTGTCGAGGTCACGGGGTGGCTGCCGCCAACCGAAGTTCGCGAGCTACTTCGGATTTCGGACCTCTATGTGCATACCGCAGCGTGGGAGGGTGGCCCGTTGGCCACCCTGGAGGCCGCTGATGCCGGGTGCGCGGTGTTGGCCCGATCCATCCCGAGTATGGAATCGCTCGGCTACGCGCTCGCCGGGAGTCGGCCGCTCGATGTCGCTCAGGCAGTGGATCTGTTCTTCTCGGACACTCGGTACCAGGAGTCCGTCAGGCTGGCTACGAAAGCCATTGCCCAGGCGAGCACGATCGAACGGATGTCTCGGAGTCTGGACGCGGCCTACGGTCAGGCCATGAGCCTTCGCTAGCCCATCTTCGGCGAACTCACAGATCCAGTTCCGCCAGCCGAGCGTAGTACTTGTCCACGTTGCCGAGCTTGATGCCCTCATACCCGCGTACCAGCTGGGCCGCCTGTGCAGCGTCGACTGCGCGGTCGTAGTTGGATTCCGTCAGTGTGCTCGCGAGGTCCGCCATCAGCGTTCGATAGTGCTCGACCAGCTTGCGCTCGACGCGACGCACGTGCGCGTACCCGAACAGGTCCAGCGGAGTTCCTCGTAGAACACGTCCGCGCGCAAGTACTTTCAGTGGGACGCGCGACTTCGGTCCGAGCCCGATCTTCTTTTTGCGTCCCAGAGCTCGCAAAGTCGGCGGGTGCAGCTTGAACGTCAGTTTGCTTGCCCCGGGCACCTCGACACGTACGAGTTCGATGAACTGAGGGTCGGTGAGCATCCGCGCAACCTCGTACTCGTCCTTGTAGGCGGTGAGCTTGAACAACCCACGCGCGACGGCATCGGAGAATTCGGTCCGATCGGTAGCCGATCTCTCCGCACGCCAAATCTGCTCGACGGTGGACACATAGCGCTGCGCAAGCCGCAGGTTCTGGAATGCGATGAGCTCCCCCGCGCGTCTGCGAACAAGCTCGAGAACTTCACCTTGCAGGGGGGAGTACGTGAACATCGAGGCCGGAGCCTCCGTGTGCGTGGGAAAGACCTTCTGGGCGATGGCGTCGGCGAAATGGTCGGGATCGGCGACTGCCACCTGCCCCCACCGAAACGCAGCGATGTTGTCGGCGACTGCGACGCCGTTGATACCGATGCCCTCTTCGATCGCCCACCCCGGAATGGGAAGTCCACCAGCCTGATACGCGGCACCCACGAGCAGAAAGTTCGCCGCTTCGGTGCTGCCGAGTACGGCTTTGGCCGCTGTCATGGCGTCGATCGAAGTGAGGATCTTCGATGCAGATTCCAGGCGTTCCACCATTACCGACTCGTCAGGGTAGGCCACGGAGGCGTCGTACACCATGTCACCGGTCGGTGTCTTGGATGTCGATGCGGCTGTGACCGTTCGCCCGCGGTTACCGAAACCGACGTACTTGCTGTCTGCGGCGACCAACAGGTCGAAGGCAAGAATGCAGTCTGCGTTGCCAGGAGTGATGCGATTGGACGGCTCGACCATGGACGAGCTGATGCGCAGGTGCGAGGTGACCGGGCCAGCCTTCTGGCTGAGGCCCGTTTGGTCGAGGCCCTCCACATGGAGTCCCGCGCGCATGGCTGCGGTGGCCAACACCTGGTTGACGGTGACGATGCCGGTTCCGCCGACACCGGCGAGAAAGATATTGTGTGTGCCCACAATTGGGCCCAGGACGGGCGCTGGCACCTTGGGCGGTGTCATTCTCGCATTCTTCGGTTTCGACGGAACTACTGCATTGTCCGGGACTTCGACCGTCACGAACGACGGGCAGTCGCCATCGAGACAGGTGTAGTCGGTATTGCAGCTCGACTGGTCGATACGCGTCTTTCGGCCGAACTCGGTGTCGATCGGTTGTACGGAGAGGCAATTGCTCTTGACTCCGCAGTCTCCGCAGCCTTCGCACACGAGCTCGTTGATCACGACGCGGGTGCTGCGCGCGGGAATCTTGCCGCGTTTGCGTTGGCGTCGCGCATCGGCGGCGCAGCGTTGGTCGTAGATCAGAACTGTCACGCCTGCGATATCGCGCAGTTCCTTTTGTGCCTCGTCGAGTCGGTCTCGATGCAGGAGTTTGGTGCCGGGCGCAAGAGCGGACTTGGAATGCCGTTCGGGTTCGTCGGCGCAGATGATGATGCGTGCGACGCCCTCGGATGCAAGTTTGTGGGTCAGCGCCGGCACTTCGAGTCCGCCTTCGGCGTCCTGTGCGCCGGTCATGGCGACGGCCGAGTTGTAGAGGATCTTGTACGTGATGTTCACGCCCGCAGCGATGCACGCCTGGACGGCGAGCTGGCCGGAGTGAAAGAACGTTCCGTCCCCAACGTTTTGAAAGGTGTGCGGTACGTCGGCGAATTCGGCCTGGCCAATCCACTGCGCGCCTTCGCCGCCCATTTGGGTGAGGGCGTTCACTGCGCTGTCGGTCCGGCCGGACATGGTGACCAGGGTGTGGCAGCCGATACCGCCGCCTGCGATGGATCCCTCGGGTACAGCGGTGGATCTGTTGTGCGGGCACCCGCTGCAGAAGTAGGCGGTTCTCTTGGCTTCGAGCGGGGTGAGCGTCAGCGGCGGCGGAAGCGGTCGACGCAGGTCGACGAATGGCGATAGTGCTCTCCGGATGGGTTCGGCGAGGCGTGCTGCGGTGAGTTCACCGTCGATGGGGACGAGACGCGACCCGTCCGATGCCCTCTTGCCCTGAATCCTTGGGGAATCCGTGGCGCCGTAGAGGATTTCTCGTAGTTGGGATTCGAGGAACGGTACTTTGTCCTCGACGACGAGGATATCGGAAAGGCCGTCGGCAAACTCGTGCACGCGAGAAGCTGAGAGCGGGTAGATCATGCCGATTCGCAGTATGCGGATGCCGTTCTCGCGCAGGTCTTCATCGGACAGGCCAAGATCGACGAGCGCCTGCCTCATGGAGTCGTACGCACCTCCGGCGGCGATGATTCCGATCCGCGCGTTCGCCGGGGCAACCTCGACGGCATCGAGTGCGTTCGCTGCGGCGTAGGCCTCGACCATCGCCCAGCGTGGCCCGAGGAGGTCGGCTTCGGCCAGCACACTGTCCGGGGGTGCTTTGAAGAAACGTTGCGAGTACGTCCAAGGCTTGTCGTCCCATTCGACATCGGGGACCGTGATCTCGACGTCGCTCGTGCTCGAATCGATTGTCCAGAGGCCATCGGCGACGTCGGCGATAATTTTCAGGGCGACGAAGCACCCCGACGAGCGGGACAGGGCAATAGCGTGCAGTCCGAACTCCACCATTTCTGCGCCGTTGCGTGGGTAGAGGGTGGGGATGCTCATCGCTGCCAGCGAACGCTCGCTGACGCAGGGGATGGACGAGGATTTTGCGCCTGGATCGTCGCCCACGAGCATGAGCACGCCGCCTTCGGGGTGCGCTCCGTACATATTGCCGTGTCGAAGTGCATCGGTAGCGCGATCGAGGCCGGGGCCTTTGCCGTACCAAACGCCGACGACTGAATCATGCGTTCTGGTTCCGACCGGCAGTTCGATCTGGCTGCCCCACACCGAAGTGGCGGCTATTTCCTCGTTCAATCCCGGAACGAGTCGAATGTCGTAGTCACTGCGCAGGGTCGGTGTGCTCGCCAGAAGCCTGTCGAATCCGGCCAGCGGGCTGCCCTGGTAGCCAGAGACGAATGTGCCGGTACGGATGCCGTTCTTTGCATCCCGGACCTGTTGTTCGACAAGGAGACGAGCGATAGCTTGAACGCCGCTGACCAGAACCGGACCGGCTCCAGGGCGGTATCGGTCGCGGATGTCGTAGCCGACATCGTCGGAGACCGACTTGGCCTGCAGATGCACGTCAGCACGCTCGGTCTGTTCGGTCACGACTCTCCTACGTCTCTCACGTGTCGACACGGCGGCGACGGACTCACGGTAGGCCCAGGTGGAGTCGGCTGCAACTGGACGGAATGTGATTCTTTGCTGCGCAGCACTTCTCGATTCCGAAGCAAACTTCGAGTCTGTTTCGGGTGGTTCAGGCTTCGCTTTTCTGTTCCCGGCGTGGTCTATGGACAGGAATTGGGAGCCTCGAAGCCGTCGAATCGTTCGCGGACCCAAGGGACGGCGGGGGAACCGTCGAGGTCACCGTGGCCCTGCCCCACTCGTACCACACTCTCTATGGTGCCGCCGAGTGCGCAAGCCGCGGACGAGGCTTTGTCGAGCCATGCCACGTCGACGATGTCGTCCTCGGACGCGTATATCAGCAACAAAGGTCCGGACAAAGGTCGCGATGGCAGCGCAAGTTCAGATAGCCAACCAGCAAGGCGGTCGACGGCACCTTGGTCGATCGGTACCAGATCTTTGGGGTCGAGGTTGTCCAATACCTCTTGCGCACGGTCTGCGTCAGACCCGTAGCAGGCCTGGACCAGAACCCTGTTGTCGAATGCATCGCCGCGCATTTAATCGGTCAACTCGATATCGGGCTGCGTAGTTCGTTGCAGAGCGAGCACTTCCAGCATGTAAAGGTGTCTTTGCGCCGATGACATCGACATGTCCGACGCGGCGTAAGCGAGACCGGTCATGTCAGCTGCCGGCGACACGCTCACACTCCCGAGGAAGTTGAGGCCACGGCCATAATCGGTAGCCAATTCGTTGGCGGCCCATACAGCGGCGCCACCCAGAGATCCGCCGAAGGCGACCCATTTCGAGGACAACCCGTCGGACACGTTCCTGATCGCTCGGACGGAGTCGACGATGTTGTACCCGTAGCTTCGTGTATCGAGCATCGGAAACGGCGAACCGTCACCGAGGCCGACGTAGTCAGCCATTGTGACGGCGTAACCGTTCAGCAGAAATGCCCCGACGACGAGTGCGTTGCCCAGCAGGTTGGGATGGTTCGTCGGCGCGCATTCCTCGTATACGCCTGTGAAGCCGTGTCCCAACGCCAGAATTGGCCAACCGCCCTCGGGCGGAATGCCTGCGGGAATGAACACTGCACCGGCAACCGTGCGGGGGTCCGGCGAATTCGCGTCCCGAGAGAGGTAGTCGATCTTGAGCGCGGTCGCTCCGGTTTCGGTGATCTGAGGGTCCAGTTCGTCGAACTCGACTGCCCCGACCAAGGCACCCGGCTCGGTGCCTCCGAAAGTCGGGTTCAACGCTGGTGCAGGTGCCGGGATACCGGTTGCAGCGGGTGGCTGCATCGTGATGTCGACTCGGCTCACGTAGTTACTTTCGCTGTACGCGCACGAAGTCACCGTGAAGACGAGGGCTGCGAGGCCCACACTCGCAGCATGACGCAACCACATTCGACCGGTCATCGAAACCCTTCTCATTCGGCCCCCGCCGGCGAACAACGACCCTCGGGAGGATACTGTTCGAATGACGGATGCGCACCTTGGAAGTGAGTTCGGCTTTCACACCAATCGTGTCGCCCTGCGCCGTTCGGCGCAGTTCCGGTTGGGGCCGAGTTCAGCTGAGATTGTTGCTGTTGGTCGGCCGTCCCTGCGATGTGACTACCGTGCCTGACTTCTGGTCCTGCACGAGCGCCACTGTGGGGGCAGTCGTTGACGTACTCGATCACGGAACGCGCGGTGGAGCGTGGTCATCGATGCCGACAGCCAGTACGTACCTCCCTGCCGCAGCACTTCCAACAATGGGATGAGTGCCGACCACAGCGGTGTCTACGGCTCGCGGTGTGGGCGAGCGCGGTGCCTCGGCCGAGGCTAGGCGGAGTGTTTTCGTCTCCGGTGGTAGCTGGGGATGGGTCGACGTTCGGGGTCGGTTTCGGGGGGTGGGATGGAGTGCGGGTGCCCGTCCTCGCCCATGGCGAGTTGCCAGTCGGTGTTGTGGATGTCGCGGTGGCATTCGGTGCAGAGGAGGGCGAGGTTGTTGAGATCTGTTGCGCCGCCGTCGTTCCAGTAGGTGACGTGGTGGATTTGGCACCATTGGGCTGGTCGTCCGCACATCACGCAGCAGCGGTCGCGGATGATGACCGCTTGGCGTAGTGAGGTCGATGCGAGCCGGAAGCTGCGGCCGAGTGCGAGAGGCACGCCGTGGTGGTCCACGATCACCGGGGTGAGGTGGGCGTCGCAGGAGAGGTATTGGGCGAGGTGGCCGCTGATGGGCCCGGTCCAGTCCAGCCAGAACGGCCAGTCACCGTCACTCGGACCCGGTGGGGTGTTCCGCCGAGTTGCTGTGTGTCGGTGTGGGTGCTCGGCGTCGGCAGGTTTTTTCAGCAGGTCTGCAAGTGGGATGGTCAAGTTGACGTTGACTGCGCCGGATCCGGTGTCTGTTCGGGTGTGTAGGTAGCGCTCGAGGAGTTCGCTGAGCCCGTCGGCGTTGCGTCTGTCGGGTGTGCGGGGGTCGCGGGTGCCGTCGGGTGAGGGTGTGGGTGCGGTCAGCGGTGACAGGGCGGCTTTGAGTTTCTCGACGGTCAGTTTGTCGAGGTCTCCGTCGATTTTGCTGCGGCCGTTGGCCAGTGGGTAGATGCCGAGTCGGTTGAGTGCCCTGTTTTCGGACACCGGCAGCGGTGGTGGGCCGGGCGGCGGCACGGGTGTTTCCTCGTCGGACTTGCTGTTGGGCTTGCTGTGGGGTGGGTCCTCGGGGCGGGGGTTCTCGCGGCTGTCAGCGGCTTTGCGGCGTTGTTGTTCTTCGTGGCGTTGTCGTTCGGTTTCGTGGCGGGCTTTGGCGGCGTGGTGGGCGAGTTCTTGGCCGCGGTCGTGGACGTCTTTGGGGAGGGAGCGGGTGGCGACGTCGAGTAGTACCGCGGTGATGTCGGTCTGTTTTGGTTCGGTGAGGGTGGGGTCGGCGGTGAGGACGGTGGCGGTGGCGTCGGCGATGGCTTTGACGTGGAGGTAGTGGATGGTGCCGTCGGTGAGGGCTTCGGCGACGGTGGGGTTGTGTGTGAGCCATTTTCCGAGGGTCATCTGGTGGGCGATGTTTCCTTCGGGGAGGCGTACGGCTTTGGCGTACCAGCGTTTGATGGAGGAGTGGCCGAGTTGCAGTGCGAGTCCTCGTCGGTCTGCTTCGGTGAGCATTGCCAGTCGTGCTGCGGCGAGTTGTGTCTCGGTGGTGTGGATGTGCGCGAGTCCGGTCACGATGTCCTGGTCGGACAGCGTGTGGGCTGTGGTGAAGTCCCCCAACTTCTGCATGCCAGGGAAGGTACAACCGCCCACCGACAAGAACGGTCGGGTCCGTCTCGAACGGGTGATTCTCGAGATATCGAGACAACAGCGCATGGGTTGTAACAAATCATCACAAACCTGCGATTCTCTTGTTTGTGACTACAGATCCTTTCCGTGAGCCTCCTGCCGACCAATACGGATGGCCGCAGGAACCATACTGGGGCGAAGATCAAGAGCATCCGAAACCACGAACGCGGCGAACCGTACTGCGCAGTCTCGCGACCGTCCTGACTGCGCGTACTCACCGCTGACAATTCTGGTCGTTCGAACGCTAGAAGAGTTGATCCGCCCGTTGAATGACTGCGCTTCAGGAGCGCGCAGTAGAGTGCCGAACCCACACGTTGGGCTCGGTGTATGCGGCGGTTCTGTGTGCCAGATCGCAATGCACCGGTGAGAGGGCTCCCGGAACTTCGACCGGTCCGGATCGGTCGAACGGCAGTCCTGTCCAGTTTCGCCATTCGTCGAGCGTTCCGGTGCTACCGCAATTTCGAGGGCGCTGACGGTGTTCGGAGTCCGGCCGGTGAGCCGGGTGCTGATGCCGCGTTGAATTGCGCCGTCCCAGCCGTCGATCGGCAGCGCGTCGCCTTCAGCCAGGTGGAAGGGGATCGAAAACGCTTTCCCGACGACGTTTCCCGTCTCGTCCTGGCATACGAGTACGTAGGCTCCGAACAGTTCGAGGACGTCGGGTGTGTAGTACATCGTGGCGATGGGATCGCGCGTCATGAACCTCGGCCACGAGTCCGGCATGCTCCACAGGGCATCGGCGAGATCGGGTCGGTCGGCAAGTACGGAGACGGTGACGTCCATGGCTCCTATCGTCGCGTAGTGATCTCACGCCACTGATTCTGGGCGCAGCGGCCGACAGCAAGGTCCGCGGTACCTACACCTCGCTTGCTCGGTCGATGCCGAGGGTAGCGACGAGGTCTTCGTGGAGTTGGAACCACACGCGGTGGCAGGAGTCCCTGTCGGACTTGTCGATCCAGTCGCGTTCCCCGCTTCTGCCCTTGTGCAGCGCTGATGCGTACCGAGTCATGTAGCTGTCGAATCTCGCCAGAACAGCAGAAAGCCGCTCGGTCAGGGGTGCGAGTTCCTCACTCAGTGCCGTGAGTTCATCGAGGACGCGCCCGTCCCACTCACTGTCGGTGTGGTTGTTGGGAGCGAACGTGTCGGCTTCGGTTGGCTTGATCTGCCAACTGGTGACAGCGCGCAGCAGGCGAGCGTTGAGCGGGAGGAAGTCGCGGTAGAGCGCCGCCACCGTCCCGTCGGGGTCGGCCTCCACGCGTTCTGCCGCGAGTTGGCGCTCGTTCTCCACCTTGCCGGAATCGGTGAGTGACCAACCGTCGAGCTCAGCGAACGAGTCGTGCTGCACCCACCCCGCGCGCTCCGCCATAGTCAGCAGTCGCAATGCTTCGGCGTGACTCGTCCGAGCACGCTCGGCGACCGCTTCACTGTCTGCAAATCCCACGAGGCGTACCGCGTGCAGGACGAGTAGTTCCGGCGCGGACTGGCGCGTCATATCCGTTTGTCCTGCCTGGCGCTGAGCCGGTTCACATACTGCTGGCAGGCCTGTGGGGAGCGAAAACCCATCGCCTCAGCGATCTGTGCCCAGGTCAGCCCCTCGCTCCGGGCCGCGAAGAGTAGGCCGATCTCTACGCCCTCGACCTCCGCGCGAGCCGCCGGGAGCAGTGACAGCGCCCCCAGGAGTTCGTCGGGGGTCAGCTCGGATGAGCGCCACACCGCGTACTGCGTCAGGTCGACCGCCGAGGGCGGGGCGGGCGCAGGTCGCCACGGTCGAGGTTGCAGCTGGTCTGCGCCCTTGTCGAGAAGCTTGTCTTGGGCGTCGCGCTCACGCTGGGCCTGTGCATGGTCGGCGCTGCTGAGCCGTTCAGGTTCGTGCTTGCGTCCCATGACCGTCATCCTGCTATCGTCAACATAATGTTGTCAATATTTCGTTGATCGGACGGTGTGATGCTGACGCGACTTTCCGAGGCGACCCGGACTGACTCGGGTGGCAAAGCGGCAATGCTCGGTGCGCTGCTGCGCGAGGGACTGCCCGTGCCCGACGGTTTCGTCGTACCGACCGGCACCGAAATCGGGCGCTCTAGGCGCGATTCGGTCGCCCGCGAGCTCGGGCGGCTGGGCGACCCGGTGGTGGCGGTGCGGTCATCCGCTACGAACGAGGACACCGAGGATGCCTCGGCGGCAGGCCAATACGAGAGCATCATCGGCGTTCAGGGAGCCGACGATGTGTGCCAGGCGATCATGGTTTGTCGGGAGTCAGCCAGCGCTGCACGGGTCGGCGACTACTGGCGCCGGACGGGCGGCGCTTCGCGTGCCTCGGATATGGCAGTACTCGTTCAGCCGGTGATCGAGGCCGAGGTCTCAGGGGTGCTGTTCACACCACAGCAAATTGGCGAGCCGACCCGGATCGAAGCATCATGGGGTTTGGGACTGTCGGTGGTGGGCGGAACGGTCACCCCCGACACCTGCGAGGTCGCACCGGACGGAACCGTCGTATGTTCGGTCGGAAGCAAGCAAACTCGCATCGATCTGAACCACGAACTCGGCGGTATCGCTACCAGCACCGTCGCACCGGACCAGCAACATGCACGGGCCTTGGACGACGACGCGGTCGCGGTGCTGGCAGATCTGGGAGGACGGATAGCGAGGGTTCTCGGTGGGCCGCAGGACGTCGAATGGGCGGTCGCGGGCGGCGTCGTGTGGATTCTGCAAGCACGCCCCATTACTGCGGCACTTCCTGCCAGTACGTTCCCTGGCTCCTCCGGTCCGGCCGCGGCGCTGAGCGGCACTCCTGGCTCCCACGGGACAGTCACCGCGGCGGCACGTATTGTGCGCGGCCCCTCGGACTTTGGCGCCGTCCGCCGCGGCGACATCGTGGTCTGCCCCTACACCGGCCCGGCCTGGACGCCCCTGTTCAAGATCGCCTCCGGGGTTGTCACCGAGACCGGAGGCGCGCTCTCGCACGCTGCGATCGTTGCCCGTGAGTACGGCATCCCTGCTGTGCTCGGCGTCCCGGACGCTACTACCCGCGTCGACGACGGCGCCCTCATCGCAGTGGATGGAACAGCCGGCACCGTCACCATCCTCTGACAAAACCGCCGCATCCAAAGGGAAGGGAGAACAGGGGCATCGGAGTGGTGCTCCTGACATGCTCATGGCCACCAGGTATCTCTACATCGCACGCCACGGCGACGCCGACGCGTTCGGCAATCTCATCGACACTGGCCGCGAACAAGTCCGTCTACTCGGTCAACGCCTGGCGCACTTGCCGATTGACGCGGTCTGGCATTCTCCGCTACCCAGAGCTGCCGCCAGCGCTCGGGAACTCAACATCTTCATCACCGGCAGCGCCCATGTCAGCGAAGCGGCCGAGCTGATCGACCACGTGCCCTATGTGCCGACGCCGGAGGAAACCCCGCCCTCATGGGTGCCGTTCTTCGACGGTTACGACACCGAAGAAGCTGCAGCGGGTCACAGGATCGCGCAAAACCTGATCGCGAGGTTCGCCACTGCACCCGAGGGCGACGACGATGCACACGAGGTACTCATCACCCACGCCTATCCGATCGCATGGCTCATCCGGCACGCATTGGACGCCCCGGCGGCGCGGTGGCTCGGGCTCAACAGTGCCAACGCCGCATTGACCGTGATCGAGAACCGGCCGGAGCTGCCACCGAGCATCGTCATGTTCAACGACATGAGCCACCTCCGCGCCGATCTGCAGTGGACGGGATTCCCGAAGACGCTGTGCCCCTGAATTCAACTGGACGTCAGAGAAATTCGAGTGACGTCCACGGCTTTCGTCGCGGACCGATCAGGCTGCCAGAACCCCGACCGCGTTCTCGGAGCTACGCAGAATCCCACGCCATCGCTGCCAGTTCGCATCCAATGCGTCCGCGGTTTCGCGGTCGACTGCAGTGCGGACGAGAATCTCGAGCGCCCGGGAGGCGTGGATCAGACCGACCTCCTGGCGGTAAGCCAGGGCAGCGAGCTCGGTGCGTGCACGTTCCGGTGGCGAACTTCGGTACTTCAACCGGTGGATGTCCCTGCGAGCTACGTACACCTCGATCGGCTCGGTGTCAGCTCTCGTGCTCACCGAATCGCAACACGACTTTGCTCGACCGGGAGGCATCTTTCGCCAATTCGAATGCGGCAAGCGAGTTTTCGGCGGTGTTTTCGGCGGTGATGACGGCTTCGACGTCGAGCGAACCGTCGGCGAGCGCGGTGATCACCTCGTCCATCTCGTCGTTGAAGCGGAACGACCCGACGAGTTCGAGTTCTCGGGTGATGGCCAGTGACATCGGCACCGGCTGATCTCCGGTGGGTAGCAGCCCCACCATCACCACGCGGCCTCCACGGGCCGTGCCGGCGATGGCCGAGGCTAATCCGCGGTGATTGCCGGAGCATTCGAGAGTCAGGTCCGCCTCCACAGCTGTGATCGCGTCGGCGTCCCGTGCGTCGATCGTCCGAGTGGCACCCAGTTTTCGGGCGATACCGAGGGAATAGTCTTCCAGGTCGACGGCGACGATATCGGCCGCGCCGTTGCGTTTGGCGACGGCAACGATGAGGGCGCCGATCGGACCGGTGCCGATCACCAAGACAGTCTTGCCCGCGACGTCGCCCGCCCTTGACACGGCGTGCCAGGCAACGCTGGCGGGTTCGGCCAGCGATGCCAGCCTGAGGTCGAGACCCTCGGGCAACGGTCGGAGCATGCGGGTGGGAATTGCGAGTTGCCCGACGAACAATCCGTCGTTGTGTGGGGTCTGAGCGGCGCTGCCCATGTAGCGGCAACCGGGCGACAGGTTCGGTCGGTCCGTGGGGTACTTCGCGCCGGTTCCACCCGGTGTAGCCGGGTGGATTGCGACGGCCGTACCGACCGCGGGGCCGCTACCGTCGGATGCGGCGACGACAACGGTGCCGGACGCTTCGTGCCCCAACCGCATCGGAGCCTTCAGAACCGATTCTCCTGCCGCCCCGTGCTGCCAGTAGTGCAGGTCCGATCCGCAGATGCCGCCGTATGCAATCGCGACGAGCGCTTCGTCGGTGCGGGCTGGTGCGACCGGACCGCTTTCGATTCGAATGTCGTTCGCACCGTGCACTACTACAGCCTGGGACGCCTTCATCGTGAGACTCCTTCCATTGCGGCCAAAAGATCAAGTTCGTCTCGTCTGGGCATGCCTTCCCAGTCGCCCGTGACGGTGCAGGCGAATGCACCCACCCGGACTGCCACTTCGAGTCGCTCGGCCACCGAACGACCGGCTAGTCGTTCCGCCAGATACCCGGCGACGAATCCGTCGCCGGCGCCGACGGAGTCCACGACGGTCACCGGCACGGCGGCCCTGTCGACACAGCGGCCGTCGACGCGGGCCAATGCACCGTGCTGACCGAGCTTGATAACTGCCTCGTCGGGGCCGAGCGCGCACAATCGTTCGGCCAGTTCCGCGGGGCTCCCGTCCGGAACGACGACAGCGGCTTCGTCCGCACCCGCGAAGACAATATCCGCGCGTTCGATGATTTGTCTGTACACAGGCGCCGCTTGTTCTTTCGTCCACAACGATTTGCGATAGTTCAGGTCGAAGGACACCGTTATCCCCCGCTCGCGCGCCAGCTCGACGTAGTGCAGCGTCGCTTTCGAAGCGGACTCCGAGAGGGCAGGGGTGATACCCGTGACGTGCAACAGTGAGGTGTTGTCCCACGCTCGGTCCGGCACATCGCCGATTCCGAAACGCGAACCCGCACTACCGGATCGGTAGTACCAGACTCGGGTGGCGGAAGCGGTTCTTCGCTCCTTGACCATCAGCCCGGTGGCCGCCTGGTCGTCGCGGACGGCGTGGACGTCGAGTCGCTCGGCGCGCAGTTCCCGCTCGACGCGGTCGCCGAGGCTGTCTACCCCGACGCGTCCCACCCAGGTCACGTCCACTCCCAGGCGTGCGAGGGCAACAGCGAAGTTCGACTCCGACCCGCCGATGCCGAGCTCCATGGTTGCGGTGTGTGCAAGCGGGCCGGTGCCGACGGCACTGGCGAGTGCCATGGTTTCACCGAAGGTCAACACCGTCATCGTGGCTGTCTTCCGTTGTGTACTGCTTCGACGAACCGGGCGCAACGGTGGGCGAGGGATGTCGGGTCTCCTCCGCGTAGTGCGTCCCCCAGCAGCGGGCTCCCTATGCTCACTCCGGTCGCGCCTGCTCGAATCCACGCCTCTGCTTCGGTGAGGCCCAGTCCGCCGGACGGGACCACTTGGATATCGGGGAACGGTCCGCGAAGGCCGGCCAGGTAGTCAGGACCGACCAGCGACGCGGGGAAGACCTTGACCGCAGTCGCGCCTGCATTCCATCCACGCAGGAGTTCGGTCGGCGTGAGGCCGCCCGGGTAGATCGGTACTCCAGCATCCACCGCTGCGGCAATGACCTCGAGGTCGGTGACCGGAGTGACTATGAAGTCGGCGCCGATCGAGAGCACACGGCGGACTTGTTCGACCGTGGTCACCGTTCCCACTCCGATTTTTGCACCGCTGGGCGCGGTATTTCGGAGCGTCTCGAGGCGGTCCATCGTGCCGGGTGTGCTGAGCGTCAGTTCGATGCCGCTGATCCCGTTCTCGGCGAGAATCCGGACGACCGGGTCGTATCTGTCGGCATCGTCGGCACGCAGCACGGCGATGATGTCGGGTGTGACAGCCGTTGTCGTGGAGCGATCGGATCTCTGCATGAGTGTCATTGCTGATCAGACCTTTTCGCGAATCGGATCCGTCGCGTTGGCGAGGTCGGTGAGATCGCGATCTCGGGTTTCCGGAGCGAACGCGGAGGCGATGAGCACCGAGACAGCCATGATCATCATGTACACGGCTACGGGAACCCAGGATCCCGAGAACGCTGTGATCAAACCGGCACAGATGAGCGGCGCGATACCGCCACCGAATACCGACGCGAATTCGCGGCCCAGCGTCACACCTGCGTAGCGGTATCGCGCACCGAAGATCTCTGGGAAGTAACTCATGGTGACACCGACCGCGCCCTGGCAGGCGAGGATGAATCCGATGATCATGACGACCGTGATCAGGATGAACGAACCGGTGTCGAGCGCCATGAACGTGGGGATGGGCAGGATGACGAGCAGGCTGACGATGCCGATGTAGACCGGTTTGCGCCCGACCTTGTCGGACAAGATGCCGAAGCCGTACGCCGCGATACCACCGCAGATTGCGCCGACCAGAAGGACCTTGGGGATGAAGGTCGGGTCGATTGCGAGGTCGTTCTTCATGTACGAGGCCATGAACACCTGATAGGTATAGGACTGCGCGCTGATCCCGACAGTCATGAACATAACGATGAACAGGGGCTTCTTGCCGTTCTTGAAAACTTCCTTCACCGGCGCCTTGGGGCGTTCCTGGGCGGCCTTCAATTCCTGGAAGACGGGAGATTCCGACAGCTTTCGTCTGATGATGAACGCGGCGACGGTGACCACGATGCTGCTCAGGAACACCATTCGCCACCCCCATGCCATGAGTTGGTCGTCTGGGAGGAGTTGGGCGAGGATCCAGGCGATCGCACCCAGTGCAGTGCCCAGAGCTGCGCCGGTCATGACGAGGGCCGCCAACCGGCCTCGCCTCCCGATCTGTGCGGTCTCGGTGAGTAGCGTTGCACCGCCTGACTGTTCGGCTCCGGCGCCGAATCCTTGAAGGAATCGGCACGCGACCAGGAGTGTGGGTGCGAGAAGCCCGACTTGTTCGTACGTCGGCAGCAATCCGATGGCCATCGTCGCGCCGCCCATGAGCATCAGCGTCGCGACGAGAACCCACTTTCTACCCAAACGGTCGCCGTAGCGCGAAAAGAACAGTCCGCCGAGTGGGCGGGCGAGGAATCCGACCGCGTACGCGCTGAAGCTGGCGATGATGCCGGCCGCGGGTGAGATGTTGGGGAAGAACAGTTGGTTGAAGATCAGAGCAGAGGCCGTGCCGTAGATGACGAAGTCGTACTGTTCGAGGGTCGTGCCGATGAGGCCTGCCCAGGCCGCGCGCCGCACGGCCGCGGGATTGTGGTGGGGCTCGGATTCCTTTGTGGATACCGATGATCCTGTCGCTGTGTCCATATCGTGTGTCCTCGTTCTGTGGCCGGCTGATCCGGCAGATGAGAGGGGAGATTTTTCAGTGAAGGGCGGGCCGAACGGATGTCTCACTGCGGCTCGCGGAGGATGCCTCGGCGGCTGCGACAGTCGGACCGTGCCGAATAATAGTATTCATGAAATATGCTGTTTTAGTGAGGAATTCGTCGAAATCGGCAAGATAGCTCGGGAAGATGTCGCCGACGGTGAATACTGCTCTTACGTAATCCTCGATGGACGCGGCCGATGCGGCGAGTTCTGCCAGCCGTGGCCGGGCGGGATCGGTCATTGCGTGAGCGTGTGGGCCTGGATCGAAATCGAGTGGAGGTGCAACACAGCACAGGTACGCCGCCACCGTGAGCGCAAGATGCTGCGGTACCGAACCGTTGTCGAGATGGAGGCGGGCTGGCTCGGGAATGCGTTGTGCAAGCTTGCCCGAACCGTCGGAGCCGACCTGTGATGTTCGGTGTCCGAGAGCGGAATTGGACCAGCGTCCGAATAGCTGAGCAATGTAGGTGTCGATGTCGATCGAATCCGGAACAGAGATCGTGGGGAGGTATTCGTCGACGAGCACGGCTCTCGCCGCCATCTCGATTGACGGCTGCGATGTCGAGTCGGGGATAGTGGACCGTCCGTCGAGTGCGCCCAGATAGGCTATGAGAGAGTGCGTTCCGTTCAGTAGGCGCACTTTCATGAGCTCGAAGGACTCGACATCGGATGTGAAGGTGGCCCCAGCGAGTTCCCACTTCGGGCGGCCGGCGGAGAAACGATCCTCCATCACCCACATCGAGAACGGTTCCGCCGGGACGGCGATCGAGTCGGTCGCCCCCAATGCAGTGCTGGACGAGGAGTTGTAGACCTCCGCGGAAGCGGGAACGATTCGGTCCACCATGGAGTTCGGGAACGTCACCGATGTCGATATCCACTCCAGGACGTCCGAGGCTCGCGCACGCTCGAGGAACTCGTGGACGAGGGCGGCGGTACGGCTTCCGTTGGACAGGACGTTGTCGCAGCTGGCGATGGTGATCGGGGCGCCGTGGGTACGTGCTCGGACAGCAAGGGCTCGCGCGATCTGTCCGACGGTTGTGCGCGGATTCGTCGGGTTCGCCAGATCGTGTTGCACCGGAGGGGAATCGATGTCCAGTTTCCCGGTTTCGGGTGAGAACGTGTAGCCGTGTTCGGTCACCGTCACGGTCACGACCTTGACCTCAGGGTTTGCGATGGCTTCGACCACGGCAGCGGGATTCTCGGCTGCAACCATCACTCCGGTGTGTGGACCGGGCACACTCACTCGTGAGCCCGACGGGGAGATTTCGACGATGCCGTAGAGCATGTTTTGTGCGATCATCGCGTCCACCACTGTTCGTGACGTATTTGCGACGCCCAGAATTCCCCAGGGACCGCCGTGCTCGGCAAGTGCGCGTGCGGTGTACTCGGCTTGGTGAGCGCGGTGGAAGTTACCCAGTCCGAGGTGGACGATCGAGGTGCCCTCAGGCTGTTCACGAGTGGTGAGTAGCCGAGAGGGGACCGTATTGCGTGAAAGTCTCATGTCGTTCATCGGTCACCAGTCCGTCATTGAGCCGTCGAGCCTGCGCGCAACCGGGAGGTAGGCACGTTCGTACGGGAAGCGTGCGGCGAGAGCTTCGTCGAAATCCACACCGAGGCCGGGAGCGTCACCGGGCGTCAGATAGCCGTCGGCGAACGACCACGAGTGCGGAAAGACCTCGTCGACGAGCGGGTCGTAGCCCATGAACTCCTGGATGCCGAAGTTGGGTGTGGACATTCCGAGATGGATGCTCGCGGCGAGGGTGATGGGAGAGACGTCGGACGGCCCGTGCGGTCCGCACCTCACCTGGTGGATCTCCGCGAGCGCGAATATCTTTCGCACGTGGCTGATTCCGCCTGCGTGGGCTATCGCAACCCGGATGAAGTCGATGAGGTTCTCGGAGATCAACTGGTGGCAATCCCAGATCGTGTTGAACACTTCGCCGATTGCGAGCGGGGTCGTCGTGTGATTCCGCACCAGGCGCAGTGCCTGTTGATCCTCGGCGGGGGTGACGTCCTCGAGCCAGAAGAGGTCGACGGGTTCGAGTGCCTTGCCCAACCGTGCGGCCTGCTGTGGAGTGAGGCGGTGATGGGCGTCGTGTAGCAGTTTGAGATCCGAACCGACATGCTCGCGAACTGCGGCGAGGACATCGGGGACGTGGTTGAGATACGAGTCGGTATCCCAGAATTCTTCCACGGGATGTGCGCCTCGCCCCGCGGGTTCGTAGCCTGCGGCGCCCTTGTGGACTCCGTACACGGAGTCGAGGCCCGGTACGCCGGACTGCGCCCGCACGGCGCGAAAACCTTGGCTGCGGCGCTTGTCGACGGAGTCGATCAGCTCCGCGACATCCCAACCTGTGGCATGTGTGTAGGAGAGGATGCGATCTCGTACTGCGCCACCGAGCAGCTGGTACACCGGTTGTCCGAGAGTCTTACCCTTGATGTCCCACAGCGCCAGGTCCACTGCGCCGATGGCGGACATCGTCACCGGACCCCGGCGCCAGTACACCCCGCGGTAGAGGTACTGCCAGGTGTCTTCGATTCGGGCGGGATCGCGCCCCACGAGCAATGGTGCGACGTGGTCGCGCAGGTACGAGGCAACGGCGAGTTCGCGTCCGTTGAGTGTGGCGTCGCCGTATCCGATCACACCGTCCGAGGTGGTGATCTTGAGCGTGACGAAATTTCGGCTGGGGCTGCTGACGATGACTTCGGCGGCGACGATGCGATCTGTCATGAGAGGGGTTCCTTCGACGGAATCTGCGGTGTAGAGACGAGGTTGAGCAGTGGCTCGCCGCTGTCGAGTCGGACGATGTTCGCGGTGATGTCACCGACGCGGCCTTCGAAGGTGTCGCGGGTGATCCCGGACGAGTGTGGCGTCATCACAAGGTTCGGCAAGATCCCGAACGGAAGATGAGACGGAGCGCCCTGTCCGTCGGGGTTCGGGTAGTCGTACCAGACGTCGATCGCGGCGGCTCCGAGTGCGCGGGAGCTCAAGGCGTCGAACAGGGCGCCTTCTTGGACGAGGCGGCCGCGCCCGACGTTGACGAGGATGCCATCAGGGCCGAGCGCTGCGAGTTCCGCGGCGCCGATCATCCCGGTGGTGGCCGAATTCAACGGGGCCGATACGACGACGACGTCCGATTCTGTCAAGAGGTCGGTCAGCTTGTCGGTGGATGCGGCCCAGTTCAGCCCGTGTGCCGCGGCGTCCACCGAACCACTACCGGTGACGGCGACGCCGTTGCAGCCGAATGCCCGCATCAACTGCCAGGAGCGCTCACCGATGTGTCCGAACCCTACGAAGCCAACGGTGGCCGAGCCGAATGCGGGCGATTGCTGCAAGGCTGGGTCGTACACGGGGGAGGCCCATCGGCCCTTTCGCAGTTCGCTGTCCTGCGACAGGAACCCGCGGCGGAGGAGAACGGCGGTTGCGGCGACGTATTCGGCGATGGACCGTTCGTGGTGAAAAGTGTTGGCCAACAGTGTCGATGTTGGCAGAGACTCGAATTCGATGCCGTCGGTTCCCGCTCCTGCGACGTGGACGAGGCGCAGTTGTGGCGCTGCTGATGCGAGCGCGGCGCTGAACCTCCCGCCGACGAACACATCGGCGTCGGCGAGATCGTCGGAGAGAGCGGATTCGTCGGCGTTCTTGTGCCAAGAGACTTCGCAGTGCGAGGGGAGTTTGCTTTCGAAGAGCGTGCGATGAGGCAGTAGGTTGCGGTCCGATACGACGATCTTCATCGAGAACGGTCCTTTCCGTGGAGCGTCAATCGCGGCGGCGGGAAGGTCCCGACGACGCGCGCACCACGAGTTGTGTTGGGAGATGGATGGTTCGGGGCGCCGAATCAGGCTCTGCTGCTCGTTGGAAGACGAGGTCGGAGCTCACGAGACCGGCGCGTCCCATGGGTACGTTGATGCTGGACAGTGCTGGGTTCGTGAGTTCGGCCAGTGGCGAGTCGTCGATCCCGATGACGCTGAGATCGTCGGGAACGGCGTAGCCCATTGCGCGCACGCCGTTCATGACGCCGATGGCCATCGGATCGTTGTGGGTCATGACGGCGGTGGCTCCGGTGGCGATGACGCTCGCTGCGGCCGCGTTGCCACCTGCCAGGGTTTCCTGTTGCCAACCCAGGATGTCGACCTGGATGTTCCGTGATGTGCAGAACTGTTCGATTGCTTCCACCCGTCTGGCGTTGGACCAGGACTGGGGTGAACCTTGAACGTAGGCGAGGTGTTCGTGTCCCAATGCGACCAGATAGTCGATGGCCTGTCGGATTCCGTCCTCGGAATCGGCTACGACGCAGTCGCATTCCTCGGACGATCGGTTCACGAGCACGAGTGGGGTGTCGCCGGCCAGCTGCACGATGTCCTCGGCGGGAAGCCGGGGTGCGCAAACGACCAGGGCATCGACACGGGACTGCAACTCACCTATTACTTCGCGCTCGCGGTCGGAGTTGCCGTCGGTATCGGTCAGCACGATCGTCTGCCTGCGGTGCCAGCCCTGGGCCTGCGCAGATTTGACGAAACTGGCGAAGACGGTGTGTCCGATGTCCGGGACGACAACCGCGACCGTGCTTGCGGCTCGCCGTGACTCGGGTGACCGACCGGCCGATGCGTTGTAACCGATCTCGTCGGCAGCGGCGACTATTCGTGTGAGGGTGTCCGCACCGATTCGGTCGGGAGCGCTGAAAGCCCGCGACGCGGTGGAGAGAGAGACGCCTGCCTTCTGCGCGACCTGCGTGAGTGTCGGTGCCATGGTTCACCCTGTCTTCTCGTTGTGACTGCGACCACAACCATCGCAGTGTTTGCGCAATATTGTCAAGATATTGCGCAAACGGGCTTGCGGGAAGAGTCGAACCATGAAGTAGTTGACGGCTGGAGCCGACGGAGGTCAGGCCCGATCGCACCTTCTCGATCAGAACCGCGTCGGCGCCGCATCGGCGGAGTGTCAGCGCAGCGACTGCGCACCGAGGACGGACAGCATCTGTAGCTTCTCGTAGCTCTCGCTGCCCGGGGTTGCGGTGTAGACCATCAGTGAGTGGGCTTGTTCCGGGTCGACCAACCGTTGGCAGTTCAGCTCCAGAGCACCGACTTCGGGGTGGACGAAGTGCTTCACCTCGTGCGGGCGTATTCCGATTTCGTGGTCGTCCCACACGCGCCGAAACTCCTCGCTGCTGCCGAGAAGTAGATCGGCCATGTGTGCTGCTCGGGAGTCGGGGCCGCGGAGGGTGACGATCTCGCGTAGCCCGGCGACGTACATTCGAGTGAGGAATTCGTGTTCCGAAGGGGCGTGGATGTTTCGGGCGTTCGGGTCGGTGAACCATCGGTAGCCGACACTACGAGCGGGCCCGGTGAACTGGGTCGTGACGCCGATGAGCGCGACACCCATCGGAGACTGTCGCAGTGTCTCGCCGAGCTCGGTCACGATCTCTGCCGGGGTATCCACCAAACGATCGAGGATACGCAGCAGACCAGGGCTGATGTGCTCACTCGATGTGCCCCTGGGCGGCGGGTTGTGCCCCGCGAGGCGGAACAGGTGGTCGCGTTCGTCGATCGACAGGTGCAATCCCTGAGCAATGGATGCGAGCATCTGCGGCGACGGCTGCGGTCCACGCTCGCGCTCCATGCGGGAGTAGTAGTCGCTCGACATGTTGCACAGCGACGCGACCTCCTCGCGTCGCAGCCCACTGGTCCTGCGCCGCTGTCCGCGAGGCAACCCGACGTCCTCTGGCTGCAGTGCCTCACGGCGATTGCGGAGAAACCCCGCCAACCCGGTCCGATCGATCACATCGCTCCTCCTGTCCGCGCACGCTTCAGTTGTTTCTACCGCTCCCGAGCAGAAGTAGCCACGGCCCGCTGATCCCCCCATCGGAACTCTCCGACGGTCCGGTGAGCCTGTGTTCGAGAGGTCCTGGATAGGTCACCGTCGTCCAACCAGTATCGATTGCAGACCAACACCAAACTCGCCGAGGGAGCACACCATGCCACGCAGAACGATCGACATCACGATTCCGAACCTGTCCGGACGACGAGCAGTGATCACCGGAGCCAGTGACGGGATGGGCCTGAGAATGGCCGCCCGACTGGCCGCCGCCGGTGCGGAGGTCGTCATGCCCGTGCGCAACGCCGCTAAAGGCAAAGCGGCGATCGACACGATCTCCGGTCTCGCCCCCGGTGCGGACGTGACGCTGCGCAAGCTCGACCTGTCGTCGCTGCAATCGGTTGCGGCACTGGGCGAGACCTTGCGCGAGGAGGGCCGTCCGATCCACATTCTCATCAACAATGCAGGCGTGATGAGCCCACCGAGCAGACAGACCACGGTCGACGGATTCGAGGTGCAGTTCGGTACGAACTACCTGGGTCATTTCGCCCTTGTCGCCGGGCTTCTACCGATGCTGCGCGACGGTCGTGCTCGGGTGACGTCGCAGGTCAGCATCGCTGCCCGTCGCGGAAACATCAACTGGGAGGACCTGAATTGGGAGCGCAACTATGACGCGATGCGCGCGTACAGCCAGTCCAAGATCGCATTCGGGCTGTTCGGCCTCGAGTTGGCGCGGCGCAGTGCCGCTCATGGGTGGGGCATCACCAGTAACCTCTCGCACCCCGGCGTCGCGCCCACCAGTCTGCTGGCCGCCCGCCCCGAGTTGGATCGGAGCAAGGACACCCCTCAGTACCGGGTGATCCGGTGGTTGTCTGCTCACGGAATTCTGACGGGCACCGCCGAGACGGCGGCGCTACCCGCGCTGATGGCAGCAACCGATCCGAATGCCAAGCCCGGCGCCCTGTACGGCCCCAGCGGGTTCGGCAACCTCAGCGGCAAACCCGACGAACAGAAAATGTACGCGCCGTTGCGCAGCGTGGACGACGCAGCGCGTATCTGGCAGATGTCCGAGGAGCTCACCAAGACTGTCTTCCAGACTGCCTGACGGTATGCCTCGCGAGAACGGTGCGAGGCGTCGTAACCAGGGCTTGATTGCCGCGTCGGCGAAGTGCAGGCAGGGTGGAGGGATGAGCGACACAACGAAGGTCACTGTCGAACGAACAATCGAGGCGCCGGTCGACGCAGTTTTCGACGTCCTCTCCAATCCGGAGCGACACCAATCGCTCGACGGCTCCGGGTTCATCCGAGGTGTGGACCACGCCGATCGCATCCAGAAGGTCGGTGAAGTGTTCAGGATGAACATGCAGGGCGATCACATGGGCGGTGAGTACCAAACCGACAACTATGTGTCCGGGTACGCCAAGGACAAGTTGTTGGCCTGGAAGACCGCGCCCGCAGGTACCGAGCCTCCCGGGTGGGAGTGGCTGTGGGAGTTGGAGTCTCAGGGACCCAACGAAACGTTGGTGCGGCACACGTACGATTGGTCGAAGGTGACCGACAAGAAGGTCCTCGAGCAGGTGAAGTTTCCGCTGGTCACACAGGATCAGCTGTCCTACACTCTGAGCCGGCTCGATGCCGAGGCCACTACCTGACCGAAAGCGGTCCGATCAGGTTCCGGTAGTTGCGAATACTTCACCGGGCTCGTTTCCTCCGTCGACCGGCGTCAGCTCGTGCGTTCGACGGGGATCCACAGCTCGCCTGTGCCTGTGGTCCAGTCTTCGGAATGCTCGGTGACGGTGAGAATTTCCGGGCCCGGGACTATTTGGTAGGGATTGGATGGAAACCACTCGCTGAACGCGTCGGCCCAGAGCTGCTGCAATTCAGCCTGCAGGTTGCCTTCGCTGTGCGCCTCGAACACAACCCATTTCGACGCCGGCACCGCGAGTGCGTCCCAACCTTGGTGGCGGACGGATGTCGCGACGGCGAAGTAATAGTCGAACAAGCTGCCGTCGGCGCGATCAGCTTCGAAATCCGTGCTGACAAACAGGATCTCCGGTAGCGCAGGGATGTCCGCGAGCTTGCGCAGGCGTTCTCCAGTGCCGGCCGGAAGGCTTTGGTGAAACTCGGTCATCGCGGGGTTCACGCCGTGATGTTTCAGGGGGATTCGTGCTGTCTTGCCGACGATGTGGAGTTCAGGTAGGTCGACTACGCGGTAGCGCATGGTGCTCCGTCCTTGGATGGTCAGGTGAAATGTCAGTGCTTGCTGTGAATGGAGGATGGCCCCGGGACGGCGCGCTTCAGCGGGCGTCATACCGTTCATCTGTCGAAACGCGCGACTGAACGCGTCACCGGAGGTGTATCTGTACTTCGATGCGACGTCGAGAATGCCGGTGCCGTCCAGAATCTCCGCTGCTGCCAGCGTCATTCGGCGCGCCCGGATGTACTGTGATAGTGACATCCCAGCGAGTGCCGAAAAGACGCGTCGAAAGTGGTACTCGGATGTGAGAGTGATCCGTGCGAGTGCCGTCGGATCGATCTCACCTTCGATGTTCTCCTCGATGTAGCCGAGAGCATCGTTCCATCGTTCCAGCATGTCCGTGAGCGCCTTTCTTCGGTTGCGAGCACAACGATATGAGTGGGGGCATGCCCATGTCTCGACTATTTCTGTCCCGAATTGTCGGGTGCGGCGAAGTTGGCACACGGTGATGTGACTACCCGGCCGGTGGCTTCGCTCGTCGGTCAGGGGAGTGCTGCATCGAGCAGTGCCGTCCGAGCGTGGGAGATGGTGTGCGGCAGCCACACTGCCTGCACTGGGACACGCGGGGCGTCGGCGAGGCTCGATACCCGCACCTGCCCGCCCAGGGCAGAGCCTACGGCCGCGGTGACGAGTGCGACCCGGTCCGATCGAACGACGGCCGTCACCGGAGGTGTTCCCTGAATGGGGTTCACAACCAACGTCGGCTCGAAACCCGCACGTCTGCAGGCAGAGACGAGGAAGTCGGTGTAGAAGGAGTGCCCGGGTGGTGCCCACACCACCAGTGGCCAGTCGGCGATGTCCGGTAGCGAGATCTCACCGCGTCGGGCGAGGTCGTGGTTCGCGTCGACGGCGATGTTCAGTGTGTCGTAGTGGAGTACCGCGGTGGCGAGATCGGGTGGCGTCATGACTCCGCGTCGCAGTACGACGTCGACGGTCCGGTCCACGAGCTCATCGTGAATTCGGTCCGGGAACATCTGCCGGACGGTCACCGACATCTCCGGCATCGCTGCGCGAATCGGTTCGATCTTGGTGAAGGCTTCCTCGGATGTGATTGCGGGAGAGTGGCCGACGACGAACGGTTTGGCCTCGCCCCGGGCGGCCTGTTGAGTTGCCGCACCCAACGCGTCGGCGGCAGCGAGGAGCATCGACGCACCCTGGCGGAGTTCGAGGCCGGCGGCGGTCAAAACGGTCGAGCGGCCGTGTCGTTCGAGGAGCCGCACCCCCAGGTCCTTCTCGAGCTGACGCATGGCGCTGCTCATGGCCTGTTGCGAGACGAACATTTGGGCCGCAGCGGCGGTCAGCGACCCGGTATCGGCGACGGCAACGAACTGACGCAGACGACGGAGGTCGAGCTGTGGGCTGGGTCGATTCGGCATGGCTCTCCTATCCACAATTGATACTTGTGCAATCACCCATTTTTAGTGTTTTTCAATTGTGGCTCTGAACCCTACCGTTTAGCTCGACATCGAGATCAGTGCGACAGGAGATTCGGATGAGCAACTCGCTACAGGGCAAATCAGCGGTGGTAGCCGCGGGGGCCAAGAACCTCGGTGGACTGATCAGCACCACCCTCGCCGAGCAGGGCGTCAACGTTGCAGTGCACTACAACAGCGACAGCACCGAGGCCGATGCCGACCGGACAGTCGAGGCAGTACGGGCAGCGGGTGTGAAGGCCGTGAAGTTTCAAGGTGATCTCACCCGTCCGGCGAACATCGTGAAGCTGTTCGACACCGCTGTCGACGCCTTCGGCGGCGTCGATATCGCCGTCAACACCGTCGGCAAGGTGCTCCGCAAGCCGATCGTCGAGACCTCGGAGGACGAGTACGACTCGATGTTCGGCATCAACAGCAAGGCCGCCTACTTCTTCATTCAGGAAGCAGGCAAACGAATCAACGACGACGGCAAGGTGATCACCATCGTCACTGCGCTGCTCGCCGCATTGACCGACGGCTACTCGACCTATGCCGGCGGCAAGAGTCCGGTGGAACATTTCACCCGCGCCGCATCCAAAGAGTTCGGCGCACGCGGGATCTCGGTCAACAACATCGCTCCCGGACCGATGGACACACCGTTCTTCTACGGCCAGGAAACCCCGGAGCGCGTCGAGTTTCACAAGTCGCAGGCGCTGAAGAATCAACTCACACAGATCGAGGACATCGCCCCACTCGTGCGGTTCCTCGCAGGTGAGGGTTGGTGGATCACCGGGCAGACCATTTTCGCCAACGGCGGATACACGACCCGCTGACCGCGGCCGAGAAAGGTTTGCTGATGCGCTCGCCGATTCTTGATTATCTCGACAGCATCATCGCTACTACCGAGCACGTCGACTCGGGATCGACAGCGGACTACATCCCAGAACTCGCTGCAGCTGATCCGACTCGTGCAGCGATCGCGTTGTGCACCAGCAACGGAACCGTCTATGCCAGCGGCGATGCCGATCACGAATTCAGCATTCAGTCGATGTCCAAACCGTTCGCGTATGCGCTCGCAATCGAGGACCACGGCCTCGAGTACGTGCTGGATCGGATCGGCGTCGAACCGAGCGGTGATGCATTCAACGAGCTCTCTCTCGACCCGGAGACAGGCAAGCCGCGCAATCCGATGATCAATGCGGGCGCGATCACCACGCACTCCCTGATCAATTCCGAGGGAGAGAAAACGGCGGTCGATCGGATGCTGGAGTACTTCGGCGACCTAGCGGATCGGCCGATTCGGGTGGACGAGGCGGTGGCGAACTCGGAGCTGGCCACGGCCCATCGCAACCTGGGGCTGGCGTACTTGTTGCACGGATCGGGGGCATTGCCAGCCGATCCCACCGAGTCGGTCACGGGCTACATTCGCCAATGCGCGGCGTCGGTGACGGTGAGCGATCTCGCCCTCATGGCAGCCACTCTGGCCAATGGCGGAGTGCAGCCGAAGACCGGCAAGCAGCTTCTCTGCAGACGGACCAATCGTCACCTGCTCAGCGTCATGGCGTCTTGCGGCATGTACGACGCGGCGGGCAACTGGTTGACGACGGTGGGTATCCCGGCCAAGAGCGGGGTGGCCGGCGGAATCATCGGGGTATTGCCGGGGCAGATTGGTGTGGCGGTGTTCTCGCCTCGGTTGGATGCGCACGGCAACAGCGCCAGGGGTGTGGCGATGATGGAATTGCTGTCCGAGGACATGGGCCTGCACCTGATGGAGGCGACCAGGCCTTCGCGCTCCTCGCTGCGCGAGACGCAGGTCGTCTCCCTCGTCGACGGTACGGAAGCGACGATCTATGTGCTGCAGGGCGACCTCGTGTTGAGCAGCATCGAGTCGCTGGTGCAGGAGATCGTCACCCATCCGCCCGGTACAGATCTGGTGGTATTCGACATGAGCCGGGTCGACGAGGTGATGCCCGTGGCGGAACGCACGTCCTCGGAGACCGCGGCGAAACTCATCGAAGAGGGTTACTGGATCATCGTCGTCGACCCCGAAGGCACCGTCGAGAACTTCGCGGACAGTCACGGCCGCACGATCGAGCGGTGGACACCGGAACAGCTGAGCGATGCGGTGCGGTGAGGACCAGCTGCGCGACGCAGTATTGCCTCTACGGGGACGACCTCTCGCCGGCTGTGGACTCCGCGCGGCGACGCCGAAGTAGCGGGTGAATCACCCAGATTCCGAGAAAGCCCGACGCTGCAGTGATGCCCACGATGATCGCCGCTACGGGTCCGATGACGACATCGGTTATCAGAACAACCACACCGGTGAGCGCTACGCCAAGCAACATCAAACCCACCAGGGCGGCGCGGTGTGCCGTAGAGACCAAGTCTGCGAGGGCTCGTCGTCGAAACAACAGTCGGTGCATCGCGACTGGAGAGGTCAACAGAATCGTTGCGGTTACCGAGGCGAGGACCGCAATCATGTAGATGGCTTTGTCGTAGCTGGGGAGTTGGGCGAATCTCTCTTGGAACGGGAGAACGAGGAGGAACCCGGTCAGTAGTTGAATTCCGGTCTGCACCACCCTGAGCTCCTGCAGCAGGCTGGTCCAGTTTCGATCGAGCGCCTGCTCTGGGCTTTCCCCACGGTGGCGCGAGTTGAACCCTTCGTTGGATCTCCCTGGGGGCTCCTCTGTGCTGTTCTTCGACATCGCGTCCCCTTTCGAGCGGAGGTGGCAACGGTGCATTGTGAGCGTGCGCGGAGTGCGTGAGTCATCCCCGGCCCGCCCTCTGCCACCCATTCGGTGGCTGGGACTAGTTCCCCGTGAAGCTGCTGCGCCTGGTAAGCGGAGTACCCGTACCAGAGGCAACCAATCATCGAAGTGGAGATCGTGGCATCAATGCACTCGTGAGATCACTGGGCAGGTATCACTCGCAGCAGTCGCAGCGGTGTTCGTCCGATTCGGTGCGGGCGGGTATCGGCGCGCAGCAGGTGTCTCCTTTCCAAGCGTTCATTCCCTCCCTCGTGGCGAGGCCGGCAATGACGAGGGCAGCTACTGGGTCGGCCCACGACCAACCGAAGAGACTGTTGAGGAGCAATCCGATCAGGAGAACGGCGGAGAGGTAGGTGCACAGCAAGGTCTGTTTGGAGTCGGCGACGGCGGTGACGGAACCCAGCTCGCGTCCGGCCCGACGCTGGGCAAACGAGAGCGTGGGCATGATCGCCAAACTGACTGCTGCAAGAACGATTCCGACTGTTGAATGCTCGGCGGCTGCGAGCCCGAACAGTGCGCGCACGGCGTCGACGGTGACGTACGCTGCCAGCCCGAAGAAGGAGAATGCGATGATTCGTACAGCGACCTTCTCTCTCGTCTCGGGGTCTTTGGCCGAGAACTGCCATGCCACGGCCGCTGCCGAGGACACCTCGATGATCGAATCCAGGCCGAACCCGACCAGCGCGGTGGATGAGACCCGAGCACCCTCTGCGATGGCGATGACCGCTTCGATCACGTTGTAGAGAATCGTCGCCGCGACGAACCAGCGAATGCGGGTGGACAGTACGGCTCGCCGCTCGACGGAGGGCGAGTTCGGCGGCGACGTCATGCCCAGCTCGGCGGGCATCAGCAGCAGTTTTCGGTGGTCGATGCCGGGCAGCAGGTCGGGTCGACCGCGAGAACAACTTTCAGTAAGTCCTCCAGCGCCTGTCCGATGTTGTTGTCGGCCAGCTCGTATCGGGTTCTGCGTCCGTCCGGTACGGCAACGACCAAGCCGCAGCCGCGTAGGCATGCGAGGTGATTCGATAACTTCTGGCGTGTCACACCCAGTGCGTCGGCGAGTTCGGCCGGGTACCTCGGTGTGTCTTTCAGCGCCAGCAGCACTTGGGTGCGGGTTGGGTCGGACAGCGCGTGGCCGAATCGTGACAGCACCGAAACGCGGGTCAGGATGTCCATGCCCGCAACGGTACATCGCATTCTGTATTCAGAAAAGAGTGAATCCTCCAGGCGATCCGCAGTTGCGGGAACCGGACTGCTCGAGTAGCGATGACCGTGTCCTCGGCGGGCCGAGCAGATCAGCGCCTGCTGACCGAATCGCAGTACCTGATCTGCCCAAACGGGGTGAATGAGGACCTTCGGCACTGGATCGCGACCTGGGCCCAGGGTGGAATGGAGGCTCCGGATCACACGAAGCGTCAGGAAGGACGCTATGAGCCGCAACGACACTCATTGGGACATGACGAGCAGTCCAGTCCTGCGTTGGTCTCTGCTGATAATGCTGTCGTTCGCGGCGGCTTCAGCTGCCGTCGGCGGCGTCATGGGCGTGTTCTTCGATGGTGCAGGCGTGCCGCACCGATACTTGGACGGCACGCCGTTCGACAGTTTCGTGGCGCCAGGACTGATCCTGGGTGTCGTGGTCGGCGGCACTCACGCGGTGGCTGCAGGTTGTGTATTTCGCCATCGGATTGTGCGAGGTGGTGCTCGTCCTACTGCTCGGAGGGATACTCGACACCCGAGAGAGCTGATCGTGCTGTCTGTCCATCCCCAAAGCGTCGACGCTCAACAAGTCCACCAGGATCGAAGTTCGATCGTAGGCGCGGCGCTACCGTGGTCCGCTTTGCAGCATCGAGTTCAAGCTCCATGCGCAACCGGCAGGGTATTCACACTGGTACAAGCCCATGTCGTCGTAGCTCCCTGATGGCGTGCTGTTGACGAATGCCCGGTCTGTAGACCGCGGGTAGCTGGTGAGGCGAAAATTCTCGCCTTGCGAATCCCGCAGATCGACGTGCGTGCCGTTATCGAAATTGATTCGGATGAAGAATTCGGTATCGGAGTCGGGGGGAGCGAACACGAGTGCCTTGTATCCGAGGTACTCGTCACGGCTCAACGTAACGATTCTCTCGTTGAAGTAGTTCTCGCCCAGGCCGCCGTGCTCGTCGATCACGCGCGCCGAACGAGATGCGCCTGGAGTCAAATCGAAACCGATATCCCTACGGAGAGTGTCGCCTTGTGGCATGTACCAAACTACTGTTCCCGAGGGTGCAGGTCCTTGGCTGGCGATCATCACCTCGATGTCGGTGATCATCGTGGGTAGTTTGGTCAACCCTTTGAGGTTGAAGACGAATTCTCGCGAAACGTACGGTAAGTGCTCGGGATCGTTCGGGGTTCGTACGGCCAAGGTTGGTCGTCCGATGTTCGTGGCGCCAGGGGGCAACGGAAATTCTTGGACTCCCGGAGGGATGTCGACTATCTCGGAGCTAACCCACCCTGGCCAGGGGTTTACGGCTGACCTCTCTCCGTACCCGACGAAGGTGGCTTCCGCGGCGGGTAGGTTGTCATCTTGTGCAAGCGCCGCTCCGTCTACTGCTTGTGCATTCTGAATCGCCGAGTCGATGCCCCAGAAATGCTGACCTAGAAAGAGAACAGTCAAGCCAGAAACGACGCCGACAATGATTACTGCAGCTTGTTTCTTGACCTGCCGGCGTGCACCGGAGGGCTCTTCTTCGTTCATTTCGACATAGTGCCACGGAACGAATCAGGTGCCAACGCTTCCGCGTACGCATCTGGCCGAGACGATTCGCCCGGACATGCTCCGCGGCGCGGCAATTGGGTGGGGCTGGTGGCTCACCATGAAGCCGGAGTGGTGCGCGGCGCCGCGATCTTTCCTTCCTTGATGACGAACTCGCCAGGGAGGAGCCTGTTCGCAGCTGGTCGCTCTTTATCGGGAATGTCAACGAGAAAGTCATGTTCCCGCACGCGCGCTGATCTGTAGGTGCCCAGGAAGGTGATCATCACGGCACCTCCGCGGCCTGAGGGTCCGCCTTCGAGTGACTCTCGGCCGGTGTTGAAGGTCTCGGCGATGTCGCGGTTGTCGTTGCCCACGCGAATGCTGCCGTCGTGCACGAACTCGACGAATGTGCCGTTGGTGGCTGCGACGGTCGCGGCGAGGGCGTCACCCAACTCCTGGTCGAGGCGGGTCTCGAACGCCGGAACTGTCGGGGCGCCGGATCCTGGCTCGAGGTCCAGGTCGCGGCCGACGCCCAGGGTTACGTATTGCCCCATGGCGGTGTGTCGACCGGAATCGACCACATCCCACAGGTGAGAGCGTGACGCGACCTTCACGCGGCCGTCGAGAAAGACGGTCACCCAATCGATTCCATTGCTGAGAACTACCCGTTTCGGATTCGGAGCCACTCACATAGAATGCTGGCACAATCTCGCTCGCGCAACCCTGATCAGGTTGAACCCCTGGTGACGACGCGATGACCAATATCGATACTGTTGCCATCGGTCAGTCGGCCAGGTCGGTCACGCTTTGGGGTGCGAGTGGTGAGTGGCTTCTGTTCCGTGGACACTGCAACGGTCTCTTGCGGGGCGTCGAACTGTCGGTTCCGTGCGACACCGCGGCGCAGCGACAGAGTGGAAGCGGGCCACAGGTAGATCTCATATCCCTATGGAAATGTCAGCCGAGTGGCCCCTTGCCCACCCTCGTCTTCGTTCGACCAGCACACGGTGATGTGATGTGCGCGGTGCACCGTCGTGCGTGAGATGTACTGAGCTGCAATGTTATCCGAGTCAATCTCGGAACGCTGCCCACCACGCAGGAGGTAGGCCGGAAACCGCCGGCCCGCGGTACGTGCTCGCTTCGAAGAAGACTACCTACTACCCGGCTGCTATCTCACTCGTCGATCAGGTCGTACTCCCAGCTGACGCGTTGGATCTCGAGGTCGACCTGACGGATCTGTTTGGCGAGGTCATTGGCAGTATCGCGTAGCTCCGAGACTGGCAGTGCTGCAATATAAACCAGCTCCGAGCGTAGCTGCCGGGGCCCGTATCGGTGGTCGTGCTCCCGTCCCGATGCTGCATCGGCTGCGGCGGTGACGGCCTTGTGCTTCATGCGCGGCACATCACGGGATGCGAGGGCATCGGTGACGGTTCCGTCGCGCACCATTGCGGCACTGTTGGTGCGGTTGATTCTGCGGATGAGCACTTGAAGCCTGTCGAGCGTTGTGGCATGCGCCGCCAGCAGCTCGGAGGCGTTCTCTGCAGGTGATTCACCGTCTTGGTGGCGAGCGTTCGCCAGAATCCGAACCTTCAGGTGTTCGGCGCGCCGGACCAGTTCCGCCCGTTCTGCGAGGGCCTCGGCAAGTTTCATGATCTACACCCCGGCGCCGCAGCACCGAAAGTAGGGAATTGACGGGCGCTCATGCGCCTTTCGACGTGTCGAATGTGTTCATATTCAAGGAGTACCACAGTGGTCTGTGCAATGAAAGACCAATCGGGGCCGGATGGTGCCCATGGTTGGTCACCGCATCGATTCGGGCACCTGCATCGAGTAGGAACCCAACACGTCATGGCGTGCCGAGCGGGCGGCGAACAGAAGTAGAGTCCAGCCTTCGTGATCACGTGGATTTGGGTCTTCGGTTTGCTTCAGGTGCTGCCGGACCTCCCCGTTCGAACGTGCCATCGCCGCGTAGTGCGGCGGAACTCGGCCCCATTCGTCTGCCTCGGCTACGACTTCATTCTTGTTGATGGCGCGGTCGCCGTGTCGATCCTCGATCGCGAACTCGGCGCGAATGTCGGGGGTGGAGGTGACGTCACGTTGGTAGTCGAGGGTGCAGGGTGCCGAACCGAGCGCGCGCCCCGCCAATCGCCGCAAGGAACTGCCGTCGTTGCGAAGACTACTGTCGTTTCACAGCGGGTACATACCTCGCGTTGTGCGCCTCACTTCGTCTCGTTTCTTCCGACCCAGCTTTGCATCGCCGCGGGTCGAAGGTGCCAGATGGCCAGAACGATGCGTCCACCTCCCGGGCGTCCGACGGGGAACTTCGCACGAACAGGTTGCACGCGCCCTCGGCTGGGTCATCATCACCGACCTCCGGTTCGGCGCGAAGGGTGACGGCTCCGACGCCACCGCGCGCATTCAGGCCGCGAACGACTCCGTTTCGTCGAGCGGATCAGTCGTCGGCAGTACTGACTTCATCCCGTCCGGAACATTCGTATGCGCACCTTCGCTGTCAATTCCCAACTACGGCGCCCTTTTCACAGCTCCGGTACACCGGCACAGGCTCTTTGTCACTCTGTCGAGCAAGACGCAGGTCAAGTTCGCGAACCTTGGCGTCACCGTCACTCAGGCCGGGGCCGTTGCGTTTGACGCCGTCGACTCCTTCCTTCCGCTGCTCCTGGTCGAGGTGCGTTATCGCAGGCCAAGACGTCTCCGCGACTGCGCTACCTACCGGACGCAGGAGGGCTTCAACTTCCGATCCAACGCAGGCGACAACCGTGTCTCGGATTGCGACATCAACAACCTCGGCATCGGTGTCCATACTGACGCGATCCAGAACTACATCGTCAACTGCGCAGTCGGGTCCAACTGGAAGCACGTCTACGGCGCAACCCTGCTGGCACGGACTTCGCAGCCGGACTGCCGGTGCTCAATACGACGATGGTCTCCCCACCTGGAACCGGCACGACCAGGCACGCGATCCACATCGAGCGATCGTCGAAGTTGTTCTGGTTCTCGCACGTCTGGATCGAAGGTTGCGCAACAGGTATCGAGATCGGCGATGTTAATGGTGGGCCGCACTCGGCCACATTCAGCCAGGTCAAGGTTGCGTCCACCACAGCGGAGATGATCATCAACAACAGCAGGCAGATTCGTTTCGACACGATCTTACTGAACCAGGACCCCAGCGCGACACCGACCAACATCACGATCGCCGGGACTGTAGGTGACGGCGTCGCGATCAACATCGTTCGTGCATCAACTTCGATTTGACCCGCGCCATTCCCGGCCGGGTGGACCGTGCTAGGCCGAGGGCGGGACAAGCTCCCTACAACGAATATCGCAGGTGCGAACTCGCGGTTCTCGGGTGCGCTTCCCACTGCACCTGGTTCGCTCGGTGCGATCCCGGTCGGATTCTTGGGAGGGTTCCAGTCCACGCCGCAAGCTCTCTGGGCAGACGGGAGCTACCTCTGGGCGATCGATCTCTACGGCGGGAACAAGCTCCGCATTTCCACCCGGTGGCGGCGAGATTTGCGGATGGGACGTCGACTCCAACCTCCTCATCGGCGGGCCCACCGGGGGAACACGGGTGGAAAGAAGGGAATAGTTTTTCCCCTATGGAACCGCTCCAACCAGCACGGCAACCAACAGCGCTGTGATCTGGGCGGAAGCAGGTGGCCTGAAATGCAAGGTTGGTTCAGGCGCAGTTGAAACGATCGGTTCCGCATCTGCATCGACGGGCGGGAACCTGCTGTTCACGCCAGCCGCAGTCGGTTGGTGGTATCCGTCGCCGTTGATCATCGGCATCCGGACCGCTACTCCCAGCATCGGGGGGTCGCGCTGCACCCGTTCTTCTCTGGGACGGCAGGTCTCACGATCGACCAGCTTGATGTTCTCGTGGGCACGGTTAGGGCAGCGGGGTTGGTCACACGCTGCGGCGTCTTCCAGATCACAGACCAGACGAACCCGTTCTCATGGGCGATCGGTACTGCGTGGGCGACGTTGCTGGTCGAGTCCGGGCAGACGGACAATACTGTCGTCGGTCAGCGAACGGTGACCGCCGGAACCGCACTGACGATTCCGGCCAACACGTGGTTTGCGGGGGGCGGCGTCGAGCAGGTGGCAGCGGCAGTGCGAACGGTCGGCGGCAACGCAGGGCAGACGATGTCCTCACCGCTGGGACAGTCGGCGGTCGGCGGGTACGCGGCATCGGCAGGGCTCGCGTTGTACGCCGATTCCGACAATGGCGCGCCGCCTGCAACCATCACTCCCGCCGGTGCTACGAACCTTGATTCAGGAGTAGGCATCCACGGATCGGTGTAACCCAGGGTCGAAGATCGGTCACAGCGCCGATCTTCGGGTCCGGGCCGATCGAGCAGCGATAGTGACGGCGCTCATCGAAAGTGCTCAACTTCGGTCAGCGAAAGTGCTCACCCGGTAGCGGTGATCACTGTAGTGGTTGACGGGTTCCTGTGACGGCTTTGCGGAGTTTCTCCGAGCGTGCGTTGTGGTCACGGAGCCGGTAGGAATCCCCGGACATGTCGAGGACTACCGATCGATGCAGGAGACGGTCGAGCATTGCTGCTGCGACGGTGTCGTCGCCGAGAACTGTGCCCCACGAACCGACCCCGCGATTGCTGGTGATCACGATCGAAGTCTTCATATACCGTTGCGAGACAACCTGAAACAACGCTGACGCCGCTTCGCCGGGCAACGGTAGATACCCGAGTTCATCGATCACCAGCAGTGTCGGCCCGGCATAGAACCGCATCGTCGTCGCCCACCTGCCTTCGATCGCGGCCCGGTGACACCGCGCAGCTAGATCGGCTGCGGTGGTGAAATACGTCCGATACCCAGCATGCGCTGCGGCTCGCGCAAGCCCGACCGACAGATGCGTCTTGCCGACTCCGGGTGGTCCGATGAGCAGCACATTCGTCGCGGTCTCCAAATATCTGCAGGTCGCGAGCTCGTCGATCAACTTTTTGTCGACGCCGGCTGCGTTGCCATAGTCGAAGTCCTCGAGCGATGCCGGTGTCGGCAGACACGCGAACCGCAACCTGCCGGTCAACCGCCGGGCTTCGGTGGCGGCCACCTCGATCGAGAGCAGTCGCTCCAACGCTGCAGTCATCGACAGATCCTCCGCCGCCGCTTGGTCGAGGACCGATGGCAACGCTTCGGCTGCGTCGGCGAGTTTGAGGACCCCGAGATGACCTCGAAGACGTTGGTAGAGACTCGCAGCTTCCGCGGAGTTCGGTGCGGGAAGTCGATCGGCCACGGCACGCGATGTCGGTGTTTCGCTCATGCGAGGGTGTTCCTTCCTCGTGCGGCCCGCTCGTAGGTTGAGAGGTCGATGACATCCGATGTTGTTTCCGTAGAGCCTGATTCGGTCTCCGTCGTGTCGGTCACCGAGTGATGAAAACGTCTGCCACGCAATGTTTCTGCCGCCCTGACCGCATCAGGACCGGGTGGTATCCGTTCCTTGCGGCGGTGCGGTTTACCGGTGTTCGCGGTCGCTATCGCGACCTGCTCGAGTGCGATGACATGGCCGCTGTCGCGGATGATCATGCCCAGGCCGTCCGCGGCGACCGCATGCCTGGCGACAGTGATGCCGGAGGCGGTGACGATGTCGAGATGACTGCCGCCGACCGGCCGGGTGACGGTGACCTGCGCGGATGCTAACTCCGGCGGCACCGAGTACTGATTACCGCGGTAGGACACCAACGCTTGCCGCGACGCTGTCCGACTGTCGCCGAGAATCACTGGATACGCAGTGGCCGGCGGTGCCTGCAATGGTTCGGCCGCTGCGAGGTCGGCGACCGTGCTGGTCCCGTCGGGGGTGTGGCGGGTGCGACTGTCGGAGATGGCGGCGCAGAAGTTGTCGAGATGCGCTTGCGCTTGTTCGACGCTCATGTCCGGTAGTGATCGCCACCACCGCTGCGCCGGGAGTGTGATTGGCCTTCTCGACTACGCCTTTGCGGTTCCCTCGTCGGGGTGGGCAGATCGCGACGGAGACCCCGTAGTACTTCGCGACGCCGGCGAAGCTAGCGGTCACCGCACCGGAGTCGGGGTGGCAGACCGTGGCCATCCGGTCGAAACGCCACACTCGGGTGATGCCGCCCAGCGCGCGGACAACGCGATCGAGATTGTCGACGAGATGCGGTTGATCCATCGCCGGGGTCAGCACTGCCCGCCACTTGCCTGAGTGTGCGAGGGAACCGACCCACAGGTGTGCTGTTTTGCCCCAGCCCCATTCAGTAGGCGGGTTCGGCAGATCGACGTAGTCCCATTGAGTTTCCTCGCCCGGTGGGTGTTCGATGATGGCGTTGGCTCGGTCGGTTGCGGTCCTGCAGGCCAGGCAGATCGGGCGTAGTTTCTGTTGCCGGATCTTGCGGGTCATCGTCGGGTATGACAATCCGAATCCCAGGGCCAACAGTTCGTCGAACAAGGCCACTGCCCACAGATGCGGGTCCTCGGTGAAGCGATACCGGATGTAGTCGATGAAGTCCTCGAACTGGTCCGGGCTCGACTTTTTTCGCATTCCGGGGGTGGTGGTGCCGTTGATGTAGTTGCGGACGGTTCGGCGGTTGCGGCCGGTGTGGCGGGCGATGTCCGAGATCGACATGCCTCGATTGCGGCTGTGCGGATATCTCCATGTCCTCTTCCCATGTAAGCATGAGATCGCGGGTCTCCTTCGGGACGCTGGTGCGTGGTCAGAGACCATCAGCATCGGAGGAGACCCACCCTCATTGGCGGAGCCACACGGGTGAGCACTTTCAGAGATCAGATCTGGGCACTTTCACTGAGCGCCGTCAATAGTTCCGTCCCTCATCGCCAATCTGCACGGTGCCGACGAACTCGATGCACTCGACGCCCTCCGGGCTGACCGCGTACTCATCATGGCGCCACGCAGTCACCTTGTATCGGTCAGCAAGAGCGACCCGGCACTGATCGACAATCGAGTTGGTGACGGGCTCGCGCTCCGGCGGGGTAAGGGCAAGAACGGTTCCCGCTGCGGCCCTTCGACAATGCGAGACGGCCCACATCCTGGCCCGCTCATCTATCGCCAAGATCCAACTTCCGGCGAGACGGTACCGACCCGAGACCGGCAATCAGCAGAAGGCCAACGAACACGTTCAACGACGACAGCGAGTTGTTGAAGATCGAGTCGACCGCGAACACGACGACACCAGCCAGCGCGGCGGTGTTCATGCTGAGCGGAACAGACGCCCTGCCCTGGCGGATCGTCCACCACATCGCCAGCAGTAGCGCGACGAACAACGCAAGTCCGGGAAGGCCGTACCGGTAGAGCTCTTGGAAGTAGTTGCTGTGCGGGTGGCCGAGTCGGGCGACCGTCAGACCGGTGTACGGCGAGATCGTAGGCACGAAATCACGGGCGAGGAACCCTGTCAACCACGCGCCCTGATGATCGAGGCCGTCGATCACGCCCTGCCACAGAGCCTGCCGGGTGACGCTCGAAGTGTCGGCGTCATTCGATGCCGAGAACAGTCGTTCGAGGGCGGACGCGACATAGGGCGGTTTCCAGAACTGGTACCCGATGATGGCGTACCCCATCGCCGCGATGGCGACGGCCAACCGGACCCCACGTGCTCGACCGGATTGGAACAGCACAATTGCGAACGCCACTGCGAAAGCGATGATGGCCGATCGGGTCTCGGTCATGAGAAGCACGGAAGCGACCGCGACGAATGTCAGCCAGAAGTACAGACTGCGTGTCAGCGTTGCGATAACCGCTATGCCCAGCATGGCAAGGAATCCGCCGTACACGGTCGGAGAGAAGAACGTTCCGAAAGGACGGTACGTGCCGTCAGCGGTGGCGAAGTAGAAGCCCGACCCGTACCCCTGTGACAGCAGGAACGGAAGCCCGACGAAATACTGGTAGACACCCCAGCCGCCACAGAGGACGAGGGCGGCGCGGAGGCCGTAGACAATGGCCAATTTCCGCTCGGAGGTCTGCGCGATTCGGAACAGGACGAGTCCGGCGAACAGGGTGAGTAGTTCGCGGGTGAGTTGGTTCCACGGCGGCGTGGCGGTTCCGATGCCCATGATCGTCAGGTCGAGGGCGATCCACAGCCCAAGTGCTGCAAGCGCGTAGTCGACCGGGCCCTGACGTCGACCGAGCACGCCGGCGAGAACGCCGGTGGCAACGACTAGCGCGAAGAACGGATACGTCGGGGGCCAGCGTGACGAGGTCAGCTCGTACGGCAGGTAGCTGATCGGCACGGCAAGCACGGTGAGAAACACCAGCCAATTGCCGCGCAGTATGTCACGGACGCTGCGTGGCTGAACAGCCTCGGCGTCATGGGTTGCGTGCGCCAGAGTCATAGTCTGTCATTGTGCCGTACCGGGTGGTCAGTCGCCCACCTATCCGTTGCGGTCCAGCCATAGTTCGTCGGCGCAGGCTTCGCTGCAGGTGCGCCCATCATGTGGGTCGACGTCCTCGCGCAGGTCCCGCAGTTGGCACGCGCTCATTATCCAGCTTCCGTTCGGTGCGTGATCGGAACACGGAGTTGCCACTGCGATGCATCATGTACAGCACGCAATCGAGCGGGATCGCTGCAAGTCCGAGGTAGCTGAGACGGGCGAGAGAATCCACCGCGTCATCATGCCGTACCGCTCGGTCTGATCGCTGTCGGACTTGCTTGAAAACGGGCGCATAACGCGAGTTATGCGCCCACCTCGGCGAACACAGCGATGCCCTCTCGATTCGATCGTGACGGACGGTTCGGCATCTAACCTGAAGAACTCTCGAACGCCGAGCTGATTACCGAACTCAGCTTTTGATGCGGGGAGTAGCGAGCTGCTGTGCAAGGAGCCCGACCATGTGCGTTCATCTAGGGAAGATGCCGACATGTACGAGGCCGAGGCCGAGGCCAGGCGCCCCGGCTTGATCTACCCCTCGCGATACGCGCTCATTTCGGACCGCCGTCACTCGGTCGAATGAACCATTCAATAACAACGCGCGGGTTGTAGCGAGCCATCACAAACACCCGAGTCTCTTGTTTGTGACTACAAAACCTTCCCCTTGCCCTCCTGCCGACCAATGCGGATGGCCGCAGGAACCATACTGGGGCGAAGATCAAGAGCGGACCCCGAAACCACAGAAGCCGCGAACTGTACTCCGCAGTCTCGCGGCCGCCCTGACTGCGCGCATTCACCGCTGACAATTCTGGTCGTTCGAACTTAGTTCAACGCCCGTTCGTGCCCTGTTGCCCTGCTGGTGTTCTCGTGGCCAATCTGGGTGGCTGTCCGGCAGCATTTCCGACCTCTGAGTGAAAATCCCTGGGGCGCGAGCTGTCGATTGGTGGCCTTAGGATGTGGCCGTAGCGGCTGGCTATCGGAATCCACTCAGTGGTCCGTACGGCCGTTGACATATCGAGTCTTGTCTTCGACGGGGGAAGTAGCGCTATGCGGATAACTGTGTTCGGTACCGGGTACCTCGGTGCCACCCATGCTGCGTGCATGGCAGAGCTCGGCCACGAGGTGCTGGGCGTCGATGTGGACCCGGCGAAGCTCGCCAAGCTCGAGGCCGGTGAGGTCCCGTTCTACGAGCCCGGGCTCGAAGAGGTTCTGCAGCGCAATATCGCGGCATGTCGACTTCGGTTCACCTCCTCATACGAAGAGGCCGCTGAATTCGCCGACGTGCACTTCCTCGGCGTGGGCACTCCCCAGAAGAAGGGCGAGTTCGCGGCCGACATGATCTATGTCGACTCCGTGGTCGAGACACTCGCGCCCCTGCTCACCAAGCCCGCCGTCATCTTCGGCAAGTCGACCGTTCCCGTGGGCACAGCAGCTCGGCTAGGCGCAATGGCGCGAGAACTCGCCCCAGCTGGCAACGACGTCGAGATCGCCTGGAATCCGGAGTTCCTCCGTGAGGGCTACGCAGTCAAGGACACGCTGCACCCCGATCGTCTGGTCCTCGGCGTCGACCGCGATCGACCCGGCCGGGCGGAGGACCTGGCCCGCGAGGTCTACGCGCAATTGCTCGACGAGAAGATCCCGTTTCTGGTGACCGATCTTGCGACCGCTGAGCTGGTCAAGGCCTCAGCCAATGCCTTTCTAGCGACCAAGATCTCGTTTATCAACGCGATTGCTGAGGTCTGCGAGGCCGCGGGTGCGGACGTGACGGTTCTTGCCGATGCCATCGGTCATGACGACCGAATTGGCCGCAAGTTCCTCAATGCCGGTATCGGGTTCGGTGGAGGATGCCTGCCGAAGGATATTCGGGCGTTCATGGCCAGGGCCGGTGAGCTGGGCGCGGACCAGGCGTTGACCTTCCTGCGGGAGGTCGACAACATCAACATGCGCCGACGCACTCGTATGGTCGAGCTGGCCCGCGAAGCATGCGGATCATTGTTGGGAGCCAGGGTCGCGGTGTTGGGCGCGGCGTTCAAACCTGACTCCGACGACGTACGCGACTCGCCAGCGCTCAACGTCGCAGGTCAGATCCAGTTGCAGGGTGCTGCTGTCAACGTCTACGACCCGAAGGCCATGGACAACTCACGGGCATTGTTCCCGACCCTCGGGTACAGCGCGTCCGCGCTTGAGGCATGTGAAGGCGCTGACGTGGTGCTGGTGTTGACGGAGTGGAAAGAGTTCAAGGCGTTGACCCCGAAGGACCTCGATGACGTGGTTCGCGCCAAGACTTTGATCGATGGCCGCAACTGCCTCGATCCCGTGCAGTGGCGTGAGGCTGGCTGGACCTACCGCGGACTCGGGCGTCCGTAACCCGTCTCGTCCGCTGCTGCGAACCGGCCAAACAAGACTGGTGTCGTTCAGTTGATGCATTCACCGCACGGTGGCGTTTGTGGCGCTTGCGAAAAACCGGCACAATGACTGCTTGATAACGGCAGGTTTGGTTCTAGACGGATTCGCGACCATTTACTTGAAAGTTTTTCGAAAGCGATGAAGTCGACCAGTTACCGTCAGGTTAAATCCGTCCCGACCAATGCGGTGATTTGGATTTGAACATGCAAACAGCCTGCGAAACAGTGGTTTTCGACAATGGCTGTCGGATCGTGCTGCTGTAACGACGGCGACGAGTTGGACGATAGGGGATGAATTGGGACGGATCACTATTCTCTTCCCGGTCTGTGCTGAAAGTGTGGTAGACCAATCATGTTGGATGTAATTGTTTTGTGATGTGACCCACTTGAGAGGTCGCAAGTCGCACCGCGTGCGAAAATCTAAATCTCAGGCTGCGGAGCCATCGACTCGTCTCCCAACGTCAGTGTCGACGTGTCGGAGTGCAGACACCGTTGACATAGAAGCAAGAGAGCAGATTCAGGAGGGGAACCGGTGGCAACACTCGGATCCGTGCAGCAGACTCCGCAGGGGGTTGAGAAGGACCAGCAGGCGCGACGCGTAGAGCGCTTGACCTCGCGCCGTGTTTGGGAGCACCAGTACATCTATCGACTACGCATCACCGATGTCGCTGTCGTTGTTCTCGCGGTGGCACTCGCTCAGCTCATCCGGTTCGGCGAGCTGCAAAACAACGGCCTGCAGGCGACGCTGAGCTACAGCGGAGTGTCTATCGTTCTGGCTGCGCTGTGGGTGGCGTTCCTCGCCATTTTCCGGACGCGATCGACCCGCGTCATCGGCAACGGTGCCGAGGAATACCGCCGCATCGTGTCGGCCACCTTCAAGCTCTTCGGCGTGATTGCGATCGTGTCGCTGCTCTTCAAAGTGGACTTCGCTCGCTTGTACTTGGCAATCGCTCTCCCTGTCGGTCTCTTGGGGCTCCTCCTCAGCCGCTGGTTGTGGCGCAAGGGGGTGGCGGTGAAGCGCAGCAAGGGCAAGTACCAAACCTCCGTCCTGATCGTCGGAAGTCGCAAAGCTGCCGTCTCGATGGCAAAGCAGTTCGAGCGTTCGCCGGGTGCTGGGTACCGCGTCGTCGGCATGTGCCTGCCCGGCTACGAACCGGCGCGTGACGCCGTGACACTTGAGGGGTACGAGATTCCTGTACTCGGCGACGAATATGGCGTGGTCGACGCGATCGAAGCCTCGGGCGCTGACACCGTCGCTGTGACAGCAACCGAGCATCTCGGAACCAAAGGGATCCGCAAGATGGTGTGGGACCTGGAAAAGAAAGACGTCGACTTGGTTGTCGCTCCCGGTGTGGTGGACGTGGCCGGCCCACGGCTCGTCATGCGCCCGGTAGCAGGGTTCCCCCTCATCCACGTCGAGAAGCCGCAATACAACGGCGCAAAACGCTTCAGCAAGACCGCCTTCGACTTGGTGTTTGCATCCGCCGTCTTGCTTCTGATCACACCGGTCCTGTTGATCGCGGCTATCGCTGTGAAGGTGACGAGCCGGGGGCCGGTCTTCTACAAGTCCGAGCGGATGGGCATCGACGGTAAGCCGTTCTCGATGATCAAGTTCCGCAGCATGGTGCAGGATGCCGACAAGCACGTTGAAAGACTGCTCGCGCAGAACGAGAGCGAGGGTGGCGTCCTTTTCAAGATGCGCGAGGACCCGCGGGTTACCAGAGTCGGCAAATTCATGCGGCGATTCAGCATCGATGAACTGCCGCAATTCATCAATGTCCTGCGCCGCGAAATGAGTGTCGTTGGACCACGTCCGCCACTCCGCCGAGAGGTCGAGACGTACGACGGCGAGGTTCGACGTCGCTTGCTGGTCAAACCCGGCATTACAGGCCTATGGCAGGTCAGCGGTAGGTCAGACCTGTCTTGGGAAGAGACTGTTCGGCTCGATCTGTCATATGTGGAGAACTGGTCGATGGTGGGCGACCTGCTGATCATCGCAAAAACGGTTAGGGCGGTAGCCGGGAGTGACGGCGCGTACTGAGCGAACTCTCGACAGTACCTAGTCAGTTGGAGCATTGCTCCTCGCGTGCGCGCGTCGGAGAACAAGGTCGGGGAAAGAAAACTTGCGAGAAAAACTGAAGGTCGCGATTGCGCACGACTACCTAACACAGCGGGGTGGGGCAGAGAAAGTCGTTCTCGCTATGGCGCGAGCCTTCCCGGAGGCACCCATCTACACGACGCTGTACGACCCGAACGGCACTTACCCTGAGTTCGAATCCTTCGACATCAGGGTTTCGCCGCTCAACAAGGTGAAGTACCTTCGCGAGCACCATCGCAGCGCACTGCCATTGTTGCCCATTGCGTCGTCGACGACGAAAATCGATGCCGACGTCGTCCTTGCCAGCAGCAGCGGGTGGGCTCACGGTTTCCGGACATCGGGTACCAAGATCGTCTACTGCTACTCACCGGCGCGCTGGCTGTATCAACGTGAGGCATACCTGGGTACTTCGGCGTCTCGAACCCTGCGGGGCCTCATCGCGGCATCCAGTCCGGCTCTGAAGGCATGGGACCGCAGAGCCGCAAAGTCCGCGTCGAAGTATTTCGCTATCTCATCCGTGGTCAAGTCGCGAATCGAAAACGCATACGGCCTCCCGTCCACGGTGCTTCCGGCTCCCCAGTCCCTCGACGCTAGCCTGCCAACGGAGGCAGTCCAGGCGGTCGAGCCATGGTCTGACGGCTACTACCTCTGCATCTCGCGCCTCTTGCCGTACAAGAACGTCGACAAGGTTATCCGTGCGTTCGAGCATGGCGACAGGCGTCTCGTTGTTGTTGGAAGTGGCCCGCAAGAAGCTGAGCTCGCTGAATTGGCGGGACCGAATGTGACGATGGTCAAGGACTTGACGGACGCCCAAATTCGTTGGCTGTACGCACATTGCGCAGGCTTGGTCGCCGCAAGCTACGAAGACTTCGGTCTTACGCCATTGGAGGCCGCAAGCTACGGGAAGCCCAGTGCGGTACTGCGATGGGGAGGCTTCTTGGACACCGTTGCAGAAGGCGTTACCGGAGTCTACTTCGGGGAGCCCGAGCCAACAGCCATTGCTGCTGCGCTGACCGCGCTAGAGGATCGCCGTTGGTCTCAGGACGCTATGGACACCCATCTGGATCAGTTCAGCGAACAACGGTTTGCCGAGGCGCTGCAGCAAGCGGTCTACCGAGCATCTAGCGCTTCACAGCGTCTAGATCAGAAAGTATGAGGACGAAGCAGATGAAGCGAGCGTTGATCACGGGTATTACCGGTCAGGACGGTTTGTACCTGTCCGAGTTGCTGCACGACAAGGGCTACAAGGTGTACGGCCTGGTGCGCGGTCAGAACAATCCAAAGCGGGCGTTGCTCGAACAGAGTCACCCGTTCGTGGAGATCCTTTCCGGCAACTTGCTCGACCTGTCGTCGCTGATGCGGGCGTTCTCCGCCGCTCAACCTGACGAGGTGTACAACCTCGGTGCTGTGTCGTTCGTCGCATATTCGTGGGAGAACGCTCGGTTGACCACAGACGTCACCGGTGGTGGTGTGCTCAACGTGCTCGAGGCGCTCCGCTTCTATCAGGACACCTCCGGCAAACGCGTGCGGTTCTATCAGGCTTCGAGCAGTGAGATGTTCGGCAAGGTGCAGCAGGTCCCTCAGTCCGAGTCGACGCTGCTGTGGCCGCGCTCGCCGTACGGCGTGGCCAAGGTGTACGGGCATTACATGACCATCAACTACCGTGAGTCCTACGATCTGCACGCCTCGTCGGGCATCCTGTTCAATCACGAATCTCCGCGTCGCGGTCCCGAATTCGTCACCCGGAAGGTCTCGCAGGCGGTCGCCCGGATTTCCTTGGGCTTGCAGGACAAGATCGCTTTGGGCAACCTCGACGCCAAACGCGACTGGGGATTCGCCGGCGACTACGTCGAAGCGATGTGGCTGATGATGCAGCAGGAGGTCGCCGACGACTACGTGATTTCCACCGGGGAGACGCATTCGATCCGCGAACTACTCGACATCGCGTTCGCCGAGGTAGGGATCGATGACTGGACCGACTACGTCTACATCGATCCTGCATTCATGCGGCCGGCGGAGGTAGATCTGCTGATCGGTGATGCCGCCAAGGCCCGCGACGTACTCGGATGGAAGCCCAAGGTCGAATTCCCGGAGCTGGTACAGATGATGGTCCGCAACGACGTCGACGAACA